>Ga0070726_10003223_pt1 | contig 13931 bp, 11 predicted proteins | sample tdAd471_FD_67275 | JGI IMG/M metagenome (GOLD analysis project Ga0070726, IMG submission 67275) | Marine sediment microbial communities from the Atlantic coast under amendment with organic carbon and nitrate - tdAd47.1 | ecosystem: Environmental > Aquatic > Marine > Coastal > Sediment | place...
GGCGTCCTCGCTTACTGCGCGAGCGGCATACTCAACACCGTCTGGTTCTCCGTGCCGCTGCGAAACATCATTACCGGGCTCGTTGACGGCGTGGCCTACGGACTGGCGACGGGCGCAATTTTCGCGTGGCTCTGGCCGGCAATCGAACTGGGAATGGGGGCCGTGGAGGTCACTCCCTGATCGGTACGAGAACCCGGCTCACTCGCTGGTATCGAGCACCGCCATGAAGGCTTCCTGCGGGATGTTCACACTCCCGATGGACTTCATCTTCTTCTTGCCCTTCTTCTGCTTCTCCAGCAGTTTGCGCTTTCGTGACACATCGCCGCCGTAGCACTTGGCGGTGACGTTCTTGCGCACGCCTTTGATGCTCTCGCGGGCGATGATCTTGCCACCGATGATTGCCTGCAGCGGGATCTCGAACTGGTGGCGATCGATCTGCTTCTTGAGTTTGTTCAGAAGCGCACGCCCGCGCTTGTCGGCGGTGTCGCGGTGGCTGATGAACGACAGCGCCTCGACGATCTCGCCGTTGATCAGGATGTCCACCTTGGAAAGGTTTTCTTTGCGGAAGCCGATGATCTCGTAGTCCATCGTCGCGTAGCCGCGGGTGATCGACTTCAACTTGTCGTAGAAGTCGTAGATGATCTCCGCCAGCGGCATCTCCCACGTCATGAACTGACGCATCTCGCTAACCGCCTGCTGCGACTTGAACTCGCCGCGCCGGCTCAGACAGAGCGCCATGATGTCGCCGACCGAATCCGTGTTGATCATCAACTCGACTCGGACGATGGGCTCGCGCAGTTCCAACCACAACGACGGGTCCGGCAGGTCGGCCGGATTCGAAATCTCGACGAGTTCCTTGTCGCGTTTGAGCAGCTCGTACGTCACATTGGGCGCCGTCTGGACAACCTCCACGCCGCCCTCGCGCTCCAGGCGCTCCTGGATGATGTCCATGTGCAGGAGCCCGAGGAACCCGCAGCGGAACCCGAAACCGAGCGCCTCCGAGTGCACCGCGTGGTAAGTGAAACTCGCATCGTTGAGCGCGAGCTTTTCCATCGCCTCGCGCAGGTCTTCGAAGTTCTGGCCCTTCCCGTCCTCGGTCGTCGCCGGGTAGAAGTCGCAGAACACCATCTGTCGCGGCTCTTCGTAACCCGGCAGCGCCTTCTCAGCGGGTTCGAGTTCCTGCGTGATCGTGTCGCCGACGCGGACGTCCGCCAGCGCCTTGATGTTCGCAATCAGGTACCCCGTCTCGCCCGGGCCGAGCGTGGTCACCTTCTGAGGCTTGGGCGTGTACTTGCCCAATTCGGTCACCGTGTAGGTCCGCCCGGTTCCCATCATGCGGACCTTGTCGCCCACGCTCAGCTTGCCGTCGAACATACGGATGTAAACCACCACGCCGCGATAATCGTCGTAGTGCGAGTCGAAGATCAGCGCCCGCGTCCGCTTCGTCTGCTGTTCACGCGGCGAGGGCAGGACCTCGCAGATCCGTTCAAGCAGTTCCGGAATACCCTGGCCGGACTTCGCCGAGACGAAGATGGCCTCCTCGGCCGGAAAGCCGAGGACCTGTTCGACCTCCATGGCCCGCTCGTCCGGCTCGGCCGCCGGAAGGTCGATCTTGTTGATGACCGTGATGATCTCGAGATTGTTGTTCACCGCTAGGTATGTGTTCGCCACCGTCTGCGCCTCGACGCCCTGCGTCGAGTCGACGACAAGCACCGCCCCCTCGCACGCCGTCAGCGCCCGGCTCACCTCGTACGAAAAGTCCACGTGCCCGGGCGTGTCGATGAAGTTCAGCAGGTAGTGCTTGCCGTTGTGGACGTGACGCACCGACACCGCCGAGGCCTTGATCGTGATCCCGCGCTCGCGCTCCAGGTCCATCGAGTCGAGAATCTGTTCCCGCGCTTCGCGCTCCGTGATCGCGTTCGTCGACTGCAGCAGCCGGTCCGACAGCGTGGACTTGCCGTGGTCGATGTGCGCGATGATCGAAAAGTTCCGGATAACCGGGTTTTCGGGGCACGAGCCCTCTTCGCCGAGGGTTGGGTCGAGGGCAAGGATTGGCTTGATTTCGGCCATCGCGGGGGTGCTTCACCGTCAGTGGGCGGCGGGGGAAAGTCCCATCGCCGGGGTCGATTGTTCCAAAACGAGCAAAGGGACCGACCCGAGGCCGGTCCGCAATTGTAGCGTCCGCTCGCTCGGAAGTCGCGGCGAGCCACGCCAACGCTCGATCCGGTCCGACCGAACTCGCGGCTACCGCCCCTCGCGCTGCCGACGCTGACGCTCCGCCGTCATCGGCGTCGCGAACGCGTGGAACCGCACACCCTGGTCCACATTCGGCGCAGACGGCTTGGGCAGCCAGCCCCAGAACGCCGGCGGCCCGGAATTCACGACCGTGGTCGGCGGGTGCCAGTGGAAGGAGATCACCGAGTAGTTGTGGCTCAGGTCGTGATTCCCGAAATACTTCCAAGAGCGCGTCACATCCGGCGCGCGGCTCGCGAACTCGCGCTGCCGAATGATGTCCACCGGGATCCACTCACCACGCTGGTTCTCCTGATCGACCATCAGGAAAAACTCCACCCACGCGATCACCGGCGGCCGGTCGTCCTGGCGCTGCGCCTCGTGGTCGTACCCGATCACGACCCGAGCCGGAATGCCGGCCGCGCGATAGACCGCGCACAGCAGATTCGCCATGTCCAGATTCGACCCGCGCTGCTCCCGAGCCGCTCGGACCGCGCCGCGCACGTTGTAGCCCGCGGTCATGGCCGCACCGCCGCCGGCACGGAAGTTGTCCGAATCGCGCTCGGCGAGGTACGGCCCCTCCGAGGGCTGGTACCACTCGATGACCCGTGCCGCGAGGTGTTTCGCGAGGTAGTAGGGTTTCACGCGTTTCGCGTTGCCATTCGTCCAGACTTCGACGAGCCGCTTGATCTCCGGTGCATCCGCCTCGACATACAACTGCGGGCCGAGCGACGAGTTCAGGTCTTCTGGCAACTCCTGCTTCGGCCAGTCCACCGCGAACGCACGCTCCTCATCGACCGCAGTCTTGAACGCCTGCATCGATGTCTGCACGTTAAGCCGAAGGCTCGTGGCCTCGACGTTCTTAACATCCCAGACAAGCAAACGCTGCCCCGACTGGTAGCCGTCAAGAGTCCGCGGCGCTTCTTGTATCTGGGTGCTCCCGATCTGCAGACGCGTTTCCGTCAGTGTCTCATCCATCACCGTGAACGCCGTATCGGTCGGGAGCGGGTACGCGATGACCGCGGCTTCGATCTTGAACGGGTCCGTTCGGTAGACCGGCTGGTCCACGTTGATGTCGCGGCGGTCTCTGGTCAGACCGAGCAGCAGGATCTCGCCGTTCAGCGTCCATTGCTGGCGATCAGCGTCGATCCGGAGTACCAACGGTTCGTAGGGCACGGCCTGAACCGGCGCCGGTCGGGGGGTCTGGGTCGAAGGCTGGGCGAGAGCGATCGCGCCGAGGGTCGAAACACCGAGGCCGACGAATACGAGAGCGCGAGCAATCCGCGGGTTCCGCGGCATGGAAGAGCGACATGGCATGCGAGGACCCTCCTGAGGGTGTGCGTCCGTGCATTCTACGAGGCCCGGGTGCCCTCCCTCGGGTTTGTCGTCCGATCTCGACGGAAGTTCCCCGCCGCTAGCGGTTGCGCATGAAGTTCGCCGTGTGCGAGAACCGCTGTTCGAGAAAGTGGCGCAATCCACCGGAAATCTCACGGTCGTCCATGGCCAGCCCCATGCAGCGCAGCCATTCGTCCACCGCCTCCTGGGATACCGCAAACGGCATGTGGCGCATCCGCAGTCGGGGATGGCCGCGTTTCTCAATGTAGAGCTGGGGCCCGCCGAGCCACCCGCTCAGGAACTCGTAGAGCTTCTCTCGCGACTCGCGGTCATCCGGCGGGTGCATGTCTCGAAGCAGCGTCGATTCGTCGCGGATCCGGTCGTAGAACGCCTCAACCAGGCCGCGAACGCCGGAATCGCCGCCGATCGCGTCGTAAGGAAGGTTATCGGGCCCATATGCAGGGCCTGGATCATGGGGTCGGGGAAGGTCAGCCATTCAGAACCAGCAAAAAGATAGGTTTTTGTTCAGAAGCCAGAAAAGGTTCTTGTTCGGGTATTGGTGTTCGGGTAGCGTCAGGGCATGATCGCACATGTCCAGACGTTCCTGTTGCAGGGTATCTCCGCCGAGCGCTGCGAGGTGGAAGTCGACATCACCGAAGACGGCATCTACAAAGAGACCATCGTCGGCCTCCCAGACACCGCCGTCCGGGAATCGATGGAGCGGGTCCGCTCTGCCATCAACAACGCTGGCTACTCGTTCCCCGCCGCACGCCTGCTGATCAACCTCGCTCCCGCCGATGTCCGCAAGGAAGGCCCGGTCTACGACCTCCCGATCGCCATCGGTCTGCTTATGGCCGACGGGATCATCCGTCCGCCGCGCCGTCCCGATGAAGCCGGTCTGGACCCGCGTCGGTTCCTGTTCGCCGGCGAACTCGCCCTCGACGGTCGCGTCCGCCCCGTTCGCGGCGCGATCGCGATGGCGACCTTGGCCAAATCCCTCGGCCTCGACGGCGTGGTCGTTCCCATGGAAAACGCCTCGGAAGCCGCGGTCGTCGACGGTGTTGCCGCCTTCGGCGTCTCCACGCTTGCCGAAGTCGTCGGACTGATCAACGGTGCGCTCCCCGCCGAGCCGCACCCGCCCATCGACGTCGAAGAACTCATCCGCGGCGCCGTTCCCAGCGTCGATTTCGCCGACGTGCGCGGGCAGGAATCCGTCAAGCGAGCTCTTACCGTCGCCGCCTCCGGCTCACACAACATCCTCATGCTCGGCCCCGCCGGTACCGGCAAGACCATGATGGCGCGCGCCCTCCCCGGCATCCTCCCGCCCATGACTTGCGAAGAGGCGCTCGAGGTCACCCGCATCTACTCCGCCGTCGGTCGCCTCGCCGACGCGCCCAGAAGCGAGCACGCCGGGGGCGGAACCATGACCGCTTCCTGTGCCGGCCTCGTCACGACGCGCCCCGTGCGTACCCCACACCACACCGCCTCCGCCGCCGCGGTCATCGGCGGCGGCGCGATCCCCAAGCCCGGCGAGATCTCCCTCGCTCATCGCGGCATCCTCTTCCTCGATGAGCTCCCGGAGTTCCCCCGTCCCGTGCTCGACACGCTCCGCCAGCCGCTGGAATCCGGCGATGTCACGATCTCCCGCGCCCACTCCTCCACGAGCTTCCCGGCAAACTTCATGCTCGTCGCCGCGATGAACCCGACGCCCAAGGGCGACATGCCGACCGACGCCGTCAGCCGCGCCGCGATGGAGCGATACCTCGGCCGGCTCTCCAAACCGCTCGTCGATCGCGTTGATATCCACGTCGAGGCTCCGGCAGTCCCCTGGAAGCAGCTGTCCGCGACCGACATGCCTCCCGGCACCTCCACAGCCGAGATGCGCCAGCGCGTCGAGACCGCCCGGCACGCTCAGCACCAGCGCCAGGGCTCGGTTCTCAACGCCGACCTCCCCGGACGCGAACTCGATCGCCTCGGACGCTTTACCGAAGGTGCGAAGTCGCTCATGGGTCACGCGATTAGTGAACTCGGCCTTTCCGCCCGCGCCTACGACAAGATCCGTCGCGTCAGCCGCACCATCGCCGATCTTGAAGAATCACCGGATGTCCACGAGGCCCATGTCGCCGAAGCCGTGCAGTACCGCCTGCTCGACCGTCGCGTCTGAACGCGGCGCAGTCAGTCGTTGTCCGGCTCGCCGAAGTCCAGCCCAACGCAGTAGCCCGTCCGCCACATCGGGAACTCGACCTCGCAGCGGTAGCCGACGAAGTGCGAAGCGTCCGCGCCGATCTGCTCGAAAAGGAACCGCGTCAGATCGGGGTGACGCGCGTAGTAGGGGGATGCCGCGTTGCTCAGCCCACTCCCCAGCAGCTGCAGGCGCGGCCCGTCGGCGAACCGCGTCTGCCACCGGTCGCCGACCTGCTGCGCGAAATCCGGCCGCCACAGATGCGCATCGAGCGATGGAATGCACCCGCGGGCCACATCCCGGTGCAGATAGATGTCGAAGATCATCGCGCGCGTCGGAAAATTCACCAGCGCCCACGCCTCTTCCAGCGGCGGCTTCTGCGTGCGCGGGTGCACCATGGTCCCGCGCGTCCCGAACATCAAATCGACCGGCTGCCCGATCGTCTCCGGGTCCGCATCGATCGCCTGCACCATGAACTCGTTCGGCTGACGCGTCGAAACCACCGGAAGCGGCGAAGACGAAAAATCCCGGAGCACCGTCGCCGGAGACCCCGGGTCGGCATCAGCGACCAGCGGCGTGAACTGGCCGTGCGCTGGCGAACCGTCTTCCTTGTCCCGCGTGCTGCTCGTGAAATTGTGGAAAGTCAGCGGCACCGCATCCGGTCGTGCGACATGCCCGACCAACCCATTGACCCGGTCGATGTGCAGAGACTTCGTATCGCCCGCGACCGGGTGATACGCGTACACCGCGACCCAAGTTTCCGAGCACCGACCGGTCACTTCCGCGGCCGAACGAAACAACGCTTCACGCGCATCCGCGCCGCGGCCGGTCGCAACCGAATCCGATGCGAGCGGCGTCGCCTCGATCCGCCGAAGCAGTTCCGCCACCGAGCCACCCTCCCTCTCGATCAGCGAGGCGAACCGATCGACCGCGGCGCCCAGCCGATCGACCGCGTCCGAGTCGATCGCGCCGACACCGCGCGCCGCATCCACCATCGCGCGGAGACCTTTGAGACCCGGCAGTCGCTCGATCATCCCGGGCCCCTCGTACGCCGAGCCCGTCGCAAACACCGCACGCTGGCATGTGGTTCGATCGATTCCGAGCACGCGCGACAGCCCACTGGCGTTCTGTGCTTCCCCCGGGCAGGCGTTGAGAAACGTCCGGATGCTCTCGTGAAGCCGACGGGCGACCCTGTCGGCGCTCTGCAACGCTCCCGGTTCCAGCCCGTCGGGTCGTCCGTTCCGCTTTGGTCCTGCGATCGCCATGCTGATTGGCATGGTATGGATCCCCCTGCCGCGCCGGGGGCTGACGCCGGAATCGGGGTCGGTTTTGCGGATTGTGCGGATTTCTCGAGGCATGCGCTTGACGGGCTCGAAGGCCGGTTACACTATGTTCAGAACAGTGTTCCGAACACTGTAGCACGGATCGGCACCCGTGCAACCCGCCTGCCGCGGATCCCGGGTGCGACACCACACAAATTCACGACCGGCCCGACCCCGCTCGCGAATCGAGCGCAAAGTGCAAGGGCCCCAAGACGACCGGAGAGACCAGATATGAGAACGACACTGATCAGCACCGTGGCCGGACTGGCCCTGAGCGCGAGCGCCATCGCCGGTGGCGGGGCCGCCATCACCTTCGACAATGGGCCCGAAGGATGGTCCATCAACGGCCAGGCCACCATCGTCCCCGAGGGCGGCAACCCGGGCGCCCACCTTCGCCATGTCCAGACCGACACCTTCGGCTGCAACATCCGCACCGACTCGAACACGGACTTCGTCACCGACTTCACCCAGACCGGTCCGGTCCGCATCACCGTCGATTTCAAGGTGAACTCGATTACCTTCTTCGGCAGCGAGGTCCCGCGTGACATTGTGCTCGAGCTGCGAGACTACGACGTCGACGGACCGTACCCCTATAACTCGGTTTGGTTCCTCGCCGGTGAACTGCCGGCACCGGGCGAGGGTTGGGTCACCTACGAGTTCATCATCGACAACGTCAACGACACCGAACTCCCACCGGGCTGGGGCGGCACCGGCGACGAAGACCCCGACACCTTTGAGCCCATCCTCCCCGAGAACCGAACCTGGACCGACATGCTCCAGAGCATCGACGAGGTTCAGTTCACCACGTTCGTCCCCGGTTTCTTTTACGGGTTCACCAACTACGACTTCGAAGTCGACAACATCACCATCACGCCGCTCGAACCGGACTGCCCCGCCGATGTGGATGGTTCGGGCACGGTCGACCTCGCCGACCTCAACCTCGTCCTCGGCAGCTTCGGCCAGACCACCGACTCCGGCGACACCAACGGTGACGGCGTCGTCGATCTCGCGGACCTGAACGCGATCCTGGGCGCTTTCGGGCAGGCCTGTCCCTAAGGCCGCGCAGATCGCCGGCCTGGGCGAAGTTCTCGAATCGACACCGGATCTGACCCGCTCTCTCGCTATATTCGGCAGAGCGGGTTATTTCTTGTTTTCGCCGGCCCGCGTCGAGGAGGAGACATGAAAGAAACTCTCTTATGCGCTGTCGTCGCATGCGCCTGTGCAACCGTTCATGCGCAGGTTATTGATTTCGAGTCGCTGCCCGGCGGCCTGCCGACTGATGACCTGGCTCCGATTTCAGATCAGTTCCTTGCGGAGTTCGGCGTTCGGTTTGACCTTGTCGACCCGGTGACGCTCGCCCCGGTTGGCTCGCCGCTGATCGCCAAGGTCGGTGCACCACGGACAGCGTTCGACGGCTGCGGCCCGGACACTCCTTTCGCGCTGACCACAACTGGCGACACATTGCTCACCGACGATGCGAGTGTCTCCGGTGAGCCCGGCACGCTGCTTCTGACTTATGTCGACCCTGTGAGCGAAGCCGCCGGCGTCGTCCTCGATGTCGACCGGCGCTCCGGCGGCAACTTCGAGGAGTGGACCGTCGAGGCGCTCGACGATTCCATGCAGGTGCTCGAGGCGCGCGTGCTCACCGCACCGGTTGGCGATGATGTGTGCACTAACAACCACGGCCCCGGAGACGCGACGGCGTTGGGCTTCGCGTTCGACCGAGATCAGGCCGACATTCATTACATTCTGCTGCGGTACACGGGCAATGTCGGGAACGTCGGACTCGCGTTCGACAACTTCTGGCCCGACTCGGTGCCGCCCGCACCGTCCGTCACGCTCGGGGCCTCGCCGCCAACGGGCGCGTGCTTCGGTGACACCTTCCCGATCACGCTCGTGCCGGAGGGCGGTCTTTTGGCCCCGAGCGTGCAATGGCAACAGGCGAGCGAGGACGGAGAGTTTGCCGATATGGAGGGTGAGCGAGCGTTCAGCCTTGAGGCTCCGGTCATCGACGGGCTGCGCTACCGAGCCGTCGTCCGCGACGCACTCGAACGGGAGGTGACGACCGATGAAGTTGTTTCGCCGTCGTCGCGTGCGGTGACCTGGTCGATCGCGATAGAGACCGCACCCGACAGCGGCGAATTCACCGAGGTCTCATCCAGCGTCACGCCGTTTGTTCTCCCAACCAGCATTGAGAGTTACTACGGTTGGAGTAACGGCGAGGAGTACTACCACGGAGCGGTCCCAACGCTGACTCTTGACCGATCGCACCTCTTCCTGACGGTGGGCGCAGGTGGTATCAACCTGCTGGTCGTCCACGACGTGGTCGGCCCGAACGGGGGCGGACGTGCCGAAATGGTGCTGGAGTTTGAAGGAATCATGCCGGTGGTCACCGCGACGGACGACCCCGGCGACCGATACCGCGGCGAGGGCACATCGCTTCTCGAGGTGCGCCACGGTTGGGTGTCACCGAACACCGACGGCTTCGCCGCGGGCCCGCTTCCGGGGTCCTGGAGCGTGGACGTCCGTTTCAGCGACGTGTTCACGGGCAACCCAACTATCGAAGGCATGGATAGTTGGTTCTTTGTGTCGGCAGCGGGAGACGAGATCAAACTCCCGCTGGAGGAAGACCGACGGGTACGGCTCACCGCCAGCTGCCCGTGCATCGGCGACGCCAATGCGGACGGTCAGGTCGACCTCGCCGACCTAAACCTCGTCCTCGGAAACTTCGGCCAGACGACCGACGTCGGCGACACGAACGGCGACGGCCAAGTCGATCTCGCCGACCTGAACGCCGTGCTCGGCGCGTTCGGGCAGACCTGCCCGTAAGCTCGACCTGATGTTTACCTCGATGCGCCCGGGCACCGCTCCCGGGCGTTTTCATGCGCCCAAAGCGGGGAGCAGCACGCGCAAGCCGATCTGCATCGCGAGCATCGCGTACACGCCCGCCATCAGGTCGTCCATGAGCACGCCCCAGCCCTGCGGCAGCTTCTCCAGCCGACCGGCAGGCCACGGCTTTATGATGTCACTGATGCGAAACAGCACGAACGCCGCGGCGCAGTAGACCGCAATCTCGACGAGCCCCGAAGGCAACGATGGCCAGAAGAGCAGCGCCAGGCACACACCCGCCGTCTCGTCGGCCACGACCTCCGGCGCGTCCTTGAGCCCGAAGCGCTTCTCGGCGTACCGCCCGAACACGACGCACGCGATCGAACTCAAGAGCAGCACACCCACGACCGCGCCGTTCACGCTCGCGGCCCCCGCACCCGCCAGCAGCATCACGAACACCAGCACGCACGGCGGCATCGATCCCCACGTCCCCGGCGCCGGGCGCAGGAACCCGAGCCCAAAGGTCGACAGGGCGAGCGTCGGCGCGTTCAGGGGCTTCACCGGCGCACGGTGCTTGTTCTTGTGGCTGAATCCCGGCGCATCCGTCATGCGATGCCCGCCTGTTGACGCAGGGCCGCGAAGCCGCGCGTGAGGTAGGGCACCGCCGAGAGCGCGGTGAGCAGTGTCGTCGCCAGCGCGACCCAGAAGTTCGCACTGACCAGCGATCCGGCCTCGCCCGCCCGTCCCGTCGCCAACCAAGCCAGCATCAGGATCAGCGGCACGCTCACCGACTGGGCGATCATCTTGAGCTTGCCCGCCTGCGTCGCCGAGAAGTTGATCCCCCGCGATTCGCACAGCCCACGCAGCGATGTGATCAGCAGTTCCCGCGCGATGATCACGACCGCCATCCACGGCGCGACGCCGCTGAGCATCGTTCCATCGGCGTCGAACCGGAAGTTCGGACCGGCCAGCATCACGAAGGCCCCAAGCACGAGGATCTTGTCCGCGAAAGGATCCATCACGCGACCGAACACCGAGACGGCGTTCCATTTCCGGGCCAGGTAGCCGTCGAAAAAGTCCGTGATCGCCGCGACGATGAACAGCACCATTGCCAGCGGCAGGGTCCAGCGGGTGGAGCCGGTATCGATCGCCTCGAACATGGCGAGCGCCACGAAAAACACCGTCGCGAAGACCAGCCGCGCCGCCGTCAGCACGTTCGGGAACTTACCCTTCAGTCCGGGCGGTCCGAACAGCGGGATGACGGTCTCTGCTTCGGTCCTCGCGCCCATGACACGAGGGTACCCGGCGCGAGCCCATCGCGGTAGGGGACTCCCAGCGCCCCGACGCTGGTCGTGGTGGACGCTCCGTAGAGAGGCAATACATCTTGTAGTCGAATTACCAATGGGGAAAACTCACCCCCGACCCGAATCCGGTGCCCGCATCGGTTGCCGGTAGCCAGTGCGGGCCTTATCCTCCGCCCCTGACCCGCGTCGCGAGGGTGTCCTCCCGGCCCGGTTTTGCGTCCCGCACCGAGGGGCGAAATGGCACGAGAAGATGCGTTCGCGTCGGTCTTTCCACGCGTTTCGCAGACGGAGTCGGCCCTTTGGACCTGCTGATTAACCCAGTCATCCTGTACGTCGGTCTCGCGATCGGCGCCCTCGGGGTGCTGCTTGCGCTGCCGCGTGAGCGGGTGAATCCGCAGCTCATCGGCCTCATCCTCGCCGCCGGCGGCTTCGGCGCCGTCATCATCGCCCTCGCCTTGCGTGGGCTCGACGCCGCGGGCCTGCCAAACCCGCACTACTACATCTTCGCCCCCATCGCGATCCTGTCCGCCATCCGCGTGGTCACCCACCAGCAGCCGGTCTATTCGGCCCTGTACTTCATCCTGACCATCCTCGCCTCCAGCGCTCTCTACCTGCTCATGGGCGCGGAGTTCATGGCCTTCGCCCTCATCATCATCTACGCCGGCGCCATCCTGATCACCTACCTCTTCGTGATCATGCTCGCGACCCAGGCCCCGTCCGAAACCGAGGTCGGTGCCCTCAGTCCGTACGACGCCCTCGCTCGCGAGCCGCTCTGGGCGACCATAATGGGCTTCGCCATCGTCGCGGTGCTCACCGGCATGATCGCCCAGGGCCTTCCCGAGATCCGCCCCGCCGGCGACGAGACCGATCAGCAGATGCTCCTCGCCGAACTCCCCGGCAAGGTGCTCGACGACCTCGACGCCAAGCGCGTCTTTCGGGAAATGGAACGCCCCGAGACGGAGGCAATCGGCGATCTCTACACCATCGACGCCGCCTCTCGCACGATGACGCTCGCCGTTACCCCCGAAGCCGCCGGCGACCTGCTCGAACGCGCCGAGGCCGAGGATCGCCAGATTGCCAAACTGCTCATCGGCGACGGAACCACGCTCGCGGACCTCCGCGCGGCATCCGGCGCGGGCGGCTCCGTACGCCTCGCCGTCGCGCCCGAAGTCCGCGTCACCAACCTCGACACCGTCGGCTGGTCGCTCATCGCTGGCCACCCGCTCGCCCTCGAGATCGCCGGCGTCATCCTGCTCATGGCGATGCTCGGCGCGGTCGTGCTCGCCCGCAAGCAGATCGAGATCGGCGAGGACGAGAAGCTCGCCCGCGCCGCCGAACTTGGTATCCATACCGGCCCGACCGATCAGATGGATTCGGTCTCCGGGGGAGGCGCGTCGTCATGACCATTGCCTCTCTGGCTCAGGACACCATCGCCGCGGGCATGCCGCTTGCCGAGCTGTACCACTACCTGTTCGTCGCCGGCGTGCTCTTCGGCCTCGGCGTCATCGGGTTCCTCGCGCGCCGCAACCTCATCATCATGTTCCTGTGCACGGAAATGATGTTCCAGGCCGCCGGCATCACACTCATCGCGTTCAGCAAGTACCACTTCAACCCCGACGGGGAAGTGTTCGTCATTTTCGTGCTCACGATTGCCGCCGCCGAGGCCGCCCTCGCGCTCGCGCTCGTCGTGCTTCTGTTCCGGCGCAAGGAGACGCTCGACGCGTCTGCCTGGGCCATGCTCAAGGGCTAGCGACTCCCGTCGCTGGCGGGTCCGACCGTCACCACCCGTCGCCAAACAGGCGACATGATCTGAGGAAGTGTTCTCCGTGCAGGAGCTCGCCTCGAATCTGATGAACATCACCACGCTGCTCGGTGCGAGCGGCGGGGAGTCACTGTTCACGTATCAGGAATCATCGGGCGGCCCCGGCTGGCTCGGCCTGATCCCGGTCCTCCCGGCCATCGCCGCGCTGATCTGCCTGCTCCTGCTCTTCCTCGCCCGAAAGGGCATGGCCAGCGGCAAGAGCCGAGGCCCCGCCTACCTCGTCCTCGGCTTCCTCGCCCTCTCGTTCATCCTCACCCTCTCCGGCTTCCTCATGTGGAACGGACAGGGCAAGCCCGCGTGGATCGTCACGCTCTTTGACTGGATCAACATCACCTGGAATTCCGGTGACGGCGAGCAGAGCCTCATCGCGAACTTTGGCTTCTACTTCGACGGCCTCTCCTTCCTGTGGATGCTCTTCGTCACCTTCCTCGGGTCGATGATCTGCCTCTACGCCTCCGAGTACATGAGCGGCGACAAGGGCTACGCCCGCTTCTTCGCCGCCTTCGGCCTCTTCGTCGCCTCGATGTCCTGCCTGGTCCTCGGCGACAACCTCGTCATGCTCTACCTCGGCTGGGAGGGCGTCGGCCTCTGCAGCTACATGCTGATCGGCTACTTCTACACCAAGCCCGAAGCCGTCGCCGCCGCCAAGAAGGCCTTCATCGTCAACCGCATCGGCGACCTCGGCCTCGCGCTGGGCCTTTACCTCATCTACACCACCTTCGGCACCGTCCAATACGACGAACTCTTCCGCGCCGTCGCCGAACGCACCGACGCCGCCGGCAGCCCGCTCGACTTCGCAACCATGTGGCAGTCCTGGGCCATCCCCTGCCTGCTCATGATCGGCGCCTTCGGCAAGTCGGCCCAGTTCCCGCTCTACGTCTGGCTCCCAGACGCGATGGAAGGCC
>Ga0070726_10003225_pt1 | contig 13926 bp, 7 predicted proteins | sample tdAd471_FD_67275 | JGI IMG/M metagenome (GOLD analysis project Ga0070726, IMG submission 67275) | Marine sediment microbial communities from the Atlantic coast under amendment with organic carbon and nitrate - tdAd47.1 | ecosystem: Environmental > Aquatic > Marine > Coastal > Sediment | place...
GAAACCAGTACCAATGAGTTGCTGACAGTTCATCGTACCGCACATGCCCGCCAGCTTGCGGTGGCGAGAGCCCCTCGGTCATCCTCCGGGCAATGGTTGGCTGGTCAGCATCGAGCAGTGCAATCTCAGAGACTGACAGTCGATCCCACACGGTAAGGCTTTTGACTTCTGATTCGCGGAATTCGTCAACGACCTGCTGAGCCAGGCGTTCACACCTTTCGTTTTGATGATCAAGGGTTCTGATGCGACGGCGCTGCAGTTCGAGCCAAATTGCGCGACCTGACTGCAGCAATTGCTCGTCAATCTCATTAACGACGTTCGACCCTGTCGTTGACTCTTGCAGCCCAACGGCTAGCTCAATGAGCAGTCGATTCCGTAGCAGTTCCGGACCACCATTGTCATATGGGTGATGCAGCCCCTGGAGTTGTGCCGACTGGATCAGGTGCAGGACCTGTTCGGGCCGTCGGAACTTGACGGCCAGATTCGCCCACGTTTCCAGGTCCTTGATCTGTTTTTGCTGATCCGAATTGTCCAGCGAGTGAAGTGCTGCAAGTGGCTCGGCGGCGAGAAACAGTTCTCGGGCACTGGAATCCCGACCAGCGCGAGCCAGCTCGACGGCTGCTTTCATACAGACGGCAGGCGTCAGTGTGATGGTGCGACCATCCGTCATCAGGCTGATTGCCTGGTCATAACGGCCTGCGTTCAGGAGTTCCTGAGCAAGTCGGCCATACTGATCTGCAATCGCGTAGTCATTCAGATTCAGCTCGTTCCAGACCAAGGCGATTTCGGCTGCCTTGGGAATGTCCTGGAGTTCAAACGCGAGCTGAAGTGCTACTCGCAGGTCTGCGCCCAGAAGTGATGGCAGCCGGAAACATTCCAACTGGCGCCGAACGGCGACGGGTGTGACGAGCTGCAGAGCATCTTCCCGCTGCCCAGCTTTGTCGAAGTGATAGATGGTTTCCCACTGGCGAATCGGGTCCTGGTCATTGCGATACCGTTCTGCCAGTTTGCGATGAAACTCGATGTGCCGCGACTCGTCGTATCTACTGAATGCGTCGCACGCCGTCCTGTCGAGTAGAAACAGACGAAAACTGTTGTGAAATACATGGAGGTGCCCCGAAGCATCAAGCTGCCAGACATGGCCGAAGTGCTGCCTGAATCTGAGGAGCGTTTCTCTGCGATGCTGCTTCTCGACGGCGCGGACATTGATCGGTCGGCGATCACGGCACGCCATCCCGAGGAAGTCAAACAGTTCATCGTCCGGCTCCGCACAATCCCAGATGCTGCGATAGTATTCGTCGATGTCGGCTCGAAATGCGGAGAGATCACTGAGTGCGCCCAGAGGTGTGTCCGAAGAACTCTTCGCCCGGCGAATCAGAATGGCCAGAGACAAAGGGTGCCCTTCACTCAGCTCAAACAATCGGCTCGACAGAGCCCAGGGTGAATCGGTCTCTTCAGGAAACTCGGCAGAAGCAATCTCCCTGACCTGTTGTTCTGACAAGGGGGAGATGTCGATCCGCCTTGCTCGCACTTCCAGCTCGTACCTGACCTGTCGAGGCAAATCGGACAGGTTCGTTGTCTGCGTGCCCAGGGCAATGATCACTCCGGACGGAATTTCGGCTGGCAGCGGCAGATCATTCAGGAATGAACGCCCAGGGTTCTGCTCTCGTGGGACGTGGTCAATGCCGTCGATGAAGAGAACTGTCCGTCGTCCGTTTCTCTGAAAGCCTGCGCTCGCATCGGCGAGATGCTGAAGGAACTCCGCCCGCAGTTCACTTCGCGATCTCGGAAAGCCAGAACCGGCGGCGCTTCCGACTAGCCGGAACGACAAGTTCATGTCATAGAAAAAGTGCTCCGCTTCGCCGCGCTCTCCCTGCCCCAGTCCTGTTCCTGGCAGAAAAGCGTAGTATCGGAGAATCCGCAGTTCGGGATCGGCAAACTCCTCGCTGATCAGCGTCGATTTTCCGGACCCTGGTGGACCAACGAGTGCCACGTAGCCGCTCTCGCCAGACTTGAGAAACACCGCGAGCTGATCACGTGCTACAGCGAGTGGCCGGTACTCGATGTCCGGAGACGGAAAATGATGGGTATTTCTCAGCTCAAGCCGGTTCCCGAGTCCTGATCCTGAAAGCAACTCGCTCGCCGGGATCTCGACGACTCCCTTGCCCGACGATTTCCGCACGCGACGCAACAGGTAAGCCTTCACAGACTGAATGTCGGCCAGTTCCTGGGGTGAGGGAGAACGACCGACAGCGGCGCTTCCCTCGTCAGCCAGCTTGAGCCCGGTATCGACATGCAGGTGAGCGAGCACGTCGAGTGTGTCCGCTTCGCCAAGCCCGGCCCGTTTAGCAAGCTCCTGAAGGGGGGCTGACCACTTCGACAAATCGGTTGTCTCAACGCCTTTGTGGTCGGCGGCGGTCAGAATGACTTCGCGATGAAAGTCGTGGAATGGACCGATCGATGTTCCGGAGTCGTTGTTGACCCTGTCACTGGTTGAAAACAAGCCGTTCGTTGCGAGATGGATGATGACTTTCGCTGCCCCGTGCTCTTCGCGAAGTTGCCGCAGACTCTGAGCGAGGTCCGCGAAGAGTTCCCCGAACTGACGGAAAGTGAGCGCCGACGGTTTCCCGCTCCACTTGACCTGATAGGCGTCGACTCGTTCGTCAGTGACAATCTGAAAGTCGTCGGCGATATGAGCATTCGGATCGATCAGACGCACGGACTTCAATCGTCCGGCTGCCGCGACTTCGAGAGCCAACTCTGCTGCCAAGGCATACTGAGGCTCGTAGCCCTGAATGGCTCGCCATTCTCCAGTGCTCGGTGCGTTCTGACGGGCACCCTCGGTCATTGCGCCTCGCTTCCGTTTCTTGCAGCCCCTGCAGTCACATTGCGTCACGGCAGCCTGAGTGGGCGGTTCCGCTTCCAGCACTTCTGGAAGCGCGACTGAAACACGCTCCCCGGAACACTCCTGCCTCAACACTGTCACTTGTCGACAGGATGCGTGGGTAGCTCAGTGCTGCCTCAAAGATCGTTCGTTCACCGGGAATCCTAAATCCCGAGATCAGAATCTCAACCGGGTTGGCGCTGAACTCGCGCGGAACCTCAGCACTGGTCGCGCGACGAGCTTGGCTGAGTTTCCCAGCCACAGCGTTGTCGGAAGTGCTGCGATGATTTGTGCTGGTTCAGCGGGAACAGGAATTTGAGCAGGTTGGCGTTAGCGAGTTGAAGGGGCGACGTCCTGTCGAGGGGCCGTGGCATCGTGCCACGAAGGTTTGTCGCTTTGTGCTGACCCCGAAGGACAGGCTGCCCATGAGAAGAAGGGGGCGGTCAGTGACCGCCCGCCTTCGGTCTCAGCCCCCGGAGCGGCGCTCAGGTTGCACCTCTGCAGAGCCTTATCCTCCGTCCGGTTCGGTGTCATTGTGTGCTCGCCTCGTGCGTCAGGCAACAGGCCGGCGGGCCGCCTGACGCCGTTGTCGAGCCTCTTCCAGTTTGCGGTCCCGCTCGGCGAAGATTTCTGTCTCGATTCCATTGAGTTTGTCGGTCGGTGCGACATAGCCAATGGCGCTGTGCAACCGGGTGTGGTTGTAGTGCGTCACGTACTCGGCCATCCGTCGGCGGGCGTCCTGAATGCTGTCGGGGCACGCGGGCCGGACGCACTCGCGTTTGAGCGATCCGTGCCAGCGTTCGAGCTTGCCATTGGACTGCGGGTAGTACGGACTGGTCCGGACATGGGTCAGGCCCTGAGTGCGGATGAACCGTTTGAAGTCCCGGGCCGTGAACTGCGAACCGTTGTCTGAGATGATCCGCGGTTTCTCGTCGGGGAACTTCTCCAGAGCCCGCTGCACGACGATCTCGACATCGAGTTCCGTCTGCCCTTCCCGCAGATCGTGCTGCACGATGTCGCGGCTGTAACCGTCCAGCACGCTGGTGAGGAAGTAGAACGTGCCGTGCACGTTGATGTACGAGACATCGACATGCCAGTGCCGGTGCGGAGCGTCCGGTTGCGTGAACCTGCCTCAGCGTCCGGACTGGGCAATGAGGCTATGAATCATCGGTCACACTTCGGAACTTCCTGTCAGGCGATCGCCATGAATCATGGGGCCAGTCTCGTCGAGACACGATCCCGTGCAGAGTCCCTGGAATAGCCGTAGTCGTTCGGAAACCATGCCTTTCTGAGTGCGCCCCCTCAACGCTACAGAAAACCGGCATCTCGAAATCACCAGTCCTGGCATGACAGCCGAATCCGCTGCTTCCCTTTCGGAGCCGCCTTCGGAATCGAAGGGGCGTTCGCGCTCATTTCAGACGTCTCAAAAGAGCCAGCAAGGACTACGGAACCGAAGGCTGGAAATCGAAAACACCCCGGCTCGGTGAGGAGTCGGGGTGCTTTCTGGACAGGCCTGCTATTCCGTCAGCAATTGCCTGACTGTCTGACGGTCAGGTCCGGCGGAGGAGCGGGTGCCGGACCTGCTAACAGGTGTCGGATCAGCTGCAGCCCATGCTGTTTCCACAGTTGTGGCACAGGTAGCAGTTTCCGTTGCGGACCGTGATTGATCCGCAGTTATCGCACGCCGGAGCATCCGACTGGAAGCCAGTGAACTGCTGGCTACGAGCTGCCGGACTGTCCCACTCGGGGAGCCCGTTTCCGGCCGACGTCCTCTCTGGACTGGCAGCTGCCGTCTTGAGGTGCGAATCGATCAGCGTGGCTACTTCGTCGGAGAGCTTCTCAGTCGAATCGACGCTTGCCGGAGCTGCTTCCGCAACGACCGCTGTCGACACCACTTCGTCCGCTTCCTGATGCCCGCCACCGTTCGGCGTGTTCGCTTCGCGATAGCCAGGCAGGAACTCGATGCCCAGCCAGCGGAAGATGTAATCGACAACGCTCTTCGCATTCGGGATGTCCGGGTTCCCCGTCCAGCCCGCCGGCTCAAACCGCATGTGGGTGAACTTGTTGACCAGGTCCCCCAGCGGCACGCCATACTGCAGAGCCATTGAGGTCAGCGTGCCGATCGTGTCCATCAAACCGCCAACGGTCGAACCTTCCTTGGCCATTGTGATGAACAGCTCGCCCGGCTGGCCGTCCTCGAACAGACCGACGGTGATATATCCGTCGTGGTTCGCCACGGAGAACTTGTGCGTCAGTGACTGACGAGTTCGCGGCAGACGACGACGGACAGGACCAGCCTGAACGATCACCTCGTCCTTCTTCCGACGATCGCCTTCCTTCTTTGTCGCCAGCGGCTGACTCTGCTTCGAGCCGTCGCGATAGATCGCGAGAGCTTTCAGGCCGAGCTTCCAGCCTTCAAAGTAGGCTTCGCGGATGTCGTCGACGGTCGACTCTTCCGGCATGTTGACCGTCTTCGAGATCGCCCCGGAAAGGAACGGCTGGGCGGCGGCCATCATGGTGATATGCGCCTTCCATGGGATGGTCCGCGTGCCATTCGCCGGCTTGAAGGCACAGTCAAAGACAGGCAGGTGCTCGTCCTTCAGGCCGGGAGCGCCTTCGATCGTTTCCTTCTGATCGATGTACTCGATGATGGCGTTGATCTGAGCTTCGCTGTAGCCGAGCGACGCCAGAGCCAGCGGCACGGTGCGGTTGACGATTTTCATCATGCCGCCGCCGGCCAGCTGCTTGTACTTGACCAGAGCGATATCCGGTTCGATGCCGGTCGTGTCGCAGTCCATCATGAACGCGATCGTTCCAGTCGGAGCGAGCACCGTTGCCTGAGCATTGCGGTAGCCGAAGCGGCGTCCTGACTCGACACATTCGTCCCAGACTTCGCGAGCCGCCTTGCGGAGATACTCCGGGCAGGCGTCGTCGATTTCGTGCGTCGCGTCGCGGTGCATCTCCATGACTTCGAGCATCGGCTGCTCGTTCTCCCGGTAGCCGGCGAACGGTCCGAGGTAGCTCGCGATGCGGCTTGACGTGCGGTACGCCTCGCCACACAGCAGAGCGGTCATCGAACCGGCAATCCCGCGGCCCGCATCGCTGTCGTACGGAATGCCCATCGACATCAGCAGGCTGCCGAGATTCGCGAAGCCCAGCCCCAGTGGGCGGAACAGATGCGAGTTCTCAGCGATCGACGGCGTCGGATAGCTCGCGTGATCGACGAGGATTTCCTGAGCCGTGATGAAGATGGCAGCGGCCTTCCGGAAGCGGACGACGTCAAACGTGCCGTCTTCCTTCGCGAACTTCCGCAGGTTGATGCTCGACAGGTTGCACGCCGTGTCGTCGAGGAACATGTATTCCGAACAGGGATTCGATGCATTGATCGGTCCGGTGTTCTTGCAGGTGTGCCAGCGATTGATCGTTGACTCGTACTGCACGCCGGGATCGCCGCAGAACCAGGTTCCGTCGGCCATCTCATTGATCAGCATTTCGGCGTCGTACTCGACCGCGGTCTTCGACGAATCGGTCACCCATTTCGTCTGCCATTTCCCGCCATCTTCGGCTGCCTGCATGAACTCGTCAGAAACGCGAACGGACAGGTTCGCATTCTGGAACATGATCGAGCTGTACGCTTCGCCGTTGAAGTTCGCGTCGTACTCGCCGGATTCAATCAGCGTGCGAGCCTTCTTTTCTTCCTTCGACTTGCACTGAATGAATTCGAGGATGTCCGGATGCCAGTCCTTGAGACTCTGCATCTTGGCCGCGCGACGAGTCTTGCCGCCCGACTTCACGACGGCGGCGATCTGGTCGTAAACCCGCATGAAGGACAGCGGCCCGGACGGTGAACCGCCACCGGAGAGCTTTTCCTTCGAACTACGGATCGTCGACAGGTCGGTCCCAGTCCCTGAGCCAAATTTGAAGAGCATCGCTTCGCTGCGTGCCAGCCGCATGATGTCTTCCATGTTGTCCTCGACGGACTGGATGAAACATGCGGACGCCTGCGGGTACTCGTAGGGAGTTTCCGGGCGGCGGATCGAGCGCGTCTGGACATCGAAGCGGTAATTGCCGCGCGAGCCCTTCACGCCATACTGATGGAACAGGCCGACGTTGAACCAGACCGGCGAATTGAACGAGCCATGCTGATGCAGACACAGCCACGCCAGGTCGCGGTAGAAGTTCTCGCCGTCCTGTTCGCTGGCGAAATAGCCGTCCTGCGTGCCCCAGTCAGCGATCGTGCGGGCGACCCGATGAATGACCTGCTGAACGCTGTGCTCACGCTCGGGAGTTCCAGGTTCGCCGTAGAAGTACTTGCTGACGACAACGTTCGTGGCCAGCGGGCTCCAGTCCTTCGGCACAAGGCAGTCGGTCTGCTCGAACAGCACGCCGCCGTTCTCGTCCTTGATCTGAGCCGTGCGGGGCTCCCAGTCCACCGTGTCGAACGGATCGACGTCGACCGGGCAGAAACTCGGCTCGATTTCCATCGGGCTGGCTTCCGTCACGACCGCACTCCGGCGTCCGTCCTGGGCGTCGACATCGTAATCGTCTTCGAAGAACCCTTTGTCGCGGTGCATCCAGCACTCCTCCTGCAAACTAGCGTCAAGAAAACGTGATTCTCGTCCTGAGTCCGTGACTGACTGGTGGGCCAGATTCGAGTCGGAAGTCCGTGATCCGTTCTGCTGTCCCGGCAGGCAATGAATTCCTGACCTCTGAGAGTGTCAGCGGCGGACAGGCAGCGTCAATCGCCGAAATCGACCGGGCTGATCCCGGGGGGGCGATTGCCGCCGTGGTCGGCGCGCAGAATCTCCGCAGAAAATGACAGGTGTTTTCGAATCCCGACATGCAAGCTTCCCTGCATGCCAATCCATTGATGCCGAGAGATGAGCAGAAGAAACGAGCCGTCCGAATGTTTCGGGCTACTCTGAGGCGCTCAAGAACTCCGTGAGTTCAGTGTCCGAACTGAGAAACGACGTGACTTGCTCTTGAGCCGAACATCCTGGGGTTGAACTGGGGCTCAACGCCCTACACACACTATCGGTAGTGGTCGCAGCAATCTGAAACCCAAGATGTGGTGGCTTGCGAGCGGCGAGGGATCATAAAAATCGCCCCCGGACTGTCAAGCTGAGATGAAGACGCCGGCCCGCCACCGGCTCACCGGACTGTCGCAAAGTCCGACTCTGCCACAGGTTTAGAGATTTTGAGAATTCACTCAAATTGGTGTCGGGCTCGGCTTCGAAGACCGCATCCCGCCTCAGCACCCTTGTCCCGCGAGGCACTCGACATTCAGCGCAACCAACTTTGCAAACAGAGGTTACGGCAAATCGACAGACACTTCGAAAAATGCTCGCGGACACTGTAACAGTCAGCGCGAAAAAAATGCCCGATCCGCTCAGGGCGAATCGGGCAATGAAATTGACTGCTCAAACTTTGCCACCGTTCGACGGCTCGGTCCGGTCGCAGCCTGCTCTTCAGGCGGCGCGGCAGACTTCGTCGCTGCTGGCGCCAGCCGAGATGTTGTGTTTGGGAATCAACTTCTCAATGCGAAACATCTGCCAGGCAAAAATCCCGGAGGTCGCAGCCTGAAAGCCGATGTAGGCAAGAATCACTGGCCCATGAGTCAGAAAACAGGCGGTCACCGCCCAAACGCTCAAGAAACCTGCAAGAAGCAATCCAAGTTTCGGTGCTGACTTCTGGTCATTCATGACTTGTTCCGAAAAGAGATTATGAGACCGTTGAATCGGCAGCAGATTCAGCGGTTGTGTGCCACCACCGCGTGTTACGCGGCCACCTCGATCAGGCCTCGAACATTCGACACGCAGAAGTTCCACAGCAGTTTGTGTTCCGGGCACACCGATCAGAACGGAACGACCGATGGAATTTCACAGACAAGCCGCGCGTGAGGAACACGACGGTATCGTCAGTATGGATTGTGAATGCTCTCAACGTGGTGAGTTGCCGATCGCCCAACGATTCTCAGGCCCGCCTCGCTCGAAAGTAGCGGTCAGTGGCGGAATGACGGTTCGACCGAATGCCTCAGAACGACGAGCACCTGAGCCCCGCAGTTTCGGATCGCCGCTCGGTCGCCAGGCGTTGATCCCGCGGCCAGAGTCGCCCGAAAACCGCGACGCCAGTCCGACATCAACGCACTGATACAGACGGACGCCGAACCGTTGAAAGATCAATCCCGGCGAATTCTTCACGCGGGCGGGATTTACGATGATTGATCCGTTCATTGCAACTTCCAGAGCGCGAATTCTCACGCAGATCCACCAGAAAAAGTCGCCACGCTCAGAGACGCGTCCTGCACCCCGGCCTGCCTCACCACTGCGGACACGGACAGCCGCTCCAGTTCCCCCAGCACACGATCACAGTTGAGCGTCATCAGCGACTGGGCAGATGATCGACTCGCCAACCGGTTCGCAGTCGAAGCAGCACTTTGACAGAGCCGCTTTCAATCAAAGTCGAAGAGCGATTGCGTCTTCACGATCGCACAATCTTCCGGGAACGTATGGAACGCGTGGATCAGGAGGCTGTGCGCCCAGACGTCGGTTTGCACAAAGCTCAAAGCCGCCGGAGCGAGCCGGTTGGCCGAACCGAATGAATGCGCGATTGGCGCATGCTGGCAGTCCACCAGAAGTTCCTCGTGCAGCGTCAGGAAGACTTCCGGGGCGAGTTTCTCGACCTGAAAACTGACGTGATAGGCGACCGGCCCCCGCAACTCGACGGATTCATCACGGCAGCCCTTCAGAGCGCGGCTCATGCGCTCATTGCGTTCCGGCAATGGCCGCCCGCGCTGCGTCAGCACTTCCGTAAGCACTGTCCCGCCCGTCTGAAACGTCACCAGATGGCCGCTATCACAGAGACGAATCCGCGCGGCGTACTCCGGCTGCACGACCGACTCTTCGCGGCACACCTCAAACAGCTCAGGGTGCAACGGACGCTCAAACAGATGGAGCCTCAAATCCGAAACACTGGGGCGAACAAAACCGACATTCATATCTGCAATCCAGCAAGGACCGGCATTCGCTGGTGAACTCGACAGTTTGCCGTCCCGGATGACGGACAGCGACTTTTCCGCACTCGCCACATCGAACGCGGAATTGCCGTCGTACCTTCCGGCGGCGCCCGGATTCTAGTGAGCGCGTTCCGCCGATCGGAAGGAGCAGTCTGGCATTTCACGCATGAAGCGCGAAACAACCATCACGCCGGGCACTTTCCTGCCCCACCAGCGAATCGCGACGACGTCAGTCACCGATCCCGGCTTCCAGGTTGAGCATTCGCTGCTTGAGATCTGTCCCCTGCGGCGACGTAAAGCCGCCCAGACAGCCACCCGAACCAACAACGCGATGACACGGAATCACGATCGGAAACCGATTGCTGGACATCGCGGTTCCAACAGCACGGGCAGCCCCCGGCGAACCTGCCATCGCAGCGATCTCGGCATAGGTCTTCGTCCTGCCGCGAGGAATCCGCCGAGTCGCGGTCAGCACGCGCTGCCGAAAGCTGGTCAGCGGCCGGGGCCAGGCAAGTTCGACATCACAGAAGTCGATGGCCTCTCCCTCGGTGTAAGCAATCAGCTGCTCGCGCAATGCCGAAAACCAGTCGCACACTTCCAGCTCCGGTACGGCAACGCCTTCAGTCGTCGCCAGATGCCGCAGGACATCCTCAGGAGACGCGTCACCAATGCTGATCCTCAGGAGCGTTCCTTCGCAGCCCAGCAGCCCGAACCAGCCAAACCTGGTCTCGAAGATGTCCGCATCGAGCGTTGCCGCCATTACGTCAGCGGGTGCCGCAGTGCCACTTTCCATCTGAGATTCCTCCGTCATGAACGGCCTGCAAAGTCTCCGGTGGTCGCGTGCCGGGAGCCCTTTTGACCGGACTGTGCGGCAGGGATAGAATCCGCCGCGCCGTTTGAAACTGTAGCGGCCAGCCCTTCTCTGAAATATCCCCGCGCGACCAATTCTGGCGAACTGCGGCACGGAAACACGAGGCCCTGGATGTTCTACTCGCAGCTCGCGGACGACTATTACTGCAACATGAATCTCTGCACCGAGATGCAGTTGCCGAGCGGCCGCGACACCGTACTGAGCTTTCTGGAACGTTTTCAGAAGAGCTATCCGTCGATGCGGAATTTCTTTCAGCGCGAGAACGGCGACTTCGTGCTGGAAGAAGACAAGGACGACGGCCAGCAGCGCTGGGTCTCGATCGAACCACGCCGCATCTGCTCGGGGCACCTCAATCCCGCGACCGCTGATGACGCCATGCAGCAGCACGAACTTGTTCTCGAACTCGTTCCGTACATGCTCTCCGTCAGCCAGCTCGACTGCGAAGCGCTCGACTACCTCGTCGGCTTTGACTTTCTCTATCGAGGCAATCATGACCAGCTGGTCGCAGAAGCGCTCGGCGTCAGTCCCTGCAGTGAATCGTTCATCAACATCCCAGGCGGCCAGGTCCTGAACTTCGAACCGTCTGTCACAATCGCGCTCGAAGAATCCTGCCGGCGTCAGGCAAGACTCATGGTCGAGACGCGGACGAACGCTTATCAGGTGCGCCGCGGCGACTTCCCCGAAGATCAGATCAGCGTCTACTTCACGCTGCGGCAGTACGGCAGCCTCGGCCAGGACACGACGTTTATTGACACGCTGCGTTCCCTGCGCGAGCACAGCGAAGAGTTGATCGAACAGTGCGTCGTCGATCAGGTCCTCCGTCCGATCGCCCAGGCCATCGCCACGCAGTAGTCGGCGTTGCCGCCTGGTAGCGAAACTCGTGCCGAGTTTCGGCACCACCGCTTTGCGACAGGAACCACGTTGCGGCACAAAAGTGTGCCACTGGCTCTGCCAGTGCCCGAAGCCGCGACTTCACTGGCAGAGCCAGTGGCACACGTTGTTGCGTACAAGCCAGAACTGACCGCAAGCCAGAATCAGGACGAGCCCGAAGCGAGGGCAGCCATTATCTATCGGGAGTAACACCGTGTCTGACCGCATCCGCATCGGAGTCCTCGGCCTCTCGCACGATCACGTCTGGGAGAACCTCGATACGCTGGTCGCTCGTGATGATGCAGAACTCGTTGCCGCCGCAGACTTCGACGAAGAGCTGCAGACGAAATTCGCCGCTCAGTTCGACCGGCCCGTCATGAGCGATCCATTCGAGCTGCTCGATTCTGTGGAAGTTGACGCCGTCTATGTGTTTTCGAGCAACTCGGAAGGCGCGCAGTACGCCGCCGAGGCAGCTGCGTCAGGCCGGCACGTTCTCATTGAGAAGCCGATGGCCAGCGCGTTGCACGAAGCTGACGGGCTGCTGGTTGAAGCTCGCCAGAACGACGTCCGCGTCATGGTCAACTGGCCGTTCGCCTGGTGGCCGCAGCTCCAGCACGCGTTGCGACTGGCGGCGGACGGCACGATCGGCGACGTCTGGCAGGTCAAGTACCGAGCCGCTCACGCCGGCCCGGCGGAACTCGGCTGCTCGCCGCAGTTCTGCGAGTGGCTGTTTGACGAGCAGCTCAATGGCGGCGGTGCTCTGATGGACTACTGCTGTTACGGAGCTGTTCTGGCACGAGCTGTCATGGGAGTGCCGAGCCGCGTGACCGGAATCACGGGCCGCTTCTGCAAGGAGAACATCACCGTCGAAGACAACGCCATGCTCGTGATGACCTACCCGCGAGGCATGGCGACCGCCGAGGGCTCGTGGACGCAGATCGGACAACTGACGGCCTACACAACGGCGTTCTACGGAACACGTGGCACACTGCTGCTCGAACCCCGCGTCGGCGGAAAGCTGTTCCTTGCGACCGAGGAACACCCCGACGGTCAGGAAGTCGATGTCCCGGCTGCGGCTCCACACCTGACCGATTCCGCCGCGCACTTCCTGCACGGCATCCGCACTGGCGAGCCCTTCCTGTCACTCTGCCAGGACCGCGTCTGCCGCGACGTCCAGGAGATTCTGGAAGCCGGTCAAATCTCCGTCGCCTCCGGCTCCGAAGTCAGCCTGCCGCTGCCCATCTGAGGTAGTCTCGTGAAACGATTTGGCGATCTCGATTCGCGCGTAGCGAAACTCGCGCAGAGTTTCGGCCCGTTCTGCCGAAAGTCTGCGCGACTTTCGCTACAGACCGGACGGACATCGCGGTATCGCCACCTGGCCGGAAAAATACTCCTCATCACGGGGATCGTCGTTCTGCTCAGCGTTTGTCCCACCCAGGGACAGCAACCGGAACGGGCAAAAGATTCCCGGCCAAACATCCTCTTCATCATGACGGACCAGCATCGCTGGGATTGTCTGGGAGCCAACGGCAACTCGCTGATCAAGACGCCGGAACTCGACCGTCTGGCGAAATCTGGCGCGAACTTCACTCACTGCTTCGTGCAGGCTCCGGTCTGCGTGCCGTCGCGAGTCAGCTTCTTTACCGGTCGCTATCCACACTCGCACCGCAACCGAGTGAACTACACGCCGCTCGATCGTGGCGAAGTGCTGATGCAGGCTCGCCTGAAACAGGCCGGCTACGCGACGGCGTCGGTTGGCAAGCTGCACTACTACCCGCCGACGGCTCAGGAAGCGAAGCGGACGGGTTTCGATTTTGTCGAGCTGCACGATGCGGTTCGACCGCTCGATCACTACTCAGACTACGTCGCCTGGCGAAAGGCTTACGATCCGCAGAGCGACATCTACTACCGGGCCCTCGCGAAGGACATCCCGCCCGGCAAAAACCCGTTCCGCCAGGCGATCAATGAAAAATACTCCGAGACGACCTGGGTGGGCGAACGGACGCGACACTACATCCGCCAGCTTGCCGACGGCGACAAACCGTTCTTCCTCTTCAGCTCGTTCTGGAAGCCACACTCGCCGTTTGAAGTCCCGCAGCCGTTCGACGCGATGTACGACGACGTCGACATCCCTCTGCCGAAAGCGACAACGCTCGCCGAGATTCAGAAACTCCCGCTGCCACTGCGGTTGCTGATCCTGCGCGGCCACCCGGTTTACGACACCGATCGCGAGCGACTCCAGTGGATGTACCGCTCGTATTACGGAGCCATCTCGCACATCGACCG
>Ga0070726_10003226_pt1 | contig 13918 bp, 13 predicted proteins | sample tdAd471_FD_67275 | JGI IMG/M metagenome (GOLD analysis project Ga0070726, IMG submission 67275) | Marine sediment microbial communities from the Atlantic coast under amendment with organic carbon and nitrate - tdAd47.1 | ecosystem: Environmental > Aquatic > Marine > Coastal > Sediment | place...
CTTCCGTGCCGTTGGCCAAGACGGGACGCCGACGGACAACAGGTTCGACAGGTGGGCGGCTGAAGGGGACGTCGACGTGATCGACATCATCGGCGACCACCGGGGCCGTCATGCAATCGTTGCGGATCCACAGGCCAGCGCCCTCGCCGCTGCCGTATCGGAGCACCTGGCTCAAGGAGGCTCGCCATGATGGACGGTCGGTATGTGGTCCTCAAAGAGGGCACCGAGACACCCCTGTGGTGTGGCCACCTGCTCAACGGCAGGGTCGACGCGTACGATCCGTTCTACCAACACATGAGGCCGACGATTCCCGTGTTCGGGATGACACTCCAGCCTCTCGACGGGACCCGGCGGCCCCTCCGCACGATTTCTGCAATGTGTCGTGTCCACGCCGCCACGATTGATCACGTCCAACCCGAAGGGGCCGTACGACTCCTCGGCTACTCGTGGGGTGGCCAGATAGCACACCAAACCGCCGCCGAACTCATATCGATGGGTCGCGAGGTGTCGTTCGTCGGGTTGGTCGATACGTGGCATCCAAACGAACGGAGAAGGAGCGACCGCGCCAAGCAGGTTGCAACCGACTTCCGTCAGGGCAAGGAGACTGGCTCCTCGTCACTCATCGGTCGGTTCGTCGAGAAGATGCGGAAGGCGCCCGGCCGTGCCTGGTATTACACCAAGCTGGCCGTTGTCGCTCCGCTCAACCTGCCCCACAATGACGAGATGGAACGCCGTCGGTTCGTGCGGATCGGGTTGGCGACGAGAGAGACACATACCCTGGCGCCGCTTGACGTTCCGGTGACCTTCTTCCAGGTCGATCGCGTCGATTTCGCCGGTCCACCCGATACGGCGGGCTCTTGGGTCGCGACCGACGACGCCAGCGTAGTGTCGATTTCCGGTGCGCATCGGGGACCCCGTTCAGCGATGTTCGAACCAAAGGTTGGCGAGACGGCCGATGCCGTCATGAAGGCCCTTGACCAAGCCGAGATGCGATGAGGGTCAAGCGTGAGCTCCGTTGGACGGTCGACCATGCCAGCGTGCACGTCGTCGTGGACCCTCTGCCCCAACCCGAGACACTGAGTCACGCAGAACGGAAGCGCGCCCGACGATTCGTCCACGCCGTCGATCGACGCCGATACGTTGCGCGCCGGAGCGAACTACGGCGAGCGCTCGGAGCGGTGACAGGGTCGAATCCGGAAACGCTCGATATCCGGTCTGACACCCGAGGCAAGCCGTTCGTCACAGACCGGTCTGCGTGGTTCTCGCTGTCTTCGGTGGACAACGTCGTGGCAGTCGCCATCTCGCGCACCGGCGATGTCGGCGTGGATATCGTGAGGTGTTCCTCCGGGATGTACGACGAACAGACGGCTCGTGTCGTAATGCATCCAAACGAACTAGAAGCGATCCGTAACAGCGTTGATCCGGATCTTGCGTTCGCTCGTTTGTGGGCCAGGAACGAAGCGGTCGCCAAGCTCGATGGAACAGGACTCGATGATCACACCAAGGACATCGACCTATCAGACGGGGCCCACCATCCGAAGGCCACGATCACGGACCTTGAAGGACCCGGAGGCTTGGTCATTGCTGTCGCCGTAGCGAACCTCTCCGGCTAGCTCGCGCCGAACGCCCGCATGAGAAACGCTGCAGCTTCTTCTCTCGTCAGCGTACGGGTAGGCCCGAAGGTGCCGTCGGGATAGCCAAACGCTATTCCCATCTCGTGGGCGAGTTCGATCGCACCGCGCTGTGGGTGATCGGGTCCGATATCGGTGAAATAGCCCTGGTAGTCCGGGTAATCGTCGTGACCGAGGGCGTCCATGACCACTTGGACAAGGAAGGCACGTGTACCTGGGTCCTGCCCATCAAATGAACCTCCACCGGTCAGCGCACCAAACTCCACGAGATACTCGATTGGCCCCGTGTACCACATGCCGCTCGGGACATCCGCGTAATAGGCCTGATAGCTCGGGTAGTCGTCTTCGTCGGTCACGGCACGAGCGATGAGCGTCACGGCTTGCGCACGAGTCAGCGTGTCATCCGGACAGTAGGAGTTCCAGGAGCACCCCTCGGTGATCCCCAGCGCCCACATTTGTTCGATCTGATCCTCCGCGTATGAACCTTCGTCGTCGACGAATCGTCCTGCATAGTTCCCGACCCTCACGGTTGAACTCATCGTTCCGTATGCGCCAAAATCGACCTCAACATCATGGACACCGAGTTCGCTTGCGCCGTTCCACCACGGGAATCCTGACCCTTCGCCGTTGCGTGTCCATGCGACAGAACCCGAACCCTCTCGGACGGTGATTGTCCAGTCGATGAAATTGTCTGTGTCGATCGCCAAAGTCCCGCCTGGTCCTGGGGTCAGCGGCCCGAATGAATCGAAGTCGACCGACCATGTGGGAACGAGCGGCGTTGCAATCACCGTGGCCGCGTTCAAATAGGGATTTGGATTGATCGGCGTCCCATCGGGCTTGTGATACTCGTAGTGGAGGTGTGATCCAGTGTTCTCTGCGTTGCCCGAGTCGCCGACCCATCCGATGAGTTGACCAGCGACGACGCGAACACCAGGCACGATGCCGTCGGCAATGCCCCATTGCGTGCCGTTGTCGGTCCCAGGGGTGTCATTGTTGAGGTGGATGTACCAAGACTCCCAGTCGTCATCATGCTTGAGAGCGATCGTGCAGCAGCGCTCAGGGTTCATGTCGTTGGGGTTTGAACTCCAGTTGACCATCTTGATGTAGCCGTCGGCTACAGCTACGACGGGAGTCATTTTTGGCGACATCAGATCGTTGCCTTCATGACTTCGCGAACAGCCGGAGCCTCGGCAGGCACCCCAGGTGTCCGAATATCGGACCTCCCCCACGACAGGGAAAATCAAAGGTAGATCCTGATCTGCTGCCTCGGCCGGTGGTGGTGCCGAAACAATTATTGTGGCAAGGGTTGCAACCATCAGGAAGGCCGCTGCAACGCCATAGTGCCTCTGGTAGCGGGCCATGTCCTTCTATCGGCACAATCCACCACGAAACTTGAATACGCATCGCAAAAGATGGTCACCCTGCTCAAGCTCAGGTGTACCTAGGCTGCGCCGCGAACCAGCCAGAACCTTCGGAGGAAATGTGAAACGCACGCTCACGTCACTACTCGTGGTCGCGATGGTGACCGGCCTCATGGCCGTTGTCGCAGCCACCGCATCAGCCCAACTCGTTTCAGAGGCGAGGCTCGCCGCAATCAACGGATCGTTCACCGATCCCGTGGCTGTGACTGTCAACGGGACGGCGGTTGGCGATGATCTCGCGTACGGCGACGTCGTGAGCGGTATCGGTTCAGCCGACACTTACACCGTCGGCTTCGGTGATGCGGCGTCGGTGACGCTTGACCTGCCCGTCGGATCGGCAGCGACCGTCGTGTCAGGCATCGGCGAAGATTCTGACGGCGCCGCCGCCTATCCAGTCGCAGTCGAACCCATTGCGGCAGGAAACGCAAAGTACAACGTTTGGAACGCCACGACCTCCGATGTGACGGTGACGATCGATGGCGGTACCGGTGTGGTGTTGCCCGCCGGATTTGGGCTCGGGCTTGTGGACGCTCCTGCCAGCTCTGTGAGCATCCAAATCGGCGGTGAGTCGATCACACTTGATGCGGTTGCTGACTCGTACTCCGATGTCTTTGCCATCGACGACGGCAACGGCACCAAGATTGCCGTTTCGACCATCCCGTCCATGACCGATCTCATTGCGGCGATCACTCCCCCTCCGGGAACAGTCACGGTGCCTGATGTCGTCGGCTTTGAGCACGGGGAAGCGGAGACGTTGATCGCAGCCGAAGGACTCGTAGCCGCAACCGCGTTCGAACCAAGTGACACGGTTGATGCGGGACTCGTGATCTCAACTGATCCAGCCGGAGGCTCAGAGGTGGCGCCTGGCTCGCAAGTCATGGTGAACGTGTCGACCGGCATCGAGACGGTCGCCGTGCCTGATGTCGTTGGACAACCAGAAGCTGACGCCGTGGCCGAATTGGAAGGCGCCGGTCTCGTAGCCGTCGTCGAGGTACAAGAGAGCGAAGGACTCGAGGAGGGTCTCGTCATTGAGACCAACCCGAGCGCAGACACCGTCGTGGGCATCGGCACGGAAGTGAAGGTCGTCGTCTCTGGAGGACCCGGCGAGACCGTTGTGCCTGATTTCCACGGCATGACAGCAGACGAAGCGGCGGCCGCCGCTGAGGATGCTGGCCTGTCAGTCTCGGTCGCCCCTGATCCTGACAACCCTGACCCGGATGGCGTCGTCATCGACCAGGACCCACACCCTGGCGTCACCGTACCCATCGGAACCGAGGTCGCGGTGCAGATGAGTCCCCTCCTTGAAGACCCGTGGGCGATTGTCACCGTCGACCCAAACAGATTCCTTAGGAATGCCGGCTTGTCCTTCGAACCAGACTCCATTACGGAATCAATCGTGCTCGGGACGACCTTGAGCGCCAAGGCACTTGTGGACGAGACTGGCTACTGGATCTCCGAGATTGATCTCTCGACCCTCGACAACGCGGCGCGGACGCTTCTGATCAGAGGGACGGCGGCTGACGGAACGCTGTGGGAGCAGGAATTCGCGATTCCTGAAGCGGGTGGATCAACCGATGAAACAGTGCCTGAGGAGACTGGCTTCCCCGCATGGGGTTGGCTCGTCCTTGGCATGGCGTTGACGGCGATCATCCTGCTCATCATCCTCATGGTTAAGGGGAGCCCAACGGGGACGCCCGAAGACGCCGCGGCCGATGACGGTTCTTCAACAGACGCCAGCTAGACGTCCGAGATTGCAGCGGACTCGACAGACAGTTCGGTCGCCTTGATCGATACATAGACCGCCGAACCTTCGGACAGGTCGAGAGACGCAATGGCGCTCGCAGTGACTTCCGCTGTGAGCGCCATTGGAGCACCAAGCTGAACGCGCACCGTCTCACCTCTTGGTTCAATCGACTCAATAGTGGTGCGCCATGTGTTCCGTGCGCTCCCACGCGGTTCGTCGGGGTGCAGGGTGACTGTCCTTGGATGGAATGACACGAGCACCGACCCTGATACGTCATGATCTACGATCGCCAACTCGTGGGTGCCGACGGCCACCTGTCCCCCGCCTGCAAAGCCACGAACCAGGTTCACTCCCGCAACATCGGCCACGTAGTCCGTTGCTGGGCTGAGACGAATGCTCGACGGGGTACCCGACTGAACGATCGTTCCGGCCTCGAGCACATGGACGACATCGCCGAGGAGCAGCGCCTCAGTCGGATCATGGCTGATGACGACGGCAGCACCTTTGAACATCGCCAGACGCTGTTGGATCAACCCGCGCACGCTGGAGCGAGACGAGACGTCGAGTGAAGCGAATGGCTCATCGAGTATCAACACGTCAGGATCAAGAATGAGAGCCCTTGCCAAGGCCACCCGCTGTGCTTCTCCGCCAGAGAGCTCCGATGGCAACCGATCGTCAAACCCTGCAAGATCGACATTCCGTAGCCAATCGGCGACCCGAGTACGAACCTCGGCGCGGGGCATGCCACGACTCATCGGGCCGAAGGCGACATTCTGTGAAACGCTCAGATGTGGAAACAACACTCCGTCCTGGAACATCACAGCCACACTGCGAACCTGCGGACTGAGGTACACGCCAGATGAAGGGTCGTCCCAGGTCACACCGTCGACGCCGATAGATCCGTCGTCGACGGCAAGAAGCCCTGCAATCGCCTCGACAATGGTCGACTTCCCAGCGCCGTTGGGACCAATCAGCGCATGAGTCGAGCCGCGAGCCACTTGCAAAGAGACATTGAGCGCAAATGATTCGGACCGCCGAATGACGAAGCTGGCATCGAGTCCGCTGGTCATCGTTTCCCCCACCATCGATCACGGAGCAGTACAAGTACCAGAACCGCAACGACAACCATGACCAAGCTGATTGCCGTGGCAGCGCCGCGGTCGGACTCGAGCGCGACAAATACGGCGAGAGGCATCGTCTGGGTCCGCCCTTGAATGTTTCCCGCGAAGGTGATGGTTGCGCCGAACTCACCGAAGGCACGTGCCCATGTGAGTGCGAGCCCTGAAACGATGGCGGGTGCAATCAAAGGAAGCGTCACGCGACGCAGCGACGTCCAGGAACCTGCGCCAAGCGAGGCGGCCGCCCCCTCGTACCGCACGTCAAGGTTCCGAAGAGCGGCCTCGACTGTCAGGACGATGAATGGCATCGCGACAAATGTCACCGCGATAACGACGCCCGCCATCGAGAACGGAAGAACGATTCCGGTTGCGTCATAGAGCGGTTCGCCGACCACGCCCCTGCGGCCGAGAGCAAACAGCAGAGCGGCACCGCCGACCACCGGTGGAAGCACAATGGGCAACAGGACAAGTGCCCGCACGAGGGACTTTCCTCTGAAGGGAACCCGTGCAAGTACGTAGGCAATTGGGATTCCGACCACCGCTGCAAGAACCGTCGCAAGTACCGATGCGATGAGTGAGAGTCGGAGGGCGTCGAGGACGATATCGCTCGAGAGGTGCGTGGGCAGTTCCGACCATTCCGTCTGGACGAGGAGCCCAACGATTGGAATCAGGAAGAAGAGGACGCCGACAATCGCCAAGGCAACGAGTGCGATAGGTGGCTTTGTCGGGACTCGTCGTGTCATGGCAGGTCGAACCCGTAGGACGCGAGGACGGCCCGACCATCGTCTGACAGCACGAACGCAACGAATGCGTCGGCAAGCGGATGGGTCCCGCTGTCGCCAATCACGGCAATCGGATAGGTGGCTCTGACGTTCTCGCTTGGTGGAATGTCGATACCGTCTATCGCCCCGGCGGCACCCACTACATCCGATACATAGATCACGCCAGCATCGACCTCGCCGAGGCCGAGCTTGAGGACGAGGGCACCTGCGTCCGGTTCCCTCGTGTCGAGAACAGGAGTCACCCCTGCCTTGGAGAAGGCAGCATCGGAATAGCTACCGCACGGAACCGCGCTCGCACAGGCACCGAGAATCAAGGCATGCCTGTCGAAGTCGGTGAGGCTGGCAACGTTTGCCGGATTCCCTGGAGGCACACCGATCGCCATTGTGTTGTGCGCAAACACCACAACTTGAGTCGCCGCGTCGCCGGAGTCAACCACTCGATCAATGGCAGCAATGTTGGCCGAAGCAAAGACGTCAACGGGGGCACCTTCCACAATCTGCTCAGCAAGGCGGGTGGATCCGGCGACATTCAACTGGACCTCGATGCCGGGAGAGGTCGACTCGAACGACCGAGCGAGTTCCTCAAATGCACCTGCGAGAGATGATGCAGCCGAGACGACCAACGGGGCGCCCTCATCTGACGCCGAACATGCGGACGCGGCTAGCCCAAGGCACAGCGCGAGCACGCCCAGCCGTATAGAAACGCGGCGATGTTGGGGGTTCGGGTCGCGTCGGGACATGTGCTACACAAGTTACCGCTGCTCGCCGTCGATGGTCTGCAAGGATTGACCTTCGATACAACGGAGGCACCGTGCCAGATACGCCAGCACTCAACGATTCGAGGCTTGAAGGAGTCGACTACGCGGTCAGCCGCCACGGCCCCGTGGCATCTCTTGAGGAGGCCGCTGAGCTCCGAGGAGTACCTCCGTCAGCTGTGATCAAGACCATGGTGGTCAGGACGAAGGACGATGCTTACGTGTTTGTCCTCGTTCCAGGAGATCGTGTCATCGATTGGGCGAAACTGCGCGCCCAAGTCGGTCAGCGCCGACTCTCGATGCCAGATGCAGACGAAGCCCTCGCCGCGACGGGGTACAAGCGAGGCACCATCACGCCGTTCGGCTCCTCCACTGCGTGGCCAGTCATTGCAGATGAGCGACTTACGAGCGGCGTCGTGTCTATCGGAGGCGGAGCCCAAGGCGTGTCCATCACCATCGAAGGGGCAACGGTCGCCACCGTTCTCGAAGCAACCCTCGCCGACGTCACCAAACCGTCCGCGTAGCCCCGCGCTCAGAACCCTGGGTTCTGTAGCGGACTCAGTGAGACTGACAGCCCACAGAATGACGTTCAGTCGCCTGGGGCTCGAATCGGCGGTTCCGACGACCATGGGAAGTTGATCCACTTGTCCGTTCGTTTCCAGACGTACTCGCATTGGATCACGGACTGCGGCTTCTCGTACAAGACAGCGGCTCTCGCGGTGTTCACCTTGTCTTCGACGAACTCATAGACCTTTGCCAGGGTGTGTCCGGTGTCAGCGACGTCATCGACAATCAACACATCGGCGTCGCCGAGTTCAACCATGTCCAAGTAGGGCGGCAGGATGACGGGAACGTCGAGCCGCTCGTCGATGTCCGTGTAATACTCAACATTCATCAGATAGGTGTTCTTTATGGAGAGGGCATATCCGATCGAGCCAGCCGGTATGAGCCCTCCCCTGGCAATGCCGAGAATGATGTCTGGCCGGAATCCGTCATCGGCAATGAGCTGTGCAAGGTCGCGCACACCGCGTCCGTAGAGATCCCATGTAAGGACCTCTCGGTCGCTGCTCTCGGTCGCTTCAGCCATCAAACGCATCCTTCGCTTGGGGTCGCCAAGTTACCCACATGGCGATCACCACGCAGCGTCCATGCGATGGATAGCTCCGCTATGAACCCCGATCGAGACCGATCTCGATCTACTCGGATGATGCGGGGCTGCCCGTACCGGCAATCGTCAACGCCGCCCATCGGTCCGACTGGCGTCTATGTGAGGACCTCGTTTGTGTAGGTCGTCCCGGCAGTAGGGTGGCTGCGCAATGGGCCATGAACACGACAGTATTCCACCGGTTCGGTTCGCTCCGGTACGGGGCGGCCGATTGGGGTACCAAGACTTCGGCAGTGGCCCCGCCACCATCGTCGCCTTGCCACCGTTGGCTCAGAACGTCGAGATGGCGTGGGAGTGGCCCGACATTCGGAGAATGTTCGTGCGATTCGGGTCGTTCTCTCGGTTCGTCAACTTCGACAAACGGGGCACCGGCACGTCAGACCGCTCTGGAAGAATCGATTCCATCGACGAACGGGTGGACGACCTGGCCGCCGTGATGAATGCAGCAGACATCGACAGGGCGCACATCCTCGGAGGATCCGAGGGCGGACCCGTCGCCGCCCTCTTCGCCGCCACCTATCCCGAACGCGTCGAGAGTCTCGTCCTCGCCGGCACAGGTTCAACCATCTATCCGCTGGGTATGACCGACGAACAAAGACAGGCTGCAGTTGATCGCATCGATGTCGCTTCGCGCATGTGGGGCACACCGGAGTCGCCGGTCGTTGACGCGTTCGCGCCATCGCTTGCGTCCAACCCAGAGTTCAGGGCCTGGCATCAGAGGTACGAACGCAGTGCGGCAAGCCACGATTCGATTCGAGAGGTTCTCCGGTCATCGTTGGATGTCGACGTGCGGGATGTGCTCGCAGAAGTCGAAGCACCAACCTTGGTACTCCACCGAACTGGCGACAAGGCGTTCACCGTCGACCAAGCCCGCGACCTCGCCGATCGGATCCCACATGCGACCTTTCTTGAGATTCCCGGCGACGACCACTTCGCCTATGCCGGCGATATGGAGGCGTGGATGGCGCCCATCGAGGAGTTCGTCGTGGGGTACATCAGCCCAGCGGCGCCAACCCACATGCCGGTTTCGAAGCCAAGGGTTTCGACCCTTGGCGGTTTCGCCGTCGAGATCGATGGCGTACCGGTTCCGACATCCGAATGGGGGTCCCGTCACGCACGGCAGCTGTGCAAGCGCCTCGTCGCAGCCCGTGGCTGGCCGCTTCCACGCGAACAACTGATCGACATGCTCTGGCCGGACGATACGAACATGGACACGCTCAGCGCGAGACTCTCCGTTCAACTCTCAAAACTCCGGCGAGTTCTCAAAGGAGGGGTTGTCGCCGACCGACAAACGGTGCGTCTCGACCTCGACGAGGTCGAGACAGATCTCGAGGCGCTATACCGGGCAGACGACGACGCAGCAATCGTGGCCACCTACGTCGGCGAGTTCCTCCCTGAGGACATCTACGAGGACTGGACCAATGCCGCACGAGATGACGCACGGACGCGATTCCTTACCGCTGCGCGTCGTCTCATCACCAACGCGATTGGCGCAGGCGACCACGGTCGTTCAGTGTCCACAGCCAGACGACTCGTCGACGCCGACCGTTACGACGACGATGCACACATGCTCCTAGTGGAGTCGCTCATTGCGGCAGGCGAACTGCGTGAAGCCGAACGGGCACACGCCTCGTGGGAGCGATCGATGGCCGAGATCGACGCAGACGTCCCGCCATTGAACACCTTCACCTGACAAACGCCGTCGCCTATCGCCTCTGAACCGAAAGGTTTCCGAAACCCTCCTGGCGAGGATGGGGCTATGTCATCACAACACATACCCACCCTGTCCACTTCCGACCACAACACGGCGCTCATGTATGCCAATGGAGGAGGATCACACTTCCACTTCTTGAACCATCTCGCGACCGTCAAGGTGCCATCGGACAGCGCTCGATCCATGTCGGTTGTGGAGTTCCTCGCTCCGAAGGGGTTCGGACCGCCACTTCACGTGCACAGGGACGAGGACGAGCTGTTCGTCATCGTGGAGGGTGACCTGGCGTTTGTAGCCGGCGATGAGCGATTCGAGTTCGGCGCCGGTGCAGTCGCCTATCTGCCTCGGTCGCAGCCCCACACCTTTCAGGTGCTGTCAGACACCGCACGTCTGATAAACGTCACAGCTTCGAACACGGTCATTCCGCAGTTCGACAAGATGGTCACAGACCTCGGACTCCCTACCGAATCGCACGCGATGCCAGACCCGTCACCGATCGATCCGGGCGTCGTTGCCGAGGTCTGTGCTCAATACGGCATTGACATCGTCGGACCGCCACCAGCTCCGCTCACAGGCCACTCAACAAACTGAGGAAACAATCATGACAAGTATCACATCCCTCCATCGACTGGTTGCCGCGATCGGTGCCACGACCCTGATTCTCTCAGGATGCTCTACTGCCTCGAACACTGCCACCACCATCGCACCGGCAACCCCGGCGGTTGTTGAGGTCACAGCCTTGGACTACGCGTATTCCGGACTCCCTACCGAGGTCAAGGCAGGCACGACCTTCACCCTCGTGAACACATCCGATACCGAACTCCACGAGTTCGTAGCCGTCCGACTCGCGAACGACGACACTCGCACAGCTGCCGACATCGTCGGCCTTCCCCCTGAGGAGCTTGGTGCGCTGTTCGCCAATGTGTCCACCGTGCTGCTCGCAGCCCCGGCGTCGAATGAGGTGATCCCGGCGGTGGGCGACGGCACACTCACCGAACCGGGTCGCTACGTCATCGTGTGCGCAATACCCACGGGGGCTGATCCGCAGGAATATCTCACAGCCGCGGCAACCTCAGAGGGTCCACCTTCTGTCGACGGCGGTCCTCCGCACTTCGTTCAGGGGATGTACGGAGAGGTCACGGTGACCGAATAGCGACACCCATCGGTGCGCTTGGTGCCGGTCGCCGTGGCCTAGTCGGTGGTTGGCATGCCCGCACAGTCGACACATCGGACACTTGCGGGCCTGGCTTCCATCCTGGCAGCCGGTATGTCCTTTCCGCACGCCTCACAAACGCCATAGGCGCCCCCATCGATCCGTTGGATGACGGCATCGATGTCCCGAATCGACTGGTCTATCGAGCGGGCTGTCAGCGTCGAGCTGATTCTCTCCACCGCTTCGGTCGTGCCGTCACCAATGCGCTTGCCAAACCCGACACCCACGCCGCCCTCGGGTGGCGCCATGAGTTCTGCGAGCTTGCTCTCGAGACCAGCTCTCCGTTCGAGCAGGTCGGAGCGAACCTGTGAAGGGGATGATGGATCAGTCACGCTCGAATCGTAGACGGAGGCTCGCTCGCGTTGGACAGCATGTCAGCTCGAGTGGCTCCTCTTACCGACGACTGCTTCGAGATAGTCGGCAACCCGGTACACGAGCTGTTGAGTCCGGAGGGATGGGATCGCATCGAAGGCGTGGCTGGCGCCCTTGAGCAATACCAAGTCGACGATGTTCTCGGAGACGTCGCTCAACGCCGAGGCAAAGTTGATTGACTCTGCAGCCGGAACCAGCGAGTCGTGCGTGCCGTGGATAATCAGGAATGGCGGGGCGTCGTGAGAAACCTGGTCAGAAGGCGACGCCTGACGGAACATTTCGGGGTTCTTGGTTTTGTCCGCCTTGATCAGACTGCGAGATACGACCGGCCACTCGTCTCTCACACCGTCGCGGTTCAGCAGGTCGTATACGCCGTAGAACGTGACGGCGCCAGCGATAGGTGGAACCTCGACGCCGCCGCTCCCCCACTCAGCGTTGCGGTCTGTGAGAGCCGCTAGGGATGCAAGATGGGCGCCAGAAGATCCGCCCGTGACGAAGATGCACGACGCATCGATTCGCAGGTCGGCGGCGTTGGACCGAATCCACCCAATCGCGTTGTGGATAGCGATGAGGTTCTCAGGGAAGGTCGCCTCAGGGACGAGCGGATAGTCGACGCTCGCGACAAGCCAGTCACGCCGAGCCATCTCATGGATGAGCGGTCTCGCCTGTTGCCTCCGATTGCCGCCACCCCACGAGCCTCCGTGAATCTGAATAAGCACGGGGCGTTCGGTTCCGCTTGAGCCGGATCGCTCGTAGAAATCGAGATGTTGGCCATCCATATACGCGATGCCCTCAGTAACCGCCAGGTCGACTGGCAGGCGATAGGGGTTCGGCCACGCCGCCAACCCAACGTTCACCCGACCGGGTGACGACCCGCCAACCTGTCGGCCGGCTGATCTACCCGTGCCGGCGGCCACCACGATCAGCCACACCAGTCCCGCTGCAGATAGCCCTAGGAACCAGAGGGCAACCACGCCAAGCGTGGAGTCTGTGATACCGAGCAGGAAGCCGAACGTCGCCGTCGTCACCGTGACAATCAGGAGCATCGGAGCAAGCTCGGACACGAGCATCACCGGAAACCAAGGGGGCCGAAGGGCCGCAGACCGATCGGGCAATGGAGGACGCACCGCCGTCACGACGAAGACGAGCGCGACGGTCGACAACAAGAGGAACGCAAGAGCCACCGAGAAAGGGTATCGACAGTTGAGCGACACGCACCCGGAGCTGTGACGTTCCAATGCTGATGAGTGACCAAGCTAGGCTCGATGCGGGCCCAACCAGCGACAGGATCGGCCACACAATGAAACGCATCGCTTCCCGGCCGAACCCAACGATCCAGACCCAACCTTCCGAACCACACGCCCCGGCACGTATCGCTACAACCATGGGCTCTGGATTGTGAGTGAGCGCAACGTTCTCGGAGCAGATTTGATCGGTTGTAGCGTCGATCCGCTCACGGGTTGGTTCCGGGACGGCTCATGCAGGACCGGCGAAACCGATCGCGGCAGCCACACGGTCTGCGCTGTCGTCACGAGGGAATTCCTCGAGCACCAACGCTCCGTAGGGAACGAATTGGACACCCCGATGCCCCAGTATCGGTTCCCCGGGTTGAACCCTGGCGACCGATGGTGTGTGACAGCACCGAACTGGCTGCGGGCTCATCTGGATGGAGCCGCAGCGCCCGTGGTACTCGAAGCGACGAACATTGCTGTCCTCGACATCATCCCGCTGGAGATCCTTGTTCAGTACGCCGTGGATGTACCCGACGATCCTGGCGCTCTCGGCATCTGAACCCGATCCCCAATGCCTCTGCGACATCAAGTCGGGCGCCGTGCGGACCTCAGACATGGAGAAACCCCAAGGGAATGTAGGTATCCCTTGAGGCTTCTTCGTAGCGGGGGCAGGATTTGAACCTGCGACCTTCGGGTTATGAGCCCGACGAGCTACCAGACTGCTCCACCCCGCGTCGTGTGAAGACGGGAGTATACGACCGCACCCTCCGTATC
>Ga0070726_10003230_pt1 | contig 13906 bp, 22 predicted proteins | sample tdAd471_FD_67275 | JGI IMG/M metagenome (GOLD analysis project Ga0070726, IMG submission 67275) | Marine sediment microbial communities from the Atlantic coast under amendment with organic carbon and nitrate - tdAd47.1 | ecosystem: Environmental > Aquatic > Marine > Coastal > Sediment | place...
GATCCAGTCCCGGGCTCGTCCGAGCAGCGCCTCACCCAGCCGCTCCCCGGCGCGGCCCCCCAGCAGCTGGGCGAAGTAGCCGGCGACGGGCGGTCGGAGGCCTGCGAAGGGCTCGGGGACCTCGAGGGCCGCGTCGAGGAAGCCCAGAGCGGGCAAGCGCACCCCGTGGATCGCCGCCAGCGCGCGACCGACGACGGCCCCCAGCGCTGGGGCAGCGGCGGGGGCGTCGCGGAGGGCGAGCTCCAGCCGCTGACCCGGGACGAGCGCGAACACGGCGAAGGGTGGGTCGTGCTCCGGCGCGGCGTAGCGCAGCGGGGGCAGGGGGACCTCCGCCGGCAAGCGGCCGAACAGCGACAGCTCGCGCGCGCAGGCGGTGGGGTCGCGCCGGTAGACGCGCAACACCAGTGGCTCTCCCCGCTCGAGGTCCAGGCGACAGGTCGTGTTCGCCAACCCGCCCGCGAGGGGAGCCCAGCCCGCCAGCCGCGCCGCGGGGGCCGCGAGGGCGAGCATGCGCGTCAGCTGCTCCCGGGTCAACGGAGCGGCAGGCGCGCTGCGCTCCCAGGTCTCCTCCGGGAGTCCGCTCAGGCGAGGGTCCGCCAGAGCGCGGCGGCGGCGCGGCAGTCCTCGAGGGTCGGGACCAACGCCACACGGCAGTAGCCCTCACCGCCGGCGCCGAAGTAGCTGCCTGGAATCACCACGATCCCCAGCTCGAGCAGCGCCTCGGCGTAGGCCACCTCGTCGCCGCCGGGGGCCGCAAACCAGAGGAAGAAGGTCGAGTCGCCGCCGAGGTGGGGAGCCCCCAGCTCCTCGAGCAGCTCGACCATGACCTGGCGCTTGGCGGCGAAGATCCCGCAGCGCTCGGCGACGTGGGCGTCGTCGTTCCAGGCCGCGATCGCCGCGCGCTCGACGAAGCTCGAGCCCGCGACCCCCAGGTTGGGGCGCAGCCGGCCGAAGTGATGGATCAGCTCGGGGTCGCCGGCCACGAACCCGGTGCGGTATCCGGTCATCCCGCTGCGCTTGGAGCAGCTGAACAGCGCCAACACGTTCTGGGTGCCGAACTCGAGCAGCGAGCGCGGCGGGTTGGCGCCGAAGGAGACGTCGACGTAGCACTCGTCGGAGCAGAGCACCACGTCGCGCTCGACCGCGTAGGCAGCCAGGCGTTCGAGGTAGGCGTCGGGGGCCTCCGCGCCGGAGGGGTTGTGGGGGTAGTTGACCCACAGGATCGCGATCCGCTCCTGGACCGCCGCGGGCAGCGCCCAGGGCTCGAGGAGGAAGCCGTTGTCCGCCCGCAGCGGCACGCCGTGGGCCACCCCACCCGCGAAGCGGGCCCCGCTGGCGTAGACCGTGTAGCCCGGGGTGGGGAAGACCACCGTGTCCTTGGGCCCCGCGGGGTCGAGGAAGGCGAAGGGCAGGTGGAACACCGCCTCTTTGGAGCCACGGGTCCCCAGGATCTGCTCGGCCGGGAGCTCGACCCCGAAGCGCCGCTTCAGGTAGCCGCTGGCCGCCGCGCGCAGCTCGGGCAGCCCCGCCGGCGCCGGGTAGCGGCACACGGGATCGACCGTGAGCGCCCGGCGCACGAAGTCCGGGGTCGGCTCGAAGGGGTCGCCGGTGCTGAAGTCGAAGACACGGACGCCCTTGCCCTCGAGGGCCGCCCGCGCGCGAGCGACGCGCACGATCGGGTAGTCAGGGAGGGACCTGAGGACGGGATGGATCGTGGGCACGGGGGACCTCCTCGCCGCATGAAGCGCAGAGCTTACCCTCCGGAACGACCGCGGGCGGGGTGATTGCCCCGCCCGGTCGTCTCCGCGTAAGCCCGCTGGGCTGGCTACAGTCTGCCGCGGTGACGGACGCGGCCAGTCTTCATGAAGCCTTCGTAGTGGCGCATGAGCAGGTGGCTCTCGACCTTCTGCACCACGTCCAGAGCCACGCCGACCACGATCAGGATACCTGTGCCGCCGAGGAAGCTCGCGAGGAGGAAGTCCACGTTGAGCAGCTGGCTCACGATCGTCGGGAAGATCCCGATGAAGGCGAGGAAGATCGCGCCTACGAAGGTGATCCGGTTCATGATCCCTTCGAGGTACTCCGCCGTGCGGCGCCCCGGGCGGATCCCCGGAATGAACGAGCCCTGCTCCTTCATGTTCCCGGCCATCTCCACCGGGTTGAAGGTCAGGCTGACCCAGAAGTAGGTGAAGAACATGACCATGCCGATGTAGAGCGACACGTACCAGAACGACTCGCCGCGGGCGAAGTAGTCGCTGAACGCGGGCCACACCTGCCCCAGCAGCGCCGAGGGGATCATGATCAACGACTCGGCGAAGATCACGGGCATGACGCCAGCCGCGTTGACCCGCAGGGGCAGGTAGTGCCGCTGACCGCCGTAGACCTTCCGCCCGCGAGTGTGCTTCTGCTGCTGGACCCGGATGCGTCTCTGGCCCTGCTGCATGATCACGACCGCGACCACCACGCCCACGAAGAGCGCGAGGAAGATCACGAACTTCAGCACTTCCATGGGGACGTTGTCGCCCTGGACGGCCGCTTCCTTCACGTTCTCGAAGAAGTTGAAGATCGCGCCCGGCATGATCGCGATGATCCCCGCCATGATGATCAGGGAGATACCGTTGCCGATGCCGAACTCGGTGATCTGCTCACCGATCCACATCAAGAACACGGTCCCGGTGGTCAGGCTGAGGATCGTCGAGAACCAGAACCACCCCCCGGGCTCGAGGGCCAGGTTGCGGTTGCTGATGTAGATGATGATGAACACCGACTGCACGAGGCAGAGCCCGACCGTGCTGTAGCGGGTGTATTGGTTGATCTTCTGCCGGCCGCTGTCGCCCTCCTTCTGGAGCGCTTCGAGGGCCGGGATCACCTTCACCAACAGCGAGAAGATAATCGACGCCGAGATGTAGGGCATGATGCCCAGGGCGAACAGCGTGCACTGCGCCAGCGCACCGCCGGTGAGCATGGACATCATTTTCATGATGTCGGCGAGCCCACCGCCGGCGTTGCCCGCGTTGAGCTTCTCCACGTCGATCCCAGGGATCGGAACGATGCTCCCCAGCCGGTAGAGGATCAAGAAAGCTGCTGTGACCAGCATCTTCTTGCGCAGCTCGGGGATCCGGAAAATGTTCGCGACTGCTTGCATGGATCTCAGGCGGAGAGGAGCGCCGCCTCGCTCGACTGTCGTCCCCGCCGAAGCGGGAGCTGGGTCCGACCTGGAGGGCCCTAGGGCCCGCTAAGCCTTCTTCTGCGCCGCCTTGCGGCGAACCGTCTTCTTGCCGTGCCCGCGCTTGGCCTTCCAGTTGGCTTTGGCCTCGTCGCCCGGAGCAGGCATGAGCTTAATCGACCCACCCTTGGCTTCAATAGCCGCCTGGGCAGTCTTCGAGACGCGGTGCGCGTGAATCGTCAGCCCGCTGGTCTCGAGGTTCCCCTGGCCGAGGATCTTCAGCCCGCTGCGGATGTTCGGGATCAGCCCCAGCTTCAAGCACAGCTCCGGGGTCACCGTCGCGTTGTCGTCGAAGGAGTTGAGCTGACTGAGGTTGACGAAGGAGAACACCTTACCGAAGCGCTTGTTGTTGAACCCACGCTTGGCGATCCGGCGAATGACGGGCATTTGCCCGCCCTCGAAGTGGAGCTTGGTCTTCCAGCCGCTGCGCGACTGGGCGCCCTTGTTTCCACGACCGGCGGTGCAGCCCCAGCCCGAGCCCTGTCCGCGACCGATCCGGTGCGCGTCGGGCTTGGCTTTGACCTTGGCGTTGATCTCGTGCAGGTTCACGACTTGGCCTCTTGCTTGGCCGGCTTCCCCGACCCCTTGGTCTCGTCGCCGTCGCCCTTGGCGCCCAGGCGCCAGGAGCCGGCGTTGCTGTCGAGCTTGACGCCGCGCAGCTTCTCGATGCTCTGCCGGGTGCGCATGTTGCGCAGGCCCTGCTCCACCGCCTTGACCACGTTGACCGGGTTCCCGGAGCCGTGGGACTTGGTGAGGATGTTCCGGATCCCGACCGCCTCACAGACCGCGCGCACGCTAGCGCCCGCGATCAAACCGGTTCCAGGCTTGGCCGGCTCCATGACGACCGAGGAGGCGCCGAAGATCGCGCGGGTCGGGTGCGGGATCGTCCCGTCGACGAGGGGCACCTTGAACATGTTCTTGCGCGCGTCCTTCACGCCCTTCTCGACGGCGCTGGGCACGCCGTTGGCCTTGCCGTAGCCAATGCCGACGCGGCCGCGGCCGTCACCGACGACCACGAGGGCCGAGAAGCTGAAGCGGCGGCCACCCTTGACCACCGCGGCGCTGCGGTTGATGCGGACGACGTGCTCGCTGAGCTTCTCGCCGCGATCGTCGCCGCCACGGGCTCCGCCGCGCTGACGCGGCGAGCCGCCGCGACCACCGCCGCCGCCGCCGCGACCACCACCGGCGCCGCCACGACCGCCTTGGCCACCACGACCGCCCTGGCCGCCACCCTGCGAACCGCGGGGGGCAGGCCCGGCAGGGCTCTTGGCCTTGGGCGCCTCGGCCTTGGGGGCCTCGGCGGGCTTGTCCTCGGCAGGCTTCGCAGCCTCCGCGGGCTTGGGCTCGGCAGGCTTCGCAGCCTCGGGCTTCGACTCGCCCTCGGCCGGCTTGTTGGTGTCTTCAGAACTCAAGGCCAGCCTCCCGCGCGGCGGTTGCCAGCGCTTTGATGCGTCCGTGGTAGCGGTAGCCACCGCGGTCGAAACAAACTTGAGCGACGCCCGCGGCCTTGCCGCGCTCGGCGATGGTCTTGCCAAGCAGCTCGGCGGCCGCGACGCTCGCGGTCTTGTCGTCGAGCTGCCCGCGCAGGTCCTTCTGCTGGGTCGACGCCGACGCAACCGTCTTGTGCGCGTCGTCGTCGACCAGCTGGGCGTAGATGTACTTGTTGCTGCGGAACACCGTCAGACGGGGACGGGCCGCGGTGCCGTGCAGGCGACCGCGCGCGCGCCGATGGCGACGCTTGCGCATTTGGGTCCTGGTTTGAACTGCCATTACGTCCTCGCGCTACTTCTTGTCGCCGAAGCCCTTGCCGGCCTTCTTGCGGATGAACTCGCCCCGGTAACGAACGCCCTTGTTGTCGCCGTACGGCGTGGGGGGTCGCTTGGAGCGGATCATGGCCGCGAGCTGTCCGACGGCTTGCTTGTCGGCGCCGGAGATCGTGACCACGACCGGGCGCCCCTTGTCGATCTTGACGTCGAGCCCTTCGGGCACGTTGACGTCGATCTTGTTGCTGAAGCCAATGTCCAGGGTCAGGGTGTTCCCGTTGAGGACCGCCCCGAAGCCGGTTCCATGGATCTCGAGGATCTTCTGGAAGTGGTCCTTCACGCCCTTGACCATGTTTGCGATCAGGGCACGGGTCAGCCCGTGGAAGGCGCGGTGCTCGCGGTCCTTGGGCTTCTCGGCGCTGACTTGCACCTGGTTGCCCTCGACCGCGATGTTCACCCCATACGGGAAGGTGTGCTTGAGGTTCCCCTTGGGCCCCTCGACGCTCACCGTGCGCAGATCGACGGCGACCTTGACCCCCGAGGGGATCTCGATCGGTTTCTTTCCTACTCGACTCATGTCGCCCTGCCTAGTAGATCGTGGCAAGGACCTCACCGCCCACGTTGCGCGCACGCGCTTCGCGGTCGGAGAGGACACCCTTGGAGGTGGAGAGGATCGCGATGCCCAGCCCGTTGAGCACCGGGTCCAGCTCGGTAGCCTTGCGATACGTACGACGGCCCGGCTTGGACTCGCGCTTGATCACCTGAATGATGTCTTCGCCCTCGGGGCCATACTTCAGGTCGAGCTCGAGCCAGCCCTGGGGGCCGATCCCGTCGCCGGGCTGGGACTCCAGCTCGCGGCAACCCGTGATGTAGCCCTCACGCTCGAGGACCTCGGCGATGCGAGCCTTGAGCTTGGACTTGGGAACCTTGACCCGGTCGGCGCGGATGTGAAGCGCGTTGCGGAGACGGGTCAGCATGTCTGCAATTGGATCGGTCATCATAAGACTTACCAGCTCGCCTTCTTGACGCCCGGGATCCGGCCCTGGAGGGCCAGTTCACGGAAGCAGAGTCTGCAGACGTTGAACTTGCGGTAATAGGCCTTGGAGCGGCCGCAGAGGTCGCAGCGGTTGTAAGCCCGCGTGCTGAACTTGGCGGGGCGCTTTGCCTTAACCTTGAGTGAGGTCCGGGCCATGACTAACCCTCCACTCCAATGAGCTGTACGGGGTGGTTCTTGAAGGGGAAGCCCATGAGCCGCAGCAGCTCACGCGCCTCGTCGTCGGTGCGCGCCGTGGTCGCGACCGCGAGGTTCATTCCGTTTTGGAAGTCGACCCGGTCGGCACGCAACTCGGGGAAGGCGAGCTGATCGGGGAGGCCGAAGTTGTAATTCCCCCGACGATCGAAGGACTTCGGCGAGAGCCCGCGGAAGTCGCGCAGTCGCGGGATCACCAGCGAGAGCAGGCGATCGAGGAACTCATACATGCGGACCTTGCGCAGGGTCACCCGCAGCCCGACGGCCATGCCCTCGCGCAGCTTGAAGTTCGCGACGGAGACGCGAGCGCGAGTCACCTGCGGGCGCTGCCCGGTCACCAGCTCGATCTCGTCGAGGAAGGTGTTGAGCTTACGCGGGTTCTCGTGGGCGTCGCCGACGCCCATGCTGAGCACGATCTTCGTGATCCGCGGGACCTGCATGATCGACGTGTAGCCATACTTCTCTTTGAGCTTGGGCACCACGAAGTCGTTGTAGTGCGCGATCAGGCGCGGAGCCGGAACCGGCTCGCTCGGGGGACCGGCGAGCTTCTTCTTGGCCTTGGCCTTGAAGGAGATCGACGCGCGTCCTGCTTCAGCTTTCTTCGCCATGTGTCTGCCTAATCAACCTTGCGCACTTTGCAGGCGGGGATCGGAACCTCGCGCTGCAAGCGACCCCCTTGGGGGTTCTGTTGGGTCCGCTTGAGGTGCTTCCACTTGCGGTTCACACCCTGGACCACGACCGTGCCATCAGCGGGGATCACGCGCAGGACGCGCCCGCGAGTGCCCTTCTCGGCGCCGCTGATCACGACGACTTCGTCGTCCTTCTTCACGTGCACCTTCTCCAGGTGCTTGGTGCCCTTGGGCTTGGCGCCCACCTGGGCCCGGAGGTAGTTCTTCCGGATCGTTCCAATGCGGGGCATTACACGACCTCCTGAGCGAGCGAGATGATCTTGGTGAACTTCCGCGCGCGCAGCTCACGGGCGACCGCGCCGAAGATGCGCGTGCCCTTGGGGTTCTTGGACACGGGGTCGGTGATGATCACCATCGCGTTGCGATCGAAGCGGATCCAGCTGCCGTCGTCGCGCCGGTAGCGCTTCTTCTGCCGCACGATCACGCCCTTGACCACGTCGCCCTTCTTCACGTCGGCGCCCGGGGACGACTGACGGATGTGGGCAACGATGATGTCGCCGAGCTCCGCGACTCGCGCGTTGGACTTGCCAATCACGCGAATCATCTTGGCTCGCTTGGCGCCGGTGTTGTCGGCGACGTCGAGCTCGGTCTCCATTTGAATCATGGCCGACTACTCTCCAGCCTTCTTCAACACCGTCTCGAGCCGGAAGCGCTTGGTCTTCGACATCGGACGGCACTCCACGACCGCGACGTAGTCACCGATCTGAGCGGTCTCCTTCTCGTCGTGGGCGTGGAGGTTGGTGTGGCGGGTGATGTACTTCTTGTACTTGGGGTGCATCACCCGGCGCTCGACCGCGACCACGATGGTCTTGGCGTTCGTGTTCGACTTGACCAGGCCGCGGAAGCGAGTGCGGTCGCCGCGCGCGCCGGCCTTGTATTGACGCTCAGTCTGGGCCATGGCCTAGCTCTCCTTCGCGGCCGACTCGGTCGGCTGCAGCTCGCGCTCGCGGAGCACGGTGTTGATCCGCGCGACGCGCTTGCGCATCTCACGAATCTGACGGGTGTTCTCGACCGACTCGGTCACAGCCGACATCTTCATGCGGAACTGTTGCTCGCGAGCCTCGTCGAGGGCCTTCTGCAGCTCCCCACTCGGGAGTCCGCGGATCTCTTCCAGATTCACATCACCCTCCGCGGCACGTAGCGCACCTTGACCGGGAGCTTGTGGGCGACCCGCGCGAAGGCCTGCTTGGCCACGCTGTCCGGGACACCACCGATCTCGTAGAGGATCTTCCCGGGGCGGACCTCAGCGGCCCAATACTCCGGCTCACCCTTGCCCTTACCCATGCGGGTCTCTTGGGGAATGCAGGTGATCGGCTTGTGCGGGAACATCCGAATGTAGAGCTTGCCTTCACCGCCGAGGAAGCGGTTGGCGGCGATACGGGCAGCCTCGATGACCTGGGCCGAGACCCAGCCCGCCTCCAGAGCCATCAGTCCGTGCTCGCCGAGCGTCACGCGGTTGCCACGGCTGGCGAAGCCGCGCAGCCGACCGCGGTGCACCTTCCGGTGCTTGACGCGCTTGGGCATGTTCGCCATGGGTCTTGCCTTTCCTTACTGCCTAGCTGCCGGCGCCGTCTTGCGGGGCCGGGGCAGGGGCGGGGGCGGTGGCCGGCGCGGGCGCCGACTTGGTCAGTTGAGGAGCGCTCTTACGCTCACGCTCGGGGCGCAGGCCGCGGTAGACCCAGCACTTCACGCCGATGGACCCGTGGGTCGTGATCGCCAGCGCGAAGCCGTAGTCGATGTCCGCGCGGAGGGTCTGCAGGGGGATCGAGCCCTCCTGGCTGCTCTCGGTGCGGGCCATTTCGTGGCCGCCGAGGCGACCGCTAACCTGGATCCGGCAGCCCTTGGCGCCGGCGCCCATGGTCAGCTCGAGCGACTTCTTGATCACGCGGCGGAAGCTCATGCGCTTCTTCAGCTGCTCGCCGACCCCCTCGGCCACCAGCTGGGCGTCGAGCTCGGGGCGGTCGATCTCGATGATCTTGAGGTCGACCTTCTTGGTGGTGATCCGGGCCAGGTCGTCCTTGAGCTTGTCGACCTTGGCGCCCTTGCGGCCAATGATCACGCCGGGACGCGCAGTGCGGATGATCACCGTCACCTCGCCGCCCTCGGTCTTGCGCTCGATGTCGACGCGAGGAATCCCGGCGAAGCCGTACTCCTTCTTCACGGCGTCACGGATCAGCTGATCCTCGACGAGCAGGGGGCCGAAATCGCGCTTGCGCGCGTACCACCGCGACCGCCACTCCTCGGTGACGCCGACGCGGAAGCCAGTGGGGCGAACTTTCTGTCCCACGGTGCTACTTCCCTTCCGGCAAGGGCCGGAGATGAATGGTGAGGTGGGCGAAGAACTTGCGGTAGGGGTAGGCCGAACCGCGAGCGCGGGGACGCCAGCGCTTGTGCCGCGGGCCGTCGTCGGCGCGCGCCTCGTGAACGTAGAGGTCGTCGACGTCGATGTCCGGCTGGTCCTCCAGCAGGCGACGCTTGGTGTCGCGAATGTTCTCGCCGTCGATCGCCTGGTCGGCGTTGGCGATGGCGCTCTTGAGCACCTTGTCGATCAGGAACGCCGCCCGCTTGGGGCTGAAGCGCAGCTGGTCGAGGGCGTCCGAGACCGGGAGGCCACGGATCATGTCCATGACCAGCCTGGCCTTCTGGGGCGAGATCTTGGCGAACTTGTGGCTCGCGCGGAACTCGGCCGCGGTCTCCTCTTCGTTGCGCTTGATCTTGGTCTTGGTCTTGCTCACGGTCCGCGTCCCTTACTTCTTGCGGCCGGTGTGGCCGCGGAACATGCGAGTCGGGGAGAACTCGCCGAGCTTGTGCCCGACCATGTCCTCGACCACGAACACCTTGTGGAAGATCTTGCCGTTGTGGACGTCGAAGGTGTGGCCGACGAACTCGGGCACGATCGTGCAGCGGCGAGCCCAGGTCTTGACCGGCATCCGGTCGCCGGACTCCTTTTGAGCCATGACCTTCTTCAGCAGCTTGAGGTCGACGTACGGACCCTTCTTGACGGAGCGTCCCATGGCTTACTTCCTCTTCCCGCGCTTCTTGCGTCCGCGCACGATGAATTTGTCCCCGGGCTGGTTGCGCTGGCGCGTCTTCTTGCCCTTGCACTGCAGGCCGGTGGGGCCCATGGGGTGCCGACCGCCCGAGCGGCGGCTCTCACCACCGCCCATGGGGTGACTGTGCGGGTTTTGGGCGCAGCCGCGGCTGTAGGGCCGGTAGCCCATCCAGCGGTGACGCCCAGCCTTGCCGATCACGATCGTGTTGTGCTCGGTGTTGCCGATCTGACCGAGGGTCGCCCGGCAGTCGATGTGCACCTTGCGCATTTCGCCGGAGGGGAGCTGGATCGTCGCCCAGCTGCCCTCCTTGGCCATCAGCTTGATCAAGGCGCCGGCTGCGCGGCCGAGCTGGCCACCCTTACCGGGCTGCAGCTCCACGTTGTGGATCACCAGGCCGGTCGGAATGTGGCGCAGCGGGAGGGCGTTGCCGACGCGGGGCTCGGCCTCGATCCCGCTGATCACCTCGTCGCCGGCCTTGAGGCCGAGGGGGGCGAGGATGTAGGTCTTGTCGCCGTCGGCGTAGTGCAGGAGCGCGATCCGCGCGGTGCGGTTCGGGTCGTACTCGACCTGCACGACCTTGGCCGGCACGCCGTCCTTCTTACGCTTGAAGTCGATGATCCGGTACTTCGACTTGTGCCCGCCGCCGATGTGACGCGCGGTGACGCAGCCGTGGTGGTTCCGGCCACCGGTCTTCTTGATCTTCTGCAGCAGCGCCTTGGTCGGCCGGTTGCGGTTCTTGTGGGTCAGCTCCGACCAATCGGAGACCTGCATCCCACGGCGACCGGGCGAAGTCGGCTTGAGGTTCCTGACACCCATGGCTTAACCCTCGATCGTCTGGCCTTCGGCCAGCGTCACCAGCGCCAACTTGATGTTGGGGCTGTGGTCCCACCCGGTGCGAACCCGCCGGGGCTTCCCTTTGCGGATCTGCGTGGTGAGCTTGGTCACCGTCACGTCTGGCCAAAGCTCTTTGATGGCCTGACGGATCTGGATCTTGTTCGCGCGGCGGTCCACCTCGAAGCCGTACGTGTTGAACAGCTCGGTGAGGCGGGTCACCTTCTCGGTGATCAGCGGCCGCTTGATGACCTGGTAGGCGTTGAGGTTGATCGCCATCGTCTACTCCCCGTCCTGAGCGGGCTCGGCGCCCTTGACCGCGCCGCCCTTGCGAGTGCCCTTGGGCTTGCGGGTGTGCTTGGCGGTCTCGGGCTTGGTGCTCAGCGCCTTGAGCGCGGCCTCGTCGATCACGAGGTGCTTGTGGGTTGCCACGTGGCGCGCGTTGAGCTCAGCGGCCGGGATCACGGTCACGCCGGGGACGTTGCGCCCAGCGAGGAACACGTTGCGCTTGAGGCCGTCGGTGGCCACGCAGGCCGTCTCGACCCCCAGCTCGAGGGCCTCGAGCAGGGCGACCATGTTCTTGGTCTTCGGCTCGCTGAAGTCGAGCCCCGCGACCGTGTGGACCTCGCCGTCCTTGGCCTTGCCCAGCAGCGCGGAGCGGAGGGCTGCCTGACGCTGCTTGCGCGGCATGTGGTAGCTGAAATCGCGCGGCTTGGGGCCGTGGATCACGCCGCCGCCCTTGCGGGTGCCGCTCTTCGCGGTGCCGGCGCGAGCCCGACCGGTGCCCTTTTGCTTGTAGAGCTTCTTGGTCGTGCCCGAGATCTCGGCGCGGGTCTTGGTGCAGGCCGATCCCTGGCGCGTGTTGGCGTGATACATCACGTTCGCGGCGTGGATCAGCCGGGTCTTGACCTTTCCGCCGAGGGCCGCCTCGTCGAGGGTCACGCTGCCCTTCGCGGCTCCGGTGGTGTCGGTGGTCTTAAGCTCGAGCCCCATGGCTAGCCCCTGACTGCCTTGCGCACGACCACGTATCCACCGTTGGGCCCGGGAACCGCGCCGCCGACGTAGATCAGGTTGTGCTCGTTCTCTACCTTGACGACCTTCAGGTTGCGCACCGTGCGCTTCTTGGCGCCCATGTGGCCCGGCATCCGCTTGCCCGGGATCACGCGGGCGGGCGTGGTGCCCGCGCCAGTCGAGCCCGGCTCGCGGTAGTTCTTCGAGCCGTGGGTCTTGGGGCCGCGCTGGAAGTTGTGCCGCTTGATGCAGCCGGCGAAGCCACGGCCCTTCGAGGTGCCCGAGACGTCGACCTTCTTGACGTCGTTGAACACCTCGACGGTGACCACGCTCCCGGCCTCGGGGGCGGCTTCGCCTTCGTCCAGGCGCACCTCGCCCAGGCGGCGGTGCGGCTGCACGCCGTGGCGCTTGAAGTGGCCGACCAGCGGCTTGGTGCCGCGGGGGTCGCCCTTGCCTTCGTTGCGGTTCTGCAGCTCCTCGAAGCCGAGCTGCACCGCGTCGTAGCCGTCCTTGCCGTCCTTGCTCTTGACCTGCACGACGGTGCAGGGCCCGGCCTGGATGACGGTGACGGCGTGGCACTGACCCGACTCATCCCAGAGCTGGCTCATGCCGATCTTCTTGCCCAACAGGGTGGAGAGCATGACGACCTCGCTTACGCCTTGACCGTGATGTGCACGCCGGCGGGCAGCGTGACCAGGGTGATCTCGTTGACCGTGCTCGCAGTGGCGTCGGTGATGTCGATCAGGCGCTTGTGGGTGCGCATCTCGAACTGATCACGCGCCTTCTTGTCCACGTGGGGCGAACGGAGGACGGTGTAGCGCTCGATCCGGGTGGGGAGCGGAATCGGTCCCGCGACCTTGGCTCCGGTGGCGCGCGCCTTGTTGACCAACTCCACAGCAGACCGATCGAGGGTCTTGTGGTCGTAGGCCTCCATGCGAATGCGAATGCGTTCCATGTCAGTCGACCTTCACGCGTGTCCGGTGCCGAGGCACCAAACGCGCCTGATTGGCCCAGCTGGGCCGTTGTGAGCGACGAGCGCTCGAAATGGTTATTTCGTCACTGATGGCTTGCGAAAGGTCCGTAGGCACGAAGCCCACGCGCGATCACCAACCACGAAGCGCAGAGGTTAAGCCCAGGGGGCGTCGGGGTCAACCGCGAATCCAAAGAGTTTTACGGGCCATCCCGCCCGCACGTCCCAATTTCGAAGCACCCGGGGGCGGATGGCGTCGGCTCGGCCCATCCGGCAGCAGCGGGAACACCCAAGTCGTTCTTCGAAGATAGCTTACGCTCGCCTTCTAAGGAATCTCCCCTGAGCTGAGAGGCGTGGACAGGGTTTGCGTAGGGGGAGTGAAGTCAATCGACGTCAACGACACCAACGACGATCACCCTCATACCTCACTCCAGGACCCGCCCGCTCGCCCAGCTTCGGTGAGCGGGCGGGTCCTGTATTGATGGCTGGCCGCGCTGGACCCGAGCCCCGTCGGAGCCGTAAGCTCGACCCCATGAGCGACACCCCTCCGCACGAGGACCAGACGCAGCCCCCCGCGACCCCGGACAGCCAACCCACCGCCGCCGCCCCCGGCGACGTGACCGTAGAGCTCCCCTCCCCCGAGCCCTCCCCGGCGGGTCTACGCACGCGGCTGCGCAAGCGGCTGCGGCGCCACGAGTCCGAGCGGCGGGAGCAGCTCCCCGGCGACGACGCGCGCTACCGCCGCTTGAACGAGCTCGGTCGTGGCGGCATGGGCGCGGTGTGGGCCGTCGAGGACACCCAACTCGGGCGCCGGATCGCGGTCAAGACCGCGCTCGGCGACGACCCCGCGCTGCTGGCGCGCTTCCGCCGCGAGGCGCGCCTGGCCGCCCAGCTCGAACACCCGCACATCGTCCCCGTCTACGACTCGAGCGAGGGCGAAGACGGCAGCCTCAGCCTCAGCATGCGCCTCGTGGAGGGCCAGAGTTTGCGTGAGGTGCTCGAAGCCGTGACCCGGGGCGAGGCCGAGCTCGGATTGGCGCGGGTCCTGGAGGTCGTGACTGCGGTGGGCCAGGCCCTCAGCTACGCCCACGCCCAGGGTGTGATCCACCGCGAC
>Ga0070726_10003232_pt1 | contig 13902 bp, 9 predicted proteins | sample tdAd471_FD_67275 | JGI IMG/M metagenome (GOLD analysis project Ga0070726, IMG submission 67275) | Marine sediment microbial communities from the Atlantic coast under amendment with organic carbon and nitrate - tdAd47.1 | ecosystem: Environmental > Aquatic > Marine > Coastal > Sediment | place...
CACCGTGAGTCGAGCACCGTGAGTCGAGCACCGTGAGTCGAGCACCGTGAGTCGAGCACCGTGAGTCGAGCACCGTGAGTCGACCACGTTCAGTCGAGCACGTTCAGTCGAATCTCGTCCGAATTGGCTTTCAGTTCGGGGGCGTACATGGCCGACGCCTGCGTGGGCAGCGCGTGAAACTTCCCAGGGATCTCGGCACGCAATCGATAGCTCATCGAGTGTCGTCCGCGCGGCAGTGCCCGAACGAACAACGCGACCTTTTCGTCCCGGTATTCGACGTACGCTCCCATCTCGTTTCCGGTGTAACCACTGCGTAAATCGACGGGTTCAAACCCGGCTGCTTTCGGATCCTCGAAGACCAGGTACTCGTAGTCGTTCTTGCTTTCGATCTCGAGTTCCACCTCGATCAGGTCGCCGCTCTCCACCGTCGACAGATCATCCAGCAGTTCACGTTCGTACTTCTCGACCTTCTGCGACACTGCCTGGCCACGCGCTCCGGCCACTTCCGTCGAGGCGTCGACCGGTTTCAGTCGGAAGTAGTGCCGCTGAACTTTGACCTCCAGGCCGGCCTTCGAGATGAACTCTTCCAGCGTGAAGTTCGTCGAGTACGCGTTGAAATAGACCGGCCCCGATCCCTGCCGGCGAACCTCGATCGCGTGCTCGCCTGACGTCAGGTCGTCGCCTTCCAGCACCAGCTGATTGTCGAAGCTGAACAGGTTCTCGGCCGTTACCCGAACGGACTTTCGCATCCGGCCATCAACGAGCACCTCGATCGTCATGTCCGGTCGGTCTTCACCGCTCGCTCGCAGATAGTCGGCCAGTGCCTCGATGCAGTATGCGGTGTCGCGAGTGCTCCGCCAGTAGTGGCCGTTGCGGCGATTATTCAGCAGATACTTCGCGAGTCCGGCGGCCCGCGGACTTTCGGGATCGGTTGCCGCCAGCAGTTTCAGATACCAGGCGTTCGCTTCCAGATCGTTGCCCCACCAGCTCCACCACCATGTTCCCTCGGGCAGTTGCAGATAGGCGGTCTGATTCTCTTCGTCCTCGACGACGAACTGCTCGATGTTTCGCTTGAACATCTCAAGCCGCTCATCCGCCAGATCGTCGACCAGTGTCAGCGCGACGAGCACCTTGCCGTACACGGACAGGTGAGCCCGGTCGCGGTACAGAAAATCGAGCATCTCGCCGGAAGGCTTGTTCGCGTCGCGAGCCAGTACGGAGAACACCAGCGCATCGAGATCCGTCGCCCGCGATTTCCACGGTTTCACCTGCGGTTCGAGCTGCGCGTTTTTCAGCTTCTGAATTTCCGCCGTCTGAAACTTCTTCAGCCAGTCAACGCCGCGGTCCAGTGTTCCGGGAACGAGTGCCGCATCGTTGTTCTGCGCGATCGCCAAACCATGAACGACGACCGCTGTCGTGTGCGGATAAGACTGCTCGCCAAACCCGCTGAACCAGCCCCAGCCACCATCGCTGTTCTGCATCGACGTCAGCCGTTCGACGCCGCTCTTGACTATCCGCTCGACTTCCGTCTCATCGAACACAGGATTCCGCTTCCACACTTTCCAGCGGTCCCGGCGCTCACGATCGTCGCCGATCTCCTGTGCGTTGAGGTTGGTCCGTTTGTCGCGGATCGCCTGCAGGTCGAGGTTCATGCCGCGCAGAATCGAGTGTGTGATGACTGTCGGCACGAAGCGATTGAGAGTCTGCTCGGTGCAGCCGTACGGATACTCGACCAGGTACGGCAGCGCGTCGACCATCGCCCCGGCCAGCGTGGGCGAGTAGCGAATCTCCAGCCGAGACTGCTCCGGACGCCGCTCTTCGGGTACGCGAACTGTGATTGACTGCGAGGCCTCGTCGCGGCGGACGACGCCGGAGAACGACTCCGTTTTCAGAATCCCGTGGACGAAGCACGGAAACGTCATCTGCATGGCGTCCGACTCTTCATCCGTCAGAGCCTTCATTCGGACGACCGCCTCGCCTTCGCCCGTCACTTTGACGCGCCAGTCAACGCGCTGCTCGCCGCTGGCTGGGATGGTCACCCGCTGTGTCAGCGGCGCGCCGAGCGACTCCAGTGTGCCGCCTTCGAGGTCCAGTACGACGTCGACAGCCTTCGCCTTGTCCAGATAGTTATGCACGTTCGCCGAGAGCACGACCTCATCGCGTTCCACGAAGAACCGCGGGGCCTGCAGTCGTACCAGCAGGTCCTTCGCCGTGACCACTTCGGCCGAACCCTCGCCGACTCGAGTTCCATGCCCCATTCCCCAGACACGGATCTTCCACGCGGTCAGGCTTTCGGGCATCGGAAACGTTACCGACGCTTCTCCGTTCTCGTCCGTTGTCAGAGACGCTGTCCAGAAGGCTGTGTCGGCAAAATTCGAGCGGACTGTCGGTTCGACGTTCGCCGCAGTTGCTGCGTCTGCCGGTGCCGCGTCGGCCATCGCAAATCCTTCTTCGGCGGTTGCTCTCGACATTGCCGGTTGCGGCAGCGCTCCGCCGAGTCCGGCACCGAAACCGCTCGCGGCGAACCTCTGCTGTTGTGCTCGGACGCCATCTTTACTTTTCATCGCAGCATCGAGCCGTGCGCGGCCTTCGATGACGACGTCGCCAAACACGCCGATCTGCGACATCCAGGTTTCGCCTGGCTTGATTAGCGGCCCGGACCAGCGATCGAGACTCGACTGCGTCTGAGGATTGTGGTGCCGCCGCCACTTCCAGAAGAACTCGCGAATCTCCGGAACGTTTGAGCCGCCCGAGATGTACTCGACACTGCGGTCGTAAACGCTGAGCACTGTCGAGCCGACGAACGGCCGACCCTCGTGATCCGTCAGCCGAACCCGGACACTCGCGTCCGCGCCTGGCTTGTACTCGTCCGCCGACGGCAGCACTTCGACGTTGAGCACACGCTTTTCAGGCGGTACTGCAATCTCGCGAGTCTCAGTGTGAATCTGAGCGTCAAAGACCGTCAACGCTTCAATAAAGAAGTTCGGCATGTCGCGCGGCGCGACCGCAAACTCTTCAACCGTGCTGCGACCGTCCAGTCGCACGAGCTTTGGCGGCAGATAGACGCCGTTCGTCGGTCGCAGAAACAGGAGGACCGTCGCGTTGCGGCGGGCCGAGTTGATCATCAGTCGAACGGTCTCGCCCGCCTGGTACTCGCGTTTGTCCGGAATCAGTTCCAGATCGTTGAATCGGAATGTTTCACCGTTGAAGTCGCCGCCGGTTACGTTGAACAGGTACCCGCCCTCAATCGTGTGGCCGGCGGTGTCCGTGACTTTGTAGGCCAGCCGGTACTGACCCGGTTCGGCAGCTTTGAACTGCTGCCGCGCGCGGCCTTCCGGATTCGGATCGAGCTGCCAGGTTTCAACGGCCTGTTCGCGAGGCTTCCCGTCTGAGCGTCCGAGCCACTGATAGTCGACTTTGAACAGCGTCAGCTTACCGCTTCCGGTCACCGGCTTCTGGTCGAGTGTCTGCGCCTGAAACTCGGCCGTGACCGCATCGCCCGTTTTGAAATGCCCGCGGTTGACCCACGCAAAGACTTTGAACGGTTCGCGAGCGACCAGCACTTCTCCCCTGCCGACGATCGTCCGTCGGGACTCATCAATCACTTCCGCCGTGATCTCGTAACGGTGATCCTGGTCGCCGTGCATTTCCTGCGCAAGTTCCGTGTCGATCTCGACGGCCAGTGTTCCGTCCGGACCGACCTCGGCCTCGGCTTCCGCGACGACTTCCGGCGGATCAAGCGCCTGGGGCCACCACCAGGGGGACGGAGCCAGGCAGCCCCAGCGGCCCCAGCCGGGGTACCAGTCATAGTCGTACCCGAACCACCAGTACCCGCGACCGTAGAACCAGTCCCAGTCGCCGCGAGGGAACCAGCGGCTGTCGTGCGAAGTGCGCAGCACCTTGTACTTCACACGAGCTTTCGTGACCGGCGCTCCAAAGTAGTACTTCGCGTTGATTGTCGCCGTGATCTTATCGCCGAGCTGCACCGGCTCCGACGGCGCATCGATCGAGACTTCGTACTCGGGCTTTTTGTACTCCTCGACGCGGAACGATCCTCCGCCGAACCCGTCGAGATAGAGATTCCAGTTCCCGAGTGCAGCGTTCTCGTCGAGCGCGAACTCCGAGGACAGCCCGCCGTACTCGTCCGCCGTCATCGTTTCCTGCAGCAGTTTTTCGCCCTTCGGATTCGCAATGACGACTCGAAACTGCCGGCCCGCAAACTGCGACACATCCTGCTGGTCGTACTGAGCACGTCGGACCCAGAACTTGAACTTCGCTGTCTGCCCTGGTCGATAGACGGGCCGGTCAGTGACAACATAGGTTCTGGTCTGGTCGTATTCCTGGTCGTGGCGACGTCCGAACCAGATTCGGTCGAACCCGTGAAAAGCCAGCCGGCCCTCGCGGGTTTGAGCGATCGTGAGCCACTGAAACCTGCGTTCCGCCGATCGTTCCGCGAGACGGACAAATCCGTTCGCGTCGGAAAACTCTGCAAAGTTGCGGGTGTGAACGATGTGCTGTCGCGGGTTCTGTCGAGTTTCACTCTGCCAGCCGAAAAACTCGACATTCGCTCGGGCAACCGGCTGGCCGCTCGCCGCATCGGCCACAAAGTACAGCACCTCACCGTCGAGTTGCTTTTTCGCGATGACCGTATCGTCAACCCACAGAACGATGCGGCTGGTATTACCGTCGTCGATTGTTGCTTCGACGAGATATGCCCCGGCCTGTTGCAGAGGTGCCTGAACGGTGACGCGCCGGTCGGAATGATCGTCCGGCGGGTCGAGGTTCAGTGACCACTGCGCGACTCGCCTGCCGACATACTTCTGCTGATTCTGCATGACGATCCGATGGCCGATCTGCCCGAGATTGACCGTCTGCCAGTCGATCTGCTGCGGATTGCCTTTCAGGTACGCCTTGACGTCACGCAGCAGTCCTCCCACATCGATCGGAAACGCCTCGAACGTCACCGATGTCCCGTTTCGATATCGATAGTCGACCTGCGGAGCGCTGCCCGCTGCCTGAGTTCGTGTCGCTTCAAACTGCCCCCAGTTTCCGATGATCTGGTCGAGTCGCTGCTGCCAGAGCTTGTCGTCACTGTGTTTCTTAATCAGTGCCCGCCAGGCGGTCGCGGCCTTCGGGTACTGCCGTCGGTTCTCAAAAATCTCCGCAAGTCGCCGCCCGGCTCGAGGTGACGGTCCAATGTCACCCTGAGCCAGCGTGCGGTACATCCTCAGAAAGTTGTGCTCGTCCGGCAGGCGGATCCGCCGAACACCAGAGGCCAGCCTGGCAATCGTTTCGTCGTCGCTGAGCGTGTGCACCGAGTACTTGCCAGCCTGCCGGTCCGCGTCGTCGTCGGACTGTCGCCCCCACAAGCCGTAGCTCGCGAGCGTCTGCACGCCGAACTGTTCCCAGAGAAAATCGGCGTACTGAATCTCGTAGGTCGCCTGCCATGCGGGAACGAGCCGCGCCGCTTCGGCGAGCAGCCAGCGCCAGCGTTCGCCGTCTGACACTGCCGCATCGAAAGACTCGGGGACCTCGTAGAAGACCGGCTCTCCTGCGACGTCGACCGGAGCACCGCCCGATGAAAACCCCCGATATCCATACCCATGTCCCTCGATGTGGTCGGGTAGAGATTGCAGGTCGGTCAGTCGCTGAAACGCCCAGCTCCCTGAATGCTGCGTTCGACTTCGAAACGCCTGAGCGTACTCGTCAACGACCTGCCGGACCGACTCTGCCGGAACGTCCGCTGCGGCTGCGAGCTTCCAGGCCCGATCAAACAGCTGCAGCGAGCGAACGTTGTCCCGCTCAAACGAGTTGGCCAGACGCCCGCCGCCTCGGTGCCCGCCGCGTTCAAACTCGCCAGCCACAAGAAATCCATAATGGACGATGTCGCGGTAAAGCCGGGCTGCCTGGCGGGCCAACCGCCAGTTCGATTCGTGCGCTGCGAGAGATTTCTCAACGAGTTCGTCGAACTCCGGCTGCTTTCCGAGCTGGTTCAGACAGTCAACGGCTTTCTGCAGGTCATTCGGCACCTTCGCGGCATCTGTCTCCGCGTGTGTTGAGAGCTTCTCGAACCCTTTGAACGCATCGGCCCAGTTGCCGTCGTTGTAGTTCTGCTGTGCCTGTTGTCGCATTGCGTCTTCGTCGATCGGGTCATTGGCTGCTCGGCCATGCGTGACGAACAGGAGTCCGGTAACGGTCAGGGCGAGCGCGACGGCAACAATCACTCCGGAACGGCGCATGATTCAAGGCCTCTGTTTCAGGGCGAGTTTCGACTGAGAGAACCGCAGCCGATTCGGATTGTGTACGGCGAGACGACCAAGCGACAGGACGAGCCACCGAGCATTTCCGATACGCAACTCTCAACGAAACAGAAAGCCGTTTCCTGGAGAAACTCTCCCTCGTCGACCAGTGTTTCAAGCACGCCTCCCCGCAGAACGGACTTCCCGTCCGTCGACATCACCAATCGACGGACTGGATGTCCGTCCTGCTCGGGTGGCCAGAGTCCCGCTGCAGCCTCGCGCCTGCGCGAATCTGCAATTCGAGCCGCGTTCGCCACTCGCCGGATTACTTTTCCGGCCGTGGCGGCAGGGCAAGATCAGCTTCCGAAAGGTCAACGCGGGCGCCGCCTTCCGGGACGTCGACTTTCGCCGACCAGAGAATCCCGTTGACGACCATCCGTCGGAACGGCTCGCGCTGAAAGTTGCGGTAGAAGTGGCCGAGCGTCGTTCCGAACGAACGCCCGCCGTTCTTCCGTTCGAATGCCCAGCCGACGGTCACCGGCTTACCCTGTGCCGAGACTTCCAGCAGCGGCGTCGCGTCTTCGATTCGCGGGTTGAGATAGTACTCGTCGTGCAGCTCGTACTCCTTCCAGCCGCGGCAGATCGGATGCTCGTGCTGAAGCTGCTTCAACGGCGATTTCCCGGTGTGCAGTCCGACGTTGCTGATCCAGGTTCCGCCCATGTAACTCAACCAGGCCGGACCGAGCCGGTCGAGATTTCGCTCGAAGATCGATGACGCCCAGTGAATCGTGACAAGTCCCACACCGCTATCGAGCAGCTTTGTGACCTGATCGCGATGCGGCCCGTCAAGCAGAAACTCAGCCGCCGGTGTTGTGTAGACGACGATCGTGCTGACACCGTCGAGAACTTTCGCGTCCTGTGGCCACCCGTCCGAAACGACCGTCTCGATATCGCCATTGAGCTTGAGACACTTCGCCAGCATTCCGCTCGTGTGCAGGTACATGTGCGTCGCGAAGGGATGGTCCGGTTGCTTGCCGATGAACAGAACCCTGGCCTGCGGCTCAGCATGTGCCGGCGTTGCGCTCAGCAGGACGGCAATCACAATCAGCAGGTGTTTCAGCATGGTCAGTCTCGGCTGGCGATTCTGGTTTGAAAGGATGAGTTGCTCAGCGAATCGCGTGTTCGGAACACAGTTGCGCGATGGCGGCCTCGTGATCAATGTGTCGAACGTCGATCCCCTCAGCAATCAACCGACCGATTTGATCGACCATGCCGCTTGAATCCAGAAACCGCGTCCCGCTCGCCCCGCCCATCGCACCTTCGCTCCCCTGCAGAACGACGATCGCCGTCACCGCGTACCCGTTACGCCGCAGATTGCCGAGTGCGATCGCCGCTTCGGTGGTCACTTCGCCGAGGATCACGATGACCGATGCGTCGCGTGGCATGCGGTTGGACGTTTCCGTCACCAGCTGAGCGAGGGTCAGGCCATCGGTCAGCTCCAGTCGCGCGAGGGCTTCGCGAATCTGCTGAAACTGTTCGAAGCCACGCTGCGTCGGCACGATGACTGGTCGCAGCCGGTCGCTTTCTGACTGGGCACCGAGTGTCTGCTTCGCGGCGTCGCGGGTCTTGAACTCGCGGACGAACCCTTCAGCTCGAATCCGGTCTGCCGCGTCGCGACCGTTCGTGATCAGCCCGACCTGCTGGCCCAGCTGGCACAGCGCGTTTGCCAGCGAGGCCGCCGTTGTGATCGCCAGGTCGGATCGTTGCGGCTCACCCTGAGCCGGGTACATGTCGCGGTGAAAGTCGAGCACCAGAGTGGCGCCCGCAACGCACGACGCATCGAAGATGCGGCTGTGGAGTTCTCCGGTCCGTGCTGTCGCCTTCCAGTGGATCCGGTTCAAGGGGTCGCCGTGCTGATACTGTCGGACGCCAGCGACGCGTGTCGGGTCCTCAAACAACCGGTGTGACATCCGAATCTCGCCGATCGGCCGTCGTGAGAACAGGTCGTATCCCTGCAGCGGAATCACCTTCGGATAGACAAGCACGAACTCCGGTTCGGACTCAATCCGGTAGCGGCGGTGCAGCCCGAAGAGATCGCCACTCTCAATCAGGAGTGGTCCGATCTGGTAGTAGCCTCGCCGCTGAAACGTCACCTGATACAGCAGCGATTTCTTCCCGCGCGGGCCGATCTGCATCAGCGCGATGCGGCGGCCGTCGACCTTCAGCCGGGGTGGCTTCTCCGCCAGGGCTTCTCGCGGCAAGGCGTCTTCCAGCAGCAGCCAGGGAACCGGGAGCGCGCTGCCATTCCGGACATCGACGACAACGGCAACTCGGTCGCCAATTTCGACAACATCGCGATTGCACTCCCGAGTGGCGGAGAGCTGCTCGATCCATTGATGCGCGAGGAAGCGGCTGAGCAGGATCACGCCGAGCAGGGCATACATGGAATAAACCAGCAGGCCGAGCTGAAACGCGATCCCGACAACGAGCAGCGCAATTGCACCGAGCACCCATCTCATATCAGATCGGCCCCGCCTTTCATGGTCGGCACGGAAACCTCCGACAGAATTTCGTCGACGACACTCGCCGCCGTGATGCGCCGCAGCCGGCTCTCCGGCTTGACGATGACACGGTGCGTCAGGACGGCCGGGGCGACGCGTTTAACGTCATCAGGAAGCACGAACTGGTTACCGCGAATTGCCGCCAGCGACTGAGCCGACCGGAACAACGCGATGGATGCTCGCGGACTGCCGCCGAGCAGAATGTCGTCGTGGGACCGTGTCGCATGCACGAGATCGAGAATGTAGTTGCGGACCTTTGGATCGACAGCAACCTCCCGGCAGGCCTGCTGGCAGGCGACGATGTCTGCTGCCGTGACAACGGGTTCGAGTTCCTCGATCGGATGCTCCTTCTGCAGCCGATCGAGCATGTCGGCTTCCTGCTCGCGGCCGGGATAGCCCAGGCTCAGTCTGATCAGAAAACGGTCAAGCTGCGCTTCCGGCAGTGGAAATGTTCCTTCCTGGTCGACCGGGTTCTGTGTTGCGATGACGAGGAACGGGCGTTCGAGCAGGTAAGTCTCACCATCAACCGACACACGACGTTCAGCCATCGCTTCGAGCAAGGCCGCCTGGGTTCGCGGAGTGGTCCGGTTAATTTCGTCCGCCAGAAGCACATGCGTAAACAACGGCCCGGCTCGGAACTCGAACTCCGTGGTCTTCGGGTTAAAGATCGATGCGCCGCTGATATCGTTCGGTAGAAGGTCCGGAGTGCACTGCACCCGTTTGAAGTCGCAGCCAAAACTGATTGCCAATGCACGCGCCAGCATCGTCTTCGCGACTCCCGGCACATCTTCCAACAGAACATGTCCTTCCGAAAACGCTGCCATCAGCGCGAGAATGACTTCCTGTCGCTTCCCGATAATCACCTTCTCCACATTCCCAAGAATCTTCTTCGCGACGGCGTTGACTTTGGCCATGCTGATGGGGTCCCGGTCTCGATGATCAAACGCGTTCAACAGTCAAACGCGGTCGTGCAGAATCAGAAGGATGCGATCAAGCGGGAATTCTGTCTCACTGAAACGTCGATTGCGAGACGACCGACAAATTCCCGACGACGTTGCTGCTCCTGGAGAGATTGCGCAACAAAAAAACGGCCAGCAGTCTCGTAAGTCTGCTGACCGTTCTGATTGCTCGTTGCGCGAGCCTGTCTAGCTCTCAGACCCCGATGAATCCTTGTCAGCGGACCCGTCAGCCGCCTCGGTCACCTCAGTGGATGCCTCAGCGCCACCCTCGTCTGTTGCCACGGCCACTGCTTCTACTTCAGGGGCTGCGTCCTGAGCAGGTTCGGCAGCGGGCGTCTCATCCCGAACAGCCAGAGAGGCCGACTTCTTTGAACTGCGGACACGATCATTCTCGCCGACGAACTCGATCAACGCCTGCTGACCCGCATCGCCGAGACGCACCGTTGCCAGCCGAACGATCCGGGTATATCCGCCGTTGCGGTCTGCAAATCGAGGCGCCAGTTCGTCGAACAGAATGTCGACAGCTTCACGGTCGCGCAGTTCTGTAAACGCCCGGCGCCGCAGGTTCACCGCTGGAGCCATCGCCTGTGTCCACTTCTGCCACTCTTCAGAGTTTCGCCACTGCTTCCACGCGTCCGAACCTCGTTCGGCATCGGTCGCGTACTGAGCAGCGTTCTCTTCGTACTGGGCAGCCCGCTTGGCCAGAGTGATCAGCTTCTCGATTCGCGGTCGAAGTTCTTTGGCCTTCGGGACGGTCGTCACGATACGGCCAGCGACGGCGGGAGCATTCTCCAAATCTTCCGACTGATCGAGCGTACGAATCAGACTCGCCGCCATGTTCTTGAACATGGCCTTTCGGTGCGACTGATTTCGCCCGAGCTTTCGACCTTTAACGCGGTGCCGCATGACACAAACCTCAACCTGTCAGAGCAGTCGGAGAGTCCGCTGCCATGAAAAACGTCCCTCGCGAAAAACGGCAAGGGACAGGTTCCACATTGTTTACAAACTCTGAGCGAGTTAGCCACCGGCTGACTTCTCAGGGACTTTCATTCCAAGTCGCAGCCCAATCAAACCCAGCCGCTCTCGCACTTCAACGAGTGTTGTCTCACCGAAGTTTCGAACCTGCAGCAGCTGATCTTCAGACCGGCTGACCAGATCGCGAACCGTGTTGATGCCTTCCGACTCAAGGCAGTTTGTGGCCCGGACGGAAAGATTCAGCTCCGCAAGGCTTTGCCCCAACTTCTCTTCCAGTTCGAGATCGATGGGAGAGTAGCCGGTCGCCTCCATCATGCCACGCAGGCCACCTTCCGGAGAAACCTCCGGACCGGGCTCGCGGTACGAAATGAAGGGGTTCAGGTGCTTCCGCATGATCTTGGAAGCTTCGACCAGAGCCATGTCGGGAGTCACTGTTCCGTTCGTCCAGACTTCGAGGACAAGACGGTCATAGTTCGTCCGCTGTCCAACGCGAGTCTCTTCCACATGGTGACGCACACGGACGACCGGCGAAAAACTCGCGTCCAGCGGGATCACGCCAGGGTCAACACCCTGATTGTACCGCTCGATCGCCGGAACATAACCTCGTCCGGTTTCGACAGTCAGTTCAACACTGAAGGGCACATCGTCAGTCATCGTCGCGATGACCAGGTCGCCGTTCACGACGTCGATCTGATCGTCACAAATGATGTCCGCCGCCGTCACAACCCCTCGCTCGTGCTTATCGATGCGAACGGTCTTTGGTCCTGAGCCGTGATGTTTCAGAACGACAGACTTAAGGTTCAGGCAGATTTCAGTGACGTCTTCGACAACACCTGGAATCGTACTGAACTCGTGCTGGACGCCCTGAATTCGCGCTTGAGTCACGGCTGCGCCTTCGAGGCTCGACAGCAGGATCCGGCGCAGGCTGTTGCCAAGCGTGTGGCCAAATCCTCGCTCGAACGGCTCGGCGACAAAGCTGCCATAAGTTGTTGTGTGAGTCTCGCGGTCCGGGACGACTCGACTGGGAAGTTCAAACCCACGCCAGCGAATTCGCATCTGACTGACTCCGTTTGCGTTTCGTAAGAGTGACTCTTGATGACGACTGACTGTCAGACGCGGCGCTTCTTGCGAGGCCGACAACCATTATGCGGCAATGGTGTCACGTCTTCGATCACGCGAATCGAGATGCCACTGCTCTGAAGCCCGGTGATCGCGCTCTCTCGCCCGGCACCGGGGCCCTTAACGCGGACCTCAAGTTCCTTCACGCCGAACTTCGCAGCCCGTTCGGCGCAGATTTCCGCGGCTCGCTGGGCGGCAAACGGAGTGCTCTTGCGGCTGCCTTTGAAACCTGAAGTTCCCGACGTCGCCCAGCACAGCACGTCACCACTGGCATCAGTAATCGTCACGAGCGTGTTATTGAAGGTCGCCTTAATATGAGCGACGGCCTTCGTTACGTTCTTGCGAATACGTTTCTTTTTGGCTTTTGCCATCTGCTTGTTTCCATCTGCGGAGCGTTACGCCACGGTCTGGCCGAGTGATGCCCAGCAATCGCATTCTGATTCTAGTGTTTCATGTCCTTGACGCCCTTCTTCCCGGCGACTGTCTTCTTAGCGCCTTTCCGGGTTCGAGCGTTAGTTCGGGTACGCTGTCCTCGAACGGGCAGGCCACGACGGTGACGAATCCCGCGATAACAACGAATTTCTCGCAGACGGGAAATGTCCTGCTGCGTCTTGCGTCGCAGTGCACCTTCAACAATCAGCTCTTTATCGAGATAGTTGTTGATGTGAGCGATGTCGTCGTCCGACAGCGTCGACGCTTTTGCTCGCGGATCGACTCCCAGCGTGTAGCAGAGTTCGATCGCCGTCGCCTGACCAATTCCGTAGAGGTAGGTCAGCGAGATGTACGTCGGTTTGTCGTTAGGTGTGTCAACACCGAGGATACGGGGCATCGATACTTATCCCTGTCGTTGCTTGTGCTTCGGGTTGGCCGGACAGATGACGTACACCTTGCCTCGCCTGCGAACAATTTTACATTGCTCGCAAATTCTCTTGATACTCGACCGAACCTTCATCTTTAGACTCCCGTGCTGACTGCTTTAGTTGTCGGAATCCAGCAGCCCAGCGTAGTTTCGTGTAATCAGGTGGCTGTCGATCTTCTGTACCAGGTCCAGTGCGACGGAGACGACGATCAGCAGGCCTGTACCACCATAAAAACTGGCGACCAGAGGATTGACACCCATTGCGCCAGCAATCAATTGAGGAATAACAGCAATCAGCGAAAGAAACGCTGCCCCCACGTAAGTGATCCGGACCATGACCGACTCAAGGTAATTGGCGGTGCGTACGCCCGGTCGATAGCCTGGAATGAAGCTGCCGTGGTCCTTCAGGTTGGACGCAATCTCCTTCGGGTTGAAGGTGATCGCTGTCCAGAAGTAGCAGAAGAAGTAAATCAGCCCGATGTAAGACATCGAGTAGACATACCCCCGACCGCCGCCGAAAGCGGATGCGAGCTTGCGAAAGATATCCGCATCGAAGTTGGAATCCAACCATCCGAAGATGATGTACGGGAACATCAGCAGGCTGGACGCGAAGATAATCGGCATCACGCCGGCCTGGTTCAGCCTCAGCGGCAGGAACTGTCGTTGGCCACCGAGAGTTCTGCGACCGCGGACATGCTTGGCACTCTGAATCGGAATCCGGCGCTGTCCCTGAGTAATGATGACGACCCAGACGACAACGAAGATGAAGACCGCAGCGAGCATCAGGTATCGCTCAATGCCGGTATCCGTACCAATTCGGACGCCGCTCCTTAGCGCTGGTTCGAAGAGCTGAGCACCACCTGCCGGCATCTGAGCAACAATCCCTGCCATAATCAGCAGGCTGATGCCGTTGCCGAGGCCGTATGCGTCGATCTGCTCTCCGATCCACATGAGCACCATCGTGCCTGTGGTCATCCAGACGGCACCGACAATCCACCAGTGCCAATAGTTGTAATCATTAAACAGTACAGGGCCACCGAGCATTCCTCCTCCGAGGCCTTTCACCCAGAAGAAGCTCTGCCCGAGACAGATCAGTACGGTGGCGTAACGTGTATATTCATTGATCTTTCGACGCCCGGATTCACCTTCCTTCTGCAGAGCTTCCAAGGGCGGATAGACCTGCCCGAGAA
>Ga0070726_10003233_pt1 | contig 13890 bp, 11 predicted proteins | sample tdAd471_FD_67275 | JGI IMG/M metagenome (GOLD analysis project Ga0070726, IMG submission 67275) | Marine sediment microbial communities from the Atlantic coast under amendment with organic carbon and nitrate - tdAd47.1 | ecosystem: Environmental > Aquatic > Marine > Coastal > Sediment | place...
GGAATTTCAGGGTAGTTGTGAGTGAGGCCGGCGTGCCAAACTGAGGAGCGCAGGCGCACAGGCCTGTGCGCCCGGCAATTGGCTTCAGGATAGCCGTGGGTGACTGCCAGCGATGCCAGCGGCGGGGACGACGCTGATACTTTGTCAGGAATGAGCAAGCCCGACGAGTATTGCCAGTAAAATGCCGAACCAGGCAAGCAGAAACCAGCTTCGTGCTTTCCAGTTCACCCGGGCTTCCGTCCGCAGGTAGCCGGCGACACTTTGTTCCAGAATTTCCGGGTCCAGGGTGCCGGCATAGTCTCGACCATAGTCACGACCATAATCGCGACCAAAGTTGCGACCGTACAGGGTACCCAGGGTAAATCCGGTGGTAAACGTCACCACGAAACCGATCACATTCCACCAGAGCCAGGATATTTCCGGTACGAAAATCCATAGATAGCCGTTAACCGCGATGCCAAGGAGCAGACCGGTGATGGCTCCGCTGCCATGGGTACGGGTTGTCAGCAGGCCCAGCGCAAAAACCGCCAGAATGGAGCCGTTGGCCATCGAGCCGATCTGATTGATGGCTTCCAGTACCGTGGTAGCGATGTCACCCACGTAGAATGCCATCACCAATGTCACCAGTCCCCAGGCTGCGGTAATAAAGCGGCTGATAACCAGTTCCTGGTGTTCGTCCCACCTGTTGCCGCTATGGAAACGACGCACAAAATCCTCCATGGTGGTGGCGCTCAATGAATTCAGCACTGAATCCAGTGACGACATCGCAGCGGCAAACAAGGCAACCATGGACAGACCGACCAGTCCCACCGGCAGGGCATTGATCATGTACAGGGGAACCGCGAGATTGAATTCCGGCATGCCGTTGGAGGTCTGTAACGCGTCGATGAAATCGGGATTGGCGGTGGCATATCCGGCTATGCCCACGCCCACGAAGCAGTAGAGGAGAACCAGGGGAAATCGCAACAGGCCGTTGAGAAACAGGGCCTGGTTGCTGCCGTCAATATTTCTTGTACTGAGCGTTCTTTGCACCTGGCTCTGGTCACAACCGTAGTAGGAAAGGTAGAGGAAAATTCCACCGATGAGCATTGGCCAGAACGCGAACGTTTCACCATCACCGAATCCGTGGGCAGAAAAATTCAGCGTACGGCGGCGGTCGTCACCCAGGTTGTCCAGCATGGCAGTGAAGCCGCCGCTGCCATCCATCAACAGGAGCAGCAGCAGTGCCAGCACTGCGACCAGGATTACAAGCTGGATGACGTCACTGTAGATGACTCCGCGAATCCCTCCCAGCACGTCGTAAACAACCGTGAAGGCACCCAGCAATATCACTGACCAGAAAAAGCCAAGACCGGTAATCAGGTCGATGACGATGGCAATGCTGTAGACGGTTACGGATGTGGCAAAGGCGCGAATGAACAGAAACAGACCGCTCAGGGTAAGGCGGGTGGGGACATCAAAGCGTTTTTCCAGATACGCATAAACCGACACCAGGCGCAAATGTCGAAAAAGGGGCATGAAGAACAGTATCAGACCGATCATGGCCAGCGGTACCGCCAGTTCGTATTGCAGCCAGACAAGCCCGCCACCGGCGGCAAAGGCGACAAAAGCGGGCGCACCCAGAATACTGTTGGTGGAGCACTGGGTTGCCATAATCGACAGCGCGACGGGCCAGGCACCCAGGCGGCGGCCGCCGACATAGTAATCTTCACGGCTTTCCTGTTGTCGCGACAGCCACCAGGCGAAGCCCACCAGGAAAACCAGGTAGAAAGCGATCACGGCCCAGTCGACTGGAGAAAGGGAACTGGTCATGGAAGTACGCGGGCAGTTGGAACCGAAGAAGGTAGCCTCACCAGGGTAAATTGTCCAGTCGGCCGGGATTGTCCGTGAACGTCGTGGGCCGGGTATCCGGTTGACGGACATCACCCTTCTGCACCCGCGGTGTATTTTCAAACTCAGCCATTGCCCGGAAGCGGGTTGAATCACCGGTGCAGGCAATTCACAACAACAGCCGTTACTGCCTTTTCAATGATAAACTGCAGCGGGTTTAGAGGTTCCTTAAGCAATCAACCAACGTTTGAAGGAGTGAAGTATGTTAAGGAAGGTATTGGCCAGCACGGCAATTGCAGTAAGTGCCAGTTTTGTTCTGGTAGTAAGCGCCCAGGACGGACCGACTCCGCAGGAGCAGGCTCAGCAGGCGGCAGAAACCCGACAGTCGGTGTTCAGGCTTTTCGCCTACAATATCGGGACCATCAGTGGCATGGCACGGGGCACGGTGGCGTTCGACGCCGGCATCGCCGAGAGAAATGCTCGACGCATTGCCGCCATGGCGCCGATGATCCCGGAACTGTTCGCTGCCATGGATACCCGGGAATACGATATAGAAACGGAAGCACTGCCGGTAATATGGGAGCAGTTCGACTTGTTTGAACAACGCGCTCAGGCGCTTATCGACGGGGCCAATACCTTTGCGGACATCGCTGCCGGCGGTGATCGAATGGCGACACTGGGTGCGATTCGTGCATTTGGTGCAAACTGTGGCAACTGCCACGAAACATTCCGGGTTGATGACTAGGCTGTCCGGGGAATTCGGCTCGCGGCGATCCCCCCTGGTCAGTCCGCCAGGCCCTGGTTTCTCAGGAAGAACGCCGCCAGGGCCTCCCTGTCCTCCTGGGTGAGTGGGCTGGTGTTGTGTTCGATCACCGGCTCCATTTCGCCACCGACGAATTCACCATCCGGCTTTATCCCCAGAAACAGGAAAAAGGCAAAATCTTCTTCGGTCCAGTCCTCCAGGGCTGCTGCGGTGATATCATCGGCCTCGCCCTCGGCCAGGGGTGCCCCGCTGAATTCCTGTTCATAAAGGGGGATCCCCAGACGGTTGCGCGGTGTATGGCATTCACCACAGTGCCCCAGGTTCCTGGCCAGGTAAGCGCCGCGTCGTACCTGGGGGTCATCTGCAACGGCAAATTCCGGTTCCAGGATATCGACCAGCCGATTCCAGAATGCCAGTGTCCAGCGACTCAGCAGGTCCACCGTATCGTGTGCGGGAACCTGGTTCTGAACGGGATCCTGCTGCATCAGGAAGGCGGCAATGGCGAGGGCATCCTCGTCGGTCATGCCATTGTAGGAACGGTAGGGAAAAGCGGGATAGTAAAACTGGTTGTCCGGTGAGCGACCGTGTTTCAGTGCTCTGAGAAAATCGGTTCCGGTCCATCCGCCGATGCCGGTAGTGTCATCAGGAGTGATATTGGGCACGTAAAATGTCCCGAAATCGGAAACCAGCGCCTGGCCACCACTCAGTGTTTCACCGCCCTGGGGATCGATATGGCAGCTGATACAGCCAGCCGCATGGAGCAGGTATTCCCCCCGGGTGATTGCTTCATCGGAAGCAGGTACGGGCTGTTCGTCCAGCGCCGGTGGCGCGTACAGCCACCACGACCCCATGGCGGCCAGCACCAGGATGAACAGCAGGAATTTCAATGACGCGGACACGATGCATCGGCCCTTGAACTGCGGTCAATGCCGAGGGCCAGTGCGTCGCTGCCCCGCTTTCCTGTCAAAAACGGCAAGAGGACTAGTCACGCAGGCCGAAGGTAAACACCACGTTGCCGGCTGCCACGGTGACAAACTGTTGGCCGTCAACCGCGTAGGTCATGGGCGCGGAGTGCACCCGGGCGCCGACGGACATATGCCAGAGTTCCCGGCCGTTGGCAGCGTCCAGCGCGTAGAAGTAGCCATCGACACTGCCGCTGAACAGCAGTCCGCCAGACGTGGTCATGATCCCGGCGGTGGTGCGGGGCTGGATGGGAAAGTCCCAGACTATGTCGGCAGTGGCCGGATCGATGGCACGGATTGCACTGTTGTAGGTATCCATCGGCTGGATGTATTGTCCGCCTCCCCCGGTATAGCGCTGTCCTTCTTCATAGTCCTCGTCGCGTTTGAAAAAGCGCTGTTCCCCGTCAAAGGCGTTGACGTAAAACAGGCCGGTCTGGGGATTGTAGGCAGGAGAAAACCAGTTGGTACCGCCACCGATGGAAGGTGAAACCACCACCCCTTCGTAGGTCGGTTCCATGCCCGGCGCCCGTATAGGTCGACCATCGGCATCCAGGCCCTGGGCCCAGGTCTGCAGGGCATAGGGTTTGCCCACCATGAAGTCACCGTTGGTGCGATCGATAGTGTAATAGAAGGCGTTGCGATTGGCCCACATCATGACCTTGCGCGTGCTGCCCTGAAATTCGATGTCCGCCAGGATGGGGATCTGGATAGCGTCGTAGTCATGAACATCGTGAGGCGTAAATTGAAAGTGCCATTCGATGTTACCGGTGTCCGCATCCAGCGCCAGGGCCGAATCGGAATAGAGGTTATCACCCAGGCGCACATCGCCGTTCCAGTCAGGTCCCGGATTGCCGGTTCCCCAATAGATCAGATCCAGTTCCGGATCGTAGGAACCGGTCAGCCAGGTTGCCGCGCCGCCGGTGCGCCATGAGTCGCCAGACCAGGTGGACATGTTGGGGTCTCCGGGGCCGGCAACGGCATAGGTTCGCCACACCCGCTCTCCGGTATCGGGATCATAGGCGTCGATAAAACCACGAATGCCGAACTCGCCGCCGGCAATGCCGGTGACCACCTTATCCTTGACGATCAGGGGGGCAGCGGTCTTGCTGTAGCCCTTGGCATAGTCGGCGACTTCCACGTCCCAGCGCAGGTTACCGGTACGGGCGTCAATGGCAACCAGGTGCGCATCCAGGGTGCTCATGTACAGGGTTTCGCCCAGAATGGCGACGCCGCGGTTGTTGCGACCGCAACAGATTCGCAGGTCGTCAGGGAGTTCATGGTCGTAGCGCCAGTACTGGCGTCCTGTCACGGCATCCACGGCCACCAGGTTGCTGGGTGCCTCGGTGATGAACATGATACCGTCCACGACAACCGGCGTTGTCTCCGCCCGGTCGATCTCGGGAATCTGGTAGGCCCACTTGAGCTCCAGTTCCGCCACGTTGCCGGTATTTACCTGGTCAAGCCTGGAATGTCGCTGGCTATCCAGGGTGGCCGAATACATCAGCCAGTTCTCCGGCTCATCTGCGGCGTTTACCAGCCTTTCCCAGGTTACCGGCGTAAAAGCCGGTGTAACCGGTGCTTCCCGTAACTGCTGGGCCAGAAGCTGGCTGCTAAAGCCGGTCAGGACTAGCAGGATCGCAAAGTATTTCATCCTCAGTTCTCCTTACGCAGAGAGAAGAGATAGGCGACCAGGTGGTCGATTTCATTCTCGGTCATTGTCCGGGCATAGCCGGGCATGGTGGAATTTCGTTCCCGTTCGTAGGATTCGATGTCATTCTTGTGGAAAGACCAAAGGTCGGCGTTCTCATCGATAACCCGCAGGCCGAAGGTGTCCTCGCTCATACGCAGTCCCTCCACCACCGAACCGTCCCGCTGGGTGACGCGCACGGTCCACCAGCGCGGTGCCACGTCGGCATCGGGATCAGTCAGGGAAGACCTGATTTCATCGGGATCAAGGCGTTCACCAACGACGGACAGGTCGGGGCCCAGGCGGCCACCGACGCCATTGATCATGTGACAGCTGGCGCAGTTACCCTTGCCGTTATACAGGGATACACCGTAGGTCGGGTCCCCCGGTAAATTGATGTTGGCTGGATCCGTGCGCAGGGAATTGAGAAAAGTCACCACCTGCCATACCGTGGCATCCGGAGTGTCCACTGGTACCGGCAGCATGGCCGTGCTGGGGATGCCCTCGCGCAGGATGGTGAAAACCCCGGCATCGGTACTTGCCCGTTGCAGGCTGCCGGTGAGATCCGGTGCTCCGGTTTCGTCACTGCCCCTGGCGTCCTGGCCGTGGCAACGGGAGCATTGCCGCTGGAAATAGGATTCTCCCGCGCGCACATCGAAACCGGTGTTATAGAGGTTGCCTTCGTCCTGGGCAAGGGCCGGTAACAGCACCAGGCTGCCCAGTGTTGCCAGCAGGGCCTGGCTGACGGACTTCAACCTGGTTCCCCGGCGCGCCATGCCGTAAGAACCTGTGCAGGTGAAAAGAAGCTTTAGCCGGTGCATGGGGCCTCCTCCTTCTAATTGTTATTGCCGTTGAGATTACGGGGCTGACCCTGAAAAGTCAAAGCCGTTGGCGCAACAGGACCGATCCGGCGAGGGTTCGGTCGCGTCAATCGTAGACCACGTTTCTCACCACCGCATAGTAGTCGCCTATTGCCCGTCGAAATGCAGCCTCACGAACCTGTTCGTCGTTGCCATGGACCCCGGTATGCTCTCCGCTTTCCGTGATCAGCGGATTGAAGCCATAACTGACTATTCCCAGATCGCGGGTGAAGTGACTGTCGGTAAAGCCGGTGCTGACCGAAGGCAGAACCCTTGAGCCGGGATAGAGTTCCCCGGTGACCCGCTCGATGGCCTGGAAGAGCCGCGTGTTGGTCTCGGAAATCGCCGGAGTGAACGCCATGATCACTTCAACATCCACGCCGGTCGGGGCAACCAGTTCCTGCATTTCGGCAATAAACTGTTCCGCCGGCTTGTCCGGCAGAATGCGGCAATCCAGTTCTGCCCAGGCTTCCGGCGGAATGACGTTGATCTTACTTGAACCGCTCATGCGGGTCAGGGAACAGGTATCCCGAATCAGGGAATGATGGCCGGCACGGGCTTCATGCAGTCGTTGTACAAACGCCGGGTTCTGAATGGCCCGGGCAATATCGGCATAGGCCGGACCCCATTCCTCGTCCATGGCCACGGACAGAGACGCGAAATAGGTGGCAACCGGCGCGATCACCCGGGGCGGGAACGGATTGTCCAGGATGGTATTCAGTGCACGGACGATACGCGTTACGGCGCTGTTGGGCCGTGGCGAGGAACCGTGCCCCGGCGTATCGACGGCGTTCAGACGCAGCCACACCGGTACCTTCTGAGTGACTTCGGTACTGAAAACTATGTCCTCGCCATTTCTGCTGCCGCCACCACCTTCGTTGAGCAGGAAGCCCACGCCGTCGAAAATCTCCGGCCGATTCTCGATCAGCCAGCCCACGCCAAAGTAACCTCCTGCTTCTTCGTCGGCCGTGGCCAGGAATATAACATCACGATTCAGCGGGCGTCCGGATCGATGCAGGCTGAGAAAGGTGGCCAGTTGGGTGATGCCCAGCCCTTTCATGTCCCGTGCTCCACGGCCAAGAATATAGCCGTCGCGGATGTCTCCGGATAATGGCGGTATGGTCCAGAATTCTTCTTCCGCCGGGACTACGTCGGTATGTTGCAATAGAATCAGACCTGGCTCGTCGCCTCCTTCCAGTCGCGCCCAGATATTGCCTCGACCCGGCGCACTTTCAGCGGTTTCAAATTCGATTCCTGCAGCTTCGAAGATCCTGGCGTAGAACTCCACGGCGCGGTATTCATTGCCAGGCGGGTTGATGGTATCGATGCGAATCAGTTCCTGAAGCCAGGCCACGGCCTCGTCCTCCAGGGACTGCAGGTCCTGAGCATGAGCAAATCCACTGGTAACGGCCACGAAAAAAACAGGCAGAACTTTCCGGAAAACACCATTCACGGTAAATACCCCACGGTTAGTCAGAGGTTTCTTAAATCAGCAGCCATTGTAGGTAAAAACCGGGGTGGAAACCAATCAGCCCCGCCGTTGCAAGCGTCCCGGTTTGCAAAGACCCGGTGACTCACCCGCCGTACTTCAAACGGCGACATCCGCCGGTACCGGAGGCAGCTCCTGTGGAAAGCCGGATTACCGGGAATCTGCAGCCAGTGGTGCGAATTCCAGGAGAATTCCCTGGCGGTCGGTGGTGAACACCAGGTGCTGTTCGTTCTCGGAAAACGCCTGCACGCTCATCAGGTTACTGACGAAATGATTGTGCAGGGTGCCGGGAGGGCACATGTTGTTGGAAGTGGTGAACTGTTCCAGGTCCAGGTTGTTGCCGTCCTGGACCCAGCTGGCACTGACCCGGTTGCAGTCGGAAGTGGCGGAAAAGCGGCTGTCGCTGCGAAACCGCAGCACGTAGTCACCGGGGTTCTCCGGGATGAATTCAAAGCCACCCAGCACGGTAATGCTTTGCAGTTGCCATGCCGTGTTCTCCAGGGCCATGGGCCCGGAGTCAGTGGGAGCCTCTTCTGCCGGGCTGCAGCGCACTAGTGCAAGTACCGTTACCGAGGCGAGAAATCCAAGTTTCATTATAGACATTGAATTGACATTGACAGCCGATCTGGCCGGTCGCAGGGCAACCGGGCGTGGTGAATCCGGATTCAACGGGAGATTCCTGGTGTTGTTGCCGCCGGCCCTGCCGGCTGAAAATCGCTGATGATTCCAGTCCAGGCACCTCACTCAAGGGTTGGCATTTTAAAGTGGACGAGGGCAATGGTCCAGTCCCGGCGGTAAACGGGTGGGTCTGGGCGATCTGCTGTGATACCGTTTACCTGATCCGTAACAGCCTGTACCGGGGTACGCTGTGTAGTCAACCGGTTCACGGCAGTCCGGATCGAGGCTTCACGGCGCTTGCATTGCCGGTTCATCAATCAGACGAGGAGAACCGTTATGGCTTACAACCTGCTGGGCAGGGATTTTGTTCCCCCTGACGTACACGCCAAGGTCACTGGCGCGGCCAGGTACGCCGAGGATTTCAAGGTGGATGGCATGTTGTACAGTCGCCTGCTGACCAGTCCCGTGCCCCACGCCCGAGTCCGCAGTATCGATACCTCGGCTGCGCTGCAGATCGATGGCGTCATGGCCGTGCTGACTGCCGACGATGTGCCAGCCGCGAGTGGGGCCCAGAACCCGATCCTGACCAACAATCCCCGCTACGTTGGGGATCCGATACTCGCCGTGGCTGCCGTCACTGAACAGATTGCCGAAGATGCCATTGCCGCAATCCGGGTGGATTTTGAGCCTTTGCCGTTTACCGTGGATCCGCTGGACAGCCTGAGGCCCGGCGGCAGCACTGCCCACGTCGAGGGCAATATCGGTAATTCCACCCTGCAGGAAGACATCCGCACCCTGCGCTGGGAACAGCGGGTTTTCGACGAAGCCGGGGAAGACCGGTTGCCGCTGGGCGAGCCGGTCCGCGAGTGGACGGTGGGGGACCTTGATACCGGTTTTGCCGCGGCGGACTATGTGCTGGACGAGAGCTTCGTGACCGCCAGCAACTCGCACCTGTCCATGGAACCCCGGTCAGCCATGGCCTATTGGGAAAACGGCAAGTGCTTTCTTTACGGGTCCAGCCAGAGTCAGAGTTTCCCGGTGCCCGCCATGGCGGCCTATATCGGTATCCCGCCGGAAAACCTGGTTTTTATCGCCGAGTTCTGTGGTGGTGGTTTCGGCTCCAAGGGGGCCGGCTATCCGGCTATGTCCATCCCGGCTCACCTGTCCCGGCTGGCGGGACGGCCGGTCATGCTGCGCATTTCCCGGGAGGAGGAGTATTACATCGGCTCGGCGCGCCATGGATTCCAGGGCAGGGCCAGGATCGGCTTTCGCCGCGACGGGCGGATCACCGCCATGGACCTGTACGTGGTGCAGGACAATGGCGGCAATGCCGGTTTTTCCGACTGGCTTTCCGCCGGCGATGCGGTATCACTGGTTTATCAGCCCCTGGCCATGCGTTTCAGGGGAGTGCCGGTGTTCACCAACACGCCCATGAAAGGACCTCAGCGGGGTCCGGGCCAGAACCAGATTGCCGTGGCGCTGGAGCCACTGATGGACAAGGCAGCCCGGGAACTGGGCCTGGACCCCCTGCAACTGCGTGCCGTCAATGCACCCGAATCCGACGCCCGCTATGGCAGTTCCCGCAGCAACGTGACCAGCGCCCACCTGCCCGAGGCGCTGTCCCGGGGTGCGGAACAATTCGGCTGGCAGGAAAAACTGGCGACCAATGGCCGCCGTAACGGCAGCAAGGTGATCGGCGTTGGCGTCGGTCAGGCCTATCACTCCGCCGGCAGCAACGGATTCGACGGGCTGGTTCGCATCACGCCGGATGGCAGGCTGCACATTCACACGGGTGTCGGCAATCTGGGCACCTACTCCCATACCAGCACGTCGCGGGTTGCGGCGGAAGTTCTGCAGTGTCGCTGGGAAAACTGCGAAGTACAGCGTGGTGACAGTCGCCGGCACCTGCCGTGGAACCTGGGGCAGTTCGGCAGTAATACGTCGTTTACCATGACCCGTACAAATTACGTAGCGGCCATGGATGCGCTGCAGAAACTCAGGGAAATTGCGGCCCTGGAACTGGGAGGCACCCCCGATGACTACACTATCGGTGAAGAGCGGGTGTTCCTTCGTGCCGATCCGTCCCGATTTATTTCCTACGGTCGGGCGGCGACCCTGGCCATTGAGCTGGGCGGCAGGTTCAGCGGAGAGATCGCACCGGAAGGCATAAACCCGATGACCGCCCGTTCCGTCGCCGGACTTGCAGGCAGCGGTCTGATCGGTGTGGCACGGGATAACCTGCCCAAGGATGGAACCGTACCTGCGCTGGCCGCGGGATTCGTCCAGATCGAACTGGACCTGGAAACCGGGAAATTCCAGGTGCTGGATTACGTGGGTGTGGCGGATTGCGGCACCGTGCTGCATCCTGCCGGGTTACGCAACCAGATATTCAGTGCCGCCTACATGGGGTTCGGCATGGCCGGTTTCGAACGGCACGCCTATGACCCCCAGAACGGCCTGCCGGCCAACACCGGGCTGTGGCAATCCAAACCACCGACCATCATGGATGCCACACCGGACATGGACTGGGCAGCAATCGACAAACCGGATCCACAGAATCCGGTGGGCGCCAAGGGGGTCGGCGAGCCCATCCAGGGATGTGCCGCCGCGGCGCTGGTATGTGCTATCTCCAATGCCCTGGGCGGGCACCTGTTCAATCGGGTGCCGGTAACCGCGGACATGATCGTCAATGCGGTCAGTGGTCGGCGTCAGTCACACCGGCCGCTGCAGACGAATACGGTTTAACAGCGCCGAACCGGGGTTCAGTACAAATCTGCCTGGAGCGCCAGTGGGTCGATCCGGCGTCCGGTCGTTTCAGGCGGACCTGGCCACGGGTGCCTCTGTCCTGCGGTCCGTAGCCTGGGAGCTGGCCAAGGCTGTTACCTTGTCTCCCGGCTGTTCATCCGTCTCCGCTGAATCCTGTCCGTCCTTCGAATCTTCTGCCTGGTCCGCGGCAGGTTGCGGGCTTTGCGACTCGCCGGTTGCATTTTCCTCGGTCATTTTTTCCGCTATATCTGTAGCATCCTCCGCGGGCTGTCCCTCGTCACCGGTGTCAGCTGACTGGGGGGACGGTGAATTTTCCGCTGTCGCCGCAACGGATCCGGTACCCTGTTCGGCTGAATCCGGTGACGCTGCAGTGGTAGCAGCGACGGTGGCAGCCGGGACCTCGGCGACGGCGTCATCACTTACTGCTGCAACCGGGGATGTGGCTTCTCCGGGCGTCTCGATACCTGCCACGGTATCCGTTGCCACTGGCGCCAGGCCCTTGGCAATTGCCTCGCGTAACCCGGCGGACGCCACCTCGTTGCTGATAACTTCCCAGACTGCCAGAAGCCCCGGATTAAGCTGCAGGGTTTCCAACAGCTTCAGTTTGACCGAGTCGGCGAGTGCATCGTCGCCCCCGGCTTCCGCCCGCTGCTGTTGATTGGCAAGTAACGTGAGATATTCCTCGGCCAGGAATGCAAACCGTTCTTCATCGATATCGTTAAGACGCCGTTCTGCCAATCCATCCTGCCAGATTCTGGCGAGGTCGGCATTGGTTACCATGAGCCGATTGAAATCCGCAATCTCGGCCCTGTTCTTGTCAATAGTCTCCGTGCGGGACTTGACGATGACGGTTGTATTGTTGTCCCGCACAAGCCTGATCAGGTAGATAAGCAACACAACCAGGGCAGTAACCTCGACAAGTTCGATGATGGTAGCAAAAGCGTTCATACAACCCTCCACGGGAGATCAGAAAAGTGTCGTTATTTTATGAATTGCAGCTGACGGACATCGGTATTCCTGGCAATTGTTTCCGGTCTGGCAACAACGGCTGTACACCAGCAGCGGCGTCCCCTGGCTACAGGGCTGATGGCGACTGACCGTGTACTCGACATCCGTGCAATTTCCGGCTGCTGCTGGTTTCAGCCGCGACATTCCACGAATGAAAAACAGCACTACTAACAGCGGTATCGGTAAAGAATCGGTTAACTTTGCCGGATACTGTTGCAGCTACTTAAAGTGTTTTAGAATCTTGTTCAGAAAACTACCTGATTTTCCTGGTTTCTCGTGACTAAAATTTTCTTACAAAATTTTTTCACTCTGGGTGGAACCGACGGAGGCGTAAATCGGGAAATTGCAGCAGCAGCGCTGCAGCTGTCGCTCTGGAAATTCAGGTCCTGCCATTATCTCTTATGCCCGGCTTGCTTGTCTTGCCTGCCCGGCGTTTTTTATTTGACCAGCAGTTTTCAGAGGTTCCGTAACGATTGTCGGCAGAAACCCGGATGTTGATAGCGGAATCCGGCGGGCGGTAACCGGTTCTGGTTCATGGAAAACCGCACTGCAGTGGGGTCAAGACTGGTTATCCTCCTGGCAGAACAGACCAATCGGGCTCGTCGTATTCACCCACCAGGTTGATGGTAACGAACCGGGCCTGGGAATCGATTATCGACTTCACCCGCGGGTCCTTCAGCGTTTCACCGGCGTCACGTTGCGCCTTTGAATCCCAATGGGCGATAGCCAGGAGTTTGTTAGGCACGTTCAGGTTGCGGTGCAGGTAAGTACCCCGGGCTCCGTCTGCCTGTTGAATGATGCGGCTGGCTTCCAACCAGGCTTCGGCATAGCGTTCCGCAGGGTAACCCGGTTTCATCTCGATTTCGAAGATGTATTTCATTGGTGTCCAGCGTATCGGTAGCGCAAAACCTGCTGATCACGCTCCTTGATCAAAGGTTCCCTGACATAGCCTGAATTCCGCAATCGGGATTGGTTTTCAGGGAATACCGGTAAACGCCCCGCCGGGCGGGGTGGCCAGCCGGCCCAGCTGGCCACATGCCGTTTCCGGCTTCCACCGGAATGCCTGCCGGGTTTATTGATTGCTGTTGTAACGGATGGTTCGCGCCATCGCCCGGTCCTCTATGTCCAGGTCCAGGGTGACGATTTCACCTTCCTGAATGTCGCTGAGGTCATCCGGCAGTACGTCCGTCTGCCAATCGTCCTGGATCTCGACGGTTTCGGGAATCTTGTAGGTCTGGATCGAATTTACCGGTTCGTCAACGTTGTCCCCGACCTCGGTGAGGTGCAGGGTAAGCGTCCTGGCATTCAGGTCCCGGTCCAGGACACGGCCCGACAGCTGGTCAGGCTCGATTGCGAGGGCGCCGGATGACGCGAACAGCATGATAAGTCCGGTCAGGCATGTTTGTTTAATAGTCAAGATTTTCATCAAGAACCTCCATTGTGAGTGTGAGCAGTCTTCGTTGCGAGACTGTGTCGCGTTCTCACTTCAACCAACGTAAGCCCTGCATAATAGTTCCGAAGCCGGATTACTCTGGACGATTAGCCGACAGCGCGCCATCTCCTGCCGAGGCCAGGCTTTTCATGATGTCCCATTCACTCCTGATGCGAGCCAGAACCTGTTCCCAGGCCTTCTCTTCGGATTGCGCATCGGCGGCATTCTGAGGTTGTAGTCGCTGGAAACAGGCCAGCGCCCGCTGTGCGCAACGGTGCATGGAATGCTGCCGGGCGGTGTCCCGCGCCCGCCTGATCACCGTCCGCCGTTCATCGCCGTCCAGCTGATTTACCCAGTCCAGCGCGGCACTGAAACTGTCTACGGTTTCCTCTTGCAACAGCCGGCCATTGCCACGGTCTTCGATCACTTCGCGGACACCGGACGCATCCACTGCCACCACTGGCAGCCCGGCAGC
>Ga0070726_10003239_pt1 | contig 13867 bp, 15 predicted proteins | sample tdAd471_FD_67275 | JGI IMG/M metagenome (GOLD analysis project Ga0070726, IMG submission 67275) | Marine sediment microbial communities from the Atlantic coast under amendment with organic carbon and nitrate - tdAd47.1 | ecosystem: Environmental > Aquatic > Marine > Coastal > Sediment | place...
TATATCGGTGTCATCGCGGCATTGGTACAGATTCTGGAAATGTTTTTGGATCGCTATGTGCCCGCTCTGTATAACGCGCTGGGAGTTTTCCTGCCGTTGATTACCGTAAACTGCGCCATTTTGGGTGGTTCTCTGTTTATGGTGGAACGCGACTACAACTTTGCAGAGAGCGTTGTCTATGGCTTGGGCTCTGGTACAGGTTGGGCGTTGGCTATTGCCACGCTGGCCGGTATTCGGGAGAAACTGAAATACAGTGACGTACCTCATGGGTTGCGTGGACTAGGCATCACCTTTATTACCGTTGGTTTGATGTCACTTGGGTTTATGTCATTTTCTGGCATTCAACTCTGATCAACTGAAAGGGCAAATGGGAAAGGTTTAACCATGAATTTATCAGACATCTATTTAGGGGTCGGAATGTTCACCGCCATCGTGCTGTTTTTGGTGGTTGTGATCCTGATGGCCAGGGCGAAACTTGTTAGCTCTGGCGCGGTTACTATTGAAATCAACGGCGATCCAGCGCATACCATTAAGGTCGCGGCAGGCGATAAACTATTACAAACCCTTGCGGGTGCTGGAGTTTTCCTGTCTTCCGCTTGTGGCGGCGGCGGCACCTGCGCACAGTGTAAATGTACTGTGCTGGAAGGTGGCGGATCCATGCTGCCGACGGAAGAAGGGCATTTTACGCGCGGACAAAAACGCGCAGGGGAGCGTTTATCTTGCCAAGTGGCTGTTAAGCAGGACATGAAAATTGAAGTGCCGGAAGAAGTATTTGGTGTTAAACACTGGCGTTGCAAGGTTCGCTCGAACGACAACGTAGCAACCTTTATTAAAGAGCTAGTACTGGAATTACCAGAGGGCGAAAGTGTTGATTTCCGCGCTGGGGGCTATGTTCAACTGGAAGCGCCACCGCATCACGTCAAATACAAAGATTTTATCGTTGATGAGAAGTATCACGGTGATTGGGATCGATTCAACATTTGGCAGCATGAGTCTCATGTGACGGAAAAGGTGATACGTGCTTATTCAATGGCGAACTACCCAGAAGAAAAGGGTATCGTAAAATTTAACATTCGAATTGCATCGCCGCCGCCGGGAACTAACTACCCAGCCGGTAAAATGTCATCCTATGTATTCAGCTTGAAACCGGGTGATGAAATTGATGTGTTCGGTCCATTCGGAGAGTTTTTTGCCAAGAAAACTGATGCCGAGATGGTGTTTGTTGGCGGCGGTGCAGGTATGGCACCGATGCGATCACATATTTTCGACCAGCTCAAGCGGCTTGGTAGCAAGCGCAAGATTTCGTTCTGGTACGGTGCGCGTAGTATGCGTGAGATGTTTTATCAGGATGAATATGATCAACTGGCCAAGGATAATGAGAATTTTACCTGGCATGTTGCCTTGTCGGATCCGATGCCGGAAGATAATTGGACGGGTTACACAGGCTTTATTCACAATGTGTTGTTTGAGAACTACCTCAAGGATCACCCCGCGCCAGAAGATTGTGAGTTTTATATGTGCGGGCCTCCGATGATGAACGCAGCGGTAATTAAAATGTTGCAGGATTTGGGTGTAGAGCCAGAAAACATACTGTTGGATGATTTTGGTGGTTAGTGCGCGGCGACGTGTTTAGGTCAGCATTTTATGCAATAACGTTGTTATTGCTGCTGATTGGTTGTTCGGCTCAGGAAAATGGGCCGGAGTTGGTTAGTATCTCCGGCCCAACCATGGGTACCCAGTTTCATATTAAGTATTTTCTGCCTGCCTCTGGATCGATTTCAACAAAAAAAATTCAATCTCAAGTTGAGGCGCAATTAGCCAACATTAATCAGCTGATGTCGACCTACCTGCCGGATTCGGAATTAAGTCGGTTTAATCGCGCAGCAACGAATGAATGGTTTCCGGTATCAAAGGAAACGGCGGCAGTGATTGACCTGGCGTTAAAGATTAGCACGCAGACGCAGGGCGCGTTTGATGTGACAGTTGCCTCCTTAGTTGATCTCTGGGGGTTTGGCCCTACCAAACGAGCACCAGAACCACCTTCTGCTGAATTGATTGCGGCGGAGTTAAACAAAGTAGGTTATGGCTCTTTACAGGTTGATCGAGCGGCTTCAGCCTTGCTTAAAACGGCGGAGCTAACGCTGGATTTATCTGCAATAGCAAAAGGGTATGCGGTTGATCGTATAGCGGACGTGCTCAATCAAGCCGGTATTGTCAGTTTTATGGTTGAAGTTGGTGGTGAGATTAGGGCCAAGGGCATGAAGCCGGAGCAAAAACCCTGGCGCATTGCAATAGAGTCGCCGGTATCTATTCAGAGAGCGGTTCAGCGTGTCATAGAACTGACCGATATTGCGGTGGCGACATCCGGTGATTACAGGAATTATTTTGAAAAAGATGGTCGGCGATATTCGCATACCATTGACCCGGTAACCGGATATCCGATTACCCATGCGCTGGCCTCAGTGACCGTTTTGGCGGAAACAAGTGCGCGCGCGGATGCATTGGCAACGGCATTGATGGTGATGGGACCAGAGCGGGCTCTGGTCTTTGCCAATAGCCATAAATTACCGGTTCTTTTGATTGTTAAGCAAGCATCAGGTTTTACGGAAGTTGCATCTGATGCCTTTGCGGGCTGGATCAATTAGCCTACAGCAATGAGCATTATCCGAGGTATTCTATGTCTGTCGTAATTGTCGTTTTTGTTTTTATGTTATTCATTGTGTTGGCAATGTCGGTTGGTGTGCTATTTACCGGCAAAGCCATTAAAGGCTCCTGCGGCGGACTTAGTGCGCTTGGCATGAAATCGGCGTGCGACGTTTGCGGTGGCAAGGATGAGGAGTGTGAAAAAGAAAAACAAAATAAAATCAAACTCCGCCAACTGGAAGATGACGCCTAAGTCGTCAGCGTTCAATCACCTCGCAAACTAGTGTTATTGTGGACTTAAGCACAAAAATGAGCCTATAACCTTTAGCGTTATAGCGTTCTCAAACAGCAAGGGGGAAGAGTGGGAAGCGCAGATACACATTATGATACGGTTGTTATCGGCAGTGGACCGGGTGGTGAAGCGGCGGCAATTAATCTGGCCAAGCATGGTCGCCGGGTCGCGGTAGTTGAGCGCCATAAATTTGTCGGCGGCGCCTGTACCCATCTAGGCACGATTCCGTCCAAAGCCTTGCGCCATTCAGTACGAAGAACTATTCAATTTAATACTGACCCCATGTTTCGTAGTATCGGAGAGCCGAGAATATTTACCTATCAGGAAGTACTAAATCGGGCCGAAAAAGTGATAGAAAAGCAGGTGGATTTACGCACTGATTTCTATCCGCATAATCGTATTAAGCTAATCCGTGGACACGCACGCTTTGTCGACCAGAATACGCTTAACATTCAGACGGAAGATAAGGTGAAACAATTCGAAATCACAGCGGATACCTTTGTTGTTGCCGTTGGCTCACACCCCTATCGCCCTTCAGATGTAGATTTTCAGCATGCGCGAGTCTACAGCAGCGATGATATTCTTGGTATGAAATTCACGCCTCGTAGCTTGATTATTTATGGCGCGGGCGTGATCGGTTGTGAATACGCCTCGATATTTGCCGGATTAGGTGCGCGGGTAGACTTGCTCAATACCCGAGATCGCCTGCTTTCCTTTCTTGATGATGAAATATCTGATGCGCTTGGCTATCAGTTACGTCGTACCGGTGTGCGTATACGCAACAATGAAGAATATGAAAAGGTTGAAGTGGCCGACGAATATGTGGCGGTGCAGCTGAAATCAGGTAAGGTGATTAAAGCCAATGCGTTACTCTGGTGTAATGGCCGGACTGGCAATACGCAGAATCTGGGCCTGGAGAATGTCGAATTGGAGGCCGATTCACGTGGCTTGCTCAAGGTCGACAAGTGTTTTCGTACCAAGGTACCCAATATCTATGCGGTCGGTGATGTCGTCGGTTGGCCCAGCCTGGCCAGCGCGTCGTATGATCAGGGGCGTGCAGCGTCCTTTGATATCCTGGGTAAAGTGAGTTATTGGAAAGGGGAGTATGTGCCAACCGGCATCTACACCATCCCTGAAATTAGCTCAGTGGGTAAAAATGAACGGGAATTGACGGCAGCAAAAATTCCCTATGAAGTCGGGCAGGCCAATTTCAGAGATACTGCGCGTGGCCATATTTCTGAAGAAAAAATAGGTATGCTAAAGATCCTCTTTCATTCTGAAACGCTGGAAATTCTCGGTATTCACTGTTTTGGTGATCAAGCTGCGGAAATTATCCATATTGGGCAAGCTATCATGAGTCAAAAAGGTGAGGGTAATACCATCAAGTATTTTACCTGTCATACCTTTAACTACCCCACGATGGCGGAAGCCTATCGTACGGCGGCATTAGATGGGCTAAACCGTATTCGTCACCGGGTGCCGGATAAGTGGGATATCGATTTAACGGGGCCTAAAGGAAAATAACGGCAGGGATTTAGGCTCCTGCCGTTTTTGGTACTCTAGCTGACCAAGGCGCAGCGTTTCTTGTAAGCATCGTGCGCGATTTGAACATCTTCCAGGAATATGGGTAATTCCTCCAGTAATAGTGCCTGCGGTCCATCTACCAAGGCTTTGCTTGGCGCTGGATGGAAATCCACGAGCACCATATTAGCGCCAGCGATAATGCCTTGCGCGGTGGCATGCATCACGTCCAGCAAGCCATCAGGAGCGACTTCACGGGTGCCGACGGAGTGTGAAGGATCGATACACACCGGCATACGGGTCAGGCGTTTAATCACTGGAACCTGAGCGAAATCGACCAGATTACGATGCGGTAAGCCAAACTCACTTTTCATGCCGCGCAAGCAAAAAATAACATTTGAGTTGCCTTCGCTGGCTAGGTATTCAGCGGCGTTTAATGACTCGTTTAAGGTAATGCCAAAGCCTCTTTTGAGTAGCACCGGGTAGGTTTTTTGGCGGCCGATAGATTTTAATAATTCAAAATTTTGGATATTCCGTGTACCTACCTGTAGCAGAACGCCAGTAGGGTTGCCGCAGGCTTCCAAGCAACGATGAATTTCTTCGATGTGCGATTCGTGCGTAATTTCCATCGCGATGACCTTAATGCCATATTTGCCTGCCAGTTCAAACACATAGGGCAAGCAGGCTTCACCATGGCCCTGGAATGAATAAGGGTTGGTGCGCGGTTTGTAGGCTCCCATGCGCGTACATTGTTGGTTGTTCTCTTTCAGCGCACGCAGTGTCAGCTCCACATGCTCAGGGTTATCCACTGCGCACAGTCCAGCGAAGACGTTTAATCCTTTTTGATCAAAGTGCACGCCGTTATAGTCGAAACCGAAGGTGCGTTGGTTATCCTTATGACGGCCCAGAATACGGTATTCTTCAGAGATCCGTATAACTCGTTCTACGGCGGGAAGACTCTCGATATCCTCTTTTGCTACGGTGTGGGTATCACCTAATAAATAAATTTCAGTGAGCTTTTGTTTGTCGCCCTGGATATCATGTTTGTTCAGTTTAACGCCCTGTAACGATTCAAGGTGTCGCCAGGTTTCTTTGAACGCTTCACCGTTCTCATCAGTGTTGGGATGTAAAATTACGAGCATTAAGTAAAAGTCTCCGTGTTAGGTGAGTATTCTATAGTCAAAATTGGTATGCTGAGTATAACGCTAACTGGGTATAGATGGTTAATGAGCATTCGTTTAAATTTCAATAATAGCTTCAGTCAGTTGCCGGAAATGTTTTACCGGCGTAAGTCGCCGCAAGGTTTAAACAACCCGCAGGTGGTTAGTTTTAATGCTAATGCTGCAACGCTAATAGATTTAGCAGTAAATGCAGATAAAGAGAGCAATTTTGCTGACCTATTCTGTGGTAACGAACTTGCGCCAGGCTCTGATCCTTTAGCCATGGTTTACTCCGGGCACCAATTTGGCGTCTACGTGCCGCAACTGGGAGATGGGCGTGCGCTCCTGCTCGGGGAAACAATAAATCAAATTGGGGAAAAATGGGATGTACAGTTAAAGGGTGCCGGTGCTACCCCTTTTTCACGCATGGCTGACGGTCGTGCCGTGTTGCGTTCCTGTATTCGCGAGTATCTTTGCTCTGAAGCGATGCACGGTTTGGGCATCCCGACGACACGTGCGCTTTGTATAATTGGCAGTGAAGATCCGGTTTATCGCGAAGAAATTGAAACCGCAGCGGTAATGACGCGCCTGTCGGCTAGTCATGTACGATTTGGCAGTTTTGAATACTTTTACTACACCAAGCAGCCGCACGCGTCGATACTATTGGCGGACTATGTCATCGACCAACATTTTAGCGAGTGGCGAAATTCAGACGACCGTTATCAGAGACTTTTTGAGCAAGCGGTAGACCGTACGGCTTATATGATTGCGCAATGGCAGGCGGTTGGATTTTCTCACGGTGTTATGAATACGGACAATATGTCCATTTTAGGATTAACCCTGGACTATGGTCCATTTGGGTTCATGGAGGATTACGATCCTGGGTATATTTGTAATCATTCCGATGTGCAAGGGCGTTATGCGTTCAATCGTCAACCGATGATTGGCCTGTTTAATCTAAACTGCCTGGCGCACGCTTTTACCCCGATGCTTGACGTCGAGCAACTGAAGGCTTCACTGCAAGAATATGAAGGGCTTTATTTTAAATACTATGAAGGCCTGATGCGCAAAAAAATTGGTTTGGCTAAAGAAATAGCGGGTGACGATAGGCTTATCGCCGATATGTTGGAATTACTGCACGCTAATCAGGTTGATTATAGTATCTTCCTGCGCCAGCTCAGCCAGGTGTCGATGCAGGATTCTTCGCACCCTATTGACACACTGTTCAAAGACCAACAGGGCTTTTATGAATGGTTACGTGCTTATCAGGCCCGGTTAACGGTTGAGGGGAGGACGGATCATCAACGTGCGACAGCAATGAATCGGCTTAACCCGAAATATATTCTGAGAAATTATTTGGCGCATCAGGCGATTACAGAAGCACAGCAAGGAAACTACGGAGAGATAGACCGCCTCATGCAAATACTGAGCGCACCATTTGACGAACACATTGAGTTTGAACAGTACGCTGCTGCTTCTCCGCAATGGGGAAAGCAGCTCGAGGTAAGTTGTTCATCTTAATACTGATTCAGCGATAGATCCCATAGTAAAAAATTTACTTTTAAAATATTCCGATTTAGTGCCGGATGATTTAGTATTGGGTTGGTACAATTATTGCCTATTCATGATTTTGTGGGTGGGAAGTCTGAATTAATAATAAAAATAGGTTTACTATGGGTCAGATAAATCGAACAGGAGTTGATCGGCGGATACAGTCTCAATCGGATATCAGTGCGCTTGTTGCCTCCCGATCCGAGGCATTATCACTTTATACCGAACTGGCAGCACATCGCCCATTTATCCAAAACAAACGTTTTGAAGAGGAGTTGAAGCACTTTTGCGAAGCTCTTATTGACTACACAGCGAGCGCACATTTCCGCCTTTATCAACATCTAGCGGAAAATAAAGAGCGGCGTAGGCCGGTAACTAATGTGGCGGATGATGTTTATCCCTTGATTGCTAAAACCACCGATAAAATTCTAGCTTTTAATGACCGTTATGGTGACGAAGCTGATTTGCGCAAACAGGCGGATCAGATTGAGCAAGACCTTTCTAAAATTGGCGAAATTCTAGCTGATCGTATTCAATGCGAAGATAAAGTGATAAAGGCAATGCGCAGCGAAAGGCGTGATAGCTAAACTGCCGAGCGCTCAGTCGTCATTAATGGCATAGTGGTTTCAACAGGTCTATTCATTTCCTCTTATGAGCTTAATGGTGCCCTGGATAAAGCCTTTAGCGGCTAATATCTGGGGTTCTTAGATTTTTGGCTTAAGATTAATTCAGTACACCCGCCTAAGTTAGGCCATTGCTTAATAGTCGTCAATTTGCAGCAGCACTTGATTACTTAAATCTCAATGCATGGCATAAAATGCTTGTTTTTTGTCATTGCAGACAACTTCCAGTCAGATTATATTTTCTCCAACGTTGCTAGTGCCCATCAGAGGTAAAAATAGAATGACGCAAAATGTCGACTTTCTACTTTATGACGATGCAGTTGGCTTAGATATTACCGGACCGTTAGAGGTGTTAAATACTGCGTCGATACTGTTGCGCCAAAACGGTGTGATTGAGCAAGCGTATCGCTTCAGGTTTTGGGCGCAGAGCGTGGGGTTGATTCGGTTAAGCTCGGGTCTTTGCGTGCAAGCGGATCATGCCTTCGGCGAAGCCATGAACTCAGATATTTTGATTGTCCCCGGCACTGTTGATCCTGAATTAACTATCAAAAATGCTGCTTTTCTCAACGCTGTCAAACTCGCTTCAAAACAGTCAAAGCGAATAGTATCTGTTTGTACAGGTGCCTTTATTCTGGCGGCATGTGGACTGCTCGATGGATACCAAGCAACCACGCATTGGTTACAGACCGAGTTATTGGCAGCGCGCTATCCTAGGATAAAAGTTGTGCCGAATGCTATCTATACCAGAGACGGCACGATATCGACCAGTGCCGGTGTGACGGCTGGCATCGATCTAGCGCTGGCTTTAGTAGAAGAAGATTACGGGGCCGAATTAGCGATAGAAATTTCACGCTGTTTAGTTGTCTACCTACGCAGACCCGGTGGCCAAACGCAGTTTAGCGCGCCGCTTGAATTGGAAAAGAAGGCTGGTGAGCGTTTTAGCAAACTACATTCTTGGCTGTTACAAAACTTAGATCAGCCTGTGGATGTTGAGGATATGGCGGAGCAGGTGGATATGAGCCCACGCAATTTTTCCCGTGTGTTTAGTAAAATGACAGGTATGACGCCAGGAAAATACGTTGAATCGATACGGCTGGAGCGTGCCAGAGAGCTGTTGGAAAGCGGAAAGCCGCCAATCAACAGAGTCGCACAACTGAGCGGTTTTGGGCGCGAGGAGCGCATGCGCCGCGCTTTTATCCGTGAGTTAGGAGTCACTCCCGGCTTGTATCAAAGCCATTTCGGCAGATAGAACTTTATTTTTGAACAGGAGAACATGATGAGTTACACCTACGGAATATTTATATACGATAAAGTAGCAGCGCTCGACTTCGTTGGACCCAGCGAAACTTTCACGGTCTCGAACTTCCTGAAAGGCGAGGGTAGAGTAATTACTATCGCTGCTAGTACAGAACCCGTAACCTGCCTTTCCGGCCTGCGTGTCATACCAGATTACAACTTTGAAAATGCTCCGCCCGTTGATGTGGTACTAGTACCGGGTACAGAAGGTGTTGATGAGCTGTTGGCCATGGATAGCGCAATTGCTTGGGTTAAATCGCAGGCGGGTCAGGTAAAATACATGACCGCCGTTTGTACTGGTGCATTATTACTGCAAAAAGCGGGGTTGTTGAAAAATCGTAAGGCGACCACCCATTGGATGCTAACTGAAGCGCTGGCACAGGATCCCAGTATCGAGCTGATGGCCGATATGCGCTACGTGCGCGATGGTAATATAGTTACTTCTCAGGGTATTTCTGCAGGTATTGACATGTCACTATGGTTGGTTGGCCAGCTGCATTCTCCCGCTCATGCACGTGAAGTGCGTAAGCTGCTGCAGTATGACCCAGCTCCACCCTATGCTGCCGAGGTATAGTTTTTCGCAACTTCATAATTACCTTTATCTTGCCAGCCGGATGGATTAGTGTATCTGAGATATCACCAACCTCGGATACCGCCATGAAGAAGATAAAGAACGAAAGCGCCTTATTCAAAGAGGCCATTCGAGTGGGTACCATCTATTTACAGAAAAGAGGGGTAGATCACTTCGATACTACCGATGACGTCGGTTTTAAGGCGAAAGCAATTTACACGCTCTTGGTCATGGATAAGTTGATTCAGCCATTACCAAAAGCACATGAGGATAATGTAAACATCAAGCATAAGCTGGCGATTTGGATTTCCAAGCGTTTGCCAGAGGATCATGAGCTGCTGCGCTAGCAGCCTTGTGCGGACATTGAATTGAACACCTTCAAGAATACGATTGCATTGCTCCAGGAGATACGCGCCTGCAAAATTTGTGAGCCTGATTTGGCACTGGGCGCCAAGCCGGTATTACAGTTCACTACCAATGCCAAACTTCTCGTGGTTGGACAGGCGCCTGGTATCAGGGTCCATGAGACCGGGATTCCCTGGAATGACCCAAGTGGTGAGCGGCTACGTGAATGGATGGGCGTAGATAGTCAAACATTCTATGATCCATCGCAAATCGCGATTGTTCCGATGGGTTTTTGCTATCCCGGTAAAGGCAAGTCGGGCGACCTGCCTCCGCGCAAAGAATGCGCGCAATTGTGGCGGAATAAAATTCATCAATGCATGCCAAATATCGAATTAACGCTATTAATTGGTCAATATGCACAGCAATATTATCTAGGTAAGGACGTTCTGACATTGACACAAAGGGTCTCGAATTGGCGCCATTATCTACCCTCTTACCTACTGCTACCTCATCCTTCGCCGCGTAATAATATCTGGTTACGTAAAAACCCTTGGTTTGAAGAGGTGCTTGTCGCATTAAGGCATCAGGTTTCTCAGATTCTTTTATAGAGTTCCCGAACGTTCAGTTTCTATTCATCATTACTCGGTTAGTCTTCCTCTACAGCCTAACGGAGGAATTCAATATGAAATTAACAGCATCAATTTTTTTAGTCTTGGTTTCGTTAAGCCTCAGTGGTGTGTCAGTTGCTGGCGATTTTGCCAGTAAGCACTGGCATGTCAATAATGGCCACCACTTGGGCTTTCAATGGGCACAGAGTAATAAGGGCCCCAACCGGTATTATCGTTCAAACCATAATCGACATAACGCTTTCAAACATCGTGGCTATTCCAATAAGCAGAATCGGCTGTATCGCAAAAATCGTCAGCATCATAATTATTTTGGCTTTAGTTATTTTCGTTATTATGATGAGCCCCGGCATTTTCGAGGTGATCGATATGGTTATCGCCTTCATCATCGACATCACTCAAATTGTCGGCACTGAAAAGGTTTTGCGCTGACGCATCTTAAAAAAATCAGGCATAATAACGTGCTCTTATGATTTAGTTGGGTAAATTTATGTCGGTTAAAGATGTTTTAGAAATGAAGCTGAATAAGGCCTTTCAGCCTGCTTATTTGCAGGTGGTCAATGAGAGTTTTCGTCATAGCGTGCCGCCCGGTTCAGAATCACATTTTAAAGTGACGATGGTTGCCGAGGCGTTTGCGGAAAGTTCTGTGGTCAAGCGGCATCAGATGGTTTACAAACTCTTGGCTGATGAGCTTAACAATGGTATCCACGCGCTTGCCCTACATCTTTATACGGATGATGAATGGCTTGCGAAGGGGGGCGTAGAGCCTGAATCACCGGCTTGCCGGGGTGGTTCGAAGTAAGGCAGAAGCTCTGATTCATTCTTAGTGAATCCCTGGCGTGTTGCGCTGGGGATTTTTTATCTATTGCGTATAAGACGCTACCAAGACAGTAGATGGTGATGCCGATGGCAGAATACCAAGTTGTGGCGCTCTATAAGTTTGCCACCCTTGATAACTTTGAAAAAATGCGTAAGCCCTTATTCCGATTCTGTGTCGAACGGCGGGTCACCGGCACGTTGTTGCTAGCTTATGAAGGTCTCAATGGTACGATTGCTGGTGCGCCATCAGATGTCGAAACGGTGCTGAATTATTTGCAGCAGGATAAGCGCTTATCCGACCTTGATTACAAAGTATCCATGAGCGAAACCAATCCATTTTTACGCATGAAAGTGAAGTTGAAAAAGGAGATTGTGACTCTAGGTGTAGAAGGTGTCGACCCGAACCAAGAAGTTGGAAAGTACGTGCAGCCACAGGATTGGAACCAGCTTATTAGCGACCCTGAGGTCGTTCTGGTCGATACCCGTAACGATTATGAGGTGGATATCGGCACCTTTGCAGGGGCGATTAATCCTGATACAGAAAGCTTTCGAGACTTTCCAAGTTATGTGGCAACCCATCTAAACCCCACGAAACATAAAAAGGTGGCCATGTATTGCACTGGTGGTATTCGTTGTGAGAAGGCGAGTGCCTTTATGCTACAGCAGGGCTTTGCCGAAGTTTACCACCTGCAGGGTGGTATTCTTAAGTATTTGGAAGAAGTGCCTGAACAGGAAAGCCTCTGGCGAGGGGAATGTTTTGTCTTTGATCGGCGAGTCGCGGTGAATCATCAATTGAAGCCAGGTAGTTATGATATGTGCTATGCCTGCCGTCGCCCCATTTCAGATAAGGATAAAGCCTCTGAGCATTACCAGGCGGGGGTTTCTTGTCCGCGTTGCATTGGGGAATATACAGATAAAGATAGAGCACGTTTTAGCCAGCGCCAGAAACAGGTTGAATTGGGCAAACAACGTGAACAGGCACATATTGGTGTTTCCAGTGCGGACATTCAGCGGACAAAGGCGCAAAAACAGCAGCGCAAGGCTGTATTGGCGGAGCGCGCCAGAGCCGGTCAGTTAATGAAGAAATAGGTTTTTTAGAGTAGTCCGCTCGCCTCGCAATCCCCAGGCTATTAAATTATTCAAAAATTGCTGCCATTATCGAATAGCGCAGTCTTTCATGCTCTGGTCAAATAGCACCTGAAGATAAGCAATTCGTTGCTTCTCATATTTCTTCCTCCTGTTGTGCTTAGCGCAACAAATACGCCCGGCTGGGCTGGCCCTTTTTAAGGGCCTTTTTTTTGCCCGAAGGTTTCCTATTCAGAATATTTCTTACCAGTAACGAATATCCCAGGCTCAATCCGAAGCTTTATACTCAACCTAGTAATTTTACCTTTAACCGAATCATTCGTGAGAAGGGGTTTAGATGGGAGGCGATGATAAAAGACATGGATAGACGACAATTTATTCTGCGAATGAGCCGTATAGCCGTAGCTATAAGTGCGGCAGGTTGGTTCGTTCAAGCTCGGGCTGGAAGCGCGTCGGGAACGGATGTCAACGCCCATAACCAGGCAGCGTTAATGGCTGAGCTGTCTTATCAATTATTGCCTATACAGGCACCACAATCTGCGATTTATCAGTCTGTTGTTCACGCCCTAATGAGCCAGTTAACGCAACGACCGGGAGCCGCAGAACTGATCAGACAAGGCGTGGAGGCTTTTAATGGATTTGCTGGAAAGCCTTGGCTTGAGCTAACCGCAAAGGAACGTCGACAAGTGATACAGGCGCTCTTCGATACGCCTTTTGTTAGCATGGTGCGTTGGACTACTCAGGAGGTTGTGTTGAGAGATCGGCAGGTTTGGAGTCAATTAGGATACCAAGGTTCATCAATTGAAAAGGGCGGCTATTTGCTGCGTGGTTTTGATGATATTGACTGGCTGCCAGTAGCATCAGGAGAGACAAAATAATGAGAAAATTTGCTCTTTCCGATGAGTCGGTAGTTGTGGTAATTGGCTCTGGGGCTGGTGGAGGAACGTTGGCTAATGAGCTTGCTCAGCGTGGCATTAACGTCGTCTGTCTGGAGGCGGGCAAGCGTTTGGCGGCGCACGAAGTGGTTAATGATGAAGCGACCATGTTTGAACGTTTTACCTGGTTTGATCGACGTATTGGCTCTGGTATTGCGCCTAAAGATTTCCCGGTCTGGACTTGCAAAACAGTGGGGGGCACGACCATGCACTGGACCGCCTCTTGTCCACGGATGCAGGAACATGAGTTCCGCGCACACTCAACTTACGGGGATATAGCCGATGCCAATCTGGTGGACTGGCCTATCGGCTTACAAAAGTTAGCACCCTACTATGAGCGCGCGGAAGATAAGATGGGTATTACCGGCACCCACGGCATTGAGCGTTTGCCAGGCAATA
>Ga0070726_10003241_pt1 | contig 13862 bp, 15 predicted proteins | sample tdAd471_FD_67275 | JGI IMG/M metagenome (GOLD analysis project Ga0070726, IMG submission 67275) | Marine sediment microbial communities from the Atlantic coast under amendment with organic carbon and nitrate - tdAd47.1 | ecosystem: Environmental > Aquatic > Marine > Coastal > Sediment | place...
GCCTCAACCTCGCTGCGAAAGTCTTCGATCACGGCATTGTCTGTTCCCGCCGCGAGCAGGTTTTCGATATCGCTCAGGACATAGGGATAGACCCAGTCGGGCGGCATCACACCATTGCCCGCTCGCTCCGCAGCGCGATCAATCAATGCGTCCATGAGTGGCGCGATCCCCTCGATCCGCGCAATATAGGCGCGCGCGTCGCTGGTGTTCGTCACGGTGTGCGTATTGATCAGGAACGCCGGAATGCTGCTCTGTGCACCATTCATCTGATCGAAAATATAGCCATATTCGCGATAGGGCACGAGCAGTTCGGACCGCGCCGAGACGGCTTCGAACAGACGGTAGGACAGCGCATCCTGCCCCTCCAGATCGGCCAGGCTAAATCCGGCCCGCATCTGCGCCAGATAGTCCAGCCGCATCGCGCGGCGCGCATCGTCTGCTTCGGCGGAGCGGTCATTCCAGAGGCCGTAATCATCATCGCGAATACCGCGATAGGCCTTGGTCTGCGGTGACATTGCGAGGCTCGCAGCGTCATAGTTTTCGAAAAAGGTGTTGATGCGCGCCGGGGCCTGTTCCTGCGCACTGGCCTGCGCCGCAGGCACTTCGGGAGCAGTCTGTACGCTCGCGCAGGCTGCAAGCGCGAGCGCGCTGGCGGTAGGGGCGAGCAGGGGGCGGAGGGCGAATTTCATCGTGTAGGTTCTCCCGGGCTTTGGCCTTATTGCTCTGGCGTCGAAGCTAGGCGAAACGTCGTCCGGAAGGAAGGCCGCCAAAAAGGCTGGACGCTGAAAAGCCCAAGAGATCGCGCAAAAAAGAGGGCGGCAATCGTGAGATCACCGCCCTTCTAAGTGGAGAACTCGTTGCGCCTTGCGCTTCGAGCCCTTCGGGTCGCACAGCCTCAATAGGTGATTCGTGTGACAATTGCTTGTAAAAAGGCGACATCATTCGTGAATTCGATCCATTTCGGGAGCTTCTCTCATGACTCGTGCGCTTTTGATTGCGCGGCATGGCGGCAAGCTGCCAAGGGAGCGCCATGTTGTACAAGCTGCTTCGCCCGGCCATTTTCCAACTCGATCCCGAACGCGCGCACGGGCTCATCGTCGCGGCGTTGAAAGCAAGCCCGAAGCGTAAGCCCTCCGCGCCGGGAGGACCGCTGAGCGTTGAGCTGGCAGGCCTGCGATTCCCCAATCCGCTGGGGATGGCCGCCGGGTTCGACAAGGATGCCGAAGTGGCCAGCGCATTGCTTGGGCTGGGCTTTGGCCATGTCGAAGTCGGCTCGCTCACGCCGCTGCCGCAACCCGGCAATCCCAAACCACGACTGTTCCGTCTGGCGGAGGATCAGGCAGTAATTAATCGCATGGGCTTCAACAATCATGGCCTCGAAGCCGCGCACAAGCGGCTGGTGTCGCGCCTGACCGACCGGCGCGGCGTGGTGGGTGTGAATGTTGGTGCGAATAAGGAGTCGGATGATCGCATCGCCGATTACGTGACTGGCGTGACAGCGATGAGCAATGTTGCGGATTACCTGACGGTCAATATCAGCTCGCCCAATACGCCGGGACTGCGCAATATGCAGGCCAGTGGTGAGTTGGAGAATTTGCTCGAGGCCGTGGCTGGCGCGCGCGCGCAAGGCGATCCGCCGGTGTTCCTCAAAGTCGCGCCCGATCTGGAAGATGGCGATCACGAACGGATCGTGCGCGCTGTGCTGGACAATGGCATCGCCGCGCTGATCGTATCGAACACCACGATCTCACGGCCACCACTGGCCTCTGCCAATGCGGATGAGACTGGCGGACTTTCGGGCGCCCCCTTGCGCGAATTGGCGCTCGCGCAATTGCGCAAGTTCCGCGCAGTAGCAGGGGGCGAGCTTCCGCTGATCGGGGTCGGCGGAATCGCCACCGCAGAACATGCATGGGAGCGCATCCGCGCGGGAGCGAGCATGGTCCAGCTCTACAGCGCGATGATCTATCGCGGTCCCGGCATAGCGCGCGAGATCACTGCAGGGCTTGAGCGCCTGATGCAGCGCGACGGATTTACCTCCATTGCCGATGCGGTCGGAAGCGAATAGCAATGCGCGCCGTGATCAGGACCCATATTCTTTTCGCTGTAGCTGCCGCATTCGCCCTTGGCGCGTGCCAGACCGTCTCGGCTTACGATGAGCGAGCTCCAAATGTCTCGGAAGCAAGCCGGCCCGGCGTCGTCAGCGCAGCCGACCCGCGCGCCGCCGAAGCGGGGGCCGAAATCCTGCGCCAGGGAGGCAGCGCCACCGATGCCGCGATTGCTGTCATGCTCGCGCTGACGGTGGTTGAACCGCAAAGCTCGGGCATTGGCGGCGGCGGCTTCTTCCTGCGCAGCGATGTGGATGGCACGCTGGTTTCCATCGATGGCCGCGAAACCGCGCCCGGCGAGGCGGGTCCGGACTGGTTCCTTGGCGAAGATGGCGAGCCACTCGGTTACCGCGATGTGGTGATCGGTGGGCGCTCGGTCGGCGTGCCGGGCAATATCGCGCTCGCCGCACAGGCACACGAACGATACGGCCAGCTCGAATGGGAAGCGCTGTTCCAGCCCGCCATTCGCCTCGCTCGCGAGGGCTGGGAGCTGACCCCGCGCGGCGCAGGATATGCCGAACGCGTTCGTGCGCGCGCTGCGCATCAGGAAGAGGGTCGCGCCCTGTTCTTCGATGACGAAGGCAACGCCCTGCCCGCTGGCACATGGCTGACCAATACCGAACTTGCCGATACGCTCGATTCGCTCGCTACTGACGGGCCGCGCCATCTTTATGCCGACCGCGCAGCCGAACTTGCCGCGCATGTTGCGGCGCAGACGCCGGGCGACGCCGCGATGCGGGCAAGCGATATTACCGAATATTCCGCCACGGACCGCCCACCGCTGTGCGGCGATTACCGCGAATATACGATCTGCTCGATGGGGCCGCCGTCATCCGGAGCGACCACCGTGCTGGCAATCCTCGGTCAGCTCGAACGCTTCGACATGACCGCGCTCGGGCCCGAATCGCACACGGCATGGCACCTTTTCGCCGAAAGCCAGCGACTCGCCTATGCCGACCGCGAACTTTATCTGGCCGATGCCGACTTCGTGTCTGTCCCGGCCGAAGGGCTGATCGACCCGACCTATCTCGCCGCGCGCAGCCAGCTGATTGCGCCTGACGCACGGATGGAAATGGTCGAGGCAGGCGCACCACAAGGAGTGACGCAGGCCTCTGCTGACGGAGACGAGCCGGTCGAAAGCGGCACCAGCCATTTCTCGGTGGTCGATAGCGCGGGCAATGTCGTATCGTGGACCTCGACCATCGAAGGCCCGTTCGGCTCCGGCCTGATGTTCGGCGGGTTCTATCTCAACAATGAGCTGACCGATTTCAGCTTCCGGCCAGAGCGTGATGGCATGCCCGTGGCCAACCGCGTGGAAGGCGGCAAACGTCCGCGCAGCTCGATGGCGCCAACCATCGTGTTCGATGCCGGTGGCGATCCGGTGCTTGCCATCGGCGCAGCGGGCGGCGGCACGATCCCGGTGCAAGTGGCCAAGGCGTTGGTCGGCTACATCGACTGGGATTTGAGCGCGCAGGACGCCATTGCCTTGCCGATGCTCTATTCGCCGGGAGACGGCATCGCGCTCGAAGAGGATAATACGATTCCCGGCTTGCAGCCCGCGCTCGAAGCCATGGGCCATGCGGTCAGTAGGCGCGGCCTGCCGCTCAAGGCCAATGCCGTGGAATATCGCAATGGCCGCTGGATCGGAGCCGCCGATCCGCGCAGCGAAGGCGTGGCGGTCACCCAATAGGGCCGGACTTGCAGGAGAACGCTGCGCGGCCTAACTCGCTATGCAACACACATGCAGCCGGGCCCACCCGGCGCAATCTGGAGAGAGACCCGCGTGCAGCTGAATGATATCGACGAAGCGAAGAACCTGGTCGCACTGTTCTTGCGCCGGGCAGACGAGAAGGGCGATGCCCCGTTTCTGAGTGCCAAGATCGACGGGCAATGGAAATCTACCTCATGGGCAGAGGTGGCCGAAAAGGCCTGCCTGATGGCGGAAAAGCTGCGCGAAATCGGCCTGCGCGATGGTGACCGTGTCGTGATTGTGTCCGAAAACCGGCCCGAATGGTGCATTGCCGATCTCGCCATCATGGCAGCAGGCTGTATCACTACGCCCGCCTACACCACCAATACCGAACGCGATCACGCCCATATTCTCGACGATTCGGGTGCCAGCGCGGTGATCGTGTCGAACGACAAATTGGCCAGGGCGCTGTTTCCGGCGATTATGAGCACCGGGCGCGCAAACAGTGTGATCGCCATCGATTCGCTTGGCTCCTCGCAGACCGGGTCATTCGATCTGCACAAGTGGGAAGACATGGTGGCTGGCGACGCCGCCGCCGCACGCGCAATTGTCGAAGAACGGATCGCAGGCATCAGGCGCGATGACACGGCCTGCATCATCTACACCAGCGGCACCAGCGGCGCTCCGCGCGGTGTCATGCAACCGCATGGCGCGATCTTGTGCAATGTTTCGGGCGCTGCCGAAGTGCTGGTCGAGGATTTCGGGATCGAGGACGAACGCTTTCTTTCCTTCCTGCCATTGAGCCATGCCTATGAGCATTCGGGCGGCCAGTTCCTGCCGATCGGCGTGGGCGCGGAAATCTACTATTCGGAAGGGCTGGAAAAGCTTGCCAGCAATATCGAGGAAGTGCGCCCTACCATCATGGTGGTTGTGCCGCGCCTGTTCGAAGTGCTGCGCGCACGGATCATCAAACAGATGAGCAAGCAGGGCAAGGCTGCGAACTACCTGATGGATCGTGCTCTGGTGATCAACCAGAAGGCAAGCGAGCGTGGCAGGACGCGATTGCGCGACCGACCGATGAATCTTCTGCTTGATCGTGTCCTGCGGCCCAAGATTCGCGAGCGCTTCGGCGGGCGGATGAAAGCGATGGTGTCGGGCGGCGCGCCGCTCAATCCCGAAGTCGGCAATTTCTTCGAAGCCATGGGGCTGACCATGCTGCAAGGCTATGGCCAGACCGAAAGCGGCCCGGTGGTCAGCTGCAACCGCCCGCGCGTCGGGTTGAAGATGGACACGGTCGGTCCGCCGCTGCGCGGAGTTGAAGTCAGGATCGCCAAGGATGGCGAAATTCTGGTGCGCGGCGAGCTCGTGATGAAAGGCTATTGGCAGCGCCCCGAAGACACGGAAAACACCTTGAAGGAAGGTTGGCTGCACACCGGCGATGTCGGCCATCTCGACGAGAAGGGCCGGATCAAGATCACCGACCGCAAGAAGGACATCATCGTCAATGACAAGGGCGACAATGTCGCGCCGCAGAAGCTGGAAGGCATGCTGACGCTCCAGCCCGAAATCAGTCAGGCGATGGTGATGGGCGACAAGAAGCCGTTTATGACCGCACTGATCGTCCCCGATGTCGAATGGGCGGTGGAATGGGCGCGCATAAATGACGAAAAGTTCGACATGGCCGAGCTGCAGGCGCTTCCAGCCTTCCGCAGCGCAATCAAATCCGCCATCGACCGGACCAATCGGGATCTGTCGGTGGTCGAGAAGATCCGCAAGTTCGAGCTCGCGGATGAGCCGTTCACGGTCGATAACAACCAGATGACGCCGACGATGAAAATTCGCCGCCACCAGATCCGCGAGGCCTATGGCGAACGGATGGAAGCGCTCTATTGACGTTGCAAGGGGGTTCGTCCGCGATCAGGCTGCCTCATCCTCTACCCGTTCAGGATAGAAGCTCGGCTCCATGGGTGACCATGCCGGCGCAGTCGCGGCGGCTTCGCTGAGGCTTTGCAACAGCAGCTTGCGGCGCTCGGGCGCGATATGCGGCAGCGCTGCGGCGCCACAGAATGCAGCGGGCAGGAACGGGCGGACCGCTGCGCCGAGCAGGCGTTCATAGAGGAAGCGGTAGGCGGAAAATCCGTCCAAATGGTTCTGCGCCAGGTCTTGAGCGGTGATGCGGATGAGCGAGCCCATGAAGCCATCGATGCCATCGAAGCCGTCGTCACTGGGCAGCATAGCGCGCAGCTGCCTCAATTCGCGATAGGCGAGATATTGCGAGCGGATTGCGCGATGATCCTGCGCATCGCGAACCCACGACTTGAATGCATCGCCGCGGCCCATGCCGATATCCAGCGAACGCTCGATGAAATCGCGCTCATATTGCGCAAAACTCGCAAATTCGCGCATCTCGGCAATTGCCATCGAAGCCGTCTTCGATTTGTGACCCATGATCGGGACTCCAGCTGTTTCACAACTGTTGTCGCGCCACATGGTTAATTTTGCGTGTGGGTTGGCGATTCGATATCTTTCCACACGCCCATCCGGGTGCGCGATCCTCGTCACCGTTCCCTCCGCTTCGCCCCGGCGCAACTGCGGGTGCGCCGTCGCGCCCGCGCGCGGCGATGCCGGTCGAACTCCTAGATCAATCCCGCGAGCGGGCTGCTCGGGTCGGCATATTTGCGGCGACCCATACGGCCTGCGAGATAGGCGTCGCGTCCGGCCTGGACCGCCAGCTTCATCGCGCGCGCCATGCGGATCGGGTCTTTCGCCTCGGCAATGGCGGTGTTCATCAGCACGCCGTCGCAGCCCAGCTCCATCGCCACAGCCGCATCGGATGCTGTACCCACGCCCGCATCGACCAGCACGGGCACGTTCGCGCCCTCGACGATAAGCCGGATCGTGACCTGGTTCTGGATGCCGAGCCCGCTGCCGATGGGCGCGCCCAAAGGCATGATCGCGACCGCGCCTGCCTCTTCCAACTGCTTGGCGGCAATGGGATCGTCGACGCAATAGACCATCGGCTTGAAACCCTCATTCACCAGCACTTCGGTGGCTTTGAGCGTTTCGCGCATATCAGGGTAAAGCGTCTTCGCTTCGCCCAGGACTTCCAGCTTCACCAGCTTCCAACCGCCCGCCTCGCGCGCCAGCCGCAAGGTGCGGATCGCATCATCGGCGGTGAAGCAGCCCGCAGTGTTGGGCAGATAGGTGATCTTTTTCGGGTCGATATGATCCATCAGCACCGGCTGGCTGGGATCGGAGATATTCACCCGGCGCACGGCAACGGTGACGATCTCGGCCCCGGCAGCGTCGAGCGCGGCTGCATTCTGGGCGAAATCCCTGTATTTGCCCGTGCCCACGATCAGGCGGCTGGTGAAGCGGTGCCCCGCGACTTCCCAGCTATCGTCCTGCGATTCGATTGAATTACTGTGCATGTCCGTCATGCGCGCGGCGGTATCCGGCGGACCAGGCATAGGCAAGACCGATCCCGAGAATTGGTGCCGTGGCGAAGGTCAGCCGCCGCCTACAAAGTGTACGATCTCCAGCATATCGCCATCGCTCAGCGCGACATCTTGCAAGGTAGAGCGCGGGGCGATCACGCCATTGTGCTCGACCGCGACCTTTTCGGGCGCAAGGCCAATTTCGCGAACGAAATCGGCGATCGTGGCGGCGCTGGTCTGGCGGCTATCGCCATTCACGGTCAGGCAAATCGGCTGAATCATCTCCACCGTGACATAGGCTCTGGCGGGCCTGACGCAAGTTCAGCAGGTGACCAGAAGCAACAAGGCCGACACCGATCATCGTCAGAACCACCTCCTCTGCACCATGTCCAGCGGCAAGTGCGCCGCCCATGAAGCTGAGGCCGGTCATCGCCACTACGAATGGCTTTGCCCGACGATGGCGGATCGCGCCCATGCCGATGGCTACACCAGCCACGATCGTTGCCAGCAGCAGGCCAAATTTGTGAATCGCCGGGTCGAGGAACAGGGTGGCACCCAGACCCAGTCCGGCCACCAGCACAATGCCCACGACGCAATGCAACAGGCACAATGCCGACAGGAAAATGCCGGCGCGGTCCAATCTGCCGCGAATCCAGGGTGCAATCTGCGCCATACGCACCATGTATGTAATGCTGTAACATTGCGCAAGAGGCGGATTTGCAACATGTCTGACCGCAGTTCCGGCCTATGACCTTTTGACCGCTTGCGGTTTGGCGCATTAGTGCGCAAATCCGGCAACATGGTCGCTCATGCAAACCCTGCCCAATCGATTCCACCCGCCGAGCCGGTGGTGCGCCCGCTGACATTGGTGAACTGGCTGTTCGCAGTCGCCGGCCTGGTGCTGGTCATGATTGCCGTTGGCGGGTTGACGCGGCTGACCGAAAGCGGCTTGTCGATTACCGAATGGAAACCCGTAACCGGCGCGCTGCCGCCCCTGAGCGAGGCCGAATGGCAGGCCGAATTCGAATTGTACCAGACCACCGGCGAATACCAGCTCGAAAGCGGACCTGCCGGAATGGATCTCGCCGCCTTCAAATTCATCTATTTCTGGGAATGGTTCCATCGCCTGCTCGGCCGCGTGATCGGGCTGGCCTTTGCGCTGCCATTGGCGTGGTTCTGGGTGAGGGGCGCGATCCCCGCCGGATATATGCCGCGCCTGCTGGCATTGCTGGCGCTTGGCGGACTGCAAGGGGCGTTTGGCTGGTTTATGGTGCGCTCCGGCCTGTCATCGGAAATGACCGACGTGTCGCATTTCTGGCTGTCGATCCATTTGCTGACCGCGCTGGTCACGATGGGGGGCCTGATCTGGACCGCGCTCGATTTGCGACAGCTTGATGGCGGTGGGCGCGGCACGCCGGCGCGGCTTACCCGCCTGAGCGCGCTCGTGGCCGTCATCCTGTTCGTGCAGATGTTGCTCGGCGCGTGGGTGGCGGGGCTCAATGCCGGCCTCGCTTCCAACAGCTGGCCATTGATGAATGGCCGCCTGATCCCCGAAGTGAATTGGTCGCGCGGGGTGTTCTGGACATTCACCCATGACCCCTTCTGGCTTCACTTCCTGCATCGCTGGTGGGCGTGGGTGGCCGTGGTGGTTCTCATTGTGATGGCCCGGCAGGTGAGGCCAATCAACCGGCGCGCCTCTATCGCCATTCATAGTGCATTCGGTACGCAAATCCTGCTTGGCATCGCCACTGTGATGACGGGAGTCGATCTGTGGCTGGCTGTTGCGCATCAGCTGGTTGGCGCGCTGCTGGTTGCTGCTTTCGTGTGGGGCGCTCATGAGCTGGGTCGGCAAGAATGAGCGCGAGAAATGCCTCACGCGCCGGTGCAGCGCTGATCTGGTGCCCGTTTGGCGATGCCCAAAGCGCGCAGGATGTCGCTGCGATTCTCGTCGAAGAAGGGTTGGTTGCCTGCGCCAATATCGTTCCGGCCATCACCTCGGTTTTCCGTTGGCAGGGCAAGGTCACGCAAGAAAGCGAAGCGGGGGTGCTTTTCAAGACTACGGACAAACTGCTAGAGGCTGCGGTGGAGAGGCTCGCCGAGCTTCACCCGTATGAGACGCCGGCTGTGTCGGGATGGCACGTTGATCATGCGCCACCGGCGGTGCTGGATTGGCTGGCGCAGCAGACTGGGACGGAACAATCCGATGGGTAATAAGGCTTTGGGCAGGACGGACAGGCGCGGCGCCATTCGCCTGGCGCTTGCGGCAGCCATCGTGCCCAGCCTTGCCTGGCGGCAGGCAAATGCGCAGGATGTGCAGGGTGGCCTGATCGCTCCCCCCACGCACCCCATGACATACCGGCGTACTGTTTCGCGCGATCTTGTCGACGGCAACAGCTTTACCGTTATTCGCAACTTTGCTGTTGAATTCCGCCGCTTTTCGGGCGGATATATGGTCCACGGGCAGCAGGGCGACGTCTCGGTCGATGCGCCGCAGCAGCTTGCGCAATTTGCCGATATCGAAGCTGCCCGCGATGAAAGCGACATGTTTCCGCTGGCGCTCGATTCCTTCGGCCTCATCCTGTCGCGCGACCGACAACTGGCCGAATGCCCGAGTGTCGAAGAGGCGGTAGCGCGCGCATTGGCAGCCTTGCGCGATCAATCCCTGCCGCAGGAAGAGCGCGCCTCGTTCGAAACCTTTGTTGCTGCCATGCACGTTGCAAGCCAGCAGATCACGGCGCATTTGCCTATCGACCTGTTCGTGCCAGGCAGGCTCCGGCGCGATGAACGGAACATCGCCCTGCCCGATGGTGCGCAGGGCCGCGTGTTGACCTCGTTTGGTGGCGAACGCGACAGCGCGACAGGGCTTATGCGCGCGGCCTCTCGCGAAGTGGTAACCGAAGTCGATGATAGTCGCCGCATCACGCGCGAAAGCTGGATTCTCGCCGCGACCTAGACCTCGAAATGGCATCCCGAATCGGTCGGGGGTATTATTTTACCTCTCCGCAATGCCCCGGATTTGCTTGACTTGCGGCCTCCGAAGCGACAAATGCGCGCCTTCGCTGGTGCTGGCAGGATGATTCCACGCACGCTCCCGCAGAATTTTCGGACACGCATTCCAAGGAACGAAAGCCATGAAGGCGCTGAGCAAGACCACGCGGTCGATCAAGCCGGCCGAGGTCGAGAAGAAATGGCATCTTATTGATGCTGAGGGGCTGGTCGTCGGCCGCCTCGCCTCGATTATCGCCAACATCCTGCGCGGCAAGCACAAGCCGAGCTACACACCCCATGTCGATTGCGGCGACCATGTTGTGGTCCTCAATGCCGACAAGGTGCGCTTCACCGGCGGCAAGGCTGCCAAGAAGATCTATTACAAGCACACCGGCTATCCTGGCGGCCTCAAGGAAACGACTGCCGACAAGGTGCTCGAAGGTCGCTTCCCCGAGCGCGTGCTGGAAAAAGCTGTCGAGCGCATGATCCCGACAGGTCCGCTGGGCCGCGCGCAGATGAAAAACCTGCACCTCTACAATGGCACCGAGCATGCACATGACGGCCAGAAGCCCGAAGTGCTCGACGTCGCCTCGATGAACCGCAAGAACAAGGTGACCGGCTGATGGCTACCGAAGACAACAACACTGCAACCGATCTCGCCGATCTCAAGGATGTGGTTGGTGATGCACCCGCCGCTGATGCGGCCGCTGTGGCAGGCGGCGAGGGTGATGTTGCACCCGCCGCACCGACCATGCCGCTGCGTGAGCAGGAAGTGGACGCACAGGGCCGCGCCTATGCCACCGGTCGCCGCAAAGACGCCACCGCTCGCGTTTGGCTCAAGCCCGGAACCGGCAAAGTCACCGTCAATGGCAAGGATCAGGAAGTGTATTTCGCACGTCCGACACTGCGCCTGGTGATCAACCAGCCCTTCGCCATTTCCGAGCGTGAAGGCCAGTATGATGTGATCGCCACCGTTTCGGGCGGCGGTCTTTCGGGTCAGGCAGGCGCGGTCAAGCACGGCATCAGCCAGGCGCTGACGCGCTACGAACCGGCGCTGCGCGCGACGATCAAGGCCGCAGGCTTCCTCACCCGCGACAGCCGCGTGGTGGAGCGCAAGAAATACGGCCGCGCGAAAGCCCGTCGCAGCTTCCAGTTCAGCAAGCGTTGAGTTAGAGCGCCAAACACAATTTACGAGTTCCCGCGACGGTGGGAAATGCGAAGGGCGGCCCCCACGAAGGGTCGCCCTTTTTGCATTTTGTTGAAATTGGTCGCGCGTGCCGTTTCGCGTCAGGCTGGCTCATGTTCTTGCAGCAACAGGTCCACCTCTTCGAGCAGCCGCTCGATGCTGAGCGGTTTGGCCAGATAGCCCTTCGCGCCCGCACGGCGAATCGCTTCTTCATCGCTCTGGCCAGCAAAGGCAGTGATGGCGAGGATCGGGATGTGCCTTGTGGCCGGATTGCGCTGGAGCTTGCGGATCAGCTGGCGGCCCGAGACATGCGGCAGGTGGATGTCCATGGTGATGAGGTCGGGCGCAAAGCTATCGACCGCATCGAGCACATGTGCGCCATCGTCCACGGCCATCATCTCATAGCCGCGCTGCTGGAAGACTGCCTCGTAGAACATGCGGTTCAGGAGGTCATCTTCAACGATGAGAACCTTTGTCGTCACATTCTCTCAATAGGACATTAGGCATGTTGGTTCCCTGTTCTTGCGATAGAGCGCCACAGGAAACGGACAAAGCGGCGTGAAGCTAGGGTCAGGACCCTAAGGCTTTGCCCTTATGTTTCTTCAATAAACGGGAGGGTCGGTGCGCGGCACACGGCCTACAGGCGCAACCGGCTCGCCCGCTTCGCGCGGTGGCGTGGCGTCTGCGGGAACATCGTCGATCATCATGTCGGGCGTGTCGACATCTTCGAGATTGCGGACCGTCACATGCAACTCCTCACCATCCCAGGTCAGCTCGTTGAAGCTGGGCGGGGTCGAGCGGATACGCTTTGACAGCGTGCCGGCACCGATCATGCGCACATGGCCATGCGCCGTCTGCTCCATGATATCGAAAGCATCATGCACATGGCCCGACAGCACCCCCAGAACCTCGCGCTGCGCCAGCGCAGCGAGCGCCTTCTCGCCATTTCTGGTGAGCGCGGTCCCCTGCGTCCCCGTTTCGCGCAACGGGTGGTGCACACACACCAGCGCGCGCATGCCCCTGGGCAGCGCATCCAGCTGATCGAGGCAATCGGACAGCGCCCGCTCCGTCACCCAGCCCTTCGACCAGTTGAGGCGCGGCTGCGCGGCGACATTGGTGTTGAGTGGGACAAGCGCGATCCCTGCCAGTTCGATGCGCTTTTCTACGACGTCGCGAAAGGCTTCGAACCGCCCCAGCGGATTGAGATAGCGCGACGGCAAATGGTAATTGGGCAGATCATGATTGCCCGGCTCCACCGTTACCGGCACCTCGAGCGCGTGAATCCATTTTTCCGCCGCAGCAAATTCGTGCCCGCGCGCGCGCATGGTGAGATCGCCGGTAATAGCGACCGCGTCGGGGCGTCGCTCGGCGATTTCGCGCTCAACCCAGTCGAGCGCGCGATTGTCTTCCAGCCCGAAGTGAATGTCGGACAGGTGGAACAGGAGCTTGATCTCAGCCATTGGCACGCGCGCTAGCAGCTTCGCGTCCATTCACGCCAGTGCAAAGCGCCGATGCGGCGGCGCAAAGTCAGACCCTGCCCTTCACGATCAACCAGGCCGCTGAGCCATTGATCGCCGAATAGCCCATATAGACCCACATCCACAGCACATGACCCGCATTCACCGCATAGAGCGCGAAGGACAGCAGCACGAATTCCAGCGCGAGGCTGGACCAGCGGATCAATTGCCGGTGCTGGTCGGGCATGTCGCTGACCATGCGATGGCCGCTGCCCAGAACGGCGGAGTGCCAGGCAAAATTGCCCACGCCGAGCAGGAAGGTGATGATCACAGCCATGATTCGCGCGAGTCTGCCGCAACCGTGCGCCTGCCGCAAATGCCAAATCGACACCCGCTGTCGCTCGTCAGTTGTAAAATGCCGTTCGTCGGATGCAGGACTCACTGGTCGATCCACTTGCCCCGCAAGTCGAGCCGGTGCGGCGAACCACTGCGAATCGGCCTATCTCACAAATCGCGCCGCAGCCGTTCCAGTCCCACCGGCTGCGGTGCGACCCTTTTACAGGCCGCCGGACGGAACCGAACTCTGCATCCGCAGCGATGGGTGCAAAGTCCGCTCTTTGCAATCCGACTGCGCAGGTCTGCATCAGAAATTCAGCGTCCGGCCATCGCCTTCACGCGCTTGAGATAGGTGCGCCCGATGCGCAGCTCCTCGCCATCATCCAACTCGGCACACCATACCCCGAGACCCTCGTGCTTGAGGCCGCGAATGAAATCGCGCCGCAGGATTGCAGAGCGGTGGATGCGGATGAATTTCTCCGGATCGAGCTTCTCTTCGAGGCCGGCAATCGTCTGCAGCAGCAGATAGCTGGTATCGCCGACATGCAGGCGGACATAATCGCGCTCAGCATCGATGCGGAACACCTGGTCGGCTTCGATACGCAACAATTCGGAACGGTGGGGCACCCAGAATTCGCTCAGCCACTGGCTTTGCACGTCATC
>Ga0070726_10003242_pt1 | contig 13856 bp, 9 predicted proteins | sample tdAd471_FD_67275 | JGI IMG/M metagenome (GOLD analysis project Ga0070726, IMG submission 67275) | Marine sediment microbial communities from the Atlantic coast under amendment with organic carbon and nitrate - tdAd47.1 | ecosystem: Environmental > Aquatic > Marine > Coastal > Sediment | place...
TGGCGGTGACGACGGAGTAAATAAAAAATAAAATAAACACAACATGCCAGACGAATCCTACTATAAAGACCTGAAGTTAACTAATCGTGGCTTTGACACCTTCACCTCGGACCGCGAGGGCGTCAGCCTGGAAGCCACTCTGCAGCAAGACCTGGCTACGGTGACGGGCCGAGCCAATCTGGCGCAGGCCATCATCAACCGCCTACTGACTCGCAAGGGGGAACTTGCTTCTCTCGGCCACCCTGACTATGGATCCCGACTCTATGAATTGGTCGGTGAACCCAATAATATACGCTTGCAGGGATTGGCGGAGATCTATATTAGGGAAAGCCTTCGGGATGAGCCGCGCATTAAAGAGATTAAAAATATTGCTTTTGCACCGATTAATCGCAGGCAGGGACGGCACGAATTACAAATAATGATTGCCATTAGCCCCATCGGCGAAGCTCCGGATCTAAGTTTTGTTTTACCCATTAATTTATAAACACCATGTCTTTCGAAGCAAAAAAATATACTGAGCTGGTAGCCGATATGCGGGAGCGGAGTACGGACCTGACCGATTTTGAAGTAGGCAGTGTAACTCGGACCTTAGTGGAGTCTTTTGCTTCTGAATTGGCTGCTTTGTACGTGAAAATGAACCTAGCCTATGACGCTGGTTTCGTGGACACGGCATACGGCATTCAATTGGACCAGGTAGTTTCCATACTGGGTATCAAACGCAACCTGCCCGACTACGCCGAAGGAGTCGTTACTTTCTTTCGCGACGAAGGAGGCCCTGATATCTTGATCCCGCAAGGAACACTAGTGGCCACAGAAGACAGCGAAGAAAATCCCAAAAAAACCTACATCACGCTGGAAGAAAAGTGGCTGCCCGCTACGGGAACGGAAATAGACGTAAAAATCCGGGCTTTTGATCGGGGGGTGGAACAAGTAACACCTGCCGAAACCATCATCGTGATGCTGCGCCCCATTCCAGGCATCAAAGCAGTCAATAATAGGGAAGCGACCCGCTTACAAGGCAAACAACGCCTAGAATCGGACGAAAACCTGCGCCGTCGGGCAAAGAATGCTTTATTCGCTTCGGGACGGGCTACAGCTGTAGCCATCGAAAATGCGCTTTTGGCAGCTCCTGGTATTAAGGATGCTAGGGTGAAAGAATATTTTCATCATGCTCGTGGTAGATTGAAAATTACTAGTAGTACTGCTACAGAAGGACACGAGTTGCCCATCGGCAGCGAATATGTGCTCGATGGACTAGAGATCCGCTTATTAGAAAAAGGCCGCTTCACAGATGTTGACGGCAAAATGGAAATGACGGTAAAAGTAGAATCACTTACCCCGGGTGTGGACGGGGAAATATTTACTTATCAACCCAAGGATACGGACGAATTCGGTTTCACCATCATCGAACCCATCGCGCTAGACAATTTTGGCGTCATCCATGTTATCATCGACGGAATAGATGTAGAAAACGATCCTGATAATCGCGAACAAATACTTCAGCTGATAAAAGAATGGCGGGCGGCGGGCATTTATGTGATCTTGAAAAACGTCGGAAAGGTCCGTTTCGAAGGCATCTTTCGCATCGAGATCGATCCTGACTTAAAACTGAGCGCGGAGGATCGTCGTGCATATGAAAGACAGGTAGAGGCCGCGATACTCCTACACTTGGATGGTCTGCAAATGGGAGCCAGTTTGAAATTTCCAAGACTCATCCAATCTATGTTGGACCTGGAGGGGGTTGAAAGCCTGGAGGCTTTGCAGATCCAAACCACCCGACTAAATCCGAATCCCGCCGACCCGGATAATGCCGAGCGCTGGCAGGGTAGCACCGGCCAATTCACTCTATCGGATAACCGAATTAGCCTGGCCGAAGAAGAACGCTTTTCAATCGATTCGCTCACGGAGGAGAGAACAGCGTCATTTATGCTCAGAGAGCCCGGCTATATCTGTGTGGCTTCAGAGGAAAAGGAATTGTTTTTTGATTTGGAGTTTAGTCATTCTGGGCCTATCGATGCATCCGATGTAGCAGCTTATCAGGAAAAGGCGCAAAAATATTTTGACTCAGCCCCATATAAAGTTCGTGGCCTAATAACTGAAATGGGATCGGGTATCAATGCGGATTCTTTCAAGATACAGGCCTTTCCTTGGAGTCCACGTCCCGTCATACAGGAAGATAGCATTCATATTAGTTTTGTTGAAAAACCGGTGGTGCGGAAACTGTTTGTTTATGACAGTTATTTGAATATCACTGGTGCCTTGAAAATAAGGTTGCCCGATTTCTATACCCAAGTCGATAAAACGAAAAAGATCGAACAAATCAGAATGCGATTGGATCAGTATTTGGATGATCTCTTACCTGAAGAAGCGGTTAACCTGCCAGAATTAGTATTGCGGTCCAAAACCATCAATGGAGTATTAGATGCAGAAATTGAAGTGGATGACTTTCTGGCCGCAAAGCTTAGTGTTTTAGATGCCGAAGACGACGACGCTCTGGAATCAAACTATGGGGTTCAGGATGACACCAGAATCAAAGCTGTTGAAAAGACGATCCAGATAAAGCCATTCGAAAAGTCACGCTTTAAACATCTCTGCATCACCGCTGATATTGAGTCTTTGACTTTGAAATTAGTAGAACTAAAGATTAGTGTTGCTGGTGATATGTCAGACGAGGATATTGATACGATAAAAACTGACTTGGTCAATACCTTCAACACTATCGCAGTGGCACAAGGCGACGACATCAGCTTTAGCAACCTCAGTGCGCAACTCGCTGCTACATCGTCGGGCCAGGGCTTTTCAATCGAAAAACTGAAAATAGAGGCTATTGCTACTTGTGATAAAAGAAAGCAGGAAAGGGAACTGACCAATACCGCCGACATTCACGTGCGCTCGGTGGAGTTGCCAGTACTAAATCTGATCGATATAAATGACATCACCCATACGAGCGAATCAATAGCATGAGTGGACAGTACCAAATCATCCGCCATTTTCCGCATTTCTTCCAGACCGGAGATCGGGAAAATCTTTTCTACCGCTTCGTAGCTGTTTTCGGGGCTATGCTGGAAACAGGAGAAGAAGACCTGGTAGCTATGATGCGCTCCCACTGGGTAGATACGGCAGATAACGAAGGTTCTAAAGGATTTGATACGCTGCAAAAGGGAGATCTGGATAAGATATTCGCCTTGTATTTAGAAGCCTTGGGCGGTACCTCCTTACTAAGGCAAAGTGGACGTCGGTTGGGGGCAGAAGGCCTGGAAGATGATGCTCTTTATCGCCAGCGGATGAAGGGATTGATAAATGTTCTAAGAGAAGGTGCATCCACACTACACGGAGTTCGGGAAATAATAGCCGCTAATCTGGGGATTTTTGGTAACTCGGCAGCAGCGAACGTAGCTCGGGAAAGTATTGTAATCACAGAGTATTTGCCGCAAGAATACACTACAAAAACGTATCACCTGAAACTGTTTGAGCCCTTCGTGGTAAAGAATTATAATGTAGAAGATACACCCATTACTATTAACCTTAAAGCTAAAAATCCGCTACCAGGGAATTTTGAATTAAAAGAGCTCAAAATTATCAATGTGACGAGTGGACAGTTTGCCATGCGAGCAGGTACCCTACCAAACGATGATGAAGGTGATAATGGGGAAAACATGATACTTCCCTCCGGGACTTCCCTCTGGCGCATAGAAGGTATCGTAGGACAGTTTTTCAAAAGCACTTACTTGGATGCAAATCATCAATTTGGCAGCGCCGTTTTTGCTCCATCTGGTCCGGTCATAGAAGTAAGTATGACATATACGAGATTTCGACCGGCCAGTTTTGGTATTCAAATCCCTTGGGATATCCCGCATTTTAGTGAACTATTGGACCAACAAGCGGACAATCCCCGCTTACAGATTCATGATATCGTCAAACGAGTCAAGGCTGCCGGCGTATGGACAGAGTTAGTGTATCAAAAAACCTTTACAGAAGATTGGGCCATTGTTGATAACTTTTCTACTGAAACCGAAGACCAGGTATTGCAGGATAGCCAGGGTATGGGTGACGATCTGTACTTCGGTGGTGTTTTTAATGTCACTCGCTATAATGAATCCGTATTCAATGAAGATCAAAATGTATCCAATGAAAACCAAGACGTATTAACTGAATACTACAATAATATGATAGAAACACAAAGCATCAGGGGACGACTCCAAATCCGGGTCGTCAACCAAAACGGAGATACGGTAGACGAACGCCGGATCAACAATAAGATCACGCTATCCGGCAAATATATGGTAGCGCAGTTATTTAGTGGTAATAAGGATGCGAATTCAGTTGGCTTTTTCGGCGTCGGTATCGGTGCTGGGGTCACTCAGGATACCATGACTGATTTGGAACAGCCCGTCCAAACTTTAAAAACCCAATTGCGTAAAGCACTCTCCAAGTCCCCTAAGGTAGAAGCGGAACTGGATGAGCAGGGCAGGCCTACTGGTAGGATCAAAGTTGTCCTAATAGGAGAATTAGATAGTGATGAACCTCATAATCTAAGCACTGTCACACTCACGGAGGCTGGCTTATTTACCACCAATAAAACGGGAAAGACCATTATTGGGGATGGTCCTTCTAGAGATCCTGGTGATCTCATTAGTGATCAACCTCCAAGGGGCGTAATAATCACCCCTGAAGGAGGGGGGGGCAGAGTAACGGGCCGCGGAAGAGAGATTAGAAACACTGTGATTAGTTCAGAACGGCAAAAGGACAGGATTGAGCTACGGGCTGCTACTGGACCCACTGCTGTCTCCACTGTGGCTGAGATCGAATCAGGAACGATGTATAATCGTGTCGTTTTTAAACCTATTACCAAAACACCTGACTTCAAATTACAATTGATTTGGGAAGTCATTTTTTAAAACCTCAAAAGCACAAGTTATGGCCCTACCATTAGATATTGTCAATCCCGGCGATCCTATCCTCGCTGATGATTGGAATGATGTTGTTCATCTAGCCAATAAATTTAGGATAGATCAAGGAAAATTGCAGATTAAGAATGATGGAGACATTGAAGGCGACGATAGCTGGGAAGTGCCGGGAAAAACATCAACCATATGCTTAGGGGACGAAAGGAATTTTGTCCAGGCTAAAAAGGACTTTGGCGTAACGATAGCTGCAGAATGGGCCAGTGCCGGCCTCGTAATCAGGAAGGGAGGAGATACGGGGGTTGGTACCATCCTCCCCAGAGCCAAACTAGAAATACAAGGAGGGGATACCTGGTTGAATAGAGAATGGCAGAGAAGTTTGCTACTAACCGGTGGGAAAGCTGCGACTGATGTAGATCCGGCCATTGCCGGAGCACCTTCTCTTATCTTTACCAGTCAGGCATCCGATACAAAAATCGGACTTGGGTTTGAACACCAGAGCGGATTTGGTAAACTTCATATCTATTCTACTAGCGATGGACCATTGTTACCAGATAATGATGATAGTGGTGGAAGTTTTCAATCGCATCTGGTGGTTCAGGAAGATGGGGCTGTGGGGATTGGAACGGATAGCCCTATTCAAAAATTGGAAATAGCCGGGCAGGTGCTTGTAAATGGTAACTGGGTGGATGGATCAGATGCCGTAATTTCTTTGGGAGATACTAATCATTTTATTAAAAGTACCCATTCTAAGGGAGTAACTATTGGTACTTATGGTGCTAATGAAATGAACGGAACAAGCCCAGGTATTTTTTTGCAGGAAGGAGGAAATGTGGGAATTGGGACGAATGATACTTTTGCAAAGTTAACAGTTTGGTCCCAAAAAGAGAATAGTAATCCATTCTTGCTTAGTAGATTAGGATATACAGATAACGTTCATATTGATACTGATTATCAAAATGAACCAAGGCTAGATATATGGGCTGCTCCGGGTTTGATCAATCTAAGAACTAACTATTCTCGTAGTCAGGGAACAGACCTTGCTTTTGGAACTAGGGCTAGGGAGCAGGCCATGATTATAAAGGAGAACGGACAAGTTGGAATTGGAACTAGTACACCTACTGCAAGATTAGAGATAGGGCCCGTCGGGTCAGAGGACGGTTTGCAGATATCAAATACAGGCTGGCACAAGGCCATAAAATTAAATGATACTGATGTGATGGTCTTTGATACAGGTGAAAATAGACAGAAATATTTTATTGGTGCGACTAGTTACAATCAGGTACTCTATTTTGCTACTATTCAAGAAGATAATACTTCAGTTGGAGCCACTACTGCAATGACTATTGATTCAAGTGGAGGAGTAGATATCCCTAACTTACTTAGCGCTTGTGATGTTCGATTGAAAAAGAATATAGTCCCTTGTACTAGTGGGTTAGAGGTTATAAGGGAATTTCAGGTAAAAGAATTTGAATATAACGGTTTAAATAGAACCGTAACCAATCAAAGTTTTATTGGATTAATTGCACAGGATGTAGAAAAAATTGCTCCATTCCTTGTGGAAAAGACTTTAGACAGCACCGTAAATGATCAAACTGATCTTTCGGGATTACTATATCTCCGAAGCGATAGGATAAAATACTTACTCATTAATGCAATTCAAGAGCTTGATCAAAAAATCGAAAAGATAGCAGAATCAATATTGGAACAATAGCAACGTATTTAATTAAAATATTCAACCATGCACCAACAACTCAACCACCGCCTCCAACAACTACAACAAGAGTACCAAAAAGGCCAACAAAAGCTCCAGCAGCTTGATCAGGAACGCAAAACTATGTACGAAACACTGCTCCGCATTGCCGGTGCCATTCAGGTACTGGAAGAAGAACTCGGTAAGGAAAATGGGCAAGAAGCCCCTTCCGCCGCATTAGCAGAATCCGAAGCAGAAAAAAACTGATATGATCCATCAATTACTGACTTATTTTGTAGAGGAACTCCTGATTCCAGGCTTTGGTAGCTATGGGCAATTTATTGCCATTCAAGTAGGTACGCCCGAGGAGACAACAAGTATCGGTCTGCTGGCTGGTCCTTTGCAAGTGAGTCAGCAAGTGAAGGATGTTCGTCCAAATGAGCCCCAGCCTCAGCCCATACGAGAAGCTTTTGTCTTTACTGATGACAGCTATACCTTAGCTAAGTTTCCCATTAAAGGTTCCCTAATAGCTGCTTTTGTTTTGGATCAGAATGGCAAAAAAGAGCTCCTTGATGAAGGGGATGATTTTTCAGTTGATTATAATGCCAAAATACTCACGCTCATAGAAACCTATGATGGAGATGCCGCACAACTGATACTCCAATACACCTTTATCGGGGTAGTCACCCTCCGGGAGTTCGAACAGGAATTTATCGTAGGCATTCAAGCAGCTTCTTATGACGAGGTTGAAGAAATCGCCTCCCTCGTTACAACCATCCTACTAACCCATCAGCAGGAAGCGCTGGAGGCAGTTAACCCTACTAACTATGACTTGGAAGCCTATCAGTCCGTACATCTTCTGCTTCGCTACCAATGGCTAAGCGGGGAGCTGGTTTCTTTGGCTAGTAATAAGTATCAATATCAACTCCGTTTTCAGGTACAAGGGCAGCTCAAGTCGGTTAAGACTACTCCGGATTTGGAATATGGGGTTATTAAATCGGTACTTAGTCCTGGAGTGGAAGCTGATGATGATTTGCCTGTGAATGTTGAAGTGGAGTTGGGATGAAAATTGTCAGCTCATAAAACAAAGCAGTATAGTTTTCTATTTCGGAATCCCTAAAATAGACTAAGATGAAAACTTCAGTTGTACTAAAAGGTGCTTTAGCCATCCTTTTGATTTCGCTTTTAGCGTGCCATACCATTTTAATAAAAAATGAACCAATTCCGGATGCGCAATTGATTCGGAAAACCGAGCTACCAGATTATCAAAAACTATTTAAGGAAGGAGTAAGTATTGATGCAATAGATGCTGCTGTGAGTAAAGCGGTTATCAATCGCGAACCCATTGATACCACCGGAGATGATGATTTAGCAGCTTACAGTCGTTGGCGATCATTCTGGCTGCCTCGGCAATCCAAAGATGGTAATCTTAAGAAAAGTCTTCAAAACTATTTGACGGCCTTATACGAATTCAGCGATTACGAAATCTGTGACGGAAATTCGGAAAGACCTGCCACCTGGGCTTCTTTAGGGCCTGACGAAGGGCCAATATATGCCGGAGTGCCGAAGCAGTCCTTAGGCGCGGTATTCGCCATTGCTGCTGATCCTAACAATCTGGATGTTATCTATGTCGGTACTGGAAGTGGTGGATTGTGGAAAACTAGTAATGGTCAAGATGCTATACCAGTTTGGACTAACGTGACCGATGACCTGCGATTTCCAAGTTTGGGAATTTCGGATATCATCATTAACCCCCAAAATGATCAGACTATTTATGCGGCAGCTAGCAGCCGTAGGCATGGATACGGATTAGGGATTATTAAGTCTATCAATGCAGGAGAAAGTTGGACGGAAACCGGCTTGGGATTCGATCCATTTCAACCAGAAGAAATAAGGAAACTTCTGATTAATCCAAATGACACTAACATTGTTTACGCGTTCACCGATAAGGAGGTTTTCAGAACTACAGACAGTGGGGAAACTTGGCCAGATGTAGATTTTCAAGATGTTGCCGAAAATCTAGAAATAAATATGCAAGCCATGGAAATGGACATCGCTAATCCAGACATACTTTACGTAAGTGGTGGTGAGCGTATCTGGAAAGCAAATATGGCCTCAACACAATGGACCGAAATTAGTGCGTTAAGTTCGTACGCCATGCCCACTCCAAATTCTGGTTACACATACAATTCATCCGTAGTAGAGCTTTCAGGAGTCAATAATGGGTGCTATGCTTTAATTAAATGGCGATACACCAAAGTTGTAAATGAAATTACTTATACCCAAACAATTCGAGAAATCAAATTTTTCAATGAAACAGATAATAGTTGGACCCATGTTTCAACTTCCAATCATTATGGTCCACTCTTTGTCGTTAATTCGGATAATCCGAATATGATGTACATCGGCGACGGAAGTGGTAGAACAATTAGAAAATCAATTAACGGTGGAAGCTACTTTTTTGCTGTTTCAAAGTATTGGCCTCACGATCTATACAATGGAGTATCTACTCATGCTGACATCCAAACCCTAAAGCTACTTTCAGCTAGTGAAGATGGGCAAAGTGATGTTCTATTGGCCGGCAATGATGGTGGAGCACTGCTCTCTACTAGCGCCACTCCCAATGGTAATAACCATAAAGTGAATTGGCGAAATATTAACGGGAAAGGCTTAGCTATCACGGAATTCCATGGGATCGCTGGTTCAGAACTGGATCCCTATATTTTACACGGCGGGGCTCAGGATAACGGCCTGCTTACTTATGATCATGGAGAATGGAGAATTGCAGTCATTGGAGATGGTTACGATTGTTTGGTCGATGCGGATGATCCGTCAATAGCTTACGGTCAAATAAACTTTCCTAAAACTAAACGAACAACGAATAAAGGAATAAGCTGGGGGAGTTTTTGTAATCCGTATAACTGTTTTTCCATCACTGAAGATTGGTGGAAGTATTCTAAATGGCCGATGTTGTATGATGTAAACGATAATATGTATATCGGTCATCATGATCTATTCAAAAAAAACGATAATCAATGGATTCCCCGTTCTGATTTTTCAAGTTATGGTGTGCCTGATGATTGGAAGCTGATCGCTGTAGACATAGCGAAATCAAACACCGATATCATTTATGCGGCTTTTCCTGGTCCAACCTGGAATACTCATCCAGATACAAACATTAATAAATTATGGAAGACTATCAACGGAGGTGTTTCCTGGACCGATATTACGCCGCCTGCCAATAGTTGGCGTGGCATATCAGATCTGGTCAGTAATCCCACAAATCCCGACAGTTTGTGGGTTGCCTTTGATGGAGATGGTGGGAGTGATTCGGACGGTAATGCAGAGCACCGAGTAAGCTTTTCTCCGGATGGCGGAGCCACATGGCAGGATTGGTCGGAAGGCCTTACCCGGTTTCCCGTGAATTGTATTGTTTATCAAGAAGGTTCAGATAATGTGATCTATGTCGGTACCGATGTAGGCGTATTTTATCACCAAGGTCCCGACGGAAATACACCTTGGGCTTGTTTCAATGACCAACTTCCCGCTACCACCGTAAAAGACCTGGAGATCAATTATTGCGCTCAGAAAATACGGGCGGCCACTTACGGCCGAGGGTTGTGGGAATCAGATTTAGCCGTACCAGTATCTGGCTGGGGCGAGGAAATCATTACTGCCGATAGAACTTATGCTGCACCTACTCAAATTACCCAGGATCTGATCATCGAGAATGGTATTAATGTCTTAGTCACTAATACAGGAGTACTAAATATCTATCCAGGGCGAAAAATAGTAGTCAGGCAGGGCGCAACTTTAACCATAAATGGAGGAACACTTACCAATAAATGCGGCCAGCACTGGCAAGGAATCGAAGTCCTAGGTACTATTTCTTCCGCTGCGGAAAGCGATCAAGGAAAACTAATGCTCAAAAACGGTGCAACGATCTCTAATGCCAAAGAGGCGGTGAGACTGCATAATGATGATGATTACAGCACACACGGAGGTATTATCATTGCCAAAGACAGTAAATTTATCAACAACTGGAGAAATGTAGAGTTCTTGGATTACCCTTATTCTTATCAAGAGCGTGGTGTATTCTCGAATTGTGAATTTATTCTAAATAACGATTTTCCTGCTTCTTTAGGATCTCCCGTTGCCATGGTTACCATGTGGGCAGTTGATGGCATTGAATTTAAAGGTTGCCTGTTTGAAGATCAACGAAACAACTTCGAAAATCCGCCAAATGGTATCAACTCTATCGATGCTGGTTATACAGTTGGACCTTACTGTGGCGGCTTGGAACCCTGCCCCAAAAGGTCGGTCTTTTCTAATTTTAATCGAGCTATCTATTCAACGAATAGTAACTCTCTCTTAGGCATAGAGGTGACAGAAACCAATTTTAAGAATAACAATGTTGGCATATTTTTTAATACTGTCAATGGTGGAGCCGTTATAGTTAAAAACAAGTTTGATATTGGTAAGGCCTCTCCAAATTCATTCCAATTTGATATTGGATTAAATCTAAGCAATTCTTCTTTCTTTACAGTAGAAGATAACCTTTTCGAACAAGGGGTTTCACATGATGCTTTTACGTGTGGAATGTTCATAGAAAACACAGGACCTTTCCCAAATGATATTTATAATAATACGATTAATAATTTGTTTATAGGAGTGCTGACTTTGGGTAGTAATAGCCTCGAATCAGACGTACCCATTCAGGACTGTTGGTCAGGATTGCAGTTTTCCTGCAATGATTGCAATGGAAATAGTAATGATTTTTTGCTCACCAATGTGCAGAAAAAACAAGGTTCAATTAACCTTCCCACTGGTAATTCCTTTTCTGATGGTACTCAGTGGCACCTAGCCTTGAACTCAGAATGTGGAATAGACTATTACTATAATAGCCAAGCCTTGACTCAAACTCCAGAAAACTTGTTCGGGGCCATTGAAGTCCTTAATACCAATAACAATAATCCGTGTTATTCAAATTGGAATGATGATGGTTGGGAAGAAAGAATGATTACTTCAAACAAAGAATTTATTTCTATATTATCAAAGGTTGAAAAAGAAGTTGTTTCGCTCAAAACCGTTTCATTTTTAACGGAAAAAAAAATAGAGCCTAACGCAATAGGTAATACCTTCGATAAGTTCCAAAGCCTTCTTTACTACATTCAACGAATTCCCAACTTGTCTATTAATGAGAAAAACAAAAAAGCAAAGGAATTGATAGTTATATTGGGTAAATCAAAATTATTCCATTCTACAGTTAACCATATGATTAAAACCATTTTGGAAGAGAAAACGGAAGTGGTGGATAAGGATTTATTAAAAGAGCTTTACAAAGAGTTAAGTAAATTTAAGATTCCTGTTTTGGAAAAGCATGAGTAACAACGATATGTTTGTTGTTAAGGGAGAGAAGTCAAGCGGGCTAGGAGAGTGTGATTATTCTGCTTTAGGGCAAAATCTGAGTTTATCGCTAGAAAGGGAAGAATGGCCTTCTAAAGCTTTTCTTTTATCAACATTACGTGTGGAGTGCATTATGCAACTTTCCTGGGGTATATTTTGAAGGAAACCGTGATGCATTATATATTCTTAATCTTTGTCGCGAATTAAGGATTTGGCTATAGGTTTCACTTTGTGTAGAAGTATAACCTAGAGACGCGTCTACTTATCTACGATTTCGCTGCTCGGCAAAACACGAAATGCCATCATCTGATGGTGAGGCTTTTCCATACTACCAATAATTTTACTAATATTTTAATTTGGAAAAACTATACTTATAAAAAATTATAAATCTAATTTGAATGTTAACACGTAATTAAAAACGAAAGTTTGAATGTTTATCCATATATTACATGTATTAAATATTTTTTACAAATCCCCCCTCAGTCATGAAATAGAATGAATCCAGATTAATAAATACAAAGTGCTATTTTTTCACAATTACTCTACCCCGCAATAATTATTTGTTATTGCTACAAACCATTATTCAAATGAAAAATGCTATTTTATTAATTCTATCATTCACTTTTTTGTTCACCAATTTCGTTTTTGGACAAAAAGGAATACAAGCTAACTTTCTTAAGAAGTTTAATTTTGGAATACGAGCAGGTGGAAACCTTTCCACACTTTTGTACAACGACGGGGCAGACCAATGTGCGGCAGAACTTTTTGGAATCGAAGGATCTGAAACATATGTCCCAAGATATTTCATTGGAGGTCATACCGAATTCAGTTTTAGGGATAATATGTCAATAACTTTAGGCGCACAATATGTTTTCAAAGGAGGAGGAGAGGAATTCACTATGCCTGACCCTGCCAATCCGTCACAAAGAGTAAGTGGGACTATTGATAATAGGATAAATTATTTGCAGATACCCATTCAGTATAATTTTAAATTAAAGAATTACAGCATTGGGGTTGGCGGATATTGGTCTTATGCTTTATCAGGAGAACAAGTCTGGGATGTTGAGGGTTCCGATACTGAAAAAATTGATATGCAATTTGGGGAAAGTGCTGAAGACTGGATGAAAAAGACAGATTTAGGAATCAATATAGAATTGGGTTACAAGATAAATAACAATTTTCAAATTTTTGCTCATTATCAACAAGGACTTACGCCTCAAATGTCAGATGCAAATAGGGAAACATTTAAATCATTGGGATATGATTATAAATTTTTCCACAGAGCATATGGAATTGGCTTGACTTTCTTTATTCCGAGAAAAGGATAAATTTAATCAAGTAAAAAACAGCCGTTCAACAAAGTGCTAAAAGGCAAGTGGTGCTATTCGGCCCTTAACTAATAACAGCAATTGTTGATAAGATAATTAACTTACCTTATCGACAATTTTGTATTTGAGCTAAAATTAAAAAAGGATGAAAACAACACCATTTCTAACATTTGTAGGTGATCAATGCGGAAAGGCTGAAGAAGCGATAAATTTTTACACTTCTATTTTTCCCAATTCGGAAATTAAAAGCATAACAAAATACTCAGAAGGAGAGGCTGGAGGAACACCGGAACTTATCAAATATGGCGTATTTACATTAAATGGTGTAGAGTACATGGTTTCCGAAAGTAATTTTAATCACGCTTGGTCATTTACACCAGGGGTATCACTATTCGTTGAATGTAACTCAGAAAATGGGATGCAAACTTTATTTGAAAAACTTTCTTCAAATGGAGGCCAGATTATGATTCCTCTTGACAACTACAGTTCAGGAAATTACGGCTTTGGTAAAAAATTCGGATGGTG
>Ga0070726_10003244_pt1 | contig 13851 bp, 13 predicted proteins | sample tdAd471_FD_67275 | JGI IMG/M metagenome (GOLD analysis project Ga0070726, IMG submission 67275) | Marine sediment microbial communities from the Atlantic coast under amendment with organic carbon and nitrate - tdAd47.1 | ecosystem: Environmental > Aquatic > Marine > Coastal > Sediment | place...
ATGTCGTTCGAGCGGCGAATGCAGAGGAAGCGCGCCCCTTCGAGGTTGTCCATGTCGCCATCGGCGAAGGCGACGGTCTGCAGGATCACGGCCAGGTTGTGGGTGTTGCAGCTGACCACGTGCAAGAAGCGATCCTCGCCGGGGACGAGGGCGCTGTCGTTCAGCCCGCGGGCGTACATCTTGCCGAAGCCGAACTCGCTGCCCTGGGCGATGAAGCCCTTGGTGTTGTCCATGTACTTCGGATACAGGTTGGCCTTGTTCTGGTTGCCGACCGGGGTGCAGTCGACGACCACCGCGGCCTTGGTCAGCGCCTCCTCCAGGGTGTAGGTGGGCTCCATGCCCATGTCCTTGAACTCCTGCATGCGGTCTTCGTCGACGGCGAGCTTGGCGCCGCGTCGTTGGACCAGGCCCAGGACCTTGCTGCGGTCGGTCTTGAGCGGGGTCCGCTTGTGGAACACGACCTCGCCGAGGCCGAGCTCCTTGCTGTGCTCGCAGAACAAGCCGGTGAGGGGCTCGCCGATGGTTCCGGTGCCAATCACGAGGACGGTGGGGTCAGCCATTTGTGCTCCGTTTCGATGGGGTCAACGCCCGAGGCGCGCAGTGTAGCGCCTCGGAGCCGGAAGCCAAGTCGGATTACGAGCGGGCGAGGGAGGCCAGGACGTTGAGCACGTTGAACAGCAGCCAGATGAGGAACACGCCGCCAATGATGAACACCCCGCGGAGGTTCGACTTGCCGTTGCAGTCGTCGCACACGTCACGCCGGTAGCGGTCTTCGACGATGAACTCGGCCTTGCAGCGCTTGCAGGTGCCGGGTTTGCCGACCCACTCCGGATCGTCCGGGCGGGGTTCGGGCTGGTGCACCGTCTCGGGGGGGCGGTAGGGGTCGAGGCTCGAGGAGTCGCTCACGGGGCCGAGTCTAGCGGGTCTCGCGGCGCACGGAAAGAGGCTACGTGGGCGTCAGGCGGAGGTGAGAACGGCCTGGAGCAGGGTCCAGAGCACGAGGATCGCGGCGCAGGCCACGAACAGCAGCATGCCCCTGGTGTTCGATTTGGAGACGCAGCTGGGACACTTGAAGCGGTTGTAGCGGTTGGTGACCACGAAGGACGCGCTGCACCCGCTGCAGGGGCTGGTGCGACCGACCCACCAGGGGTCGCCGTTCTCTCGACGACCCGCGCTGCCGTTGGTGCGCGGGGAGGCTTGTGGGCCGGCGGACTGCGTTGCCTTGGCGGGGACCGGACCTGGGGCGTGTCCGCAGGCGGCGCAGCTCCCGTGTTCCTCCCAGCAGGCGAGGTGCGACCAGGCGAGGCAGGTGGCGCAGCCAAACGGCTGGAGCTCGTCGGGGCGCACGTCGGCGTGGCAGTAGGGGCAGGACGGGTGCTGGACCCGGGGCCCGTCTTCGCCCTCCCGGGGCGGGGCGGTGGGCTCGGGGGGGCGCTCGGACGCTTCGGCTCTGGTTTCCACACCCCAATTGTAGGGCGGGGGTGCACGCGCGGCTGGTGCGGGACGGCGCTCAGCCGAAGAGGGCGTTCAGCAGGAGGACGAGGAAGTAGAGTCCAGCCAGGACCAGAACGACTCCGGCTCCGCGGTAGGGCGAGACGCAGCGCGGGCAGTGGTAGCGGTGGTAGCGCTCGGCAGCGATGAACGTGTCGCCGCAGCCGCGGCAGTCGAGGGTCATGCCTTCCCACCAGGGCGGGTCGTCCCGGGCGGGGCGCTGCGCCCGGGGTTTTCGTCGGGCAGGCCGGGGGCCAGGCTCGATCCCGCAAGCGGGGCAGCTGCCGTGCTCCTCCCAGCAGGCGAGGTGCGACCAGGCCAGGCAGCTCGAGCAGCCAAAGGGCTGCAGCTGGCCACCTTTGATCTCGGTGTGGCAGTAGGGGCAGGTCGAGTGGCGCACCTGGAGCGCCCGCAGGTCTTCGGCGGGCGTGTCGGTCGAGGTGCGCGGCGCCATCGCCCGCAGGTCGTAGCCGGGGGCCGGGGTGTCGGTCGAAGTGTGCGGCGCCTGGAGTGCCCGCAGGTCGTAGCCGGGGGCTGGGGTGTCGGTGGGGTTGCGCGGTCTGGGGGCGGTGTTCTCCACCCCCAGATTCTAGGCGCGGCCAGGCGGCCGGACTGCTACTTCTTCAGCAGCATGGCGTCGGCCTGCTTCTTGAGCGCCGACTTGCGCTTGGGGCGCGCGACGTGGATCGCGTGGCCCAGGGCGTCCTCTGCAGCCTCGAACAGCGCCTCGGCGAAGGTCGGGTGGCTGTGGACGGTCAGCGCCAGGTCCTCGACCGCGGCCCCCATTTCCAGGGCCAGGGCTGCCTCGGCGATCAGGTCGTTGGCGCGCGCGCCGACGATCCCCACGCCCAGCAGGATTCCGTTCTTGGCGTCGCCGATCACCTTGACCATGCCGGCGGTGGAGTTTTGCGCCAGCGCGCGTCCGAGGGCGGCGAAGGGGAACTTGCCCACGGTGACCTCGTGCCCGGCCTCCTTGGCCTCCTGCTCGGAGAGCCCGACCTGGGCCACCTCGGGGTCGCTGAACACGCCCATGGGCATGGCCTGCCAGTCGCAGAGCGCGGGCAGCCCGCCGATCACCTCGGCGGCCACGGTCCCCATCTTCGTCGCCCGGTGGGCGAGGAAGGGCATGCCGGTCACGTCGCCGATCGCGTAGATGTGCGGCACGTTGGTGCGGCAGGCGGGGTCGACGGTCACGAACCCGCGGTCGCTGATCTCGACCCCGGCCTGCTCCAGGCCCAGGTTCGCCGAGTTGGGGCGGAACCCAATCGAGCACATGACCTTGTCGCCGACGACCTCGAACTCGCCCTTGGGGCCCTTGACCGTGAGCACGGCCTTGCCGTCGCGCTCGGTGAGCGCGCTGGCGCCGCTGTTGAGGTGGATCGTGGCGCCCATCTTCTTCAGCTTCTGCTGCACCGGGCGCACCAGCTCGGGGTCGGTGCCAGGCATCAGCTGGTCCATCAGCTCGATCACGGTGATCTTGCAGCCCAGCTTGCCGAAGGACGAGGCGGTCTCCATGCCGATCACGCCGCCCCCGACGCAGATCAGGTGCTCGGGCAGCTCCTCGAGCTTGAGGAGCTCTTCGGCGGTCCACACCAGGGGGTTCGAGCGCGGCATGAAGGGCAGCTCGATCGGGTGCGCGCCGGTGGCGATGATCGCCTGCTCGAACTCGATGGTCTCGGTCCCGCCCTTGGTCAGCTGGACCTCGAGGGTCTTGGGGCCGGTGAAGGTCGCGCGGCCCTCGACCAGGTCGACGCCGTTGGCCTTGAGCAGGCCTTTGATCCCCCCGCGGAGCTTGGTGAGGATCCCGTTCTTCCAGTCGCGCAGCTTGGGCAGCTCGACGGGCGCCTGCCCGGTGCCGATCCCGAAGTCCTGGGCGTGGGCGATCTCGGTGCGCAGCTCGGCGGCGTGGATCACGGCCTTGGAGGGAATGCAGCCCCAGTTGAGGCACACCCCGCCGACATCGCCGGCCTCGATCACGCAGGCGGTCTTGCCCAGCTGGCCCAGGCGGATCCCGGCCGGATAGCCACCGGGCCCGCCGCCGATCACGGCGACTTCGTAACGCTTAGCCATGGCTTACTCCTAGTTGCCTGAGCCTTCAGCCCGTTGGGGGTGAGCCCTCGCAGCTTTGCTGCGAGGGCGAGGGGGCCTCGGAGAGGCCCCCTAAGACACGTAACGGCTGGTTTCGAGGATGGCGCGCAGGACCCGGTCGGGGTCGGGCATGTAGACGTCCTCGAGGGTGTAGGGGAACGGGGTGTCGAAGCCGGTGACGCGCTTGATCGGCGCCTCGAGGTATTCCAGCGCCTTCTCGGCCACGATCGCGATCAGCTCGCCGCCGAAGCCCGACGTGCGCTGGGCCTCGTGGACCACGATCATGCGCCCGGTCTTCTTCACGCTCTCGATCAGCGTCTCCTCGTCGAGGGGCACCAGGCTGCGCAGGTCGACCACCTCGCAGCTGATCCCGTCGTCGTCGGCGCGCTTGGCGGCCTCCATGCAGACGGGGAGCATGGCGCCCCAGCACACGAGGGTCATGTCGGTGCCCTCGCGCCGGATCGCGGCCTTGCCCAGGGGCACGGTGTAGTCGTCCTCGGGGACCTCGCCCTTCGCCTTGCGGTAGATCGCCTTGGGCTCGAGGAACATCACCGGGTCGTCCTGGCGCATGCAGCTCAAGAGCAGGCCCTTGGCGTCGTAGGGCGTCGACGGGATCACGACCTTCAGCCCCGCGGTGTGGGTGAAGTAAGCCTCCGTCGACTGGCTGTGGTAGTGGCCGCCCTTGATCCCGCCGCCGTAGGGGGTGCGGATCACGATCGGGGTCGTGTATTCGCCGCCCGAGCGGTAGCGCATCTTGGCGACCTCGCTCACGATCTGGTCGAAGGCGGGGTAGATGAAGTCGAGGAACTGGATCTCGGGGACCGGGCGCAGCCCGTAGAGGGCCATGCCCACCGCGGCGCCGATGATCCCGCTCTCGCAGAGCGGGGTGTCCATCACCCGGTCCTCGCCGAACTCGGTCTGGAGCCCGTCGGTGGCGCGGAACACGCCGCCGTTGCGGCCCACGTCTTCGCCGAGGATGACCACGTTCTCGTTGCGGCGCATTTCTGTCGCGAGGGCGTCGGTGATCGCCTGGATCAGGGTCATGGTGGCCATGGGTCAGGAGCCTCCCGGGTTCTGTGTGTCGCGCAGGCGGCGCTCGACGAAGAGCTCGGCCGCCCGGTACGAAGAGCGCACCATAGCGCCTGAGGCCACGTAGGAAAAGCCGTGGTCCCGGGCCCGCTGGTCGAGCTCGGCGAAGCGATCGGGGTGGACGAACTCGACCACCTCGAGGTGTTTGGAGCTGGGGCGCAGGTACTGGCCGAGGGTCAGGATGTCGACCCCGACCGCGCGCAGCTCACGGAACGTCTGCTCGAGCTCGGCGTCGGTCTCGCCCAAGCCGAGCATCAGCGAGGTTTTGGTCAGCCCCTCGGGGTGGAACCGCTTGGCCTGGTCGAGCACGTCCAGGCTCTGGCGGTAGCCACAGCGGGGGTCGCGGACGCTGGGGGTCAGCCGCTCGACGGTCTCCACGTTGTGGGCGAACACCGCCGGGCGCGAGTCGATCACGCGCCGGATCGGCCCCGCCTGGCCCTGGAAGTCGCCCACCAGCGCCTCGACCAGCAGCTCGGGGACGCGAGCGTGGAGGCCCTCGATGGTCCGCGCCACGTGGTCGGCGCCGCCGTCCGCCTGGTCGTCGCGGTCTACCATGGTCAGGACGACGTAGCGCAGGCCAGCCTCGGAGATCAGCTGCGCCATGTGCTCGGGCTCGCTGGGGTCGGGCGCGGGCGGACGCTTCATCGTCTTGACCGCGCAGAACCTGCAGCCCCGGGTGCAGATCTCGCCCAAGAGCATGACCGTGGCCGTGCCCCCGGACCAGCACTCGCCCAGGTTGGGGCAGCGCGCCTCCTCGCACACCGTGGCCAATCCCAGCTCGCGTAGCCGCGTCTTGAGCGCGGCGTATTCGGGTCCCCCAGGCAGCTTGCCCTTGATCCAGGTCGGCAGCCGGCGCGGGCTGCGTGTGGTCGGCAGGGGCGTGGGGGTCTTGGTCACGAGGCGAATCCTAGCAGCGCGAGGATGGCCGGACAAGCGCGAGGCCAGGCCGTTACACGTTTGCAGCCGGGGAGTTACCCCCAAACACGTACCACGCCCAGCCCGCCGCGAGGGCCAGGGTCGAGCAGCCCCAGGCCTCAGCGGCCGGGAGCAGCTTGGGGAGCAGGACCAGCGCCAGCCAGGCGCCCCAGCAGGTCCAAGCCAGCGGCGTCGGGCGCGCCAGCACCCGACGCGCGGCAAGGACCCCGGGAATCGCTAGCAGCACGAGGTGCGCCTTCCAGGTCACCGGGCTCACCCAGGCGCCCAGCAGCACACAGGCGGCGGCGCCGTGGGGCGGGCGGCGCCAGAGGGTCCAGCCCAGGGCCAGGCCGCCGCTGAGCCAGGCGGCGAGGCGCCCCCAGCCGACCGGATCACCTACCCCCAGCGCGTGCAGGCCACGTGCGACCCATGCGCCGGCCGCGGCGTTGAGCAGGGTCGAGCCGCGGGCGACGAGCTCCGGTTGTAGCGCCTCTTCGTCGGCGAAGCTGCGCATGCGGGTCACCCACGCCTCGAGCTCGCCGACGTAGGCATGGGGCCCGTAGAGCAGGCCGGGGACGCTCAACGCCGCGACCCCCGCCAACGCGCCCAGCCCCACCAGCCGCAGCCGCCCCTGGGCGAGGAACCACAGCCCCAGGGGCCAGGCGGTGGGCTTGATCACGAGCGCCAGCGCCAGCGCCAGCCCCGCCCAGCCGTCGCGCTTCCGTTGAGCGTGACAGAGGCTGGCGCACACCAGCCCCACCACCAGCAGGTTCGACTGCCCGTGACGGAGGTCGTTCCACACGTAGCGCCCGCAGAGGGCGAGGGTCAAGAGCAGCACGAGGGTCTCGGGGGCCGCGGTCCCACCCGCGCGGGCCCAGCGGCTTAGCGCGAGGTAGCCGCCCAGGGCGCAGGCGGCCATGGCCAGCGGCCAGAGGGCGCGCAGCGCGCGAGGCGAGACCCAGAGCGTGGGCCGCGCGGCGAGGGCGAAGGGCGGGGGGTAGGTGTAGCCGGAGGTCGGAGAGCGCGGGTCGCCGCGGACGGCGGTGTAGAGCGGCGCGCGGGCGGCGAAGCGCTCGGCCCCGCGTTGGAAGAAGCGGGTGTCGCCGCGCTCGGGCTGCAACGCCCCGCGGTAGGCCACGAAGCCGAGGAGCAGCGCCGCCAGCACCCACAGCGCCGGGCGCGTCCGCCGGAGGGCGGCCTCGACGCGCGCCGCGGTCACGGCGCGGGGGGAGTCGGCGTCCAGGGGAACACGTCGACGTGGGCCCCCGCGGCGAGAGGCGAGGCGAGGGCGCGGGCGTGCGCGGTCTCGAGGTCGGGAGCGCGGTGCAGGTGTCCGCGGGCGCCGTCGCTCAGGGGTCCGCTGGCGACGAGGGTCCCCGCGGTCAGCGCCGCCTCGCGGTGGGCCCGCTCGCGCTCGAGTTCGTCCGCGCTCGGCGGGCTGGGGTAGCGCACGACCTCGAGGAACAACCCCGCGGTGCCGGGCGCGGGTGGCGTCGCCAGCTGCGCTTCGATCGCGGCGTGGATCGTCTCGACCTCGGCCAGGCGCCCGGCGCCAACGTGGCCGCAGGCCAGCGCGCCACTGCCCGGGGCGACCACGGCGTAGCCGAAGTCGCGCAGGCGCTCGAGGTTGGCCCGGGTCGCCGGGTGTTCCCACATGCGGGTGTTCATGGCCGGGCACACGATCCGCGGGCAAGCGACCGCCAGCGCGGTGGTGGTCAGCATGTCGTCGGCGATCCCCTGGGCGAGCTTGGCCAGGCAGTTGGCTGTGGCCGGCGCGACCACGAACAGCTCGGCGGCGTCGGTGAGCGCGATGTGCTCGGTCTGCTGCTCCGACTCCCAGAGGTTGGTGTAGACCCGATTGCCGGTCAGCCCGAGAAAGGTCGCGGGCCCGATCAGCTCGCAGGCCGCCTGGGTCAGGATCGCGGTGACCTCGTGGCCCGCCTGCTGCAGCTTGCTCGTCAAGCTGGCAGCCTTGTAGGCCGCGATCGACCCGGTCACCCCCAACAGAATCTTGGCCACGTCGTCTCCCTGGCCTCAGGGTACCAGGCAGGTGAGCAGGATCACTCCCCCATGAACCACTGCTTGGTCTCGGGCTTGATCCAGTAGATCAGGATCGGGATCGCGGCCGGGAGGCAGCAGATGCTGGTCATGCTCAGCGCGAGGAGCACGATCACGAAGATCCAGGTCCAGCCGCGGCGAGGACACACCGCACCCAGGACGTAGGCAGCGCCGAGCACCGCGCCCATGACCGTGTAGACGCCGCCGATGATCAACGCCTCCCCTTCGTTCATGCCCTGGGCGCCGCTCGCGCCCGCGACCGCGATGAACATGCCCATCAGGAACAGGAAGCCGTAGAGCGCGGCCAGCAGCCCGGCGTAGATGCGAAACCACAGCAGGACCGGAGGCGCGACCCCGGGGGGCAAGGGAGCGTCCCGCAGGTGGTCGGAGTCGGCGTTGACGGCATACGGGTCGTAGGGGTCGTTCACCTCGGCCTCCGCTGTGGTGTGGCAGCTGGCGCGACCCCAGGCAATCCCGAAACCAATGAAGAACGCGGCAGGCGAAGCCTGCCGCGTTCGACCGTGTCTGACTAGAGACTGTGGACTATTCCTTGATCTCGATCAGGGTCATCATGCTCTCGGCGGCACCGGTGGTCTCGCTCTTGATCATGGGCGGGAAGGTCATGACGCCGGCGGGCTTCATGGGAACCCACACCTTGCTCTTCATGCCGCTGGTCTCGGTCTCGGTGACCTTGCAGGTGAACTCCATGTCACCGACCTTGATCTTCTCCTCGCCGAGGTCCTTGGACTCGACCTTGGGCGCCTCGCCGGTGGCCTCGCCCTCGACCTTCATCGGCCACTTGGCCTCGGCACCCGGCATCTCCTTCATCTCGCCACCCATGTCGACGACCATGACGGTCTCGTAGGTGATCACGCCGTCGGTCACGTCCTTGACGCGGTAGATCATCTTGCTGGTCACGCCGCCGGCCTTGGACTCGAACACGTAGTCCTGGCCCGCCTTGACGTGGCTGATGTCCGGGTCACCGCCGCCAGCAGCCTCGCCGCCGTCGGTCTCGCCGCCGTCGCCGGCCTCGCCGCCGTCGCCGGCCTCGCCGTCGTCGCCGTCCGCGGGCTTGGTGGTCTCACCGTCGGTCTTGCCGCTGTCCTCGCCCTCGGGCGGCGGGCAGCCAAGCAAGGTCAGGGACAGGCCCACAGCAACCAGGCTCAGAATGGTCTTCTTCATCTTCGTATTCCCCCTGCACACCAAAGGGTGCGCCGATTGCGCCGGGACCTCCGGCAGTTGGTTTCAGAGGCGGGATATTGGGCCAAGGTCGGAAGAATTTCAAGGCCCCCCCGTCCACGAACCTGCAAAAGTCGGTCGAGGGGCCGTGGGGAGGGGGATTCGGTAGACTCCAGGGTGCTGATTGATCGGGTTTACGGCACTCTGGCTGCGCTCCTGGTGTTGAGCGCCGGGCTGGCGACCGCGCAAGCGGTGCGCGATCCGCTGGACGGGTCGAGCGTGCAGCTCCCTGAGCCCAGGCTCTGGAATCGCGCCGGGGGCGAGGACCCCGACGGCTGCGTGCACTCCATCGAGGCCGACGGCAGCTGGCGAATCGCGGCCCTCGACGACGTGATCGCCTTCCCCCGCACGGGCCTCGCGCTCAAGCGCGAGCACCTGCAGCGGGAGTTCACCCCGGAGCAGCTGGCCGAGCTGCGCGAGCTGCTCCGCCGCCGCTCGGAGAGCGGGTTCGAGCTCAGCGACACCTACGTGACCGCGGCCGAGGTCTACCTGGCCCTGGGGGAGGCGGCCGGCGTCGGGCGCGCCCAGATCGGCGACCTCTTCCTGCGAGCGGCCTGGGCCGTGCGCGGCGGGGTCGAGATCCCCGGCGCGACTAGCTTCCGCCCTCAGACCGTGGCCGAGGGTTTCACCCGCCTCAGCGAGCTCGAGCGCCAGCTGGAGCAGGAGCAGACTCGACTCAACGGGGTCGACCGGGTGCTCGACAGCCTCGACCGCGCGCGGGGCTACCTCGCGCGATTGGCGCCCCAGTCCGCGGGCTCGCGCCTCGCGGTGGAGCAGGTGCGCCACGCGCTGTTTGCCGTGGAGCAGGAGGCGCTGCGGCTGAAGGCGGAGCTGCCCCCGGAGGTTCAGGGGCCCGCCCCCGCCGAGCGCTTCGTCCTCCTCGCCTGGGCCGCGCAGCGGGTGGGCGACCCCCTGGCCCGCGACCGCTGGTTGCGCCGGGTCAGCGGGGAGTTCGGCGCCCGGCTCAAGGGGCAAGTGCAGGCCCTGCGCGCGGCCTTCACCGCCGAGGAGCAGCTCCTCGCCCGCGCGGGAGAGCACTACGCCGCGGCCCTCGAGCAGCAGCTGCCCGCCGCCGAGGAGGCGCGGGTTGCCTGCCTGCTGGGTGAGACCCTCCGTCGCCGCGGGCAGGACGGCAGCGAGGCCTACGCCCGCGCACTCCGGGCGGCGCCCGAGAGCGCCGGAGGCCTGCGCGCCAAGCAGCTGCTGGAGTCCAAGCGGTGACCGAGAGCGTCTCGGGCCGTTGGCAGTCGCCCCAGCCGGGGCTGGAGCCCGAGGTGGGGGCCCCCGCGCCGCGGCGGCGCGGGGGATGGTTCGCGTTCACCCTCTTGTTGCTGGTGGCGCTGCTGGCGCTGCTCTTCCTGCAGCTCTTCGCCGAGACACGTGAGCTGCTCACCCAGGAGGAGGTCCAGCGCAGGCACCAGGAGCTGAGCGAAGCGGTCCGCGGGCTCTTGCGCCGTCTCGAAGACGCCTACGAGCTGGCGGCCACCGTGCGCGACGTCCCCGAGGCCCGGGCCCTCGACGGGCCGCCGAGCCTGGCCTCGATCCAGGCGCTGCACGCCGCGGTGTCCGAGGTCGCCGAGGACCCCGGGCTGCTGAGCCTGACCTTGTTCTCCTCCCCCGGATCTCCGCCGCTGCTCGCGTTCCGCCGCGCCGGATGGCGCGCGGCGCCGCTGGAGGTCGAGGACGCGCCGGGAGAGGCCGCCCTCGAGCCGAACCGCGTGCGCTGCACCCTCCGCGGCCGGCGGCTGCACATGGAGACCCGGCTGGGGCGGGGCGACGCCCTGCTGCGGGCCGAGCTCGATGCCGAGCGCGGGCTGAGTGAGATCGCCGAGGCCGTGGGCGACGGCGCGTACGCGCTGGCCACCTACGAGGGCGAGCTGCTGCTGGCCGCGGGCCCGGCGGGGACCGACGGCCAGGCGTTGGTCGAGCAAAGCCTGCACGACGAGCGCAGCCGACTCAGCGCAGGCGGAGTGTTGACCTCGCTCAGCCTGGGCCGCGCTCGCTGGCGGCTGATCGTGCTCACCCCGACCCGCACCACGTCGCGGCTGATGAGTCAGCTGGGGCCGACGATGGCGCTGGCGGCGGGGGTCCTCGCGCTGACCCTCGTGATCGGCCTCGGCGGCGCCGAGGCCCGCGCGCGGGCGGGATACCTGCAGCAGAGCCTGGGCGAGTCGGCGCGCCAGGAGGCGTTCATGCAGGGCGTGTTCGACGCGATCACCGACGTGCTGGTCGTCGTCGACAAGAAGCTCAACGTGGTGCGCGCCAACCGTGTTGCCCGCAAGCGCTACGGGAAGAAGCTGGTGGGCATGGCCTACGCCGACCTGTTCCGCGCGCGCAGCGACGACGTCGCGCGCGAAGCCGCGGGCCTGCACCAGGTGCTCGAGTCGGGGCAGCCCCACACCGCCGAGCTGCAGAGCCCCGACGGCACCATGTGGGAGCTGGCCCAGTTCCCGATCTTCGCCGCCGACGGGCGCGTGGGCGGCGTCGTCGAATACGCCCGCGACGTGACGCAGGTCCGCCAGCTGCGGGTGCAGCTCGTGCAGTCGGAGAAGCTCTCGACCCTCGGCGAAATGGCCGCCGGGATCGCCCACGAGATCAACAACCCGGTGGGCGTGATCAGCATGTTCGCCCAGCTCCTGGCCGAAGAGATCGAGGGCAGCCTGGGCGAGAGCGAGGCGCTGGAGAAGGTGCGGACCATCGAGGAGCAGGCGACCACCGTCGGCGACATCGTGAAGAACCTGCTGCGCTTCGCCCGCAAGAGCGAGGGCGAGCGGCAGACCTTCCCCCTCAGCAATAGCCTCGACCGCGCGCTGAAGATCGTGCAGCACCAGAAGATGGCCAGGGAGCTGGAGATCGTGAAGGAGCTTGCCGAGCAGCCGGCCAACGTGACCGGCGACGAGGCCCAGCTGGCGCAGGTGATCCTGAACCTGATCGTGAACGCCGTCCACGCCATGGAAGGGAAGGGGACCCTGCGGCTCGAGCTGCGCCACGCCAGCGGCGGCGAGGAACCCCCGGGGCAGCGCTTCGGCAGCCCGATCCAGGCCCCGCGCCGGGTGTGGCTGACGGTGGCCGATACCGGCGGCGGGATCGAGGGCCTGAACCTCGAGCGCGTGTTCGAGCCCTTCTTCACCACCAAGTCGGTGGGTGAGGGGACGGGGCTCGGGCTCTCGGTTAGTTTCGGGATCATTCGTGAGCATGGCGGGTGCATTTGGGTCGAATCCGAGCTGGGCGTCGGGACGCGATTCACCCTCGACCTGCCGGCCGCGGCGGAGGCGGAATGAGCAAGCCCAAGGTCCTGATCGTCGACGACGAAGCCGCCATGCGCATGGGGCTGGTCGAGGTGCTCAAGCGCGCCGACTACGACGTAGAGGCCGCGGAGGACGGCGAGCAGGCGATCGCGAGGATCGACCAGGGCGGGTTGGATGTGGTCGTCACCGACCTGCGCATGCCCGGCGTCGACGGGATGAGCGTACTGCGGCACGCCCGCGAGCAGGACCCGAACCTGCTGGTCTACATGATCTCGGCCCACGGGGACGTGCCCACCGCGGTCGAGGCGATGAAGCACGGCGCCCAGGACTTCATTCAAAAGCCGTTCAAGATCGACGACGTGCGCGCGCGGATCCGCGCGGGGCTCGACAAGCGCGAGCTGACCCAGACCGGGAAGTTCAGCGTCGGGCCCTCGGCGCTGGTGGACGGGCCCGCGGAGCCACGGGGCGACATCGCCGCCGGGGTGGTCGACGACTCGATTTGGGAGGAGTTCCCCGCCATCGTCGGCCGCTGTGAGGCCCTGGCGCGGGTGCTGCACACGGTGAAGAAGGTCGCCAGCTCCCCGCTGCCCGTGCTCGTGCGCGGCGAGACCGGCACCGGCAAGGAGCTGATCGCGCGCGCTCTGCACCGGCTCAGCGGGCGCAAGGGCCCCTTCGTCGCCACCACCGGGCAAATGCCCGAGGGCCTGATCGAGAGCGAGCTCTTCGGCCACGTGAAGGGCGCCTTCACCGGAGCCGACCGCGACAAGGTCGGCTACTTCGAGGCCGCCAAGGACGGGACGCTGTTCCTCGACGAGCTCGGCGACCTCCCGGCGCAGGTGCAGGTCAAGCTGCTGCGCGCGATTCAGGAGAAGGAGGTCGTGCGCGTCGGCGAGAGCAAGCCGCGCAAGATCAACGCGCGCCTCGTGGGCGCCACCTGGCGCGACCTCGACGCCGAGGTCGCCGCCAAGACCTTCCGCGAAGACCTGCTCTACCGGCTGAACGTGCTCACCCTCTGGCTGCCCCCGCTGCGCGAGCGCGGCGACGACCTGCTGCTGCTGGCGGAGTCGTTCCTCCAGGCCGCCGGAGAGGAGAACGGGCGCCCGGGGCTGCGCTTCGGCGACTCCGCCAAGCAGGCGCTGCTCGCTCACTCCTGGAAGGGCAACGTGCGGGAACTGCAGCACGCATGCATGGGCATGGCCGTGCTCGCGGCCGACGACGAGCTGACCGCCGAGGACGTGGAGATGGCGACCGCCTAGCTCAGGGTGGCCAGCGCCTCTTCGGGGCTGTCGTAGAGCGGGAGGAACGCCGTGAGGCCCATGACCTCGAGCAAGGCCCGTGGGATCCCCCACACCTGCGACCCGACGAGCTGCATGCCCGCACCCTGGCACTGGGTCGCGAACTGGACCAGGGCCGCGGCGCCCTCGGCGTCGAGGTCGAGCCAGCGCTGACCGTCGAGCAGGATCTTGGAGGGCTGGTTCTCCAGCAGCTGGGCGAACATCGCCTGAGCCTGGTCGAGGTCCCCCTCGGAGAGGGAGCCGCAGGGGAGGAGCACCTGAACCCTGCCGCCGTTGGCGGTGGTGGTCATCAGCTTCAGCCGTGACTCGCGCAGCTCGCCGTCTTCATGAGCGGCAGCCTTGAGCGCGGCCTTGGCGGCGTCGACGTCGGGGTGAGCCTCGACGAACTGGGTCATGCCCAGGTGGTCGGCGAGCTCGCGGGCCTCGCC
>Ga0070726_10003245_pt1 | contig 13848 bp, 9 predicted proteins | sample tdAd471_FD_67275 | JGI IMG/M metagenome (GOLD analysis project Ga0070726, IMG submission 67275) | Marine sediment microbial communities from the Atlantic coast under amendment with organic carbon and nitrate - tdAd47.1 | ecosystem: Environmental > Aquatic > Marine > Coastal > Sediment | place...
GCGGATGCAGCCCGACGAGAACCCGATGCCCTTCGACGGCAAGCGCCTGATCTACGGTGGGTTCACGACGCTGCTCGAGAGCTGACGCCGCCGTGATCGCGGGCCATCCCGCGTCGCGTTCATCGCGCGGTTGCATCCGCGCGCGGCGCTACCGCGCGACAGACACCGGCGCGGCGCGCAGCACGTCGACGAAGACCTTCGGGTCCAACCGGACCAGAAACCCTCGCTTGCCACCGTTCACGTAGACTTCGGGCAGGTCGAGGATGGTCGCTTCGACGTACACGGGCACCGGCTTGCGCAGTCCGAAGGGTGAGGTGCCGCCGACCTGGTAGCCGCTGTGCCGCTGCGCGACCTTCGGGTCGCACGGCTCGGCCGACTTCACGCCGAGGTGCCGCGCCAGCGCCTTGCCCGACACCGCGCGGTCGCCGTGCATCAGCACGATGAGCGGGTCGCCGGCGTCGGTCTCGAACACGAGCGTCTTGATGACGACGTGCTCGCTCACGCCGAGCGCTTCGGAGCTCGCCGCGGTGCCGCCGCGCTCGACGTAGTCGTAGAGGTGCGGGGTGAAGGTCACGTTCGCCGCGCGCAGGGCGCGGATGGCCGCGGTGACGGGAGGTTTGTTCTTCGCCATGGGGGATCCGGTCCGGCGCGAAGCCGCAGGGTCAGGCACCGCCTTTGGGCGTCGACCTGCGAAACGTCATGACCCCGTCTTCGAGCCGCCCGAAGCGCAGCGCGACGAGGTCGGCGAGGTAGTTCATCCGCAGCCGCCACGGGAACTTCGAGCCCTGGCCCGGCAGCCGGTCGAGGGCGCGCTTCACGTAGCCGGCGCCAAAGTCGAGCAGGGGCGTGCGTTGCACGGACGGGTCGTCGTCGCGCGCGACGATCACGTCGTAGCCGTGCGCGTCCATGTGGTTGATCAGCCGGCAGACGTACTCCGAGACGAGGTCGGCCTTCAGGGTCCACGACGCGTTCGTGTACCCGACGGTGAACGCCGCGTTCGGCACCTCGCTGAGCATCATGCCCTTGTACGTCATGCAGTCCGCGAGGCGCACAGGCTCGCCGTCGACGAAGAGGTCGGCGCCGCCCATCATCTGCAGCTCGAACCCGGTCGCCGTCACGATGATGTCTGCGTCGAGGTGCTGCCCCGAGGTGAGCTGGATCCCCGTCTCGGTGAACGTCTCGATCGTGTCCGTCACGACGCTGGCGCGCCCCTCGCGGATCGCCGCAAAGAGGTCGCCGTCGGGCACGGCGCACAGGCGCTGGTCCCACGGGCCGTACCGCGGCTTGAAGTGCACATCGACCGGGTATCCGTCTGGCAGCTGCTTGATCAGCTCGGCGCGCAGGTACGCCTTCACGGTCTCGGGGCGCCGCTGGCTGAGCTCGTAGATCCAGATGCTGCGCAGGATGTTCTTCCACCGGGCGACGGTGTACGCCGCGGACGCGGGCAGCACCCGGCGCAGCCCGATCGCGATGGCGTCCTCGCCGGGCACCGTCGCGACGTACGTCGGCGACCGCTGCAGCATCGTGATGTGCGCGGTGGATTCGGCCATCGCCGGGACGAGCGTGACCGCGGTCGCGCCGCTGCCGATGACGACGACCGTCTTGCCGGCGTAGTCGAGGTCTTCGGGCCAGTGCTGGGGGTGCACGACCTCGCCTTCGAAGCGGTCCATCCCCGCGAAGTCCGGCGTGTATCCGGCGTCGTACCGGTAGTAGCCGGAGCAGTTGAGCACGAAGCCCGCGGTGAAGGTGACCTCGTGTTCGTCGCCGGTGTCAGCGTCGGTGCGGGTCGCCTGCACCGTCCATCGGCACGTCTCGCTCGACCACGCGGCGCGGTGCACCCGGTGCCCGAACCGGATCCTGGCGTCGATCCCGGCTTCGCGCGCCGTGTCGCGGACGTACGACAGGATCGATGGCCCGTCTGCCAGCGCCTTGCGGCCGATCCACGGGCGAAAGCGGTACCCGAACGTGTACATGTCCGAGTCGGACCGGATGCCCGGATACCGAAAGAGGTCCCACGTGCCGCCGATGGCGTCGCGCGCCTCGAGCAGCGTGAACGTCTTCGACGGGCACCGCTGCTGCAGGTGCCACGCCGCCCCGATGCCCGACAGACCGGCCCCGATGATGAGAACGTCGACGTGCTGCGGATCCATGGGTCCTCGGGTGGCGTGCGGCGAGGTCGCCAGCGCCCCCACCTCGGCGCCGACCCGTCCGGGTGTCAAGCGCGTCGGCGGTGGCGTCACCCGCCCTCGGCGCCGAGGGACACCTGCGGCGGCAGCCCGTGCTCAGGCACCCAGCTGACGTCCTGCATCGGCGGGCCGGGGTCGACCGGGCCGCCGTCGAACCGCACGCGCCGGCCGGGCCAGACGAAGGCGCGCCACATGTAGAGCACGATGCTGGGCTGATCGAGGGCCGGGTGGATGTGCGGCGCCACGTCGCGCTCGTGCACCTCGCGCAGCTTCGACCAGTGCAGCCCCGGGTCGTCGTGATGCACGCCGTGGTAGCCGTTGTTGAACACGAGCCAGTTGAACCCGCGGCCGACGAAGTTGCGGCTGTGGTTGTACGGATGGTCCGCGTCGCAGCCGTCGTGCTGCAGGTAGTTGATGCTGATGATGCCGAACGCCGCCGCGAGGTGGGGCAGCCACCAGACGAGCAGGAACTTCTGCCAGTCGAGCAGCAGCAGCGCGCCCGAGACGAGCACGAAGACGACGGCCTCGAGGATCAGCTGGCGGTACCACCGGGGGCGCTCGGTCTTCATCCGCGAGATGAACGCCTTGTCGTTCTTCGCGATCGACCAGCCCACGGTCGGAAAGAACAGGAGGCCGTTCAGCAGGTTCCACCGATAGCGCACCTTCGTCGTGCGCATCACGTCGCGGTCCTGCTGCGTGTACATGTGGTGGCTGAGGTTGTGCCCGGGGACGTAGGCGCTGACCGGGTGCCCATACGCGCAGGTGAGCACGACCTGGAACAGCCGGTTCATCCACCGCTTCACGAAGACCGGGCAGTGGATCGTGTTGTGCGTGATGATCGCGCACTGCCACGACTGCCAGCACAGCACGGCGAGCCACGCCGCGAAGAGTGGTCCGGGCGGGTCCACGACCCACAGGCCCACGAACGAAGCGTAGTACAGTCCAACAAAAACCAGGGTGCGCCGATCGGAGCGCTCTCGAAGCATCTCGTACCCCACCAGAACCAGAGACGCCTGTCTCTCTCTCTCTGAGACGTAGGGCACGAAGCGGATCGAATGCAACCGGTGTGTCGACGTTTTCGAAGCGGTCGCCGCGGGGTTCGGGCCGCACGCCGCCCGGTGGGTCACGGGGGGGCGGTGCCAACCCCGTTCAGCGCGTCGACGACCTCGAAGAGCGCGCCGATCTCATAGAAATCCACGGCGAGGATCGTCGGCGGTCGCCCCCACGCCTCGGTGCACGCGTCGGCCCGGCCCTGCAGCGTGTCGCGGGCGTTGGCTTCTTCGGCCAGCGCCGGCAGCGGCAGCGGCGCGCCGATCCAGTGATTCAGCAGCCGCAGCGGTGCGTCGGTCGGTCCGCGGTTCTGGCGACACGAGAACTCGTCGACCGATGCGAACGAGTAGGGCGTGTCGACGAAGATGTCCCACGCCCGCGGGAACCACGACGGGCCGCTGGCGCCGGACTCGTGGGTGAGCAGGACGCGCGTGTCCGCCGCAATCAGCTCGGCGAGGGTGGGCCAGGGCTCGCCCGGGCCGGGGGGCGTGATGGCGAGCGCCGCCAGCCCGCTCGCTTCGAGCAGCGTGACGGAGTCGTCCATCGAGATCCCGTCCTGAAAGATGAAGGCCATCACCTCGTGCGGGTGGTCCTGCAGAAAGTCCGTGATGATCGTCAGTTCCTCGACGGCGTCGAGGCGACCGAGAAAGCAGTCCGCGTGGCAGAGCGCGAGGCCATCCTCGTCGCGGTACGTGTCGATGAGCATCGCCCGGATGCCGTCGGCGAGCTGGCGCTCGATGCTCCACGTCTGGTTCGGCGCGAAGAACACGTCCTCGTCGGACGCCATGCTGTTGTGCGTCCCCGCGAGGACGACCTCGTCGAACGGCCGGTCGCAGAGCGCGACGTGCCCGTTGCAGGCGAGCGGCGCGTCGGCGGCGTCGGTCACGTCGGCGACGTCGGACGCGTCAGACCGAGCGTCACCGTCGGCGTCCGTCATGGCGTCGCTCTCTGCGTCGCCTGCTGTGTCGTGGAGGGTGTCGTTCACGACGTCGACCGAAGCATCGGTGTCGACGTCCGCCGCGCTCGGGCCGGACGCGTCCCCGCACGCCGTCAGCAGGGCGCACGCCACGAGGACGCACCCGAGGGGGGCAAAGGGCGGTCGTCGGTGAAGGGGGGGCGTCAATCGGGGCTCCGTCGTGTGGCGTCGCACGCTCAACAAACGGTCGGAATTGAAGGTTCCAACGTCAAGCATCCGCCGCGGGCCCGGGTCGCGCGCAGGCTTCGCCCCACTCGGTACAGCCTCGCCACCGGGACGACCTTCGGCGCAGGTCGAGGTTGGCGTATCGTCGGCGTGTCGGGGCCTGGTCTGCCCCGGCGTCCCGCCCAGCCGCTGCGAGGCCGCGATGACCGACAAGCCGTCCGTGAAGTCGTACTACGAGGAGCCCGCGCCGACGGACTTCGACGCCTTTGTCGACGTGGTCGAGTCGCGGCGCAGCGTCCGTCGGTTCGCCGACGAGCCCATCCCCGACGACGTCGTCGAGCGGTGCCTCGACCTCGCCCTGCTCGCGCCCACCTCGTCGAACCTGCAGGCGTGGGAGTTCTATCGCGTCGTCGACCCGTCGAAAAAGGCCGCGCTCGTCGAGGCGTGCCTGTCCCAGGCGGCGGCCGCCACCGCCGCCGAGCTGATCGTCGCGGTCGCGCGGGTGGACACGTGGCGGCAGAACACCCGAGACATCAAGCACATCCTCGAGAACGACGAGTGGGCATGGCCGAAGGGCATGCACCAGTACTACGGGCTGATCACGCGGCTCGCGTACGGCAACGGCCCGCTGGGGTTGTTCGGGCCGGTGAAAAAGGCGCTGCTCACCGGCATCGGCTTCGTCCGCCCCATCATCCGAGGCCCGACCAATCGCGCCGAAGTGGTCACCTGGGCGGTCAAATCATCGGCCCTCGCATGCGAGAACCTGATGCTCGCCTTTCGCGCCGCCGGGTACGACACCTGCGCGATGGAGGGCATGGACGAGAAGCGCGTGAAGGCGATCCTCGGGCTGGGCCGCGGCGCGGTCGTCACGATGGTGATCGGCGCCGGTCGGCGCGTCCCCGGCGGCATCTACGGCCCGCGCATCCGCCTGCCCCGGCACCGGTTCGTGAAGACGGTGTGAGCGGGCGAGCGGCGCGGGCCACCGCGTGGTAGGCTTCGCGGCGCCCTGAGCGAGCGAACGTCGTGCGCCCGGCTCGTCGGGCCAAATGCGCCGAACCATCCTGAGGGACACGATTCGCATGTGGCACCCACACGAGAGATCGAGCGCGCAGGCGCGACCCCGTCGGTGGCCGCACCTCGCCGTGGCGCTGCTGCTCGCCGTGTTCGCCACCGGCTGTGTGAAGTCGTGTGCGGCCGGGCGGCTCTGCCAGACCGCGTGCACCGAAGAGGGGCGCTGCGACGTGCGGTTCACCCGCGCGGGGGACGCTCCGTATCGTTGTTATGCCGGGTCGGATCGGGACTGTGCTGCGTCCGACCTGTGTGCCGACCGGGGCCACTGCTTCGCGACGGAGCAGGGCGAGTGCGTCGTCGAGTCCGAGGTCGAGCATCACGCCTGCGCGGACTCGATCGCGTGCTCGCTGCGCGGCCAGTGCGGGCACCGGTCCGGGATCTGCTGGGCCGATGATGACGCCGGCTGCGAGGCCTCGTTCGAGTGCCGGACCCAGGGGCGGTGCTCGGCCCGCGCAGGCGTGTGTGTGGCGACCTCGGACGCCGACTGCGAGGCGTCCGTCGGGTGCGAGGTCGAAGGGCTCTGCTCGCTGCGCAGCTTCATGGGCGCCGGCTCGTGCGGCGTCGACCTCGACGACCCGTCCGAGTGCGCGGCGTCGTGGGTGTGCGAGCATCGTGGGCGCTGCGCGCCAGCGACTCCGCCGGATTGTGAGGGGTGCCGCTATGGCTACTGCGCCGCCCCGGGCGAGCCCGGCGACCGCGCGTGCACCATCGGGGCCCACAACGTCTCCGGGTGCAGCCGCGACGGGCGATGCGCGCCGAACGAAGACGGCGAGTGTGTGCACGCACCCGTCGGCGGACCGGGCGCGGTCGCGTCGAACCGGGACGGCGCCGCGAACGGCGCGACGAAGGATGAAGCGGGTCGCGCCGTCGCCCCGAACGAGCGCCCGCCCGCCTCGCCGAACGCCCGGCCGCCCACCACGCCGCGCCCGCCCACGCCGGTGCCTCGTCCGTCGATCGACCGCGAACCGCCAGAGCCCGACCTCACACCCCCCGTGCCACCGCCGGGCCCCGGCGCGGTCGCGTACGACATCGACGACATCGAGGGCCACGCGTACGACGGTGTGTTGATGCACGCGTCGCTGTTGACGGGCGTGACGGGCCTCGAGGCCGTCCGCGCCGTCGACCTGTTGACCCTGCGGACGATGCCCGGCGAGAGCTGCTACCCGCGCGCCGGGGGCTTTCACCCGCTCGACGCGATCTGGCTGCTTGGCGCGTTCCCCGCGTCCGAGGGCACGTTCACCTTCGACGGTGGCCCGATGCCGGGGCAGATGTCCGGCAAGACGTGGCTGTGGACCGGGTCGACGAGCCGCAGCTACAACCTCGCGCTGCACGGCACGATCACCGTCGAGTCCCGTACCACCGACGAGGTGCGGGGCCATGTCGCGTTCCGTGTCACGGACTACTTCAGCGACGACACGATCGGTACCGTCCGTGGCCCGTTCGTCGCAGAGATCCTCGACTGCGCGACGTGGGACCGCTGGCCCATGTGACACGGCCGCCTGTGTTGCTCGGCACGATGGCGTACCGCACCGAAGCGTGCCCACGGGTCGGCTCGGTCGAATCAGCCGATTCAGCCCGTGCCGCCCTTCGTCTTCTTCCGCTTGCGCTTGCTCACGCGCAGTCGACCGGACCGCTTCTTCTTGCGCAGCTTGCGGAGCGGTCCGTCGCCGCGCTCGACGAAGCGCGCGAGGGCGTCGCGCCCGGACCGCCCGCGGACCTTCGCGAACCACTCGAGGGTGCCGTCGACCTCGAACCCGACGACCGGTCCCTTGCAGATCTTCTGGCACCGCACGCGCTGGCACGCGAACCCGGCGTCTTCGAGCACGCCCTCGAGCTTTTCGGTGTCGCTCGCGCGCTTGCGGCAGTCCTTGCCGAAACAGACGTACGCGGTCTTCGTCACGGTCACTCTCGGGGCACCCGTCGGCTCGACCCGCACGCACGTGCAGCGGCGCGTCCGCCCTGTGGGTGCGACCGAGCACGGTGTGTCGCAACCTCTCGGCGTCGTGCCCGTGTGCGGGGGCGGTCGGTGAACGCGGCGTTGACGGCCGGTCCGCCGTCCGATGAACTCCGACGTCATGAAGTACGAAGGCCAGCTCTTTCGCCCGCCGTCCGAGCACGACGCCCTGATCGTCCAGGCGACGATCGGCTGCTCGCACAACAAGTGCATCTACTGCGCGATGTACCGCGACAAGACGTTCCGCGTGCGGCCGATCGATGAGGTCGTCGCGGAGCTCGAGGCCGCCGGGCGACGCTTCGGGCCGCGCGTCGAGAAGCTCTTCGTGGCCGACGGCGACGCCCTCGTCATGGACATGGCGTCGTGGCTCCCGCTGCTCGAGACGGCCCGGCGGTGCTTCCCGAACCTGCGCCGCGTGTCGTGCTACGCGATGGCGACGAACGTGCTGGCGAAGTCCGACGACGACCTGCGGGTCCTGCGCGAGCACGGCCTGAAGCTGCTCTACCTCGGCCCCGAGTCCGGTGACGACGTGACGCTGAAGCGCCTCGTGAAGGGCGCGACGGCCGACGATCACGTGGTCGCGGCCGAGCGCGCGCACGCAGCCGGCATGGCCCTCAGCGTCATCGCGATGCTCGGCGTCGGCGGCACGGCGCGCTCCGCCGAACACGCCCGGGCGACCGCCGAGCTGGTCACGCGCATGGCCCCGGAGTTCTTCTCGGCGCTGACCACGACGGTCGTGCCGTCGACGCCGCTGCAGCGCCTCCAGGCGAAGGGCGGCTTCGAGCTGCCGTCGATCGAGGGCATGCTCGGCGAGCTGCGCACGATCGTCGCCGAGGCCGCGCCGACCGACGCGCTCTTTCGCACCAACCACGCGTCGAACTACCTGCCGCTCGGGGGTCGGCTGCCTGCGGATCGCGATCGCATCGTGGCGGTGATCGACGCCGCGCTCGACGGCCGCATCCCGTTGCGTCCCGAGGCGGCCCGGGGGCTGTAGCCCGCGGGCGTCGTCGTCGCCGCCGTCGTCATGCGACACGGCCCCCGCCCATACGGCGGGGCCTCGCTCGCGTCACCGGATGCGCCACTCGCACACGTACCCGCCGACATCGAGCGCGTGCGCCGGTGCCGTCGTCCAGGACACGGCCTCGATCGTCGCGTCGTCGGGCGTCGGCCCCCCCGTCGCGTCGGCCGACACACGCGCGACCTCGGCGGCGCCGTTCGGGCCGGGCCCGTCGTCGGCCCACAACGGCGCCGCGACCTCGCTGCCGTCGGTCCACACGAACACGTCGTCGTCGGTGCGGTTGACCGCCCCGATCCACGCACGCGTGACGTCCGGCGCCCGCACCCGTAGCAGGTTCTGCACGAAGCGCTGCTCGTCGACGGTGCGCGGCTCGGCGAGTCGACCGCCGCCGTCGCTGCAGCTGGCCTGTGCCGCGTCGCGGGTCCGCGCGAACCGCACTTCGTAGCGTCCGAGCGCCGGGTCGGCTGCGTTGACCACGGTGTCGCCACGCCCATCGCCCGTCGACGGGTAGCACGCGCTCGCGCCGCCGAGGCCGTCGAACAAGCACACGTTGTCGCCCTCGCAGCCGATGCCGTCGGGCACGCAGGGCACCCGCTGCGGTGGGAACCAGCAGATGAACGGCTCGACGCGACCGCACCAGTCCGACGTCCACTGCGTCGCGGGGTCGTCGAGTCGGCCGGGGCCCGTGAGCGCGCAGCGATCGTTGGCGCGTGTGATGGGCGCCCCATCGGCCCAATTGGTGTAGCCGGCCGCGGCTCCGTCGAGCCACTCCGGCGCACCGGCCCCGGGGAGCCAGCCGATGCCGTGGGCGTACGACAATGGCGCGGATTCGCCATCGGCGACGCGCAACCCAGCCAGCGCTTCGAGGACGCCCGCTTCTTCTTCGGCACTGTCGACCGTCCACAGCGCGCCGCCCCACAGCGCGCAGGCGTTCTGCATCTCGTCGAGGCTCGGCAGGGGTTCGGTGACGCTGGCGTAGAGGCTGATCGAGCCGTCGCCGAGCTCGGCCGAGACGATGTCCTGCGCCGCGACGGGCGGCGCGTCGGCGTCGACCCGTGCCTGTGCGAAGTACGGGATGACGGGGGCGGGCAGCCCGACCCAGGCGTCGAGGCAGCGCATCCCGGGCCAGCGGCTGTTGCCTGCACAGGCGACCGTCGCCGACGGGCCGGGGGCTCCACCGGCAGAATCTGCCGTTGTGGTCACTTCGGACGCGTCGTCCATCAGCAGCATCGCGCCGTTCGCGAGTGCGATGCCCACGGCCGGTCCGCCTTCGGCGTCCGAGCGACCCGCCGTGGTCGCCGCGCCACCGGCGCCGATCTCGACGCGGGTGTCGACGAGGGACACTTCGGCGGCGTTGCGGACCGCGATCGAAATCCCGGGACTGCCGTGTGCCCGCGCGAGGCGCCCCGCATCCACGCCGACGGCTCCCTCGACGATGACCCGGTCGAGCACCACCGTGCCTCGCGTCGCGATATCGAAGGTGATCGTGTCGTTCACGAAGTCGGGGCCACCGGCGTTGCCGGCCGTCGCCGAGTTGTTCTCGCGCGACGACGATGCGTTGGTGCCGATGGTGATCGCCCGGAGGTAGATGTCCGACCGGTCGAGGTCGCCGGGCAGGTCGGGGTCGACGTTCGACACCTCGTCGACGCGCAGGGTCGGGCCACCAATGCCACTGGGCTCGCGGACGCGATCGATCCGCGTCGCGGCGGGGTCGCCCGACCGCGTGGTGAAGTCTGCGCTGTACCCGCCCACGATGGTCGCCTGGTCGCAGATGCGCAGGAAGCTCTCGTCGTACGTGCCCTCGGCGACGAGGAATTCGCAGTTCATGCGGCCGCAGGCCGAATACTCGTTGCGGATGTCGCTCAGGTTGTCGAAGCAGGGGTGACCCTGCCAGTCGATGACGAGGGTGTTGCAGGGAGACTCGGGTGTGCGCCCGCAGCCGGCACCGTTGCGACCGGTCGTCGAGACGAACACCGTGCGCCAGTCGCCCCCCTGGATGCCGTCGCAGTTCTGGTCGAGGTCGTCCCGGGCGCTGTCCGGCGCCCCCGGACGGAACGTCGGGTCGCTGTCGTCGCAGTCGTTCGGCACCTGGTCCGCGGACGCGAGGCCGTTGACACTTGAGCACTCGACGTCGGTGGTGACCACGAGGTTCGACAGAGGCAGCATCGACATCGGTGCCCGGGCACCATCGCGATCGTCATCGCGGTAGCAGAGTTCGAGGCCATCGCAGTTCTGGTCTCGGTAGTCACCGACGACCTCGATGGTTCCGGGATTCACGTCGGGGTCGTCGTCTCGGCAGTCACCATCCGGCGCGCTGAGGCCGCCGAGCCCGAGCTCGGTCGGGCAGCTGAATTCGGACGACTCGGTGCTGTCGAACGTGTTCGCGACGTACCCGTCGCGGTCGGCGTCGATGAAGCACTCTTCGAACCCGTCGCAGTCCTGGTCGACGCCGTCACCGGCGGTCTCGAACGCAGAAGGCCGTCGCGACGGGTCGTCGTCCGCGCAGTCTCCGAAGCGATCGGACGTCATCGGCGGGCGCGCGGCCTCGATCGACGCGGTGCACCCGACGAAGCCCTCGTCCTCGACGCCAAATCCGTCGCCATCGCGGTCCGGATACCACCTCGTGCCCCGCGGGTCGGCCTCGTCGACGGCGCCATCGCAGTCGTTGTCGACGAAGTCGCACAACTCGACGTTCGTAGGCGTCGGGTTGACGCCCGGGTCGCTGTCGTCACAGTCCTCGCCATTGGCGATGAACCCATCGGGGGCGTCGCACGCGACGAGGCCCGACAGCGGATCGCCGAAGTCGTCGTCGTCTCGATCCGGGTACCACGTGGGCGCGTCGGACGACGAGGGCGGGTCGACGACGCCGTCGCAGTCGTTGTCGACGTCATCGCAGACCTCGGTGTTGCCGAAGAAGCGCCGCGGGTCGTCGTCGTCGCAGTCCCCCGCGACCGCGACGAATCCGTCCGGGGCTTCGCAGGCGACGACGAACCGGTCGGGGTCGCCCGCGTCGTCATCGTCGTCGTCGCGATAGAAGGTCCCGCCGTCGACCGCCTCGCCCTCGTCGATGTCTCCGTCGCAGTCGTTGTCGATGCCGTCGCAGCGCTCGAGCACGCCGGGGTGCCGCAACGGGTCGTCGTCGCAGGCGTCGACGCAGGTCGCCCAGCCGTCGCCGTCTGCGTCGCCGAACGCAGTCGCGCCGTCGCAGTCGTAGTCCACGGGGTCGGTGCAGTCGGCTTCGGGCGCGCCGGGGTACCGCCGGGGGTGGCGGTCGTCGCAGTCGCCGCTGGCCTCGACGTATCCGTCGGGCGCCGCGCACGCCCGAACGATCTCGCCATCGTCGCCGAAGCCATCGTCGTCCCGGTCGGCGAACCACGCCGCGGCGTCTGTGGCCTCGTCATCCACGACGCCGTCACAGTCGTCATCGATGTCGTTGCAGGTCTCGACGCCGTCGGGGCTCACGTCGGGCCGTGTGTCGTCGCAGTCGCCGGCGCGGCGTACGTAGCCGTCGTCGAGGTTGCACTGCGCGGTGGGTTCGACCATGGCGCCGAAGCCGTCGTCGTCGCCGTCGGGCCATGCATGGGCGACGGTCTCGTCGCCACCCTCGCACCGCGTCGCGTCGAAGCCATCGCACACCACACGACCTGCGTCGCAGGTGCCGCACGCATCGCCCGGCGTTGCCTCGAGGTCGGTCGTGCCGCCGCACACGTTGCCCGTCGCGTCGGGCAGGCAGGCCATGGTGTCGCCGTCGCAGGCGAAGACGGCGGCCGGTCCGCACGGGTCGCCCGGGCGTCCGGGCAGAAAGCCGCAGCCCCCGCACTCATTGGTCTCGCTGGCGCCCGCGCATCGTGTCGCGTCGGGGCCGGCGCAGATGACGACGCCGTCGCTGCATGCGCCGCAGGCAGACCCCGGCATGGCGTCGAGCGGGGCTGGCCCACCGCACGCGTTGCCGCCGGGAGGCCCGCACGACAGCGACTCGCGGTCGGCGCAGAACGTCTGACCGCCGCCGTCGCATGTCGTCCCCGGCGCGCCGGGTAGGGGATCGCAGCCGCCGCACCCGTTTCGGGGGCTCGCGTCGCAGGTGACGACGTCGCCGTCGCAGGTCCAGGTCCCGTCGCATGATCCACAGGGAGTCCCAGGCTGGCCTTCGAGCAGTCCGCAGCCGCCACACGCGTTCTGCCCGCGGTCTTCGAATGCGCACACGATGGCGTCGGAGCCGTCGCAGGCCCACACCCCGAACCCGCAGGCGCCGCACGCCGATCCCGGCGTCTCGGCGAGGGGCTGGGTGCCGCCGCAGCCGTTGTCGCCCGGCGGTCGACACTGCACCTCGTCGGGCCCGACGCAGCGCTCGATCCCGGCGCCGTCGTCGCTTTCGCAGCGGCGCCCCGGCTCGCCGTCGAGGTCGCTGCATCCGCCACAGGCGTTCACCGCGTCGGCTCCGATGCAGCTGAGCGCGCCGTCGTCTCCGCATGCCCACGCGCCGCAGGCGCCGCAGGCGTCGCCGGGTGCTGCGCCGAGCGGTCCGCAGGTGCCGCAGGCGTTGGGCTCGGTCGCCGCGACGCAGGTGAGTTCGGACGTCGACCCGCACTCGAGGATGCCGTCACCGCACGCGCCGCAGGCCTCGCCGGGGCGAGCATCGGCGCCGTCGTACGTGAGCGCCGCGTCGCCGCCGCAGGCGTTGTGATCCGCATCGGCCGGCGTGTCGCTCGAGGCGCCGTCGCCGCACGCTGCAAGTGCCCACGTGCAGAGCACGAGCAGGCCAAACAGGGACTTCAGGCTGTGCACAGGTCGCATCACATGCACACCGTGATCTGGAGTGCGTCGCAGACGAACGAGGCCGGTCCGCAGTCGCGAGGGACGCCGAACCGCACGCAGCCGTTCGCGTCGACGTCGAGCGACACGCCGGGCGCCGAGAAGCGAGCGCGCAGCACCGTGCCCTCGAGGGACACGCGGATCTCGCCGCTCGGAAGCCATCGAGACCCGGGGTTCACGGACACCGCGCCGGATCCGCTGATCGTGCCGTCTGCGCCTCGGGATACCGAGAAAGGAATGCTCTGGCCGACGAAAGAGATCCGGCCGCTTGCCGAGAACGCGCCGCTCGCCTCGACGGTGATCGCGACGCGGCCCAGCGAGATCCCCACGATACGCACCGTCGCCACCGCAGATGCGCGTGGCGTGCCACTTCCCGAGCGGCTCAGCGTGAGGGATCCGCCGCCGAACGACACGGGCCCGAAGTTGGCGTCGAGCGTGCCGGTCAACGACACGCTGCCGTCCGTGCCGACCGTCCCGGTGACCGCGACCGCCGGCCACCCGGGCAGGGTGATGCCGCCCGCCACGCGAAGTCCGGACGGCCCGAGCGTGACCTGTGCGTTCGAGAGGTTGAGCCCGCCAAGGGGGATCGAGACCCGCCCGGCCGACGTCAGCTGCC
>Ga0070726_10003250_pt1 | contig 13835 bp, 6 predicted proteins | sample tdAd471_FD_67275 | JGI IMG/M metagenome (GOLD analysis project Ga0070726, IMG submission 67275) | Marine sediment microbial communities from the Atlantic coast under amendment with organic carbon and nitrate - tdAd47.1 | ecosystem: Environmental > Aquatic > Marine > Coastal > Sediment | place...
TGCGCAGAAGTCGACGTTGTACGTCCGAGATCCGGCAACCCAGCAGTACCAGTCATGCGCACTGGTGCTGTTGAAGTTGTATCCATCGAGGCTGCCGTAGTCGTCCGGATCCCAACCACCGCCCGCGGACGTCCGAAACAGGTACTCGTCCTGGGCAATGCCCCAGTGTGACGTCTCGAGCGACCCGTTGAGATCGATGTAGCTCCCGGTCGTCGTGAGCTCGATCTCTTCGACAATGAGGTGACTCTCGATCGAGACCGAGGTCGCGTCCGGCCCCAGGTAGGGCACCGTACCGTCGTGTCGAAACACCCGACCGGCATCGCCGACGCTCAGCGTGCCGTCGATATCGAGACCCGACGCCGAGAGTGTGCCGGTCATCTCCAGATCCCCGCCCACTTCGGTGAGCCCCGACGTGACGGTCACTCCCGCTGTGGTCAGCGCACCCGCGGTCGAGCCTGCCCCGAAGATGTCGTCGATCGTCAGGCCGGTATCGAAGTCCGTGGTCCCGGACTCGACCGTCAGGTCGCCACCCACGTCGAAGAGCTCGGCGTAGTGACCGCGGCTGATCGACGTCGTCCAGTACGCGCGGGGCACGGAGTGCACCTCGATCGGCGCGTCGAAGGTCTGCCAGACCCCGGCGCCCTCGTCGTACACCTCGACGGTGACCTCGAAGTTCTCGCGCTGCAGGATCACGTCGTCGAGGGACGCGTACTGGCCGAGCGGTGCGGTGAAGCGCCCATCGACCACGGTCAGCCGGCAGTCGGCCTCCATGCAGGACCGCGTCTCCAGGTTCGACCACTCCTCGACCCAGTCGAACGTCTCGGTCGAGAACCGGATCGACACCTGGGCGTCGACGAGGGCCGCGTCGTGCTGCAGTCGGCCATCGACCGGATAGACACGCGGCACGGATTCGGTGTCGTCGGGTTGAGCGGCGGCCCACGACGGCCACACACACGCCGCGGCGAAGACCACGAGCATCGTTTGGAGATTCATTCGGTGTACCATTCGTCGTTCTCGGTCACCATGCTGTCCTGAGCGCAGATCATCGTGACCTCGCGCCGCGGGTTGCCGTCGTTGTTGACATGCGCGCGCACACGCCACGTGCCCGAGCTGCGATACGTGTAGATGTCGAGCACATTGTCGTCGTCGCCGGTGACGTCCCAGTTGCCGTTGACGAAGCGATAGCCGCCGATCCAGCAGAACCACTCGTCCGCGTCGACACCGGTGTTCGCCGTCTCGGACGTGCCCATACGGACCTGGACGACCTGCATGAGCGGGACGTCGCCGCGCAGCAGCTCCTCGTCGGTATTGCCCCAGACACCCGTGTCGTTCGTGAGCGTCAGGTCGCCATTGATCGTCACCTGGTCGACGAAGTTTGTCGCCTCGACCACCATCGCCGTGATGCTGTCGTCCGGCGCGAACGCAAGGCTGCCGTCCGTCTCTTCGACCAGAACGGCGCCATCGAGCTCCACACGGTCCGCGACCGTCAGGTCACCGCCCACGATGAGATCCCCCAGGGCGCTGACCGGCTCGCCATCCGCGACGGACAGGCCGCCCGCGATGTCGAGCGAATCCGCCGTCGTCGTGCCCGTCACCGAGAGATCGCCGACGGTCATCGCGCCGTCGATGGTGGCGTCCCCCAGATCGATGCCGGCGAGATCGGGGCTGCTGCCCTCGATCGTGACCGAGCCGCCCGCGCGCAGATCGGTCGTACGCTGCGAGTAGAGCGCGTAGGGGACGGCGGTGATCGTGCGACGCCCCGCGAGCGGGACCCAGGTGCCGTCCTGGGCGCGAATCTCGATCGAGATCGTCAGATCGTCGCGGCTCGTGATGACCCCGCTGAGGTTGCCGTACCGGCCGAGCAGAATCGAAAAGCGACCGCGATAGAAGGGGACCTCGCAGCTGTCGATGTCGCCGCACGAGCGCCCGTCTTCGGCGGACCACTCCCGCGTGAAGTTGGGGCTCTCACGGTCGCGGATGTTGTAGAAGCTGATCCGCACCCCATAGCGGCCTTCGAGGGGGACCCCATCGAGCTCGACATACCCGTCGAACGGGATGACGTACTCGGGGAAGGCGTGGGCGGGCGATGCCACACAGGCCAGGCCGAGCACGCAGAAAAGCGTCGTGCGTAGCAGTTTCATCATTCCCACCATCCCCAGTCGCTGACCACGTGCGTGCGCGACGTGCTGAAGCACACGATCCCGACGTCGTGCTCCTCGTGGTCGCCGTTCTCGGACGACAGGTCGGCAACGATCGTATAGGTATCCGCGTTTGTTTCGAGGTACGCCCGCAACGCGTCGATGTCGCTACCCGACCCGACGTCGCCGCGCCCGAAGTTGAGCCCACCGATGGCGCAGCGCCACGAATCCGGGTCGACGTCGAGCGTGGCCGTCACGCTCGTCCCCATGTCCACACGGTACGTCTGGATCAGGTCGAACTCATCGGCGATGGAGAAGTCCTCGAACGTGACCCGGCTGTTCGTGAAGAGGTCCAGCCCCACGTCCGTCCCGCCGCCGCCGGCGTACACGTCCCCGTTGATCGTGATGAGGTCGCGATTCTCGGCCAGCCGAACCCCGGCGTCGCCGTAGACATACAGGTAGTTGAGGCCGAGCACGCTCGTGACCCGCGCAATGACGGCGTCCGTCCCGGTCAGTGGCAGGCTCAGCGTGTCGCCGAGGGAGAGCACCGCAGGCGTCAGGACATCGCCGGTGACGTCGAGATCCCCGGTCAATGCGACGTCTTCGGACGTACTGACCGACGTCACATCGAGGGCGCCGTTCACGGTCAGGTCGCCGTCCACAGAGGCTTCGGCCATCTGCAGATCGCCGCCCACCACGGTCTCGTCGACGTCCGTGAGGTTGGAGTCGTCGATCGTGAGGTCGGTCGCGGAGTCCGCCCGCGTGGCGAACGGGGCCAGCGCGATCCGCTGGCCGCCGAACGACTGCCACGCGCCGCCCGCATACATCGAGATGTAGACCGACACGCCGTCGGCGTCCTCGAAGATGTCCGTCAGGTCGGTGTACTCACCGAGCGCGATCGAGAACCGGCCGTCGTGGATGTCGACGCTGCAGTCCTCGAGCTCGGCGCACGATCGACTGTCCTGGTCCGAGTACTCCTCGAACCCCCGCGACGTGCCGTCTTCGTCGTACAGGAAGAAGCGCATCGCGCGCGTCCCGTCGACGTTGACCAGCGCGCCCGTCTCGTCGTCGACGAGCTGGATGACGCCCGAGAACGGGACGCGTTCGTACGTCTGCGCGGACGCGCCGGACGCCGCGCAGGTGAGCGCCGTCGTGACGGCCGCGGCCCACAGGAGCGGCGGTCGGATCTTCATTCGAGTGCGCCTGAGCGCCGGGAGGGAGTTCTTCAAGACAGCCCCGGGGCCATGGAGGGTGATGTGTTTCGCTCTTGCCGGTCTGGTCGAAGTCCGAGCCCGTCGCCCCATGGAGCGCGTCCCGACGATGGGCGGCGCGGCCACGTGGACCCGCCTCTTCGCTGCGACGCATTCCGCGGGGCGCGACGAACGGTTTCGTCGTCCGTGTGGTCCGCTGGGGCGTCCGGGTCGTCGCTCGACTGCGCCAGGTCCATTCCCATCTTCGCGCGGCCGCGCCCGCGCGCGCGCGAAGGAAGGGTGAGGCGTCTCTCGGTCGGTCCTGCTCATGGGGTGAGACTACCGACGGGATGTTGACCAGTTGTGGAGTCGGTCCATCCCGTCCGCAGATCGCGGCCCGAGACGGATCGCGATGCGGCAGCGCGCGCCGTCGCCGTCGCCGGCCCCGGCCCAACGCCGAGGCGGTGCGGCAGGCGCAGAGGCAACAATGCCGAGCGGCGGGCAAATCCCCACAACAAGAAAGCCGCCGGTCGAGACGACCGGCGGCTGCGGGGCGAGTGCCAACTCGTCGCTATCGCACGACGTATCCGGTCGCGCAGTCCTCGTTCTCACAGAGCGCGGCGCCGTCGAAGCCCGACACCCCCATTCGCGGGAAGATCACGTAGGTGTCGCCGTCCGCCATCTCACGCGCTCGACCCGGGCCATACGTTTCGTCCGGGGTCTCGTAGTACGCGACGCTCATGTCGGCGCAGAGCCACCAGCCGCTGCCCACGTCGTAGTCGTCCGTCACTGCAGCCGTCGGGCAGCCGATCTCGCAGGTCGCGCCGCCGTAGTTCTCGCCGCACCCACAGGTCAGACGCCCGAAGTCGGTCGACAGCCCGTCGCCGATGACGACGTCGTCGCTGCCTTCGGGCAGCGAAGCCGGATCGGCGTATCCGGGGCACAGCTCGGCCCACACCTCCCATTCGTCGATGCAGCCGCGGTCGTACGTGTACCCGCCGGCTTCGGCGTCCCGGTACCGGGCCGCGACGAAACCAACGTCGCCGTCGTCCGGGGATGCAACCTGATCGCAGGTCACGATGGCGGCGTCCGGGTTCGTGTCCGCCGCCACGCTCGACCCACAGTCACCGTCCGCGCAATCGTCGGTGCAGGTGGCGTCGGCACACGCAAGGCCGCACGAATTGAACTCCCAGTCGCCCGTCGCGCCATCGTAGACGTCGTCGAGCGCGAACTCCCACGCTTCGGTCGCCGACTCGGCGAGGACGACGCACTGAAACTGGCTCGCGTGGTTCATTCCGCGCCACACGCCATCTTCGGGCGGCAGGTCCGCGCCCTCGCAGAGACCCCGGTCGACGAGCGTTTCATCGTCTCGGCTGTCGGCATCAATGGGAATGCTCGGCAGGTCACAGCGGCCGGACGTGGCGTCGCACGAGTACCGCTGAAAGTCCGTGCCGACGGTGTCTGTGGCCGCGTCGTACGACGCGGCCCGGGTTCGCGAACACTGACGCCAGTACTCGGACGTGCCGCCGCTCGCGTACCCGAGCGCAAAGGGCCGCTCGGCCTCGCCGTCATCGCACCGGCTGGATTCGACGATCGTCCACGTATCGTAGTCTTCGAGCGGACGCGTCTGGTGATACCCGTGCGCGAGCTCGATGAAGTACCCCATCTGTACCCAGACCTGCTGCGCTTCATCGAACGTGACCCCGTCGGGCGCGTCCATCGTCTGGTGCTCTTCGACGTCCGCCACCTCGTTCGCGTTGTGGTCGCCGATCTCGCTCACACAGGCCTTCGTCAGCGGGTTCATCTCGGCAGCGTACAGGACGCGCCCCACGCCGTTGTTTGCGTACGAGGGGAAGAACCCGGTCAGCGCCTCGATCGCGTCGTCGTCGTCGAGCTCGTCGGGCTCGTAGAGTTCGATCGGGGTCACCGAATCGCAGTCCACGTCCATGTCCTCGTCGGCGACGAGGTCGGTGCCGCAGATGTGCAACTCGAGGGTCTGCTGCCATTCGTTCTGCAACGTGAAGCTACCGACCGACCGCACGTCGCATCGGGCGTTCTCGGCGATGACGCTGTCTTCGCTCTCGACGAACGCTGCGGCCGACTCCCGTACCCAGCCGTCGCCATCGCCGTCGCAGGGCTGAGGCAACGCCGCGCGCGACGGATCGAGGAACCAGCCGCTCTCGGTCTCGCAGACGCACACGTCGCTGCCGTCGCGCGTCACGGGCCAGGTGCGGCCCGTCGCGCCTTCGGTGTCCGCCGAACAGCTGATCGCGCACTCGACGCAGGTGCCGTAGGCGTCGAGGGCGAAGCCGTCTTCGCAGGTGGTCGCACAGAACGCGTCACCGCCGGTTTCGGACACGAAGCAGTACTCGTCACCGCAGTCGATGTCGTCGCAGGTCAGCGCGTCCCGGCACAGGCTGAGCGGATCATCGGCGTCGGACGGCACGAGATCCCCTTCGCAGTCGCCACACGCGGCGAACGGGTCACCGGCGCAGCTGCGACCCAGCAGATCGCAACCGAGGTCTTCGCAGAATGACGAGGTCGCGCAATCGCCTTCGTCGGTCTCGGCGTACCCTTCGAGGCAGTCGCCGCACGCGGCCGTCTCGAGCGTCCCCCCCTCGTCGATGTTGGGCAGGCACTCGCGAAGGGCAGCGGAGCAGGTCTCGGCGATCGAATACTCGCCCTCGCCGCAGGTATCGGCCGGGACCACGCACGCTTCGCCGTCGAGGACCGTTCCGTCGGTGCAGTCCCCGCAGAACGCATCGGTCGTCGCCGTCGCATCGGTACAGTCCCGCAGCTCGGCCGCGCACGTATCCGCGAGGTCGTCGCAGGTGAGGACCGCCCGGCACGAGCCGCCATCGTCGTCGAGGTAGAAGTCCAGGCACTCACCGCACGCGGCGGTGCCGTCGCCCTCGATGCACTCCCGGTTCTCGGCGAGACACGTCTCGTACTCGCTGCGTCGCTCGCCGGGGGTGCAGTTCGGTCCGACGTACACGATGCAGCCGCCGGTCTCGGCGTCCCAATCCCAGCCGTCGTCGCAGGCCTCGAGGCACTCGGCGTCCTCGCCGTCGGGGTCCTCGTCGTCGGCGCAGAGCTGGTAGTCGCCGCACCGGTCGTCGTCGCAGGTGTACTCGGCGCGGCAGACCAGCGGCGCGTCGTCCTCGTCGGACTCGACGTCGCAGATCAGGTCGTTCGCGCACCCGCCCTCGATCGTGCACGGGCAGCCGATGCCGTCGGCGTCGCACACCATGCACAGGCTGTCGTCGTCGCAGAACAGGTCGGCGTCGCACAAGCCGTCGTCGCAGGGGCAGCCGACCGCGCCGGCGACGCAATCGTCCGTCACGCAGAGGTCGGCGATGCAAGCGTAGCCCTCGCCGCACGCGCCATCGGCACACGGGCACCCGGGCTCGCCGGCCGGGCAGGTCTCGCAGATCAGCTCGTCCGTGCACCGGAACCCGACGTCACAGGCTCCGTCGTCGGTGCACGCGCACGCTTCGGCGCCAGGCTCGCAATCCGTGCAGACATCTTCGACACACGCGCCGTCGGCACATGCGCCGTCGTCGCAGGGGCAGCCGAGCTCTCCAGCCTCGCAGAGGGAGCATGCACCGTCGAGGCAGACCGCCCCATCGCCGAACACGTCGTCACCGATGCAGGCGTCGTCGGACTCGCAGGGCTCGCAGAACCCCTCGATGCACAGTGTGCCGGGCGCCGCCGTCTGACACCCGTTGGTGGACACACACGCGACCCGCTCGGTCGCGTCCGCTTCGGCGTCTGCGCCGGCGTCACTTGATGCGTCGGTCGACGCGTCTGCCGTGGCGTCCGGTGCAGCGTCGTCCCCGGCATCCATCACGTCGGCCCCGGCGTCGAAGTCGGCGGCGTCGGACGACGTATCGTCACCCGCGTCGACGGGCGCATCCGGGCCGGATCCGTCCGAACCGCCACAAGCGGCCACCAGCGCCGCCAGCAGCGCCGCCACCGCGGGCGATACCCGGTCGACCCGACCACGCATGCCCATCATTGTCTCTCGTCGTCGCGTGGTCATGCCCTACTCCTCAGGATCGGCGAGAGCCGCCGGCCAGTTGCTGGGCCAGCGCCCGGTCGCCGCCATGCCGTGTGCGTCAGACGCCCCCGACCGCGTGCTGCTGGAGATCTCGTCGGTGCAGTCGTTCGACACGTTGCCGTCGCCGTCCGAGCAACGAAAGTCGACGATCGACGTGTTGGCGCACATCCACTGCACTTCGCCGGACTGGATGTCCGTCGACGAGAACCCGAGGGACGCCCCCCACGTGTCGCCCGAGTAGTCCGGGAACGCGTAGGCCTGCACCATCGGATAGTAGAAGCAGCTGCCTTCGTAGCACTGCCCGATGCCCGACGCGTCGCAGTCCGAGTCCGATTCGCACGAACCGCCGTCGGTCTCGCCCCCCGAGCAGGTCGGGAACCAGTTCGGGCACCAGTCGACGCCCAGCATCTGAAATCCGCCGATCCAGCAGTAGTAGTCGTTCGCATCGGTCGTGAGCACGACACCGTCGCGATCGCCCCAGTCGTCCGGATCGAACCCGTCGTGGAAGGTCGACCGAAAGAGGTACTCGCCGTTCTGCATCCCCCAGTTCTCGGCGATGAGGGCGCCGTTGAGGTCGATGACGCTCCCGTCCGAAACCAGCTCGACCTGCGTCGCGCTCACGGTGTTTTCGATGGTCACCGAGGTCGCGTCCGGGCCCAGGTACGTTCTCGTTCCATTGTGTCGAAAGAGCCGTCCGGACCCGCTTCCGTAGAGCGCGCCTTCGAGATCGAGGGACCCGGCGGACACCTCGCCGACGACGGTCAGTGCGCCGCCGATCTCGGTGGTGCCCGAGGTGACCTCGACGATGTCCGCGGTCAACGTACCGCCCTCTGAACCCGATCCGAACACGTCGTCGATCGTCAGCCCGCCGCTCGCGCTCGTCGTTCCCGCGTCCAGTGTCAGATCGCCATACACCTCGAACGAGTCCGGGGTGATGCTTCCGGTCGTGGTGGCCCACAGCGAGTGCGCGGTGGCGTGCACGTCGATCCCATCGCCGAACGACTGCCACGTCTCGGACGAGTCATCGTAGACCTCGACCGTGATCGTGAAGTCGGCGCGTTCGAGTACGGTGTCGTCGAGGGCCACGTGGCGACCCAGCGGCACACTGAACCGACCGTCGGCCACCGTGACGCGACAGTCGTCGTCCTCGCACGAGCGCGTTGCCTGATCGGACCACTCCTCGACCCAGTCAGAGCTCGACGCCGAGAAGCGCATCGACACGAGGTCGTCGACGAGCACGGCGTCATGCTGCAGCCGTCCGTCGACCGGGTACACCCGTGGCACCGCCTCGGAGTCGTCGGGCTGCGCGACGAGCGGCGACGAAAGAGCACCCATCGTAAGAAACGCAGCCACCGCTGCGTATCGCGTCATTCGGTGAACCATTCGTCGTACTCCCGCACGAGGTCGTCCTGGGCGCAGATCATCGTGACCTCGCGCCGAGGCGTCCCGTCGTTGTTGGCATCCGCCCGCACCCACCACGTGCCCGAGTCGCGATACGTGTAGACGTCGAACACATTGTCGTCGGTGCCGCTGACATCCCAGTTGCCGTTCACGAAGCGAAATCCGCCGATCCAGCAGAACCACGAGGCCGAGCTCACCCCGGTGTCCGACGTCACCGAAGAGGGGGCTCGCACCTGGACGACCTGAATCAGCGGGTCGCCCCCCCACAGGCCCAATGCCCCGGCCAACAAGCCGGTGCTCGAGCTGAAATCGAGGTTGCCGTTGAGGGTGATGTCGTTGGCGAGCGCTCGGCCCTCGAGCACGACACCGTCGAGCGCCTCGTCGTCGGCGTAGACGAGCCCGCCATCGACGACGTCCACGACGTCGAAGCCGTTGACCTCGAGGGTGTCCGCGACGGTCAGGTCGCCGCCCACCGACAGCTCACCGGCGATGGCGACCTCCGCCGAGTCGGACTCGAGCTCGACGTCGCCGGTCACCACCAGCGAGTCGGCCGACGCCGTCCCTGTCGCCGTGATCTGCCCGGCGTCGAGCGCCCCGTCGACGGTCGCGGCACCGAGATCGGATGCCTCCGACACGCGTGCGTCGCCGCCCACAAGCATGTCGCTCGTGTACAACGAGAACAGCGCGTACGGGACGGCCGCGAGCGTTCGGCGACCCTCAAGTGGGACCCACACACCGTCTGCACCCTGGATCTCGAGCGAGATGGTGAATTCGGGGCGGTTTTGCACAAACCAGAGCACGCCGTCGTCCCATGTGCCGATCAAGATCGAGAACTGACCGCGATAGAAGGGCACCAGACAGCTGTCGACCTCGTCGCAGCTGCGGGTGTCGTCGGCGGACCACTCCTCGGTCCGGTTCACCGACGTGTCCGCAGCGTCGGCATAGACGTGCACCCGCACTCCGAATCGCCCGTCGAGTGGGACACCGTCGAGCTCCAGATATCCGTCGAAGGGGATCACCGTTTCGGGATCGGCCAACGCAGACGATGGCAGCGCGAAGATCGCGAAGAGCGCGAGAAGCGCGCCGGTAGTCGTAGACCGGTTCATTCGCCCCACTCCGAGATAATGTTTGCATACTCGCGATCGAAGCAGACGATGCCGACATCGTGATCCTCGTGCGAGCTGTTGTGCGATGGGATGTCGGCGATCACGGTGTAGTCGGATTCGTTGGGCGTGACGTACGCTCGAATCGCCGTGCGGTCGTCGCCATAGTCCAGATCGGCGCTGCCGAAATTCAGCCCGCCGATCGTGCAGTGATAGTCGTTCGGATCAACGTCCAGCGTCGCCGAAGCGCTCGTCCCCATGTCGATGCGGTGCGTGTTGATCAGGTAGAACGTGGGCCCGAAACTGAATCGACTGAACTCGATGGACCCGTCCGACAGATCGACGCCTGCGCTGTCCCCGGTGTACGTCTCGAGGTCCCCGTTGATCGTGACCGCGCCGTCGTCCTCCGTCAGGCGAACCCCATTGCTCCCCCACAGGTACACGAAGGCGCTCGACCCGATATCAGCGGCTGTGAGCAGCGTGCGGTCCGCGCCGTTCAGCGGGATCACGAGGGTGCTATCGTCCAGCGAAAACCGCGTCGGGGTGCTGACGTTGCCGTCCACCGAGACGTCGCCCAGAAGCGAGAGCCCGCTGGACGGCGTGACCTCCGACACGGTCAGCGGACCGTTCACCACGAGGTCTCCATCGACCTCGACGGCGTCCGCCATCAGATCGCCACCCACTGCGGTCGTGTCTGCGTTCACCGTGCCATCGACGTCCAGATCGGTCGCGGCGCCGGCCATCGTCGCAAACGGCGCCAGCCCGATGCGCTGGGCCCCGAAGCTCCGCCAGCCGTCGCCAACGTACATCGACACGTTCACGGTGATTCCGCTGGCGTCCTCGAAAATGTCCGTCAGGTCCCGGTACTGGCCAAGTGCGACCGAGAACCGCCCACCGCGAATCTCGACGCTGCAGTCGTCGAGCTCGCTGCAGGATCGTGCGTCCTGATCCGAGAATTCCTCGACCCCACGCCACGTTCCGGTGTCATCGTAGAAGAAGAAGCGCATCGGACGCGTGCCGTCGACATCGACCCGCTCTCCGGTCGCATCGTCGACGATCTGAATCACCCCGGAGAACGGGATGATCTCGGCGGTCTGTGCGACCCCGTCCGATGGATGCCCAACCGCGAGCGCGGCGAAAGCAATGGCTGCTGCAGCCGTGTCACGCCATGGCGATGTGCATGCGCGTGTGGCAAGTCGTCTCATCACGGGGGGTCCTGTCTCGATGGGGGACGATTGCAGAGTGACCGGTCCTCGACGACGGGAGCAGGTGTCCGAATGTGCACCCCCGGTCGGGGCGGGTCCGGCCCGGCAGCGGACGGGGTTGGTCGGGGCGCAACGCGCAGGGGCGGGGAGCCCGAAGCGCCAGCTCAGACCACGGGAAGCGCCGAGGCGGGGGGCGCGAAACGCCGGCGCACCCCCGCCCCGTCACCTCACCGCAGCACGTACCCCGTGCTGCAATCATCCGTCTCGCACAGCACGTCGAGCTCGAGGCCGGTGTGGCCGATGGTGGGCACGAGCACGTACGTGTCGCCGGCGTCGGACGTCGCCTGCGACGCCGGGCCGTAGTCCGCGTCGAGGTCGTCGTCCTCGTAGTACGAGGCGACGAAGTCGGCGCAGAACCACCAGCCGACGCCGATGTCGAAGTCGTCCGAGATGCCAGCGCCAGGGCAGCCGATCTCGCAGGTCTCGCCGCCGTAGAACTGGCCGCAGCCGCAGACGAGGCGACCGAAGTCGTTCGACAGCCCGTCGCCGACGGCCACGCTGTCGCTGCCATCGGGCAGCGAGGTCGGGTCGGTGTAGCCGGGGCAGAGGTCGGACCAGACCTCCCACTCGTCGATGCAGCCGCGCTCGTACACGTACCCGGCGTCCTCGGGGGCGTCCTGGTACCGGATCGCGACAAAGCCCACGTCGCCGTCCCCGGGCGACAGGTCCTGGTCGCAGCCGAGGATCGCCTGGTCGGGGGCGCCGTCGGCTTCGAGGCTCGACGCGCAGTCGCCGTCGGTGCAGTCGTCGGTGCAGTCCGCAGACGCGCAGGCGAGCCCGCACGTGTTGAACTCCCACGCGCCGTCCACGCCGTCGTACACGTCGGCAAGGTCGAAGTCGTAGACCTCGGACGGCGACTCGGACAGCGCCACGCACTGGAACTGGCTCGCGTGGTTCATGCCGCGCCAGACCCCGTCCTCGGGGGGCAGGTCCGCGCCGTTGCACAGGCCGTGCGCCACGATGACGCTGTCGTCGCGGCTGTCGGCGTCGAGCGGGATCGCCGGCAGGTCGCAGCTGCCCGACGTGGCGTCGCACGAGTACTGCTGAAAGTCCGCGCCCGTCGTCTCGGTGCTCGCGTCGTACGTCGACGCGCGGGTCCTCGAACACTCCCGCCAGTAGTCCGTCGTGCCCGGGCTCGAGTACCCGACGGGGAAGGGGCGCTCCGCCTCGGCGTCGTTGCACCGGCTCTCTTCGACGATCATCCACGTGTCGTAGTCTTCGAGCGGCCGCACCTGGTGGTAGCCGTGGTTCAGCTCGACGAAGTACGCCATCTGCAGCCAGACGAGCTGGGCGAGGTCCAGGGTGACGCCGTCGGGGGACTCCATCCACTGGTACTCCTCGACGTCCGGGATCTCGTTGGCGTTGTGGTCGCCGATCTCGGTCACGCACGCCTTCGTCAGCGGGTTCATCTCGGCCGCGTAGAGCACGCGCCCCGTGCCGTTGTTGGCGTACGACGGGAAGAACCCGCTCAGGGCCTCGATCGCGTCGTCATCGTCGAGCTCGTCCGGCTCGTACAGGTCGAGCGTCGACAGGCCCTCGCACTCGGCGTCGAGGTCCTCGGTCGCCACCAGATCCAGCCCGCAGATGTGCAGCTCGAGGGTCTGCTGCCACTCGTTCTGCAGCGTGAAGCTGCCGATCGACTGCAGGGTGCACCGGGCGTTCTCGGCGATGACCGAGTCGTCACTCTCGATGAACGACGCCGCCGACTCCCGCACCCAGCCGTCGCTGTCGCCGTCGCAGGGCTGCGGCAGCGCCGCACGCGACGGGTCGAGGAACCAGCCGGACTGGGTCTCGCAGATGCACGACTCGCTGCCATCGCGGGTGAGCGGCCAGATGCGGCCGGTGGCGCCGTCGGTCGCCGCCGAGCAGGTGATCGAGCAGGTGACGCACTCGCCGAACTCGTTCAGCGCCTCGTCGTCGCCTTCGCACGGGGACGAACAGAACGCGTCGCCGCCGGTCTCGGACACGAAGCAGAAGTCGTCACCGCAATCGAGGTCGTCGCAGGTCAGCGCGTCCCGACACAGGCTCAGCGGGTCCTCGTCGTCCGACGGCACCAGCAGGCCCTCGCAATCGCCGCACGAGGCAAACGGGTCGCCGGCGCAGCTGCGACCGAGCAGATCGCACCCGAGGTCGTCGCAGTACGACGCCACGGCGCACACGCCTTCCTCGTCCTCGGCGTACCCCTCGAGGCAGTCGCCGCACTCGGCGGACGCGAGGGTGCCGCCCTCGTCGACGTTCGGCTCGCACGACCGGTTCGCCGCGGCGCAATCCGCGGCGATCGAGTAGTCGCCGTCCGAGCAGGTGCTTGCCGGGATCACGCAGGCGTCGCCTTCGACAATCGCGCCCTCGATGCAGCCGTCGCAGAACGCGTCCGTCGTCGCCGTCTCGTCCGCGCAGTCGCGCAGCTCGCCGGCACAGGTCTCGGCCAGGTCCGTACAGGTCAGCACCGCGCGGCAGTCGCCGCCCTCGTCCTCGATGAAGAAGTCGAGGCACTCGCCGCACTCGGCGGTCTCGTCGCCCTCGACGCACTCCCGGTTCTCGGCGAGGCACGTCTCGTACTCGCTGCGCCGCTCGCCGGGGGTGCAGTTCGGGCCGACGTACTCGATGCAGCCCATCGAGTCGGCGTCCCACTCCCACCCGTCTTCGCAGGCCTCGAGGCACTCGGCGTCCTCGCCGTC
>Ga0070726_10003253_pt1 | contig 13826 bp, 9 predicted proteins | sample tdAd471_FD_67275 | JGI IMG/M metagenome (GOLD analysis project Ga0070726, IMG submission 67275) | Marine sediment microbial communities from the Atlantic coast under amendment with organic carbon and nitrate - tdAd47.1 | ecosystem: Environmental > Aquatic > Marine > Coastal > Sediment | place...
GCTAAAGGAGCACAGGAAGCTCATGAAGCGATTCGTCCTACAGATATGGGGCGTCCATCCATTAGTGGTGACAGGGACCAGGAGCGTCTCTACGATCTCATCTGGAAAAGGACCATTGCCTCTCAGATGAGTGATGCCAAGTTGGAACGGACAAATGTGAAAATAGGCGTACATGCAAGTGAAGTAGTGGAGGAGCAGTTCGCGGCCAATGGTGAAATGATCAAATTCGATGGATTTCTAAAAGTTTATCTGGAGGGAACAGATTTTGAAGATGAGGAACAAGATGGAATGTTGCCAAAACTGGTGATTGGCGATGCACTTACCAATAATTATATAACTGCCACACAGCGTTACTCACGACCAGCTTACCGTTATACTGAGGCATCTCTTGTAAAACAACTTGAGGAGCTGGGAATAGGGCGACCATCTACCTATGCACCAACCATTTCAACGATCATTAGCAGGAACTATGTGGAGAAAGGCACTGTGGAAGGGGTGGAGCGAAAGTATATTCAGCTTACCCTGGAAGATTCTCAGGTAGAGGCTAAGACACTTACCGAAACTGTAGGAAGTGATAAAGGTAAATTGGTGCCCACAGATATTGGAATGATCGTGAACGATTTCCTTGTAGATCATTTTGGTGATATCCTGGATTACAATTTCACGGCAAAGGTGGAGGAAGATTTTGATGATATCGCAGAAGGGAAGGAAGAATGGACCTCTATGATGAAAGATTTTTATGCGAAATTTCACCCACATGTAGAGGACGTTCAGGAAAATGCAGATAGGGAAAGCGGTGAGAGGATATTGGGAGACGACCCCGAAACAGGGAAACCCGTCCTTGTAAGATTAGGTAAATTCGGGCCTATGGCCCAAATTGGCGCACCTGATGATGAGGATAAGAAATTTGCCAGCCTACGCCCCGATCAACAATTACACCTGGTAACTTTCGAAGAGGTTATGGATCTGTTTAAGCTGCCAAAGACCCTTGGAGTATATGATGGGGAAGAGATAGAGGTGAATAACGGGCGTTATGGCCCTTACGTTCGTTTCGGGAAAAAGTTTATCTCCCTGCCAAAAGGTATGGATCCTCTGGATGTTACGATGGATGAGGCCAAAAGAATGATCGAAGAGAAGAAAAAGGCAGATGCACCTATATATATGTATGAAGGTTTGCCGGTTCAGAAAGGGAAAGGAAGATTTGGGCCATTTATAAAATGGAACAATATGTTCATTAATGTGAACAAGAAATACGATTTTGATGATCTGTCTGAAGCTGATATCATCGAACTGATAGAAGATAAGAAGCAGAAAGAGATCGATAAGCTGATCAATGAATGGCCGGATGAAGGCATTCGGATCGAAAAAGCCCGCTGGGGGAGATTTAATCTTATAAAGGGAAAAACAAAGGTGGAGTTACCCAAATCGACCAAGGCAGAAAAGATTACCCTGGATGAGGCGAAGGATCTACTCGACAAGAAATCACCTAAAAAGAAAACTACACGGAAGAAAAAAACCACCACTAAGAAAAAATGATAGAGTTTCTTTCACCTGTTTCCAAGCAGGTTTTAGCACACCGCGAAATATTACCGGAAGGTGTCCTTGGAAAACAAATAAAGATACATTCTAAAGAAGGATCACTACCGGCCATGGATAAGGTTGGGTTTGCACTATTGGGAGTACTTGAGAACCGCAATGATGTAGATTATATTGGTACAGAGGTAGACCTTGATGCATTCCGAAAGTCGTTATATGCTTTATATCCCGGGAATTGGAACCGAGAGATCGTTGATCTTGGGGATATTAGAAAGGGAGATACCGTGGAGGACACCTATTTTGCAGTTCGAACCGTGGTAGAAGCCTTGCTGAAAAACAAGATCATACCTATTATATTAGGTGGCAGCCAGGATTGTGCGTACGCGCAGTACCGCGCCTACGATAAGAGTGGAAGTATGGTGAATATGGTGAACGTGGATAGCAATTTCGATCTTGGAGATGCCGAAAAGCCCATATCCAATAAATCCTATGTTGGTAAGATCATTGTAGATAAGCCTTATAATCTGTTCAATTACAGCGCACTGGGCTACCAGAGCTATTTTAATGCTCCGGAAGAGATATCATTGATGGATAAGCTGTACTTTGATGCATACAGATTGGGAGAGATAACTGCCGATGTTACCTTGGTAGAGCCTATTATGCGAGATGCAGATATAGTAATGCTGGATGTCTCTGCAATAAAAAGTGCCGAATTGAGTTATAAGAACAACAGGAGCCCCAATGGTTTCGACGGTAGAGAGATCTGCGCGATAGCCAGGTATGCCGGTATCAGTAACCGTGTTAGTTCGTTTGGAGTATATGAACTAAAGGATTATAAGGACGCTGAGAGTGGTGCTATGCTGGTTGCACAGGTACTGTGGTATTTTATTGAAGGAGTGAATTTCCGTATTGCAGACGAGGATTTTAGCAATGAAAATGAATATACCACATATAAAGTCCCTATCGACGACGATATCCTCGTGTTTAAAAAGAGCATAAAAACGGGAAGATGGTGGATAGAATTGCCATTTATTTCGAATGTTAATAATAAATTAAAAAGAAGAACGTTATTACCTTGCACTTATGGCGAATATTTAGGTGCGACAAATCAGGAAATTCCTGAAAGGTGGTTTAAAGCCCGCCGAAAGAATGAGGTATAATCCAACAAACTAAGTAAAACTGGGTTTAAGGGTTTTTTAAGAAAATTGTTGTTTTTTTAAAATTTTATAAATAGGTTTACGCCCTTGAATCTCGAAAATTTAACCTAAATACCTATGAAGAAGCTAATTGCATTAACTGCGATCATTGCCTTTTTATTCAGTTGTAACTCCGGTGATAGGGGTGAGCTCGTTGGAGCAAAAGGCAAGAAATGGTACCCTCAAAAACCTTACGGTATGACCCTTATCCCTGGTGGCTCTTTCATCATGGGTAAAGCTGATGATGATTTTGTAGCGGTAAATGATGCCCCAACCAAAACTGTGACCGTACGTTCATTCTACATGGATGAGACAGAGATTACCAATTCTGAGTACAGACAATTTGTTAATTGGGTTCGTGATTCCACAGTACGTCTGAAGTTAGCTATACTGGCTGATGAGGTTGGTGCTACTCCGGGAGACGAAGGTATTGGTGAATTTGCCTTTGTGGATCAGGAAAACGAAGAAATGACTCCGTATGAGCAGTATATGTATGATAACTACTACGGAATGGGAGAGGATTTCTATGCCGGAAGAAAGATCAATAATGACGTGGACCTGATCTGGGATACCAGTGAATATCCGGATGAATATTATTCGGAAGTTATGGATACCATGTATATTCCTGCTGAAGAGTCTTATAATGGACAACGCACTATAGATGTTAGCAAACTGAAATTCCAGTATACGTATATGGATATTCAGGCAGCTGCAAGAGCTAAAGGAAAAAGCAGAAAAGATTTTATAAAGAAAGAAGAGATCCAGATCTATCCGGATACCACGGTATGGATCAAGGACTTTAATTACTCTTATAATGAGCCTATGCACAATGATTATTTTTGGCATGAGGCTTATGGAGACTATCCTGTGGTAGGGGTTAACTGGAAACAAGCGAAAGCTTTTTGCGCCTGGAGAACCCTATACAAGAACGCATATCAGAAATCCAGAAGACGTAATCACGTGAATTCGTTCCGTCTTCCGGGTGAAGCAGAATGGGAATACGCTGCACGAGGCGGCCTTGAATCTGCAACTTTCCCATGGGGAGGGCCTTATGCGAAAAATGACAGAGGATGTTTCTTAGCGAACTTTAAGCCATTACGTGGTGACTATGCCGCAGACCAGGCTTTATATACTGTAGAAGCAGATGCTTACGAACCAAACGATTATAATCTGTACAATATGGCGGGTAACGTTTCGGAATGGGTAGCATCATCTTACGATCCAGCTTCTTACAATTACACATCTACAATGAACCCCAATGTAAATGACGACGAGAACATGCGTAAAGTAGTACGCGGAGGTTCCTGGAAAGACGTTGCATACTTCTTACAGGTTAGTACGCGTGACTACGAATATGCAGATTCTGCTCGTAGTTATATCGGTTTCAGAACTGTACAGGACTATATGGGTACTGATGTAGTATTGAACCAAAACTTTGGAGACGCCCGATAATCGCGTCTAACTAAAAAGTCAAATCTTAACTTAACTTAACTTAACTTAATTAAACTATAGTATTATGGCACAATCAAAATCATCTAAAAAGTTATTTAACATGGCCTATGGCCTTGGAGCTTCTATCGTTATCCTGGGAGCCTTATTTAAAATCCTTCACTGGGAGTTAGGTCCCCTAAACGGTGGGTTGCTATTGGCGATCGGTCTTATTACCGAGGCGATCATTTTCGCAATCTCAGCCTTTGAGCCGGTAGAGGATGATTTAGACTGGTCTTTGGTATATCCTGAATTAGCAGGAGGCAAAGGCAAAGGAAAGAAAGAAGAGCCACAAGACGCTCAAGGTATGTTGTCTCAGAAATTAGACGAGATGCTTAAAGGTGCTAAGATCGATTCAGAATTAATGAGTAGTCTCGGAGACAGCATCCGTTCTTTTGAAGGTGCTGCTAAGAGTATGGCCCCAACTGCCGAAGCTATGAATTCTACTAAGAAGTATAGCGAAGAAATGGCACTTGCTGCCGCTCAAATGGAATCATTAAACAGTCTTTATAAAGTTCAGGTAGAATCTACCAGCCGTCAGGCAGAAGTGAACGAACGTGTTGTTGAGAATGCAGAACAACTGAAAGCTCAAATGGAGCATCTTGCTACTAACCTGTCTTCGTTAAACGGAGTCTATGGAGGTATGCTATCTGCAATGGGAGGTAAAAACTAAGGTTTTCCAACCAAATTATTAATCTTAAACAGCATTAAAAATGGCACAAGGAAATCTATCCCCGCGGCAAAAGATGATCAACCTGATGTATCTGGTTTTCATCGCAATGCTTGCGCTGAACATGTCCAAAGAGGTATTATCTGCCTTCGGACTACTTAATGAGAAAATTACCGATGCAAATGTTGCTGCCACAGAACGTAACACGGCCTTCATGGAAAGTCTTGCTACGAAAGCTGCGGAACAACCGGAACAATATGCCGAGGTAAAACTGAAAGCCGATAAAGTATCTGAGATTTCAGAAGAACTAAATACCTATCTCGAGGATTTGAAAACCCAGATGATGGGAACACTGAAACCTGAAGATGCAGTGGATTATGAAGTTCAGGATAAACCTGACTTCCTGGATCGCAGATTCTTTCAGGGTGATAAGTTAAAGCCGGAAGGGCAGGAATTTTTAGATAAGATCAACAATTACCGCACCGAGATGATAGCGGTACTGGGAGATAGTTATCCGGATATAAAGAGCTCTATCGAATCTAATTTTAGTACTTCTCCGGTTGAAAACCGAGACGGTAAAAAGATCGATTGGCTAAACTATCACTATGAAGGATTCCCGTTGGTTGCGTCGAAGACAAAACTAACGTCACTTCAGAACGATATCAAGGTAACCAAGAATGAACTTTTGTCGAAAATGTTAGCCGGTCAACAAGCAACGGCCTTATCGTTTACGCAATACAATACCTTGTTGGAGCAATCTAAATCTGCATTTTATGCAGGTGAAAAGTTTGAAGGAGGAATCGTTTTGGGACGAAAGGATCCAAATACAAAACCAAACCGTGTTGAGCTTACATTAGATGGCAGACCGTTGGGCGAAGATCAATATACTATCGAGAACGGTAAAGTGAAGTTGAATATCAATGCAGGTGCTGCCGGAGATCACAAGATCGAAGGGAACCTTATCTTCCTTCAGGATGGTAAAGAAGTTGAAATTCCTGTAAGCAGTAGTTTTGCAACCATTACAAAACCTAATTCGGCGGTTATTTCGGCCGATAAGATGAATGTGGTATATCGTGGTGTTGAAAATCCGATGACCGTATCCATCCCTGGTATTCCGGATAACAAAGTTACCGCTTCTGGTGCTGGATTAACGAAGGTTTCAGGTAGTAAATATGTAATGCGTCCCGGTGGAGGTAGAGAAGTTGTAATTACTGCAAGTGGTACACTTCCCGATGGCCAGAGGATCAGTACACCAAGTACCTTCCGTATTAAAGACATTCCGTGTCCAACCGGAACCATTCGTGGTGAGGACGGAAATGGCGGATGTGTTCGTATGCAGCGTCAGGGACTTGAGATCGCAAGTATTGGAGCTATACTTCCAGACTTCGATTTCGATATCAACCTAAACGTAACAGGATTTAAATTCAAAGTATCCGGACAACCAACGGTTGTTGTTAATGGTCGTAAGATGAACGAGCAGGCCAAAGGAGCTCTTAGAAGAGCTAAACGTGGTGAAACAGTACAGATATTTGATATTACTGCGAACATCGCTAACAACTCCGGATATAAGCTGAAGAAGATATCTCCGGTTTGTATCGAGTTAACGAACTAAGATTAAAATTTAGAATATGAGCTTTAAAAATGTTGTTTTATTTGGTTTAGGCCTTTTATTCGGTACGTATACTGCCACGGCGCAGTTAAATGTGCTGAATGCCAAAACACCTGAAGATATAGGTAAGAAGACAGAAGCGCAGATTGCCTATGATAATGATGAGCCATTGCCCTATGGTTACACCGATGAGCGTGATGTGTTATGGTCCAGGACTGTTTGGGAGATCATCGATCTTGATGAAAGAGTGAACTTCCCATTGTACTATCCAATCGACACGAACAACATTGGTGCGGAACGTAGATCATTGTACGATGTGTTGGTGAAGAATATCAAGAATGGAAACATTGAAGATGTGTATTCAGATTCATATTTTACTGAAAAGCGAACCCTGAAAGATATCGAAGCATCACTGGTTTATAGTGATACTACCGATGTGGGTATCGATCAGTATAATGCCGAAGGCAGAGTAGATGAAGAGTATATTAGAAAGTTTTCTCTTGATGCTGGTGATGTGGAAGAATGGAGAATCCGTGGTATCTGGTACCTTGACAAGCGTCAGGGAGAACTTAAATACCGCTTACTAGGTCTTTGTCCTGTTGCCAACGAAGCACGTTCTAAAGCTTTCCCTGATGATAATATCGATAGTAAAGTTGAGCTTTTCTGGGTATGGTTCCCTGCAGCAAGGGAAGTGTTACACAAAGCCAAAGCTTTTAACAGAAGAAATACTTCGCAACCGATATCATTCGATCATTTGTTGAACTCTAGACGTTTTAGTGGTATTGTCTACAAAGAAGATAATGTTCAAGGAGACAGAGCAGTTAACGAATACATCAACGATAATGCATTGATGCAATTATTGGAATCGGATAGAATTAAAGAACAAATCAGAAATATCGAGATTGATTTGTGGAACTATTAATAGTTTCAATATTATAGGTATTTTAACCCTCCCTGGCCTTGGCTGCGGAGGGTTCTTTCTTTTATCTACTTATCCCGGGCATAACAGCTCCTGTGCTACCATTATTTATGGTATGCATCTTTTCGGTATCTTTATTTTATTCAAACAATAGAATTGAAACAGCTAGATTATATTATTGTTGGATCCGGCATTGCAGGGATTGCCTTTTGTGAGAATCTGGAGGCTAATTCCAGGCACTATGTGGTTTTCGACTCTGGTGAGCAAAGCGCTACCGGTGTTGCAGGAGGGGTAGTAAATCCTATGGTTCTTAAACGGTTGAACCCCATATGGAAGGCTTCTCAATTTATAAATAAGGCCAAACCGTTCTTTGAAGGCCTTCAGAATAAATTAAATACCCAAATTGTAAAAGATCAACCGTTACTTCGGATCTTTGCTACTGCCGAGGAACAGAACGACTGGGTAGTGGCCAGTGATTCTCCTGCTATGGAACAATTTCTTCAACCCGAAATTATCCACAACACTAATACCAATATCAATGCTCCGCTGGGCTATGGAGCAGTAAGAAATACCTTCCGCATAGATACTCCTTTGTTACTCCAGGCATACAGGAAATATCTGTACAATAGTGGTAAATTGATCTCTGAGGAATTTAATCATAATGAGTTGAAAGAAACTAATGATGGATTCGTCTACCGCGATTTAAACACTCGGCATGTAATCTTCGCAGAGGGTTCGCTTGTATTAAAGAATCCGTGGTTTACCCTCGATTGTATTATTCCCAAAAAGGGTGAATACCTGCTTGTTAGATCAACGGAATTGAAATGTGAAGCAACTCTTAAAGGTCCTTATTTTATGATCCCAACCGAAGACGACCTATATATGGTTGGCGCCACTTTCGCTCATGGGGATTTCAGTTACGACAAAACTGTTAAGGGACGGCAAACCCTCGAAAAAGCCATTCAAAAAATGGTAAAATGCCCGTATGAGATCGTGGACCAAATCTGTGGAATGCGTCCAACAGTAAAAGATCGCAGACCGTTATTAGGTTCGCTGAATACTAATGGAATTTATTTTCTGAATGGCCTTGGTACCCGTGGATTACTTATGGCACCTCTATTATCCCAATGGTTGTTCCAACTCATAGAGAACAACACACCGCTCCCACCTGAAGTGGATATAAGAAGATTTGATGATTAGTATTTTATTTTGCTTTTTCCGGGTCGTACTTAAAGAAGAAATTGATCCATATATTTCTGGATAAACGCAGTATAATAGGTAAGAAAACGATAAGGGTACCTGTTATCACAAAAAAGGAACTCAACCTACCCAGATTCAGAAAAAAATAAGAGATAATAAAGGCAGCCACCGCAAAAGCAACTCCTACCGCATAGCTAACATACATGGCCCCGTAAAAGAAAGACGGCTCGATCTTAAATTTGGTGTGGCAGTGCGGGCATTTTTCATGCATTTTTAAAGTATCTGAAAGTATATACGGATTTTTAGTTTTATATAGGTCGCCTTCGTGGCAGACAGGACATTTTCCGTTTAAAATACTGTATATTTTTTTTCCTTTCATGCGTATTTTTTTGCTGAGCCAAAATTAAGCATCTTTGCACAATTCTTATGTCACAATTGTTACTAAAATGATCAATATCCATAATTTGTCGGTTAGTTTCCAGGGAGATTATCTCTTCGAGGGAATCACCTTTCAACTCACACCAGGCGATCGGGTAGGATTGGTAGGAAAGAATGGTGCCGGCAAGTCCACCTTACTCAGGATCATTGCGGGAGAACAGGAATATGATGAGGGACAGATCGCAACCGATAAAAAGGTCACCACCGGATTTCTGAAACAGGATATCGATTTCACCAAAGGAAGAACTGTGCTCGAGGAGGCCTATGAAGCTTTTTCTGAAATAAAAACCCTGGAAAAGAAAATGGAACAGGTCACTGTCGAAATGAGCGAGCGTAACGATTATGAAAGTGAGGCCTATCACCAGTTGATGGTCGACCTAAATGATCTACAACATCAGTACGAGATCGTTGGGGGGTATAACTACCAGGGTGAGACCGAAAGAATATTGAAAGGACTTGGTTTTGAGCGTGAGGATTTCAACCAGCCAACCGATACGTTTTCGGGAGGTTGGCGCATGCGTATCGAACTGGCCAAACTGTTGCTTCAGAATAATGACGTATTACTACTTGACGAACCTACCAACCACCTCGATATAGAATCTATTTTATGGTTGGAAGAGTTTCTGAAAAATTATACTGGAGTAGTGATGCTTGTGTCTCACGACAGGATGTTTCTGGATAATATTACAAACAGAACAATCGAGATCTCACTTGGGAAGATCTACGATTATAACAAACCGTATACAAAATATCTCGCCTTACGAGAAGAGTTGCGAACGCAGCAACTAGCCACTCAAAAGAACCAGCAAAAGCAGATCGAACAAACCGAGAAACTAATAGAAAAGTTTCGTGCAAAGGCCAGTAAGGCTACTATGGCACAATCGCTAATTAAAAAACTGGATCGAATGGACCGCGTGGAGGTGGACGAGGATGACAATGCAGTGATGAGTTTACGGTTCCCGGTTTCGGTAAAACCGGGGAAGGTGGTCATAGAAGCCGAAAATATCTCTAAGAGTTACGGAGACAATAAAGTGTTGAGCGGGATAGATCTTTTCGTGGAGCGTGATAGCAAGATAGCTTTCGTGGGGCAAAATGGACAAGGAAAGTCCACCCTGGCGAAGATCATTGTAAACGAGATCGATTATAAAGGAAATCTAAAACTGGGGCACAATGTAGAGATAGGTTATTTTGCGCAAAACCAGGTGGACTATCTCGATGGGAATAAAACCGTGGAAGACACCATGCTGGATGCAGCCGATGAGAGAACCCGCCCAAAAGTGCGGGACATCCTGGGAGCATTCTTATTCAGGGGAGATGAAGTGGATAAATATGTACGGGTTTTATCCGGAGGAGAGCGAAACCGGCTTGCTCTCGCAAAATTGCTGCTGCAGCCCTTTAATGTATTGGTGATGGATGAGCCTACCAATCACCTGGATATGAAATCTAAAAATGTACTAAAAGACGCCTTAAAGAATTTCGAAGGTACCTTGATCGTGGTTTCTCACGACAGGGATTTTCTCCAGGGGCTCAGCAATAAGGTGTATGAGTTCAAGGACAAAAAGATCAAAGAGTATCTGGGCGATATCGATTTCTTCCTAGAGCAGCGGAATATTCAGAACTTGAGGGAAGCAGAAAAACGTTCGGAAGTGGCTGTAAACAAAAAGAGCACTACTTCAGAAGGAAAAAAGAACTACGAGCAGCAAAAAAAGCAAAAATCCCTTCAGAATAAATTAAGTAAGATCGAAAGTAAGATCAATAAGCTGGAGAGAGAAATAAATGCCATTGATGTGGAACTGCAGATCAATTACGACGAGACGATCTCTCAGCCTAACTTCTTCGATAATTATCAGCAAAAAAAGAACGACCTGGACGTACTTATGCAAGAATGGGAAGAGCTCACCCAGTTGTTAGAAGAATTAAGTTAGAATTTATGAATCCTTTAACGTCTCGCTGCTATGGCATCATTTAAATTTGACCTACTCTAGCAACCTTAAACCTTCATGCGAAAAATTATACTGTATATCCTGGGTGCGCTGCTATTGGTTGTAGCGTATTTTGGCGCTCAATATATCATAGCAAATAGTGAACAGCCCAAACCCCAGGCAGAAGAAATCGTTAAAACCGTTTTTGTTGAAAATGTAAAGAATAAAACGGTACCCATTGTAATCACCGCCACCGGAAATCTAATTGCCAAGAACCGTCTCGAACTATATTCTGAGGTTCAGGGAGTGTTTAGGTCGAGTGCCCGAGATTTTAAAGCCGGCCAACCCTATAAAAAAGGTGAAACTCTCATTAGAATGGATGCCGCCGAATATTATGCATCTGTACAGGCAGCCAGGAGCGAATTTTACAATTTAGTAACTTCCTTAATGCCGGATCTAAGGCTCGATTTTCCTGAAGCCTTTCAAACATGGGAACAATACCTCGCCACCATAGATATAAACAAGAGTCTACCGGCCCTTCCGCAGGTAACCAATGATAAATTAAATTACTTTATAACCGGGCGAGGTGTTAACTCCTCATTTTACAACATTAAAAATATGGAACAGCGCCTCGGTAAATTTTCAATCGTTGCGCCTTTTAATGGCATAGTGACCGAAGCATTGGTGACACGAGGAACACTGATACGTTCTGGACAGAAATTAGGAGAGTTTATCGATACCTCATCCTTTGAAGTTCAACTTTCCATTGGGAAGGAATTTAGTGACTTATTGGAAATTGGTGAGAAAGTTTCCTTAAGTACAATAGAAGGCTCCCGGGAGTTTACAGGTACAGTGAGCCGTATTAATGGTAGAATCGATCAGGCCACCCAGACCATTTCGGTATTTGTGACAGTGGTTGCCGAAGGACTAAAGGAGGGGATGTACGTGCAGGCTTATGTGGATGCGCGGGATGAGACCGATGCTATTGAGATTCCCCGAAAACTATTGGTAAATGAATCCCAGGTATATATAGTACGAGATTCTGTTTTAGACCTTATACCTGCCAACCCGGTCTATTTTTCGGCAAAGAATGTAGTGCTAAAGGGAATTCCGGACGGCACCAGATTGTTGTCCAGATCTATTCCCGGAGCTTACGCCGGAATGAAAGTTAAATACCTGGAGGAATCTCCTCAAACAACGGGCGATACACTGGTTAATTAAACACTCCATGAGAAAGCTTATCAGTTATTTTATTAAGTATGAAGTAGCCGTAAATGTGGTAATACTGGCCTTTGTGATCTTTGGAGTGATTGGGATTTTTAGATTGAAATCGTCATTCTTTCCACTTCAGGAGGCGGAAATTATCAGTATCAATATTGCGTATCCAGGTGCCGCCCCCCAGGAAATTGAAGAAGGGGTTGTACTGAAGATAGAAGATAATCTTAAGGGCCTTAAAGGTATAGAGCGTGTAACATCTGTATCTCGTGAAAATGGAGGTAGTATTACCGTTGAAATTGAAAGTGGTGAGGACATAGACGTATTATTGGCTGAGGTAAAAAATGCCGTCGACCGGGTACCAAACTTTCCCACCGGCATGGAGCCATTGGTAGTTGCCAAACAGGAAAGGGTAAGGCAAACCATAGATTTTGCGATTAGCGGTGAGAACATAGAGTTGTCTGCCTTAAAGCAAATTGGTAGACAGGTGGAGAACGATCTTCGGGCTATAGACGGAATATCACAAATTAGCGTTTCCGGTTATCCAGAAGAGGAAATTGAGATAGCGGTTCGGGAGAATGATCTTTTGGCCTACGATCTAAGTTTTACTGAGGTTGCGGCAGCCGTTTCCAGGGCCAATATTCTTACTACGGGCGGAAATATTAAAACCGATGCCGAGGATTACCTTATCCGGGCTAACAACCGATCGTACTACGGATCTGAGCTAAACAACCTGATCGTTCGAGCCTCTCCTGATGGTACATTAGTACGTCTGCATCAGGTTGCAGATGTACGGGACCGATTTTCGGAGACGCCTAATGCCTCCTACTTTAATGGGAATGTAGCCGTAAATATTGAGATCACTAACACCAATAACGAAGATCTTATCTCCTCTGCCGAGAAGGTGAATGCATATATAGATGAATTCAACCAGAAATACACCGGGGTACATATTGACGTTGTGAGCGACAGCTCTGTGAGGTTAAATCAGCGTACCGAACTACTGGTGAAAAACGGGATCATGGGGATTATACTGGTACTATTGTTCCTTTCTTTTTTTCTGAATACCCGAATGGCATTCTGGGTGGCCTTTGGTTTACCGATCTCATTTTTAGGGATGTTTATTTTTGCAGCCTATCTCAACGTTACCATAAATGTGCTGTCACTATTTGGAATGATCATCGTTATAGGGATATTGGTTGACGACGGAATAGTCATTTCAGAAAATATATACCAACATTATGAAAAGGGAAAACCAAGGGTGCGTGCTGCGATCGATGGCACCATCGAGGTGTTGCCTCCTATTGTGTCGGCCATTATAACAACGGTACTGGCATTTTCCACCTTTCTATTTCTGGACGGGCGAATAGGTGATTTTTTTAGCGAAGTTTCGGTAGTGGTCATTCTTACCCTTGTGGTTTCATTAATAGAAGCTTTGATCATTCTTCCTGCGCACATTGCCCACTCTAAGGCATTGCTTCCTGAGGCGGAAAAAAAGAAAGAAAGCAAGACACGTATAGGAGCTATTTTTGCTAAACTTAGGCAATTTAATGTCTATGGCGACCGATTTATGAGGTATTGCAGGGATAAATTGTATAGTCCTACCTTGCATTTTGCGATGAATAATCGCTTT
>Ga0070726_10003256_pt1 | contig 13813 bp, 17 predicted proteins | sample tdAd471_FD_67275 | JGI IMG/M metagenome (GOLD analysis project Ga0070726, IMG submission 67275) | Marine sediment microbial communities from the Atlantic coast under amendment with organic carbon and nitrate - tdAd47.1 | ecosystem: Environmental > Aquatic > Marine > Coastal > Sediment | place...
GAGCCCATAGGAAACATCCCGCCTGCTGAAGCCGAGAAAAACTATTACGCCATGCTGGACGAAACCCACATGGCAGCTTAACTTAAACCAAATAGCCTCCGGCAATACCGGGGCGGTTCAGGACGAGATAGTTTCTCAATTTGAGTGCCATTGCTGAAGAATTATATTTTGCGCGTTTTGGATACGCGAGGGGGGTAACACGGTCGACGCCAATTCGACCTATGTCGCTATCAGCCGCGCGGAAACACGAGGCTGTCGTTTATCCTGACAACCGCAATGAGCTTCGAATTGACGAACGTACTGACGATCTCGGCATCGGCCTAGTCAGCGGCTGACCTAGCGTCCAGCACCCCGCTTGATGCTTCAGATTTCGATGATCGCATTAGGCAACTCGTTGGGTTTGGGCCCCTGCGCCGGGAAATGTTCCGCGAGGACACGCCCGCAATTTTCGATGGCCGTAACAAAACCGTCGCCAGGTGTCCCTTTTTTGATATCATCAACCAAACTTGCCAGGATATTGTCCCATGTTTCCGCAGGAACCTTCGCATTGATTCCGGAATCAGCAAGCACTTCGGCGCATCGTTCCGTAAGTGATGCATAGATTAGTACACCGGTATGCTCACACGTATTGTGGAGGTTTCTTGCGACGAATTGCTCCAGCGCCCGATGGTGAACGTGCCCGCGTTTGAGTGATGCTGGCGTCAGGAACCTGCGGACACCAGGAATTGAAGCCAACACCAAGATTGTTATGAAAAGAATTGACTGGCCAATAGAGTAGGCCCCCAGAGCTGCAATCACATTTGTGTGAGTGGTCCCAACATGGGCTGCACGCCACCCCCAAGCAAAGACGTCAGGATTCAAGGCAAAATTGCTGAGAGCGAGAACCAGAAGCGGCAAGGCGATTGCCACCGCTGCAGCCCAAGCCAGCGGAACCTCGAGATAGGTCGATGCCTCCTCCGCCACAACACAAACGATCTCACCGCGCGTGGTCAACTCCGCTGAAGAAACGGCTTGTTCGATGCGCTTATAGTCGTCAGGGTTTAGCAACATCTCACCATCCCCCCGACGCGCCGCCGCCGCCAAATGAGCCACCCCCACCGCTGAAGCCTCCGCCCATGCCGCCCATGCGACCACCACCATGACCGTGGCCGCCGCGACTGGTTAGGAGCATCAATGGTAAAAGCCACAGATCCGCTCGGTGGCCTTTACGACCGCCGACTGTTCCGATTAGCCCGAACACTACCCAGAGGACAAGAATGGCAATCAAACCAAGCGGGATGGCGCCGTCTGACGCCGTTTGCGCTTGTGTTACTGAATCTACACGGGATTTCGCTTGCTCATCGGGCAACGACAGCTGAGCGATCAGCCCATCGGCACCCGCCAGCACGCCACCGGCCATATCATCGGCACGAAATTTTGGGAGTACTAGCTCCTGAAGAATGACGCTAGATAACGCGTCGGTGAGGACACCCTCCAAGCCATAACCTACCTCGACGCGAACACGCCGCTCATTAGGCGCTACGATCAATAATACGCCTGTATTTCTCTTCGAATCGCCGATGCCCCAGGCTCGGCCTAACTGATAGCCGTAGTCTTCTATTTCGAGGCCATCAAGTGATGACACCGTGACCACCACCAGTTGCCGTGTCGTTCCGTTCTCGAGCCCTTCCAGATTTTTAGCGAGCTCGGCCTCACTCTGGGGAGACAATATATTAGCTTGATCGACAACTCTCCCGCTCAGCGTTGGAAAGTTTGGATTAGCCGCCAATACCAAAGCACTCATCAGCAGTCCTGCGATCAGCAATAGTAAGCGCGTCCATTGTTTTAGAGTGATTGAATTCATTGTGATTTCGAAGATGCTCGGTGTTTAGCAACCGGAACCCAAGCTGATTTCACGCTCGCATGATCTTGCTGGACAGAGGGAGTCTTCAGCATCTGCCGGGCTTTCGAGAGACTGTAGTCAGCACCAGACCGAATAAAACCGGAAAGCGTTATCATTTCCGTTTCATTGTCTGGTAGTTCATGATTATGATCGCCATGAGCAACCGCGATACGATGTTTGGTTATTTCAATCTGACTAAACACGGTAAGAAAGTGCTGGCCAGGCTTCAGATCGAATTTATATTTGCTAGATGCAATCAGACGGCCTAATAGGGCGGAAAACCGGTTCGGTTCGGCCCGGTATCGCTGAATTGCCGTGAAAATTCTGACCGCGGGATCATCGCCCTTCGTCTGGGTTGCTAAAGCACGAAATTGAGCAAGCGCACTCAACATGATAGATTACTGGTCATGGAACCCGGTAAAGTTTCCACCAGGTCACTTGGCGGCTTCGCTAAAATGGTTAAATCAATACCCACCGGTGTTTCAGCTTGCATTGCCGTGAGACGATCGAACCTGACTGCCACATCTTCAAAGGTCGCTTTTGGCGAAAGGCCGAATGATACGACTTTACTGGCAAACACAAACCTCAGACGGTTACTTTTTGGACTGGACATTTGACAGACCTGCATTCTGATTTCCCTTCCTGGGGCGTTTCATAGGCTGCAGAACTTGCCAGCAAGGCGAAGGCTGCGATTGAAACAATAGTGGGGTATTTCATGCCTATTTTCCTTTTTTACGTCGTGGTTAGAATGACGGGTTTGGTCGTGAAACGTTACACTTGGATAGTCAGATGTTGGATTATGGCCGCAGTGCCCAAGGAGGCTACCGCTGCGCCGTCCCACGCCCGCGGGCTCTGGCCCGCTCCCACGGCCAGCAGCCATCTAGCTCCACATCAATGGAGAAGCTCAGAAAGGTCCGGATAGTGACAAGAGCACCAAGAACTGCGATGTTCGTCAGCGAAGGCTCGAGCACAAGAGATCGCAGTATGTCCGCAGCTACTAATAGCTCAAGCGCAATCAACGTGCTGCGGCCAAGTTCACGGCGGAACAAAGTATAACGATCTTCCATATTATGACGTACAACTAAGGCTATTGCTTTCACTACGCTCCAGACAAACCCGCCCGCGATCACGGCCAACGCCGCCAGCTCAAGGCCTATGATGGTCCAGGTGACCAAGTAATCAATCGCAATACCGATCATGTCCTATCCTGTCTTATAATCAGCATACGACCGATGGAAACTATCCCGCCCTCGGGCGTCATTTGATTGCCTTCCTGATTTCGCGTAGACGCAGGCACGTGGCTTTGGTGACAGCGGTGCCGAACGGTTAAAACTGGCGAGCTTGATAACGAAGCTCTTACACTGCGCTCATCGGCAGTGGAATTAGCCAAGTGGCATACCGGCGTTCGTCGCAGGTTGCGCTATATGCGCGTTAGCTCGGCAGATGACTTGCAAATCACACTCAGTGGAGCAACTTTCATGAGCGATATTAATTTCCCGGCCCAAGGCCTTGCGCGATCGGTGCAATTTCACACGAAGCGTATTGGCTGATAAACCAATGTCTTTCGATATCTTCGTTCGGTCTTCTGCGCGTAAATCAGCCCGTTCGATCAATTTTTTGTAGTTGGGATTTAGCTTGGAGAGATTTTTCTGGATGCATGGAAAGTCTGTTTCAGGCTCCTCTTCTGCTGGCCCCGAGAGCTCCAGGAACGTGGCATATTCGTTCAATTTTTTGGTCTCTTGAGTCCGCTTTCTGAAATGATCTGAAAGAACCGAACGCAATATGCTCGAGAGCCATCCGCGAATTTTCTCGCAGCTTTGAAGATCATCGGCCCGTGTCAAAACACGGACGAAAAAATCCTGCAACACATCCTGTGCATCTTGTTCATTCCGGGTGTGCCGCAGGAGAAAGTGAAAGATACGATCTTTGGATTCCACCAGTGCCTCGTTTACTAATCTTCGATTTTTCGAAATGGAACTCTTAATCTGGGTAGACATTTTTATTCCTTCCCTCTTGCGTTTGATTTCCTGGTTTTGGCTCGTCCTTGACTAAGAGGGGTGTAACAACTCGAAAAATTGAGCATCACTGGTATTTTCTCATAAGTATAGTTACTGAGGCCCAGAGCCGGAATTCTAGGTTCAGGACCTATTAAAGTGCTGGCATAATTGGTGTGAGGTTGATTCAATGGTGATGCGAAGGAGGCATTGCCATGAGTGATTTGATTTGGTTGGCCGAGGCGCAGATGCGCAAGATTGAGTCCTATTTTCCGTTATCGCATGGCGTTCCCCGCGTTGATAACCGTCGGATTATCAGCGGCATCATTTTTTGTAATCCGCAACGGGCTGCGCTGGCGTGACGTTCCAACGGAGTATGGGCCACCCAAGACGATCTACAATCGGTTTGTCCGCTGCAGCCGTATGGGCGTGTCGGGCACGATATTCGCAGGCCTAGCAGCCAAGGCGGGCAAGCCTGATCAGTTGATGATCGATGCCACGCTCTTAAAGGCACACCGAACAGCGGCCAGCCTTTTAAAAAAGGGGCTATTCCCAGACGTATAGGTCGAACCAAGGGTGACCTGAACTCGAAGCTACACGCCGTTTGTGATGGCAACGGGCGACCATTGATCATTTTGCTGAGCGAAGGTCAGATGAGTGATTTCGGCGGTGCGGCGCTGATGATAGACGCTTTCCCGAAGGCCAAGGCCCTTTTGGGCGATAAAGGATATGATGCCGATTGGTTCCGCGATGCACTTACCGAACGCAAAATTGAAGCCTGCATCCCCTCAAAATCAAACCGCAAAATCCACATCCCTCACGACACCGTTCTCTATCGACAACGCCATAAAATCGAGATCATGTTCGGGCGCCTGAAAGACTGGCGGCGCAGCCACACCCACTATGACCGATGCGCCCACACCCTCATGTCTGCCGTCTGCATCGCCGCAACCATCATCTTCTGTATCAATCAATGAGTCCTGAGCCTAGGTGGTTGTCAGTAAAAGTTAGTTTCAAGGCCGCCGCCCTTCTCGTTCCAGCGAGCGCAATACCGCTTAGTCCATCATGGTGTTTCCGGCGCGATCATTGAGAGGGTGGCACCAAGATAGGAAATCGTCGATTCAGCACCGGCGTTGGCGTTTATGCTAGCCTCAGCGCCCTATCACCGCTTCGCTCGCACGAAGGCCGAGGGGCGTCAGTATCACGCCCAGAGTTTTCGTAAGCTAGGTGTTGCCACTTCGAATACTCGGGTGTCGCCAGTTTTGACGGTACCCGACCAAGAGATGGCATTCTATTTCCAGTCTTACGCTTGCGAAATCTTATTGCCGGCGGACGCGTGCTCGCCACCAACAATAACTACTGGTCCCGGAGCCCGTTGACCACAGTGTCTCGGCGCAAGAAGAACATGAGCACCATAACGCTCATAATGGCGGCGAAGAAGCACCACACCGATATGAACCAGGTAACGTAAAAAGCTCCAGCCGCGATAAAAGACAGGATCGCGGTGGCTCCGAACCATCTCACCCAGCGGTGGCTTGATAAAAGCGGGCTTACACATGTGCCCAATACATATAACGCCATAACGACCGGGATGTAGAAGTGGGGAGAGACATAGTCGATATGACCTTCCGCGGCCGTTGCTATGATCGGCAAGCGGATGAGGTTGTAGAGCAGGTAAAATCCGACCAAAGCTCCCCCTGTTGCTGTGACGAGTAGCGCTTTGCGGCGCCAAGCCACAGTTTCCAGCAAATAGACGGCGATCGGTACGTAGATCGGCCAAAGCACATGTGAAAACACTGAATAGGCGTAAGTTAGAAAGGTATTGAGCAATGGCGCCTTGTCAGGAAAGGTTAGCCACAGGGAACCTTCGATCAATTGCTGGATGCCAAACAAAACAGGTATGAAAGCATATGGTATCTCGCCGGGCTGCCGGACAAACCGCGTCGTCACCGTGCCGGCCACCAACAACGCGGCACCGGCAGTAAAACTTGCTGTAGCGGAAAAACACATATTCGTCAGACCTCGCTAGTGGTTACTAATTAGCCGAGCGCTCGCGCTGGGCAACTCGATAGAACTTCTTCATGCGCCGATCACTCGCCTGTTGCAATCCCGTTGACATGTGTAAGTGAAAGGGAGTGCCTTTTTTTGGCAAATGAATTATCATTGGTGATTGTGTCAGCCTCGAGATGGTTGGTCTTTGTGGTTATCCACAACTGTTTTCTACCAAATCGGCCCATACCGGCAGATGGTCTGACGCTTTTTTAGCGGCCAGACTGTGATGTACACCAGCTTCTATGGCGGTCAGGCCCGGACAGTGCATGATCCGGTCAAGTCGTGCAATCGGGCTGCGCGAATGGAAACTACGCCCACATTCCACTATCGAATAGCTGCGCTTAAAGTCGCTCAGGCACCCACGATTTGCACTCCATTCATTGAGATCACCCATCAATATCGATCGCATTCCCTGCCCGTAATGTTTCGCTAGCTTGATAACCGCTGCGGCCTGCTTGCGGCGCCAAAGACCAGATAGGTCCAGATGCATGCCAAAAGTTGAGATATGCATATCGCCAATTTCGATGTGCGCCCTGACCGCTCCGCGCGGCTCAAGGCACGGGATGTGTATTATGTCATGCGCGTGAACGATCGCTGATCTGCGAACCAGAATCGCGTTGCCGTGCCACCCCATAGAATCAATCTGAACATCCAGCGGAATGGCGCGATAGTCGCTATTCTGTTCAAGCAGCAAAGCAGGAATAGCGGCCGCACGAACACCAAATCGTCGGTCGGACTCCTGCAGCGCAACTATATCGGCATCAAGTTCGTTCAAAACATCAATGATCCGACCAGGATTACGCCGCCTGTCGGTGCCGATTGCTTTATGGATATTATAACTGGCAACCTTTAGCATTGTGTAATCCGGGACTATCGAGCATTAACTTTGCCTAAATCGCAACCGTGCCAGATTTAGATAAGCAAAAATGACGAAAATTTTATCTGTCACCAAGACTGATACGGTTTCCCGGTATCTCGAACAGGATTAAATAATCGAGGAAAGCTTTTCCCCGAAAGGCGTTACCACGGCAATTTCGTCAACAATCAGCGAAAAGAAAGCGAATTTCCCCATCGCAAGTCGGTCAGCCATTGCTGGATGATCATACAACCCACTAAAAGCGACATAGCAAACAATCCATCCAGCAATCAACTCGATTTGCGACTCGGCAGTTGCCGTATGAACCGTCCCCAACAACGAAGCAAGATCAATAGATCTTATCACTCCCAAGACAAGGGCCAACGCAAAACCAGCGGCGATTTTCTCGGGATCAATCTTCGTTCGTTTTTATCTTTCGCAACCAATTATCTTTCGCACAGATTGTGCGCCTTGCCGCAACACGCGACGATACCGATCACAAAAAAGCCAGTTTCTGATTAATTTGACTGTGCTCAGCGGAGGGTTAAAAAATGTTGCCGGACCGCGTCACCGAGCCTAAGCGAGCCACAATGATGGGATTTGTCCCGGCTGTGTCCGGAATAAACGCGTATTGCTATGATATTGGAATTTCTCCGGGACAACCCGGCAACCCGCTGGTGGTCGACAGTCACCGAGCCTCCCGTACCCGTCCACGTTTCTGCGCCTTGGCGCATAGGCTTGGCAGAATGGGGGCGCATTCTGGCACGCGCGGTTCGTGGCGCTGTGGCTGAGGATTTCGGCATGGTGGCCAGTTCAATCGCTTTTGCGGCTTTCCTATCGATCCTTCCTCTCCTAAGTGTCGTGGCGCTGAGCTACGGTGCGCTGGTTCCACGCGATGAGGTGCTTGGCAATGTTTCGATGCTGGCAAGCATATTGCCCGACTCAGCAAAGGCGTTTGTGCAGGAGTGGCTCGGCAAGAGCCTTACGCGGCGCGAGGGGAACGGACTGGCTTTGACGGCGTCGATCGCGCTGACACTGTTCGGCGGTCGCCGGGTGGGCCACTCCCTCCTCCACGGGATAGATATCGCCAGTGGAAACGCACAGGATCGCGATCCGATCGCCACTCAGGTGTGGGCGCTCGGCACGGTGACTGCGGGCGCACTGCTGCTATTTGCGGCACTATTGACGATCTCCGGATTGGCGCTTCTTGGTAAGGCTATTCCTGCGGGCATCCCTGGCGTCGCCCGTGGCATCCACTTGATAATGTGGTTAGCGCTGACACTCGGGTCCGCGCTCGCGCTCGTGCATATCTATCGTTATGTTCCCGTGCGCGCACCTACCGCCTGGCGATGGGTTATCCCGGGAATGTTAGTCGCTGTCGCCTCATGGCTGAGCGCAACGCTTATCTTCCAGTTCTATGTCACCCGGCTCGCACAATATGACAGCATCTACGGTTCGCTGTCGGCGATCGTGGTGCTTCAGCTCTGGCTTATGTTGTCCGCTTACATCCTACTATTCGGGGCCAAGGTAAATGCTGAGGCGATGCGTCAGGTAGGGATCGGAACACCGCCTTCAAAAAAATGACAGGAGCGGCGGCCGGCTAATTTCTTCCTGGGCGGTGTAACGCGATGGCCTCAAATACGTCTTAATTACTAGCGACACCATTTTTTGTGCCGTCACCCAGACAATGAAATTGTTTGAAAGACTTGCAAAGGAGAAAAGCCATGAGCAATATAACAACTGATCCCAAAACCTCCGCGCCGAGAAAAATACTCAAAGCCATTATTAAACCTACCGATCCAGTCGAACCCCAGAGCAAAGGGTGCTGCTGTTCCGGTAAGAAACAAGTTAGGGAAGATAAGCCCGAGGTTAGTTCAAAATCGTGCTGTTCTAAGAGCTAATCGCCGGTTGAAGGGTCTTGTGATCCAAGCGTGGCCGGCTTCTCTGGTCCGAAGCGTATAGCGCTTTCCGGCAGATATCGCGCGCCACAAACCTGTCACACCTATAATTTCCGGAGATTGCCAATCTCCGGGCAAGACCTTGCGATTAGCGGGTCGTGCAGGAGCAAAGGGAAAGATGATAAAAACTATTCGCAAAAAAGCGCCCTACGCGGAAGGACAACAACAAACCCGGCCTAGCCCCCTGCCGCATCTGTTGACGATCAATTGTGGTTCATCAAGCGTCAAATTTGCAGTCTTTCGTTTGGGTAATAACATCGAACCGGTATTGCGCGGGAAGGTCACGGAAATTGGAAAGGCACAGGGCCATTCATCCGCGCGCTTGGCCGACAGCACATCCCTTTGGAATGCAAAAAGTTCGTGCAAAAACCATGGCTCAGCCATTGAACATATCCTCAATCAGCTGGAAAATTACGCAGAACTTTGGAAAATATCGCTTGTTGGTCATCGGATAGTACATGGCGGTCCAGATTTTGTTTCGCCTCTCGCATTGGATTCAGTTATCGAAGCTGAACTGGAGCGCCTAATACCGCTAGCTCCTCTGCATCTACCTGCAAATCTTGCTGCTATTGCAGCGGTTCGAACACGGCTACCCCGCGCAGAACAATTTGCGTGCTTTGATACTGCTTTTCACTCCAACATGCCGGAAAATGCAGCACGAACTGGTCTGCCGCTAAATATGGACGACGGTGTTATTCGCCGGTACGGCTTCCATGGCCTTTCCTATGAATCTACGCTCTACCAACTAGAGCGGCGAGAAGGAGCAGCAGCTCTGAAGGACCGTATTGTGGTCGCCCATCTTGGTGCGGGCGCCAGTATGGCGGCAGTGCATGGCCGGCGGACGATAGATACATCCATGGGCTTTAGCCCATTGTCAGGTCTTCCAATGGCCACCAGAAGCGGCGATATTGACCCTGGACTTATCCTTTATCTCTTAAAGGAAGAGGGCTGGACGTCCGATGAACTGGCCGATCTGCTAAACAACAGATCGGGTTTGCTTGGACAATCAGGAACAAGCGGTGATGCCCAAATTCTTGTTACAACCAATGCCGGTAAATCTGCCGAAGAAGCGATAGCTTTTTTTTGCTATCAAGCCCGCCGTCACTTCGGCGCATTGGTAGCCGCCATGGGCGGCATTGATCGTTTGATTTTTACCGGCGGAATTGGTGAACATTCTCCAGAAATACGGTACCATATCTGCAAACCATTGGAGCAATGCTTTGGAACCATAATCGATCCGAAAAAAAATAAATCCAATAAGCCACTCCTATCTCCAAAACATGGCTCAGTTACCGTGGAGATCAGTTCGGCGGATGAAGAATTAATGATTGCACGTCACGTGGCCGAACTTGTTGGTGCCTACCAAAATGGGAGAGAATTATCATGATATCTTGTTTCCCACACCGCAATATCGCTGCACTCCTTGAAAAGGTCAGCTGATGGATATCACCGTTGAAGACCCGGTCTGCAAACGCAAATTTACGTTGGAAAAAGCGGTCGCCGCTGAAGAATATGAGGGCTGGACTTATTTCTTCTGTAGCACAGAATGTCAGAATATATTCAATGGCTCTCCCACAACTTTTGCCAACGGCCCAGCCCCGCTATATCCAGATCCTTAACTGGCGAGATGAGCGAATAAAAACGGCATTGGCACAAATATAGAGATCGGTTGGCGGGATGTTGGCCAACAATTCCGACAACCGTATCTTTAGGGGCGATCGCGCACTGCCTTCCCCAGCGGTCGCCCCACTCCTCAAAGCCCAGCTGCGTCGTGGTAGCATTTTTTGGCTTCAAACCGTCTGTCGAGTTCTGATCAACTGTAACATTAAGCGCCGCAGTGCGTCCTTAACAAGAAACCGGTTGATATCGATCATCACCCGGCGCTGATTACTCCAAAGAAGACCAGGAGAAAACCATGACAGACAATCTTATTACGTTTTCCGCTTTGCTGTTCATCCTGCTTGCAGTTGGCGCTAGCGCTATCCGCATTGTGGTCGAATATGAGCGCGTGGTCGTCTTCACGCTGGGCCGGTTCACGGGAGTCAAAGGCCCCGGTCTGATTTTTATTATTCCCTTTGTTCAAACTCTTTCCCGCGTGGATTTAAGAACCATCGTCCTTGATGTGCCAACGCAAGATCTTATTTCACGCGATAATGTGTCGGTTCATGTCAATGCTGTCATATATTTTAAGGTTGTTGATCCTGAACGCGCGATAATTCAGGTAGAGCAATTTGTCGATGCAACCAGTCAGCTTGCGCAAACCACCCTGCGCTCGGTTCTTGGTAAACATGAACTTGATGAGATGCTCACCGAGCGGGACAAGCTCAACAAGGATATTCAGGAGATAATCGACACCCAGACAACGTCGTGGGGCATCAAGGTCGCCAATGTCGAAATCAAGCATGTCGATATAGATGAATCCATGGTGCGCGCGATGGCAAAACAGGCTGAAGCCGAACGCGAGCGCCGGGCAAGAGTGATAAATGCCGAAGGAGAACAGCAGGCAGCACAAAAACTTTTGGAAGCCGCACAAACCCTGTCTGGTCATCCTGAGGCGATGCAGCTGCGCTATCTCGGCGCACTTAGCGAAATCGCAGGAGAACGCAGTTCCACAATCGTTTTTCCATTCCCTGTTGAATTTGAAAAATTTTTCAACGGGTTTGCTAGTCAAGACAGCAAAAAGCTGGCCGGCAATGCAGCCAATGAACCCACGCTCTCTGCAGGCAAGCGTGCGGGGTGACTTTCAGCGCTTATAAGCGGCATTTGCTGGTGAGCGAACGAATATGCCAAGCCAGAATAGTGCAGTCGAATAGGGTACGGCAAACAATTTGGAGGTTGGTTTAGAGCATGTTTATTAGCAGTTTCGAAAACCGATTCTTCAGGGGCGGCCGGGCTCCTCCTCCAACCCAGCTCGGTCGCTCCACTTTTAACTGTGGTGGCGAAGCCATTTTTGCACCTTCTCGATTCCAGATAAACATTCACAATGCTGTTCCATTTAAGCCGTTCGCATTCGGCAACCGTGACGTTTGAGGAGGCTGTTCATTGACAAAAAACATGTCAAACGACTGGCGCACAGGATTTGGCGTCATCGAGCACAGCGCTGCAACAATTGCGCGCACAGATAAATTTTTCGCAAAACGTCAGTACTGGCAAGGATTTACCGATTCCGCCCAAGCAGAGACATTGATTGTAGCGGCCGACCGATTGGCCAACGCCGCGATGTGGCTCACCGCCCATATGACCTATGCCTCCCGGGTTGATATGAGCGGTACCGATTTGCCGGCAGACGCGTTTAAACGAAACCCTGAAGGTCATACTGGCGGCGCCCTCAATGTTGCCATCGGGTTTGTTGGCTATTTACTTGCCAACGCCCTGTCTGGACACACGCGTGCCTGGACGCTTGGTCAGGGTCACTGCGTTGCTGCAATAGAGGCGATCAACACGCTGACTGGGGACTTGTCCCCTGCACAAATCGGTCGTTATGAGCGCAGCGAGACCGGGCTTTCCCATCTCGTTTCAGACTTTTACAGCTATGCGATGAGCGCTGATGGAAGACCCGCGGTACCGCTGGGGAGCCATGTCGGCCCAAACACTGCCGGCGGTGTTTCAGAAGGCGGCTATTTGGGCTTTTCCGAACTCCAATATATCCATATGCCGCTGCCGGGAGAGCGGCTTGTTGCCTTTTTGAGCGACGGCGCATTTGAAGAACAGCGCGGGTCTGACTGGTCTCCGCGATGGTGGCGAGCCGAAGATAGCGGTTTGGCTGTGCCAATCATGGTCCTCAATGGCCGGCGGATTGAACAGAGAACCGAAATAGGTCAGGAAGGCGGGGCTGAATGGTTTGAAGCCCATTTGCGTCTCGCTGGATATGATCCGATGCTGATCGACGGTCATGACCCTCTCGCCTATGCGATGGCGATATTGGAGGCAGAAGAAAGGCTCAGCCGATTTATTAGATCAAAGCAGGCCTATCCAGCTCCCCTTCCCTATATTATCGCGCGCTGCACAAAAGGATTTGGCTTTCCAGGAGCTGGAACCAACAGATCCCATAACCTGCCACTTTCAGGAAATCCGTCTGACAATGCGGCCGCGCGGGCTGAATTTCACGAAGGCGCTAGAAAGCTGTTTGTCCCGGCTGACACGCTGGAAACAGCCGTTAATGCTTTGGCGGTCCATGACCAGCAGTCTCGGCCAAGAGAAAGTCAGAATTCACTAGCACGCCGGAACGTCGACCTGCCCAGCCTACCCGTGCCAGATTGGACCGATGTCAATAGTCAGCGCGAACGCTGCGCGATGGATGCGATCGATGAATATTTTGTCGATATTGTCCGCGCCAACCCGAAGCTGCGACCACGTATTGGCAATCCAGACGAGCTAAGAAGCAACCACATGCCGCGCGCGCTTGAGCTTCTGCATCACCGCGTGAACATACCTGAAAACGGTACGCCAGAGGCGGTGGGTGGGGCGGTTATCACGGCACTCAACGAAGAAGCGGTCATCAGTGCGGCCTTGGGTAACAAAGGCGGGATCAATATCGCTGTGAGCTACGAAGCTTTTGGGATGAAAATGCTTGGCGCATTGCGACAGGAAATAATTTTCTCGCGCCGCCAGCACGAACTGCTCCAGCCACCAGGCTGGATCAGCGTTCCATTAATTGCAACCTCCCACACTTGGGAAAACGCAAAAAATGAGCAGTCGCATCAAGACCCGACATTGCCCGAAGCATTGCTGGGGGAAATGTCAGATATATCTCGCGTTATATTCCCTGTTGATCCCAATAGCGCGGTTGCAGCGCTGCGCGCGGTCTACCGAACGCATGGCCAAATTGCGTGCCTGGTAACCGCCAAACGCGATGTGCCAATCCTCTTTTCAGGTGAACAGGCTGAATTTGCGATGGCGAAAGGTGCAATACAATTTGAGGGCGATGCTACAAACGCACAGGTACAACTGGTCGCCATCGGCGCTTATCAATTGCAGCAAGCAAGACAGGCGCGCGAACGCCTCGATCAACGCGGGATAAACTGCTCAATCACGGTCATTTTGGAACCGGGGCGGTTTCGGGAGGCGCGCG
>Ga0070726_10003260_pt1 | contig 13808 bp, 11 predicted proteins | sample tdAd471_FD_67275 | JGI IMG/M metagenome (GOLD analysis project Ga0070726, IMG submission 67275) | Marine sediment microbial communities from the Atlantic coast under amendment with organic carbon and nitrate - tdAd47.1 | ecosystem: Environmental > Aquatic > Marine > Coastal > Sediment | place...
CGATTTCCCGGCCATTGACCAAAAATGCCGGATGCACGCCCGTCCCCAATGCCGGATCGATATGCTCCAGCTGGAACTTGGGGATCACGACCATGATCGACGGACGGCCAGAGGAGTCATACAAAACCGTGTTACGTCCGTTCGAGACTTTCTCGACATAGCGCCTGTAGTTGTCTGGAAGATGTAATTCCAAGAAATAGGCTTTCCGTTTATTGAATCACCGGCTGGCGCATGCGCCGTTCATTTTAACAGCTATCTTAAGACTTACGACAAAATTCAAGGTCACCGGTCATCTCAGCACACCGGCCCAAGCCCCGCCTGATCCGGCTCCCGTCAGGCAGGTCTTGTTAATCGAGTTCGGATCCGCACCCAAACCGGGCGCACACCAGGAACATTGCGGAAGCGTTTCAGGCCCGTTTTTTCGATGACCCGGAACATCCAGAGCAACAGCGGGCTCGGCTGCGGTCCATCGGCGGGCGCCTCCTCGACACCGGTCACAACAAATTCGTGAAATACCGGTTTTCGCCAGAAATCAAAGCGCCCCCGTCGCCGCGCGCGGGCGAAATAACCTTCTTCGTCCTCATATCTGAGGATCGAATCCGGGGTCAGCAGGCGATCTCGAATGGCGTCGACCGTCTCCAGAGACTCCGCCTCCACCTCTTCCCAGACCGACTCATCCTCGATGGGATTGGCATGCCAGCGGAACGCGGTCCCGACAAACTCACGATGCACCAGAGATGCGTATTCCTCGGCCCAATGCGCGATATGCAACAGGCTGATGGGCGCATCTATCGGCTGTGGCTGGGAATCCGGCGTTCGGATGCTGCACATCGCGAATTCGTCCGAATCCTTGGGGAAGTAAATTCGATCGCACGACCGAAAGAGCCGCGGGACATATTCCTCGTCCAAACTGACGTTGAATTCCGTGAGGTAATAGGGGTTGTCCCGCTGCACCCGGATCACAATCGGATGAAGGTGAAAACACCGGAAGACCAAGCCCTCTTCGGGCACCTCCCAGATGATATATGCAGGCCCGATATTGCTCTTGTCGCCCCCGATGACATAACCCGAGATCATCGGATGAAAATGTTTCATCGCAACTTCCGCCAGGAGACGTGGCGGGAAGGCAATGATTTGACCCTCGGTCGTGGGCGTTATCACCTCGTTGCGGGTGGTGAGCTCATCATCAAAAATGCCGCCCAAAACCGCCGGGATCGGCGCCACGACCGCATCCCATCCTTCGGCTATCCGGCGTGCCGCATTCTGGATGGTGCCCGTCGCGCATACGAAATCCGGGTACAGGAAGAAAATGCCGTCATAATCTCTGGAGCGTTTCAGGGCCTCCAGCTGCGCGAGGCTGGCACCGATGTATTTGTTGTGGCGCGGAATCTTGCCGATATCGACGAACTCAACTTCCATCAGCCGCTGCAGGCGTTGAAATATGGGGGACGCCTCGATCGCCTTGCGATCCCGGCCGGTCGTCAGGATCAGATATTTCGACCCCTCCAACCATTCGAAGTCTCCCAGATTGCCAAACGCGAGCTGGGTCGGCAGCGACTGCTCCAAAAACTCCGAGACGTAATCCGCCCCCCAGACCACCATTGGAAACAAGAACTTCATGCCGTGCCTTCCGCTTCCGGCTCATACGGCCACCGGCTCATATGCCAATGCCATTCGTGAACACCGTATCGATTGGACTCTCGCCTGACGACCCTCGGCAACAATGATTTCGGCACGCTCGCGATGGCGATCAGCCGGAGATTCTCACGCGACAGCGGGATCTTATGCCGCACCGCCAATGCGAGAAAACGAAACAGGCTGATTTCGGGGTGAAATATCTTCTGCATTTCCAGCAGGGTTCCGTCGCCAAACCAGTTCAGCTTGTAACCGATTTTATTACGAACATAAGTGAAGATAATCGCGTGCTTCATCTTCTTCTCATAGTAACGAAGCGTGATCCTTTCATTCGAATTGGCATCCTGGATCGGCTTTGCATAGGCCACGTCGAGGGAGACAAGACAATCGCGCAGATGCTGCAGCTGGGTTCCCCGGAAACTCGCGCTTCCAATGTCAACGCTGGCCGCAATCATCGGCTCATCAAAATAGTAGGAATCCCCCTGCGCACCCATACCGGTGGTCAGTTCGTAACCGGCCTGCCATTGGGAACCTTTCTTGGTCTGGAAAATCCCCGCCGCCTCGAAAACCGACCGCCGATAGAGTGACGCGCCCGTCAATATGTTTCGGACAACCGGCAAATTCGATTGCAGCTCCAGGAATTTGTCGCGTGTAATGAGCCCGTGCGGAAATATCCCTTTCATCAGCAGGCCATTGGCAATTCCCGGGACCCACTCGTAGTGCCAACCCTCTTCGATGGACGGGATCTTCTTGATGGGATCGGGATAAATCTGAACCTGAGCGCCCAGCACCTGAACAACATTCGGATTATCTTCCAGTACCTTGTGCGCCCGGCTCAGAAAGGTACTGGAAACCCAGAAATCGTCATCGCAGAGATAGACGAAGTATTTGCCCTGCGACCACTCATAGACAAAGCGACGGAATATTTCCCGGTCGCCGTAGATAGAACCAATATTCTCGGGCAGGCGGATATACTTGATTCTTGAGTCGGCGGCGGCGGCGGCGTTTACGACCTCCGGTGTCGCATCAGGTGAGCAATCATCGACGATCACCAACTCGAAGTCCTTGAAATCCTGCTTCAGAACGGAATCAATTGCGCGCTGCAAAATCCCGCATCGCTTATAGGTCGCAATAAGGACGCTAATTTCGCTCACGTTTGAATCCCAGCCATGGTTCTCTCATCCGGCATTATCAAACGTTCTTATGCTGGTAGTATTCGGATCGCGCGGCCCGCGCCTCATAGGCCTCGGGGTCCTCGATCTGCAAAATCGAATCCGGCACGTTCAGCCGCTTTCTGACCCGGCGCATGAATTCCTTCGCTTCTGCGCCCTTCTTTTCCCAATCCTTCGATTGCAATTCCCGGTGATGCCAAAGGAATTGCTGGCGGGTGAAATAGCGCAACGTCAAACCGGAATTCTTTTCGGCCCAGAGCGCCGCCCGGCTCAGGTCGGCGCGCCCGCCAGGCGAGACATGGGGTGGATCGTCTATGCTGCGCGTGCTGCACATCGCCAGTTCGTCGGAATCATGGATAAACGCCAGCTGGTCTCCGATCGAGAAGATTCGCGATACGAACTCATCATCGAGACTAATCTCGAAGTGCCGAAAGAAATCCGGATTGCCCTTGTCGAACAGAATTCCCGTGGGATGCAGATGGAAACTGTGAATGATCTGCCCCTGACCGGCGATGGGCCAGACGAACAGCGCCGGCCATTCTGCGTACACGCCGCTGTCGACTTCGTAGCCTCGGTTGACCGGATGGGGGTGCATCAAATTCAGCTCCACCAACTGGCGGGGCTCGATACTGGTTTCGGGGCCTTCCGACGTGAAAACCGAATGCCCCTGGGTCCGAAGCAAACCGCCGCAAATCGCTTCCTGAGAGATGTAGGGAATCGGACTGAAAACGGCCCGATTACCTTCCGAGAGTTTCTTTGCGACCGTATCCAGAGAGCCGGTTGAGTAGATGAAATCGGGATACAGAAAGAACATCCCGTCGCAGGTTTCGGCCGCGCGCTTCATTCCCACATTCTGGGCGATGGAAACGCGATTGTACTTATGGATATCGATACTTTCGTCGACCTGGATCTCATCGATGAACACGACATCCACTTCGAGGGTGCGCTGAAGACGCCTGAACACCGGATGCACCGAAATGCTGGCGTAGTCCTCACGGGTTGTCATCAACTGGTAGGTGAAATGAGAAACCCAGGGTGAATCGATCAGGTTGCCTCGCGAAAACAATGTCGGGATTGAGTGGTCCAAAAGCAGTGAAACATATGCTTCACCCCAAACCACCGTATTGATCGCAAACTTCATGTGGCGCCAGGACCGCCGGCGTCATCCGGCCTCTTGGTCATCAGCAACATCCCGTTCGATATCGGCAACAGGTGAAGCCTCCAGTTTTTCTTTTCCTTCGCGCGCATCAGCGCCGCGTGTACACCGGCCCCTTTTTCGGTCGTGGCCTTTTTGTTCAGCACATCACCATGAAAAAGCGCGTCATCAATAATAACAATGCCCCGATCGGTTACGGCATCGACTACCAGATCGAGATACTCGGCATATGCTTCTTTATGTCCGTCGATGAAAACAAGATCGAAACGCCTGTCGCCGACAACATCCGGGAGAATGTCGGACGCATCGCCATTGCGTAACTCGATCTTGTCCGAAAGCTGATTGCGCTCAAAATTGCGCAGCGCGATATCCGCGAACTTTTCAAATTTTTCGATGGTTAGCACCCGTCCGTCCTGGGGTAGCGCACGCGCCATGTACATAGCCGAGACACCAATGAACGCACCGATCTCGAGCACCGAGCGCACCCCCCTCAGATCGATCAACCACTGGAGAAAACCGAGCGTGACCGGGCTTGAGGCCATTTCCTCGACCGTGATTATCTCCGAGGTTTCAAGGCTGAACGTCTCTTGCGGGACCTTGAGATCAGATACTTCGAGAATCAAATCGAATATTGATTCTTCGATCGCCACGCCATCAACGTTGTACAAATTCGCGTTGAATTCCTGATTGGGTAAAATCTTCTGCCAGCTTTCCATGATTTACCTAAACGCCATTCCAGAGAATTGACCGGTGCATCTTCTCGGGATGCAGAGGCTGGATTACAGATCGCACGTTAAGTCCAACGCCCGCCGCAGGATTATGAGTCGGCCGTGACTTCCTCGACGCGTTGTTCATACGCGGTGATCGCATCTTCAATGTCGCCATAGAAGACCAGGTTACCTTTTTCCAAGACGAGACCTTGATCGCAAAACCTGCGCAGCGTGTCGTTCGAATGTGACGCAAGAACAAGGATATTCGGTCGTTCCAGGAGTATTTCCAGTCGTTCGGTCGCGCGCTCCATAAATGCGGAATCGCCGGCACCAATGACTTCATCCAACAACAGAATGTCGGGCTGCAACGCCGTGGCAACACCAAATGACAACCGTGCTTTCATGCCGGTGGAATACGTCCGAACGGGCAAATCAAGGAAATCCCGAAGTTCGGTAAACTCCTCGATCTGGGGTGCCACTCTTTCGATTTCCTCCGGGCTCATCCCGAATATCAACGATTGCAGCCGTATGTTGTCGCGACCGTTAATGTCCATATCCATGCCAATGGAAATATCAAACAATGTTGATATGCGCCCCTCGCTTTCAATGACACCACGCGTCGGTGCGTATACCCCGGCCATAACTCGAAGCAGGGTACTTTTCCCGGAACCGTTGTGCCCCAACAGTCCCAGACGACCACCGGCTTCGATTTTCAGATCTATGTTGTCCAAGGCGGATACAAACAGCTTGTTGGATTCCGTCAGCCCCATCTTCCCGCCAATGAATTCGCGGAAAAACTCCGGATGGAGCATGCGATTCTTCACACCGTCCAATACCTGGAAGTCTATGCCGACGCCGGTCATTCGAATAAAGGCCATGGGATTTTACCGCTGCCTCGGGATCATTTTTCTGACCAAGAAAGCGTTTCCCGTAAGGCCGGCGGGAATGCATCCAAAACCCGTTTGAGCTGATCCGCCGAGAGCATCTCGGACAATGCCTGTTCGTCCACGCTAGCCAGTTGAATATCGGAGATGTCCGGAAGGCCCAGCGCCGCCCCTAGCATCTCGCCGCTTTCAGGCCCGCCCAGCTCCCTTTCATGAAGGGTCAAAATCGGCCAGTTGGGGCGTTCGTCCACATAGTTCATCCACCGTTCCAGCCAGTCTCGCAGCGTGGGAACAAATCTTTCGATCTGCCAATCAACGAGGCTTGAGATATCGCTGAACTGTCCCACCTCGATCGCCGGGCTTAGCAAGGGCTCGATCTGGGCAGAATTCGAACTTTGGTCGAAAAACGCGGCAGCGCGACGCGCGACAACCATGACTGGATCTGGAATACAAAGCACGATCGCGGCCGAAACTTGCCTGAGACCATCCAGGTTTCTTGGTGATGCATCGAGGGAAGTGGCCGCGATGTGTCGGCCCTTTGAAGGAAATTCCGACACCAGTAGAAGGTCATTCGGGAACCAACCGTTACAAACATCGACCTGCGATATATCGGGAAGCTCAGCCATGGCAGAGACCAGCTCCGCCGACCTCGAATATGGTGCGCCCACGACAACAATGTTTCGAATCTTATCACTGTCAAACTGCAGATCTTGGGCTTCATTTTTGCGGGCGGCCTGTGCCTGAAGACCCTTAAGTTTTGTCTCGACATCAGCCAGGGTTCGGCGAACCTCGGAAAGATCCATCAATGACTTCTCGTGATCGCTCAGCACCTGCAGGACGCGCGCCTCGGCACTCTGCGAGCGTTTTTCCAGTTCCCTTTCCAGTCCCTTGATCTCGGACCGAAGATGTTCTTTCTCATCCTCATTGCCCTCAATACCTTCCAGCAGTTCCTGCTCGCGCGCCCGAACCTCATCAAACTCGGTTTGACGGCTTTCAAGTAACTTCCAGAACTCCGCCTGTTGTTCGAGCGCTTCTTTGAGTTCGGTGCGAAGATTTTCAACCACTTCGCTGGACGTTCGCTCAATATCCTGCTGCTGCTTGAGGGCGCCAGCCAAGCCGTCTCGTTCGTGAATGAGAACGCGCTCTCGCTCCTGATATTCAGCTTCCTTGAGCTTGCCGCTCTCGAGTTCGGCTCTGGCAAGCTTGTGCTCCTCTAGCAGCTGCAAATAAGCTTCCTGAATTTGATCGGCGGCTTCATGCGTGGCCTGAGAGCGCTCCAGCAGCGCCACAACCTTCTCTTCCGCCATCTGCGAGCGGGCCCGCAGTTCATCCAACTCGCCTGCGAGACGATCGGCGCGATCACGTGCAGCTTCCAGTTCCTCGGCCTTCGATTCCGCCAGGACGGCCCGCTCGGTCAACGTTTCGATTTCTTCGGTGAGCTGGAGAGCTTCCCGCTGAACAATGTCGGCAAGATCATGTACCGACTCCAACTCCTCGGCCTTCGTTTCCGCCAACACCGCACGTTGGGTCAACGCCTCAATTTCTTCGGTGAGTTGAAGAACTTCCCGTTGAACATTGTCGGCTTGGTCATGTGCCGACTCCAACTCCGCGGCCTTCGATTCCGCCAGGACGGCCCGCTCGGTCAGTTTCTCGAGTTCTTCGGTGAGATGAATAACTTCCCGCTGCACACCACCGAGATTACGCACCTTCCGCTCTGAATCTTCCGCGGATTTCGTCAAGGTTTCGACTTCGCGCGACAACTCCTCGGCCCGCAATTCCGCCTCTTCGACCTTCACGAACATTTTCTCGAAATGCTCGTTCTGGTTTGCCAAATTTCCAGCGATCTGGTCCCGATGGGCGATGATGCTTTCGATTTCCGCCCGACGAATTTCAGCTTCTCCGCGCAGCGCTTCCAGCTCGCGCATGGCGTGAAAATGTATGCCGCGTTCGACTTCGAGGGTCTCGAGCTGCACGATTACATATCCCGCCCTCTTCAGTAGGTTTTGAATTCTGGACTTCAGCATTTCCAACTATCCTATTTGCACACGCGGAACATCTATGAGTCCTGACCATTCAAAGATACTTGGCAATCAGCCAGAATTTTACTGATTAACTCGGAAAGCTTGGCGGGGTCGTCCCGGTAACGGCTCTGTAAATCCGATATTACATACTTCAGCGCATATTCGGGGTCCGTAACGGCTTTTGCAAAGTCGAAATTCTGCCACGCATTCTCGATGTAACGACGCGTTTCATTGCCGAATGCATCCATATCCAGGCCTGCAAGCCGATGGACATGCGTTGGGCCCGGAACCAGGGGCCAGCTCGGGTTGATAAAGTTTCCAAGTTCCTTGATGCGGGCTTCGTCGCTTAACTCTTCGGTGGATATTGTCATTACATCGGAGAAGAGATTCAGATGCGCGTCGGCGAGGTCGGTCTGTTTCTGTGTGAACCATTCAAAGCGTTCAACCAACGACATGGCACGCCAAGTGCGCTCATCTGCTTCGCCGTAATCGATGGCCGTCGGACGCGCGACGATGCCTTTTCCCGGATATGCGCCGGCGTCAAAATCCCGGTACCCGATCCAATGCTCAGGATCGATCTGGGACTGGTTCATAAGTGAGCGCACGTGGGATTTTTGGTCACGAACCACCCTTACGATCCGGGTGGAGGGTCCAAGAACCGCACATACAGCTGGCAAAGCAAAGCTAAGGCCGTGGCTTATCTCGTAGGTGTGCTGCCAATTTCGGAGTATCCCGTATAGCGCCCTGCCGTCATTGCGAACGATGTTTTCTCGAAGCGCAGGCCACAAATCATACGTATCGGTCACATACCCAAAGTTCGAAAAATTCTCGCCGTTGAAGAATAAGAACCCCTCGATCAAATTCCGAAGGGTCGTCGAACCGTCGCGGGCCTGACTGAGAACCAAACATTCCACCACGGCGCTTACAACCAGTTCGGCGTGCCACGCCGCTTGTGTTCATAGAATGGCAACGCAAACGCCCAGCCACACACGGTTACGGCACCGACAACCATCCATGTCTCTGGAACAGGACGCCCGCCCAGCAGTGGAAGGCGGACCATGTCAACGAAATGCGCCATCACATTGTAGTTTACGATCGCCTGCGCACTGCCCAGTGACTCGGCGAACCAAAAAATCGGCGTGATGAAGAAGAGCAACACCATGATGTTTTGTATGACCTGAGGAATATCTCTGTATCGAGCACAAACAACACCCAATACGAGCACGACCCACAGCGCATTCAATAAATACAAAATCAGTCCCGGAATCACCAGCAGAAGGCTCCAGCCAACCGGAACGTCGAATATGAAGACCACAAATACATAAATAATTGCGTTATGTGCAAATAAAATACAAATATTACCAATAAAACGGAAAACATGAATTGATAACGGCAGATTTATAGATTTAATTACATCTGCATTATTTGCAAAGACGCCCGTTCCCTCGACAACGACAGACGTCAGGAAAGTCCAGAGGATCAACCCTGTCGCCAGATGTGGCATCAGGGCGGCGACTTTCACCCCCCACAGTATGGAAAAAACGGATCCGATTCCAACGACCGTGACGCCAATACTGATCGTCGTCCACAACGGCCCGATGACCGAACGGCGGTATCGCTGCTTGACGTCCAGCCACGCCCAACGGCCCCAAACTCTCCATAGGCGCATCCCGGACAGAATGTCTGAACCGATCAATTTAAATCTCCCGGATGGCGGTTTTCCGCCAATTGGACACACGCACAATGCGGTGACCCAACGCCAATAAAGCGACGACTAGGTACCGCATTTGTTCAAGATTCGGCGCAGCAAATCGCCAACGTATAGGAACGGCAGGCCCGCTTCATAGGCAAGCATCGGCAAAGCGCACTATTTCACGTAGACGGATTCAGCGAGTTGAAGACCCATTTTGGCTTTGCGCACAAACTCATGAAAACTGCCCAGTTTGAGCATCTCACGTGCGATGTAGCGCGGACGAAAATAAAACTTCTGAACCGCATGGTTCCGGATTTGCTTCAACTCCTCGAGACTTGCGTGCGACTCGATGATCTCGGGCGGCAGGAAATTCGGTACCGGCGCTTTCGCGTATTCACCCCAGTAATCACGTTTGATAACGCCCATGGCCAGACCATCGGTGTACATTTCCGTACCGGCATATGGAATCGTGATCGAGAATTGTGCGTAGTCGGCATCAAGCTCTTTGGCGAACTCGATGGTCTGGTACATGTCGGCTTTGCTTTCGTTCAGATTGCCGAACATGAAATAGGTCAGAACAGTCATGCCCGCATTTTTCGCGAGTTTGACGGCATCGCGCGCCTGGTCGAGCGTGATCTTCTTCTTCATCCCGTCGATGACATGCTGCACACCGGATTCGATACCAAAGTGGATGCGTCGGCAGCCGGCCTGATACATGAGCTCGAGGAGGTCATCATCGACCGAGGCGGACGAAACGCGGTCCCGGATGGCCCATTCGACGCCCAGGTCGGCGTCAATCAACGCCTCGCAAATTTCACGCAGTCGCTTGCGTGACCAAGTGAAGGTATCGTCGTAAATCTCGACTTCGCGGATCCCCAGGGCATGAATTTCGCGGAACTCAGAGACCACACTCTCCGCCGAGCGGGCCAAATTTTTCTGGAAATTCAGCTTGCAGAACGTGCACCGGTGAGGACAGCCACGGCTCGTAATCATCGTGGTCACAAACTTCCGCTTGCCGAGGACCGAACTGTAATCGTTGATCGGCAACAGTGTCCGGTCAGGCTGTGGAAGCGCATCAAGATCGCCTTCGACGAAGAACACATTCGCGAGCGGCTTGACGCCGTGTTCCTTGAAATGCAGGCCGTCCATCGAGTTGTCGGTCACCCCATGTGAGACCATGTTGCACAGGTAAAGGAATGGTGTCTCGCCATCACCGCACACAACGCTGTCGACAAAGGGGACATCAAGCGTTTCCTGCGGGTAGATACCGAGATGCGGGCCGCCGTAGCACAGATGGGTATCGGGCAACGCTTCCTTGATCAGTTCGCCGGTCCGGTAGGCCGGATACCAGAAATCCGTCCAGGCCGAAATGCCAACCACATCCGGTTGGAACGCGACCGCCCGCGCTACGATCTCGTCAAAAGACAGTTGCTCCGCGATCGTGTCGATCACCTCGACCGTATGCGGGGAATTCTTTGCGATATTTGTCGCGATGTAGAGAATCCCGAGCGGCGGCTTGAAGCCGATGCCTTCGCCACCCTCCTCCACCTGCGGAAGGAATGACTGGACGCCATCGATCGTCGGCCCTTGCAACAAAAGCACCCTGATCGGGCGCGCAGCCGTCGTCATGTGCTCAGGCGCGTCATCCGCCGCTCGCTTCGCCTGCACCAAGAACGATTTTAGACTGTCGCTCAAATCCGATCCCCGGTATCGCTCAAACCTCAACACAAGGCCCGAGGCCACCGCCTCCAGTTAATACCAACATCCGAATAACAAAGGAAATTCCGGACTTTATGCTACGCGAACCAACTTAATCGGTCACGAACTAACTTGCTGTGTGACAGCCAGAAAACAATCCTTCGATCGAAAATTCATACGACCATTTTGACGATCAATTCCCATGCCGCACCACTTTTGGTTCACAACGTTCACCCAGAGAGCAGACCCAATATGCTTTTGAGGTTTTGATGACGTTCCTGGTCTCATCGCGATTACGGGTTCTTGGAGTGCGGCACACGGGGGTTTTTCTCAGAACGGCGAACCCGGGTGAAATGCGCAAAGAACAACAAACCCGGCAATGCCGCCAGAAAGTTCCCCGCACCAACGAGAAGTGATGCAGCAATTGCCTGATCAGGAGCGATTCCGGCCACGACTGAGAGCAGGACCACAGCCGCCGCCTCGCGCGACCCCCAACCGAGGTAGAAGAACGGAATATTCTGAGAAATCGAGAGCGCCGGCGTTACCGTCAGAAGAATCCAGTACGGCACGTCCACGACACCGATTGCGCGCATCGCCAACCAGAATGTGAGCGCGTAGAGAAGATTTGAGATTACGGCGAGAAGAATCTGAGGAACCAGGAACTCCAGGCGAACGATATTTCCCAACAAGCGCGATATCAGCGAATGGGCCTGCGCGCCCCATGGCCGGTTGACCCTTCGACGCAACACGCCACCCGCCAGGGCCATCGTGAAAATGGCCGCTACAGCCGCCCAGTAGAAGAAATTCTGAACCGTCACGACATCGATTGATGCGCCAGCCTGATGAGGCTGAAACGGGGTCAGGACAAGTCCCGCCAAGACAAGCCCCAACAGCGCGAGCACCCGGTCCTGCACACTCACTTCCAGTGCAAGTGCCGGTGACACAGGCGTTTCCGCCCAAAGAACGGCCGCGCGAGCACTGTCCGCGAGGACACTGAACGGGACCATATAGCCAACGATCGCCGTGAAAAAATTTACGCGCAACAGAAACAACGGCCGCAAGCGAACCGCATTGAGTTGATGCAGAATTAACATCATCCGCGGCACAGTCACGGCGACGAGCAGCACCGACACAAGCGCTAGGGCCGAAACCAAACTTGGCTGCACCTGCTTGAGTACGGACCCGAGCTGGCCCAGGTCGACGAAATAGGACACGAGCGTCAGCGCGGCACCGGTCATGACAAACGGCACGACAATCTTGGCTGTTCGGATCCACCGGGGGCCCGCCGATGGTCCGATTCGTGGCTCACGGCTGGGATTGTTTGGGTTCAATTTCTTCTCAGCTCGGAAAAGGCCTTACCGCAAGGCTTAGCTTCGACCATCCTGATGGATGTCGGCATCAGGCACAAACCGGCAATTGATATTGCGCGCCCACCGGCCAACCACCGCAAGACAGTTGACGCAAATGCCAAAATGTCATTGCTTGGCATACCTTATCGAGCCAGCAAGATGCATGTCATTCAATGATTGCCGGAAAGCCAAATTACGAGGTCACCGGATGAAAACCCTTGCTTGCGTTGTCGGCGCGCGCCCGAATTTCATGAAAATCGCCCCAATCCTCCGCCTGATCGAAACGCGGTCGTCCCTGGAGGCGTGGCTGATTCATTCCGGCCAGCACTATAACGAGAACCTCTCCGGGCAATTCTTCCACGACCTCGGACTCCGGCAGCCCGACGAGAATCTGAACGTCGGATCCGGATCCCATGCCGTTCAGACAGCGCGCATGATGACGGCCTTGGACATAAGCTTCGATAACCGGCGCCCCGATGCCCTGTTGGTTGTCGGCGATATAAATTCCACGCTTGCCAGTGCATTGGTCGCCGTGAAACGCGGGATTCCGGTCATTCACATTGAATCGGGTTTGCGCAGTTTCGATCGGACGATGCCGGAGGAGATCAACCGCCTGCTAACAGATCGCATGTCCGACCTGCTCTTCGTGACCGAACCATCCGGTGTCGAGAACCTTCTGGCCGAAGGCATCGACGAAAACCGGATTCATCTCGTCGGAAATGTGATGATCGACAGCCTATTCCACGCCCGCGAACGCGCGATTCCGGCGCAAACGACGATCGCGCGCGCGCAGCACGGTGGCCATGAGAAAATCATTGAAGACGGTCGATATGCGCTGTTGACGCTGCATCGCCCAGCCAACGTCGACGACCCTTCAATCCTCAAGCCACTCATGGCGGCAATCACCGAGATTGCCGAGGTGCTGCCGGTCGTATTCCCCGTCCACCCGCGGACCCGCGAGGCGTTGGATCGCAGCGCGTTTGTCGGGGAGCAGACCGGACGGAACCTCATAATGACGGACCCGGTCTCCTATCTGGAAATGGTCGGCCTGCTGCAGGACGCCGCTCTGGTCCTCACGGATTCCGGCGGCTTGCAGGAAGAAAGTACGGCGCTCGGGATCCCCTGCCTGACGTTGCGAGACAACACCGAACGGCCGATTACCGTATCCGTCGGCACCAACGAAATCGTGGGCAACCGGCCACAAGAACTCAGGGCTGCATTCGATCGGTTCATGTCGGGCCAACGAAAGACCGGCGCCGTCCCGGCCATGTGGGACGGCAATGCCGCAGCGCGCATAACGGAAATAATCGAAAACTGGATTTGACAGGCTATGGCAAATCGATACACAGGAGATGTCTCCGGGCTGTCGCGTTTGCCCGCACCACAGGACATCCAGTTCTTCGTCTCAACGGGTTCAACGGCTTGAACGACCACCGAATTAGCAACGAGACGTCATCGACAACACCCCGGAGGGGATCGGTGTCGGTTGT
>Ga0070726_10003261_pt1 | contig 13808 bp, 12 predicted proteins | sample tdAd471_FD_67275 | JGI IMG/M metagenome (GOLD analysis project Ga0070726, IMG submission 67275) | Marine sediment microbial communities from the Atlantic coast under amendment with organic carbon and nitrate - tdAd47.1 | ecosystem: Environmental > Aquatic > Marine > Coastal > Sediment | place...
TGCTATGTATCGCTTAAGCAGTATGATCTTGGAGAACAAACGGTTAATCAATGTCTAAAACTGATTCCAAATGGTTCAGGGAATTGGTATGTTACAATGGTTTATTATAGTATATTATCCTTCCATTCTTCAAAGTTTCAAAAAGCCTATGATATTTACATGGAGGCCTTCAAAAATCCAGGCTTTAGAAAACAACCAGACAGTATTGCAGAATTATGGAAAATTCAAGAAGCATTTGTTTTTTATTTCATGTATATATCCAAAATAGACCCAGATAAAGATAGCCCAGTTAAGAAATTCCGGGTTTCCAAGTTTCTTAATGAAGTACCCACCTATTCAAAAGACAAAAGAGGAACAAACGTAACCCTTATTATTCTTCAAATCCTATTATTACTACAGCAAAAAAAATACGGCGTTATCATAGATAGAATGGAGTCATTAAAAATGTATTCTCACCGCTACCTCCGCCAAGACGACACCTTCCGCTCCAACTGTTTCATCAAAATGCTGCTATGCCTACCCGCCGCCAGCTTTCACAAGAAAGGCGTACTCCGCAAAGCAGATAAATACTGGAAAAAGCTACAATCCGTACCTTTAGAAAAGGCCAACCAAAGTGCAGAAATGGAAATTGTACCTTATGAAATGTTGTGGGAATTTGTATTGGAAGGACTGGATGAGAAATGGCACTAGCCCGTAAACGGCAAATTTATTTGCCTGTTTCAAGAGTCAGGCAGTCATTTCTGTGTAAATCGGAAGTACGAAGGCGGAAGCCTGCCTGGCTGACACCAGATCAGACAGGGCGGAACCTAGCTTGGCCTAGGCTCGTTTTCCAAGCTCCGGCTTTCAATATCGCTTTACTCAATTCTCTTGCATTTTCAAACGTAAACACTTTGTACGAAGCTGCTGAAGGCCACGCTCCTGTTATTGCAAATTCCTAGGACTATAGTCTCGCTACATGGCCCTGATATCTCGCCTTGGAGAACTGCCCAAATAAATTTGGGCGTTACGGGGCCGATTCCATTTTCTTCCCCATATACACCAGTAAAGTCCCCTCCTCTATCTGCATATCGGCGGGTTTGGCCGTGAGACTGTGCAGCTGTCCATCGGGGTATTTGAGGAATAAAGGCACCGCATGCTCCTCCCAATTTAACTTCTCCAATAAAGCAACTAAATTTTCTGAGGACGTAATAGCTATTTCGTTGATGATCGGATAATCTCGTGCCACTTCATTGAGATTGAGGAAGTCATCTCGATAGGAAAATAAACTTTGATCAACAGGAATGGCTTTATCTTTCATCAATTCCTCTTGGGTAATCAAGCGAAAAGTCCCATTCTCTCCAAAGACGGATTCGTAATGTTTGACGGCAAAGGCATTGACTTGCGGGCTGGCGGTCATCGCAATCAAGTACCCCATATCTACCAGCTCCATATGCTCATTGAGGTCTTCTTTATAGATATTAGCATTGAAGGCTTCTAGTCCTAATTTTTTCGCTTTCCGTATATGATCCTCATTACTATCCACTAGCACTACATGCCGATCATTTTCATGCAAATACTGTCCAATCACTCGCGAAGCCTTAGCCGCACCAATGATGAGGATACCATCTGATGCCTCTTGAATCACCTTCAGCCATTTGGCCACAAAACGCGCCGTAGTAGCATTGAGCAGAACGGTTCCCAATACAATCATGAATACCAGCGGGGTGATATATTCGGCACCATCCACGCCATTTTGGGTGAGTTTAATCCCGAAAAGAGACGCAATCCCTGCCGCTACAATTCCTCGCGGCCCCACCCAGGAAACAAACAGTTTTTCATTGACGCTAAGCTCCGACCCCCTCGTGCTCAAGAAGATCCCTACTGGCCGTAAAAAGAAAGCGACAAAGACTAATAAGCCCATTCCTCTCCAATCTTGAAAGATAAGCGCCAAGTCTTCCATCTCAATATTGGCTGCCAAAAGGATAAAGAGGATAGAGATCAATAGTATACTAAGCGACTCCTTAAAATATAGTATCTCATTCAAGCGAGGAAACTCTAAATTCCCTAAGACCATTCCCATCACGACGACCGTTAATAAACCAGACTCATGTGCAAGAAAATCTGAAAAGACAAAAACACCAAGGACCGACGCCAGGGTAAAAACATTGAGTAAATAATGGGGTATCAAATCTCGTTTGATCAATTGGTACAAGCCCACAGCAGCCAAAGTACCTAAAGCCAAGCCAATCAGAATAATCTGGCTGAAGGTAGCCAGGACATGAGAAGTGAAAGCCACTCCCCCATCAGAAGTTTGTATAAATTCAAACACCAAAACAGCTACTAAGGCCCCAATGGGATCAATCAGTATTCCTTCCCAGCGCAAGACTGTAGCTACATTTCGAGTCAATGGAATATTTTGCAGAATAGGGGCAATTACGGTGGGGCCCGTCACAATAATTAAAGCTCCAAAGAGAAATGATATTGGCCAACTCAATCCGACGATAAAGTGTGCACCCAGGCCAGCTCCAATAAAGGTAACCAAAGAGCCGAGCGTGATCAATTGAAGAATCAAAGGCCCCACTTCCGCCAATTCTCGCCGCTTTAAGGTCAACCCCCCTTCGAAGAGAATCACGCCGATCGCTAAGGACACAAAGTAAAAAAGAGATTCACCCGGGAATAGTCCAGTCCCCAAGTCTTGGTCAAAAATCGGCGCCAACCACTTGGTCCCATCTTCCCTAATCAGCGTGGATAAGGGGCCCACTAATAAACCAATAATGATCAAAGGCAAAATGGCAGGTACTTTAATACGCCAAGCCAACCACTGCGCACAAATACCTAAAATGATGATCCCTGCCAATATATCCATGAATTGATAATTTATGAAGTTGTTTAAAAAAGACTATTCACCATACATCCCCAACTGCAGCAAGCGGTCATACCCCAACAATGCACACATGGCATGCTGCACATAATCAATCCGAATCTCTGCTGCATGCTTATTATAGGTATCAATGGCAAAGCGGGACTCTTTACTGTTTTCATATTCCTTTTTCTTCACGGCCATCGGTATTCCTCCCTGATAAGGCCCTTCTTTTAGCTGGCTATTGATTAGGAAATGGCAAGCTTCCCGAATGACAGTTAAGGTCGGTTCGAGTAAAGTTCCATCAACTTTGAGGTAAGGGGCGATTGCGGTTAGTCCCTCTATACGCGTAGCCGTAGGGGTTGTTCCATAATCACTCATAAAGCTTCCTTTGACGGTGCTACTGTCCCACTCTGCCAATAATCGCTCGACCAATCTTCGACTGTACACCATGAGGTGATTATAGGAAGATAAGTCCTTACCTTCCGCCTTTAATAGATCGAATATTTTTGCAATAGCAATCAAATCCCAATGGTCTATGGCCTTTTTTTCCATTTCTTCTAAGTTGTTGGCAGGTAGATTAACCGCCTTGATCGCCCCTTCCAACCATTTAGTTTGCGGGTCTCTTTCGTATAAAGCGCAAAGCCCCAGGGCTGCTTCGCCGGGATAGTATTGGTATTTCTTAGGCTCCACTCGTCCTGCCTTTTCATGGTAACTAGCATAAAACCCGCCATCCTCCAACTGCATATAAAGTAGGAATTCTCCTAGTTTTTGCAATTTATCAAGCGGTAGCGCCTCCCCACCTATGCGTTCCTTCACGATCATACCCGCTAATGCCAGGCCGGTAGAACCCAATTTGGCCTTTCCAAAAGAATCTACATAAAAATTCTCACCAGGTACCGACCAAACCGCCAAGTGACCAGTATTATCGACTGCTTTGATATTCACATCCCAGAGGTACTGGCTCGCCTTCTGTAATACCTCACTGAATTGATTATCGCCCGTATGCTGCGCGTAAAGCGCCAGTGCGTATACCACTCCAGCATGACGTACCACATTATAAATGTCTTTACCACTCAACTTATCACTGGTATTGAGGAGGTATTCAAATCGACCACTATCGAATTGATGCTTTTTGAAATAACTTCCTGCGGCTTGCAAGAAATTCAATATTGCTGGTTGCACATCTTTGGGATTAGCTGCTGAAACAGCAACAGGTGCCACCGTTTTCTCAGCGGGCGCTTCCTCAGCGTTGCAACTAATAAGCAGGAAGGCGAGTATCAGAATGAATAAATTGGCAGTTCGTAGCATATTGATAATAGGTGTGAATATAAGACTTTATGTCAGCAGGTCTCGTACATCCCTCTAGGCTCTTTTCCACTTTACAGTGTACAGCGTTCCAGGGTCAAGTTTTGTAACTCATCATACCCGCTCGAATCTATCTGGAACTAGACAAATCTGCGCTTTGCCTGACTCCAAATAGCTATTGGGCAGCTCCTTTGAAATTTGCCAACCTAAGGTCTCTCATTTGAAATGAAAACTTTTTATCGAGAATTTAGTTCTAAGCATAGCAATGAACGAAAAAGAAGTTCCATATGTAAGGATAGACATTATAGTACAATACTCCTTTCTGTTTGGCTCATTAATTAGTGCAAAAAAAACAATAAAATGGCAAAAGTACTAATCGCTGGTGGTACGGGTTTGATTGGAAGTAGGCTTAGTCTATTACTCACGGAAAAAGGCTATCAGGTGACGCACTTAAGTCGCAGCCCTAAACCGGATAGCACCTACCCTACCTATCACTGGAATCCAGCCAAGGGCATAATGGATCAAACCGCAGTGCTCGAGAGTGATTATATCATTAACCTTGCCGGAGCAGGCATCGCTGATGCACGCTGGACAGCGGCCCGGAAAAAGCTAATTATTAATAGCCGTGTCCAAGGCAATCGACTCTTGTTGAAGACCTTACAGGAGACGGGGCATTCACCAAAAGCATTCCTATCCGGAGCCGCAATTGGCTACTATGGTGATCGAGGAGAACAAGAGGTCTGGGAAGAGGATGGGCCTGGTATCGGTTTTTTACCTGAAAGTTGTGTCCAGTGGGAAGAGAGTATCCAGCCTCTCATGAAATCGGATATCCGGACGGTTGTCATCCGAATTGGTCTAGTACTTTCGACACAGGGCGGGGCGCTGGAAAAAATGCTACTACCGCTGTATGCCCTGACAAGTACTTATTTTGGGAATGGGCAACAGTGGTATTCCTGGGTACATATCGATGATATCAGTCGGCAGTTCATCTTTGCCCTTGAAAATGAGGAAATGAGTGGCATCTATAACGGTGTAGCTCCTAATCCGGCACGCAATAAAACAATTGCCCAGCAATTACCCAAAGCCAAGGGGGTACCCGCTGTGGTAGTACCTGCGCCAGCAATAGCCTTACGAATCGCTATGGGAGAAATGGCCGACGCCGTATTGACCAGCACAAAAGTTTCTGCGGATAAAATCCTAGCTGCTGGTTTTGAATTTGAGCACCCTGACTTGTTGGAAGCGCTCAAGCACTTGCTCAAGCAGGAGGTTTAAAGACAGGGGCGGGTTGAGGTGCCGGTCAAATACCATGGGAATGGGAATCAAAATTACAGTCGAAATCAAAATCAAAAGACCAAAGTAGCATTGTCATAGCCAACAGGCCAGGTTTTGATTGAGATTGACAGTTAAATTTTGATCTAGGCGACATAAAGGTACAGCCCTGCCAAGGTGACCAAGAAATAGGGTACCAGCGAAGCTGCTCCAGCAAAATCTTTAGCTAATCGCTGCCCGAAGAAGAGTTGTATGATCGATAGATTGGCCAAAAGCATACCAAGAAAGGCGATATTAGGACTTCCGCCCATCCAGTAAATAACCAGACCTATCCCTGATAAAAAGCCAGCCGCTAGCTCTGAAATAGTAATCACCGGCATTAATAGCGGAACCGTACCATTCAAGATAGATTTTTTGAAGTGGGAGGTATAAAAGTCCTTTTCATCTTTCCAATTGATGACCTTATCTACACCCGATTGGATAAAAAGAATGGCTACAAATACAGAAGTAAGGCAACATAATAATAACTCGCCAGAAATATTCAATTGGCTTAAGATAGTAGGCTCCATATCGATCTTGTTTGTATTTAGCAGCGGTTATGATTTCATTTTTGGTACCAAAACAAAACCCTTCTCGCAATATGAGAATGATACTTAGTACTCTGTAAAATAAGAATTTCTCATGGGTTTGCTCAGTTATCGTTCCACGATAAAGCCGAGCAGTTCCAAATCCTCATAAAAAGCTGGATAGGATTTGATCACCACCATAGGATCCTCAATCTTAATCTGTCCCAACATGGCCAGGGGTGCAAAAGCCATTGCCATTCGATGATCCTCATAGGTATCAAAAGTAGGGACATCACCAAAGCTTGCGGTTCCTTCGACTGTAAAGTATTCTTTATTAGAATTGGGGGAAAAGCGTGCAGGGAGTTTCGACAGATAAGCCGTAACTTTTCCTAGTTCATTCTTTAAGGCCTGGATGCGGTCGGTCTCTTTGATGCTCAAGGTTTCTAGTCCTGTAAAGAGGCCTTGTACCCCTAGCCCAGCACAAATTACGGCCATGGTTTGGGCGATATCAGGGCATAAGATAAAATCCCATTCAAACATTGGAGGAAGCGCGGCACCCGTCTTTGTCAAACGAACGCCTGTTTCATTAAATTCGGAATGCACCCCAAATTGCTCCATCATCTCTACCAAAGCTGCATCTCCTTGGAAACTATTCTCAAACAAGCCATCCAGTTGCAAATCTAGCTCATCGGCGAAAGCAGCCAGGGCATAATGATAAGAAGCAGCCGACCAATCCGCCTCCACCACGAAAGGCTTAGGTACATAGGATTGTGGTTGAATCGAGATAGTTTGTCCTTCCCATTCATGCGCTACGCCAAAGTGTCGCATCAAACCCAAGGTCATTTCAATATAAGAACGGGAAACAATTTTTCCTTCCAAATGGAGACGAAGCCCCTGAGGTAAAACCGGAGCAATCATCAATAAAGCAGAAATAAACTGGCTACTCGTTCCGGCACTAATCCGCAATTCATTATTCTTTCCTAAATCACTCGGTTCGCCAATGCGCAGGGGAGGATAACCTTCTTCCTCTAAGTATTCAATATTAGCCCCCAACTGACGCAAAGCTTCTACCAATACACCAATCGGCCGTTGCTTCATCCGTTCTGTCCCGGTCAAAACTTGACTTCCTTTCTGCAAGGACAAATAGGCAGTTAGGAAACGAAAGGTAGTCCCCGCCGGGCCGGCATCTCGCACTATCTCATCACTGGCCAATAAAGCCATCATCAAGTCGGTATCATTGGCTTTGGCCAGCTGTTCGATAGGGAAATCTTTTCCACTAAGCGCTCTAATAATTAAGGCTCGGTTGCTAATACTTTTGGAGCCCGTCAATCGTAAATGGCCTTGAATCCTGCGATTGGGTTTGTGTAACTGATAGTTCATGGTCGTTGTTGTGTTGGCAAAAAAAGGTAGGTTTTATCTGGTAGGTCGCAAATATAGCCTAAAAACGGGAATTAGCTTAGGAGGAGGCGAGTCACCTCAGGGCAATCGCATCAAAATGCAAAGCGACAATAGGGAGGAGATGAAATGGGGTGTAACCGATATAGAAAATAATTTGACCATACTACTGGACATTTTACTCCAAGCGGGTTTAAAAGTTTACGGTTGAAGGTTTATGCCAAGAAATTAAACCTTCAACTTTCATCTGATAAACGATATTTGCCAAGTTTATCTATTCTTCTTCGTCTTTTTGCCGGGTACTTCGTCGCTCTTGCCGTTGCTCCTGCTGAATCGATCGCCGGTTCATTCGGTCTTCATCCGAGCGTTCATAGGCTTGAATAATGGCTTTAACCAAGCGGTGACGCACGACATCATCAGCCGTTAAGTTGACCGCAGCAATCCCATCCAAATGCGCCAACAAATCGATTGCTCTACGCAAACCCGATTTTTGATGATAAGGTAAATCCACCTGTGAAAGGTCGCCCGTGATAATACACTGCGCGGAAGGCCCCAAACGCGTCAAAAACATCTTTAGCTGTAAGGTAGAACAGTTTTGTGCCTCATCAAGTATGATAAAAGCATTATCTAGTGTTCGGCCACGCATAAAAGCTAGAGGTGCGATTTCTATGGTTCGGTTGGCCATAAACTGGGCCAATTTTTCGCCCGGTATCATATCGTCCAGAGCATCATAGAGGGGACGCAAAAAAGGATCCACCTTATCTTTCAAATCGCCAGGCAAGAATCCCAGACTTTCTCCAGCTTCTACAGCCGGGCGAGTAAGGATAATTTTTTTGACTTGACGGTTTTTTAAGGCCCTCACCGCCAAGGCTACCGCGGTATACGTTTTTCCGGTACCTGCAGGCCCGATGGCAAAAACAATATCGTTTTGTTCAGCAGTCTCTATCAGTTTGCGTTGATTGAGGGTCTTGGCCTTGATGGGCTTACCTTCTCGACCGTGCACGATCGTTTTGGCCTGGCCATTACTGATATGCGTTTCAAAAGGATTATCTCCTTTGAGCAAATCTTGAACCATTTGTGTCGGCAACTTTTCATGCTCACGCAAAAGGCGAACCATTAGCTCAAATTTAGATTTGGCCTTCTGGGTATATTTTTTCTCGCCTTTTAGTTTTAGATTATTACCTCGGGAAGTAATGGTTACTTCTGGAAATGCTTCTCGCAATAGGTTCAACTTCGTATTATTCTCTCCGTATAATAACAACGGATCAACGCCTTCTACACTTAAAATGATCTCGCTCAATAGTTAGTATAAATTAGATGAAATAATAGATAAAAAGGCTGTTTGCCAGCCCTCTTTGTCAAATACATTTTAAAACAACTACTAAATATAAACGAACTTCTTGATGAAAGTTCATTTGTAGCTTTAATTATAAGTTAAAACGATATGACCTTACATTTCGTTCCTGACTAGCAAATATAAGGATAAAAAAGAGCTTAAGTAGCTGAACCTATATACTCGACACTTTATGGCGGGCTCTTTTTGCGTTATACTGCGTTAGATTTTCTTCAAGTAGCTGGGGGCTATTATCATCAAAGCTGCCTGGTCTAACACAAAAATACCCTCCGCCAAAATTGACGATTATATACATCCAGCTACTTAGCAGACAATTTCTGTCTTCATCAGCAAGAGGCGACTTCCCGCATGAGTCAGTGGGCGTGAGGTCTACTCGAAAAGGGATTTTCTCAATATATCCTTGAACAGAAGGGGTTTAACTTCTCAAAAGAAGGAAATCCTTGTATATTTACGCCGACAAATTTATTAGTCCAATATGCCCATTGTAACCCTGACAAGTGATTTCGGCTGGAAAGACTACTATCTCCCCATGATCAAAGGGGCGATACTATGCAAGCATCCACAGACAAATATCGTTGATATTACCCATGATATCCCCAATTATGATATTGTCCAGGCGGCCTTCATTTTTAAGAACTGCTGGCGAAGTTTTCCCCCAGGTACCATCCACCTCATTAGCGTTAATGACTATCCTGAAGATACCACCAAAGGTTTTGTAGCGATTGCGCATGAAAAGCATTTTTTCATCGGCCCTGACAATGGTGTTTTTTCACTCATTTTCGGAGAAAAGCCGAATGCTATCTATCAATTGAGTACCGCTCCAGAGGCTCGGTTTCCAATGGCGGAAGTCTATGCCCAAGCAGTAGGTCATTTAGCCGCTGGCAAGCCGATACAAGAGATCGGTTTTGCGGTGAATGACCTGGTTCAGCGGATTACATTCACGCCGGTGCAGGGGCATTCTCAGATTAGAGGTTCGGTTATTCATGTCGATCAGTATGAAAATGTTATCCTTAATATCAGCAAGGAAGTATTTGAGCAGGTGGGCCAGGGAAGAGATTTCTCATTGTTTTTCAAACGGCATGATCCGATTACTATCCTGTCTCAGTATTACCAAGACGTGGAGGTCGGAGAGATTCTTTGCCTTTTCAATTCGGCTCAGCTGCTAGAGATCGCAGTGAATATGGGAAAGGCGAGTAGCTTGTTTGGATTAAAAATAGAAGACACCGTACAGATTGATTTCAGAACCACATGATAAAACGCATTGTAAAAATGACCTTCCAAGCCGATAAGGTCGATGATTTTGTAGCTATCTTTTCGGCCAAGAAGAAAAAGATTCGGTCTTCTCCAGGCTGTCATCATTTAGAATTATTACGTGATATTAAGCAGGCTAACATTTTCTTCACTTACAGTTTTTGGGAAAGCGAAGAAGCCCTCAACCAGTACCGCCACTCGGCTCTTTTCAAAAACACTTGGGCCGCCACCAAAATGCTTTTCGCAGATAAGCCAGCGGCCTGGAGCGTCGAAGTCGTAGACAGCGAGGAGTAAAAAAATCCTGCTAATCCTAGCACAATTTAGCCTTCCTTCTAATCTTACCGCCATAAAGGGAACTATACCACAAGACTTCGAGTTGTCAAGCTGTGGAAAATCCTTCTATGAGTTTTTTCGCTATCCATCATTAGCCCACATGTTGGTGATCAAAATTGAATATATGAAGACACGTAAGGAATTAAAAGCAGTCTATAAAGAAATGAAATTTCAAATGGGTGCCTTTCAGATTCGGAATATCGCCAACGGCAAAATTTTCGTCGGTACAAGTAACAACTTAGCGGCCATTTGGAACCGACATAAGTTTCAATTGAATATGGGAAGCCATCGCAATGTCCAGCTGCAAAAGGATTGGAATGCGCTTGGAGAAGAAAATTTCGCCTTTGAGGTGTTGGAAGCCTTAGTACATGAAGATGGGATTACAGATTACAACAAAGACTTAGCGGCATTAGAAGAGCTTTTCCTGGAAGAATTACAGCCCTTTGGAGATCGAGGGTATAACAAGAGAAAGAAGACCTAGTCTGCATCCATTCAAATCTAGTCCTCCTCATTCAAGATTTCGCCACAATACTTACAGTATCCGGCATCATCGTCATGTCCTTCGCTGCCGCAAAACCGGCAAGCTTGAGTGTTATTGGAGGTACTACTGGAGGCATTTACCATTTCTGCCGATACAATTCCTGTCGGTACGGCAATGATAGCATACCCCAAGATCATCACTACCGCCGACAAAAACTGGCCCAAACTCGTTTGGGGAGTAATATCCCCATAGCCTACAGTGGTTAAAGTAACGACGGCCCAATAAATACTGCGTGGAATACTCGAGAATTTATCATTATTCCCCCCTTCGACCAAGTACATAATGGCTCCTATGATCACAACGAGTAAGGTGACAGCCATTAGAAAGACAAATATCTTGGCCCGGCTCGCCTTTAGGGCATTCGTAATGATGGCGCCTTCTTTTAGAAAATGCCCTAATTTAAAAATCCGGAAAATTCGAATCAGTCGAAGTGCGCGAATAACTATAAAGTAATGTGTCCCCGCAATAAATAGGCTCAAATAGGCCGGTAAGATGGCCAGTAGATCAATAATTCCAAAAAAGCTAGTCATGTATTTGATTGGCCGATATACAGCATAAATTCGTAGGCCATACTCTATCGTAAAAATAATCGTGAATATCCACTCTAGGACAAAAAAGAGGCTAGCATATTTGATTTGAATATAATCGACTGACTCTAGCATCACGATAATGACGCTAATAGAAATCACAATCAACAAGGATATGTCAAAAGTACGGCCTAAAGGCGTATCTGCCTCGAAGATAACTTCGTGAATCCGCTCTTTAGTTTTATTGCGTTTGATGGCTTTACTCATTGTTTAGGTAGTTCAAATCCTCCCAAAATTATCAATACTCAAGCATTGTAGGTAAAGCTTTCGTGTTTTTTCGATTAAGAATCTACACTAAGGCCTGCTGAAACATCCAAATTTCCTCATCCGTAGGGGCCCAATTCCTACTTGTACGGATCGGCTACCAATAGGTTCAACTTTTCCTTCCCGTGGCTTGTTGGTAGAGATAAATAGTATCTATTCTGACGGATGAACCAGTATCGGTCACTTCCATCTACCCCATCTCACTGGAACACTACCGTACCCTCATCGGATGTATTTTTTTTACAGATTCTACGTTATAAAAGGTACTTTTACAAATTCTTTTTCCATTAAGGGAGAAAAACAATAAATAAAAAGCCTGGTAGGTGTATTTTTGTTCAAAATATAAAACCGATTGATGTGCTAAAAGCAGTTATCATAGAAGATGAGTTAAATGGTCTAAATAATTTAAAAACCCTATTAGCCAAACACTGTGGAGATGTAGAAATCGTCGGAGAAGCTCGCACGATAGAAGAGGGAAAAACACTTTTGAGTGATGGTGGTGTGAAGCCCGATGTTGCTTTTTTGGATATTAGCCTTCCTGATGGTCTTGTTTTCAAACTTCTGAATCAACTACGTCCAATTAAATTTGAAGTGATTTTTGTCACGGCCTATCACGATTATGCAATAAAGGCTTGTGAATATAGTTCTATTGGTTATATTGTAAAACCTATAGATGTAGACTTACTGGTAGAAGCAGTATCTAGAATCAAGCCGCGGAAAGAGAGTGAGATGGACAAACGCTATGAGCTTTTCAACCATCATTATAGCAATCCTAATGCCTTTACCAAGATGAGTATTTCAGCCCTGGATGGCATTTACTTTGTCAACATAAAAGATATTGTTCGATTCGAAGCTGAGGATAATTATACACATATATATCTCAATAGTGGAGAGCGAATTACTGCCTCCAAAACCATAAAATCTTACGAAGACTTACTACAACCCTTTAACTTCTACAGAGTTCACAAAAGACATGTCATTAATCTCAATTTTATGCGAAAATTCGTGAAAGGAGATGGTGGTTATTTAGTAATGGATGACGAAATCAAGATTGAAGTAAGTCGTAGAAGGCGACCTGCCTTTATGGAGCAAATGCGACGGCTTCAAGAAGGATTGTAAGACTGGCTAATTAATCGAGAAATTAGGCAACTTTTAAGTTTTTCGTCCGTACATATATGAATGTACCATATGAGATACTTTTAGTTGTCGTGCTAGTCTTTTTGATAGAACAGAAGTGGGGATACAGAACTAATTGTTTTATTATATGTTATTAATTGACTGATAATATTTTGTATTATTTAACTAATAATCAGTCGGTTGTGTTCTCCACATCATGCTAGGTTCAGTCTGGACCATTACTATGTATTATTACTTCATTTGCGATCACATTTTTTTGTGCTTTTAAATAATTTTGTACTTTTACTTCAATGAAGTGAGTCGCAAGTATTATACTATTTCATCCCGCGATATACTAAATTAGATGCTATGGGAAAACCAAAAAAGAGTCTAGATGATCTCAAAAAAGATCTGAAAACCCTACAGAAGAAGGACATGAAAAAGATTGTCGGTGGAAAAAACGACAAGAAGAAAAACAAGTGGAACAATGGATGTGGAGGCATCGTTCCTCAGTAATTAGTACAACTAGTTTGTACTATTATTTATAATCCCAACTCCTTGTCCAAGGAGTTGTTAAATTGTCAAAACTCCAGTATCTTAGACAAACCTTACTACTAACACATAATCCAATTTTCTGGTGCTCTAATAAGTGACCAGGGGATTAATGGATATGGATCCTTTTTTGAAAATAAGCTTTTCTACGTAGCCACATACATAGAAAGACTTTTCCTACAAACCGATTATCATATTGTAAATCAAGAGGTTGTTCGATTGTTTTTGGAACAATCTTGAGGAAACTACAATGGGAAAGAAGATGCTTTTCCTTCTTTTCTATTCACAACAGAGCGCCTGTTCCATACATAATTACAGGCATTATAATTTCAGAGGGGGGATTTTTACGCTAGGATAAAATTAACCTGGAAATTATGATAACGACACTGCCCGATGTGGTCAACAATGAGCAATACGAGCTTAAGTTGAGTTT
>Ga0070726_10003267_pt1 | contig 13790 bp, 13 predicted proteins | sample tdAd471_FD_67275 | JGI IMG/M metagenome (GOLD analysis project Ga0070726, IMG submission 67275) | Marine sediment microbial communities from the Atlantic coast under amendment with organic carbon and nitrate - tdAd47.1 | ecosystem: Environmental > Aquatic > Marine > Coastal > Sediment | place...
CTGCCGATTGCCGTAGCGCCCTGCAAAACAATCCCGGCCAGGACGGGGTCGAGGAAGTCCGCAAGTGCGTCGAAAAGGCGCTCAAGGATCCCGACCTCGTGGCTGAATACCTTCCTGAAGATTGCGATCAGGAACGCCGGGTGCTCTATGAGGATCCGGAGCTCAAATTCTGCATCTGCGCGCATGTCTATCAGGGGCCGAAGGAAGGTTTCCCGCACGACCATGGGCCGACCTGGGCGATTTATGGTCAGGCCGCGGGCGAAACCGAGATGACCGATTGGGAAATCGTCACGCCGGCGCAAGGCGACGAGCCGGCGCGGGTCAAGCAGGTTCGTTCCTATGCGCTGAAGCCGGGCGACGCACATGCCTATGCGCCCGGCGCCATTCACGCGCCGCTCCGCAGCGGGCCGACACGCCTGATCCGGATCGAGGGCGAAAACACCGACAACCTCAAGCGCACCCCGATCAAAGCCGCCTGAGCGGTTAAATCACATGTCCCGCACCATCGCGGAACTGGCAGCGGCCCCACCGGGGCCGCTCGCCGTATCCGAGTGGATCGACATTGATCAGGCGCGCGTGAACGCCTTTGGCGACGCAACGCACCACACCCACTGGCTGCATACCGACCCGGCGCGTGCTGCCCGCGAGGGCAACTACGACGGCACAGTCGCACACGGTTTTCTGGTCTTGAGCCTTATCATTCATGCCATCGACCAGTGTAAGCTGCGGCCCACGGACAGCCCGTATGCGTTGAATTACGGGGTCGACAAGGTCCGCTTCCTGAAACCCATGCCCATCGGCGACGGTTTCCGGGTGCGCGATCGCATCACGCTGATCGAGGCGGAGATGCGCAGCGCGGGCCTGTTCACACGCACCGGCCACGCCTTCGAGATCGACGGCGAAAAAGATGATAAGCCCTGCGTCGTCGCGGACTACCTCTCTATCTGGACCAAGCCAACCGAATAACTAGGGCTTAGCCGGCAGCTTTCCCACAAACGTCATGACAAGGCTGATCCAGTCAACCAGTCCCGCCGCATCACATTCAGACCCGTCGACGAAGACCATGCCGCCCATGCGTCGCCCTTTCCCGAGAACGACGATCTCGGCGCCGGGACGCGACAGCGCTTCCGCCTCATTTCCCTTGCCGACCCGGAACATGAAGCGGCGCGTTCCATCCGATGAGAGATCCGCGCCGCCCAACATATTGCCTTGGTGAAAGAAGCACACGCCACCCATCATCCGTTTCTCGGTTATTTTGCCATATTCTTTGAGCGCCGTTCTGAACCGTTGGGCGAGTGCTTCATCATAGCCCATTTCTCAGAACCTTCTGCGGACCGCCGTCCGGCATTTCCTCGTACGAAGGCTTTTCCGGATCGATCCGTGCCCAGCTGGGCGCGCGGCTTGCATATACCGTCATCATCGGCGCCACGTCCTCCAGTGTATCGAGGCTTGAAACCCGAACGAAAACCATGCCCGGCAAGTGATCGTTCGTGGAATAAACCGCCGAACCGCATTCCGGGCAGAATCCGCGGCTGACAAGGTTGCCGCTGTCGGCGGCACGGTCATAAAACTTTAGCGCTCCCTCGACAGTGAAATCGCTCTCCGCAATGGCAGCGTGCGTGCAATGCGAAGTGCCGCTGGATTTTCGACAATCGACACAATAACAGTCGCCGACAATCTTCGGCGCATCGTCGAAACTATATTGCACGCTGCCGCACAGGCAGCTGCCTTCATACTTTTTAGTCATCGTTGCCATCCTCCTGTTAGGCGTGGTTTATCCACTTTATGCGCGCACCATGCATTAGTTGCTTGTTTATTGCAATAAACAAGTTAGTATATCGCAATGAACGACGAAATGCGCTCCGGCTGCCCAATCGCCAACACGCTCGACATCGTCGGCGATCGCTGGACCTTGGTCGTGCTGCGCGATCTTTTCACGGGAAAGGACAAGTTCTCCGACTTCTTGACGTCCCCCGAAGGGATCGCCACCAACGTGTTGAGCAGTCGCCTGCAGACAATGGAGGCGAACGGACTCGTCGAAAAAACTGTTTATCAACGGCGACCGAAACGCTTTGCTTACAAACTGACGCAAAAAGGCCACGATCTGTTGCCGGTTCTGCAAAGCATGTGCCGATGGGCGAATGCACACGTCCCCGGCACATGGACACCGCCAGACTGGTTTATGTCATTGAAGGCTTAAAGCGCCAGGCAGGCTAGCTCTTCAACCGCGCCACCTCAGCTTCGAGTTCTTGAATGCGCGCCTGCATGGCCTCGACCAGCGGCGCAACCTCGGCCTCGGTCCAGCGTTGCGTGATGTGCTGCGGACAATTGGCGTCCCAGGCTTCGAGCGTGAACACGAAGGCCCGTTCGGGCATCGCATCGTAATCGGTATCGATCAGCCGCCCCATCAGGTCCGCATCATTCTCGACGACCGAAAGCGTTCCCCACAATTTGATGCGGCGCTTGTTGCGGTAATCCATGGCAAAAATGAACGCCTTCGGATTTTCAGCGGCATTGCCGATGGAGATGTATTGCTTGTTTCCGGCGAAGTCGGCGAAGGCCAGGCGCTTGTCGTCAAGCACCTTGAGGAAGCCAGGTTTGCCGCCCCGGTGCTGGATATAGGGCTGACCGTCTGCGTTGGCGGTCGCCAGATAGAACGAGTCACGCGCCGCCAGATACGCCGCGAGATCGTCGGTGATCCGGTCCGCCCAGTCACGTTTTTCGGCGCGTCGCGCATACCCGGTACGGGAACCGCGCTTTTCTTGCTCGGCCTTGACCTGTTCGGTGAAGGCGATGTCGCTGACGAATTCCCGGCTCATGATGGCTCTCCCATGGTATTGGCCGAGAAAAATAAACTGAAACCCGTCGCCGGAACAGGCCCGGCACGCGCATTCTGTTATGTGGTCAGGGAAATAATTGTGGTCAGTGGGGGAATCGCGCGCGCCTCGAACTTTGTTCGAAAACACAAAAACCCGGGCGCCGGTTCAAAAAGATTTTTAGTGGGGAGAAATGGCGCGCCCCTTCGAACCTTGTTCGAAAACACAAAAACCCGGGCGCAGGTTCAAAAAGATTTTTAGTGGGGAGAAATGGCGCGCCCGGGAAGATTCGAACTCCCGACCCCTTGATTCGTAGCGTTTTAGGAGTGCTAAACAGCCTATAACAACCGTTAACCAAATATGAGATTCTCTTATGTTTATCAATGGGTTAGGTTGACTTTTGGCTTCACGTCCTTTCACACTTCAAATCGACGGTTATCGGCGCGTTTAGGTACCTGACCGAGACCTGAGAGGACACTTTGATGCCCACGAAAAGATTATCCGACTTTACGCTCCAGAAGCTCCAGCCGCCCTCAGAGGGCCAGATCGTATATTGGGACCCTGTGCTGAAAGGCTTTGGGATACGCATTTCATACAACGGTACAAAATCTTGGACCGTCCTTACCCGGCTTCACGGAAAACAAATCCGCGTGACGCTAGGCAGTTACCCAAGGGTCGGTCTAAAGAGGGCCCGTGAATTGGCGTACGATGTGTTGGACAAGGCTGATCGCGGTGAGGACCCCCGGCAATCCGTCGGGCGGAACAGTCGGCCTGACAGGGGAACGATTGCCTCCGTCATCGATCTGTTTATCGAACGTTACGCACGCCCGAAAAATCGCACTTGGCGCGACACGCGCAATCTGTTCGCGAGGAACGTCACTCCGGTTTGGGGTCACCGGCAGATCGACACCATTACGAAGAAAGACGTCAACTTGCTTCTGGTGGAAATTTGCGAGCGTGGCTCCCCGCTTACCAGCAACCGAGTGCATTCGGCTGTCCGGAAATTTTTTAATTGGTGCGTAGAAGAAGATCTGATCGCGGCATCTCCGGCACACGGCGTCCGACCTAAAGCAAGAGAGACCCAGCGGGACCGCGTTGTCAGTGACACTGAACTCCCCAAAATTTGGGCCGCCTGCGATGAAATTGGATGGCCCTTTGGACCACTTGTACAACTGCTAGCCCTGACTGGGCAGCGTCGCAGTGAGGTGGCACAGATGTTCTGGGCCGAACTCGACCTCGATCAAGGTATGTGGAGCATTCCTCGGGAACGATCGAAGAATGACCGAGCGAATGAGGTACCTCTGTCAACACCGGCACTCGAAATCATCAAGGGGTTACCTCGCTACGGAGACTTGGTGTTTACCGTTACCGGCATGACACCGGTGTCAGGTTTCCCGCGCGCAAAACGGCGCCTGGATGAACTCTCCGGTGTCACAGACTGGCGTTTCCATGACCTCAGGCGCACGGCAGCAACTGGAATGGCTCGGATGGCCGTGCCACCGCATGTTATCGAAAAAGTATTAAATCACAGCAGCGGCTCCGTATCCGGCGTAGCCGCGATCTACAACCGCTATGGCTATCTCGACGAAAAGAGAGCCGCTTTGGATGAATGGGCACAACATGTCGTCCAAATCTGCGAAAATAAGCAACCTGGATGAAAAGACTCGAAAAACGTTCGCCGTACCGTCGGTTCCTTGATGCGAACGCCGCCATGCGGGCCCGACAAGATCCGGCTGACGAAACGCTGAAACAGGAAAAGCAGGTCGCCATTGCCGAATGCTTGGAGGACTACGCTCGCACTGGGAATCCAGTTGATTTCCCATGTGATATGGCGCTCGAACTAGCAATTGAAATGCACAACATCGCGCGTCGCCAGACACCAGCATTATGTAAACCGGTCCGCAGGAGCGGAACCCCTCCGCTAGCGTATGAGGCTGTCGACGCGATCGTCGCATTAAAAAGATATGTAATTGCTGCGAGGGAAGGCCGCGTACAGGATAAACAAGCAACAGTAAGCCGGCATTCGAGAGCGACTATGCGATTTTCACATGGACCGAGGTTACTTTGATGAACCAACGATCGGGATCAACTGTGAGAGTGGTCTGATCACCTTCAATGCAACCGGCGAAATCTCGCTGCTTCCACACTCAGCGGACCATCGTCGTCGGAGCGTAATTGAATGCGAATGGACGCCCGAGGACCTTGGGCGCAAGGCCCACGGCTTTCTATTAGAAAAGCTTTTGGCCGGAGCATTCGAGACAGATGATGACGCAGACGAAAAACGAAAACTGTTCGAAGAAATTCTCGGCGCTGCCGGCCTAGGAAACGCGAAAGCACTACCGCAACAATTGGCGTTCATCCTATATGGCCCTTTGGCTGGAAACGGGAAGAGCCAGTTTTTACGCGTTGTACGAGGCTTGTGCCCGCCATACGCGGTTTGCTCTGTACCGATCGACAAAATGAGCGACGAGCGGTTCGTCTGTCACCTCGTCGGCAAGAACGTGAACGTTGCCGACGAATTGAGCAGCGCGCACGGCGTTTTCTCGGACACCTTCAAATCAATAATTACCGGCGAAGAAGTAACCGGAAGGGATGTATATAAGTCCGCTGTAACTTTTGCCCCAACGGCCGTGCACGTGTTCGCTACGAATGACCTGCCATCTTTTCGAGGCGGTTTTGACAACGGCGTACTCCGTCGTATCCGACTTCTCGAGTTTGGCCGACGGATACCGACTGATGAGATCATCCCCGACATAGGTCGAAAGATCGTGGACGAAGAGCTCCAGTATGTACTCACATTGGGCGTTCGCGGAGCACAGCGTGTGCTCAAATTGGGGCAATTTACTCTTCCCGACTCATCAGATGTTGCGCTTCGAGATTGGGCCGACAATGCGGACTCTGTCCGCGCATGGTTCGAAGCACACGCAAACCTCCACCCCGGCTTTAGCGTGCCGATAAGCTCGTTATACAGTGACTACAAAGAGTTCTGTGAGACCGAGGGGTACCAAGTCATCGGTGGAAACAAATTCGCAACCCGGCTTATTACTATTTCCAGCGGTGAAATATCTCGAGAACGGACGGCAACAGAACGCCGGCTACGCGGACTTCGACTTAAGTCCGACCTTTCCTATCCGCCACAGTACAAATAAAGCTGACCGGATGACGCAAATGACGCAGCAATCCACCCTATTCGCTAAAGCGCGTTTAACAAGGTGGCCATACCTATGCGTCATTTGCGTCACGATGGGTAGATGGGTCCCGCGTCCTCTTCGCGCGCGCGTGCGCGTCATGGGGTTTGTATATGGTTTCCGAGCATTTTTACCTCCCACAGCTTAATTCCGGCCGTCGCCCTCTGACACAAACTCTCTCATTCAGGGATTTGATAAGTAGCTAACATCTTTTGCATGCATTGAATCAACCATGCAAACGTCGCACACTCCTACGTCGCTAAGTTTTGGGTTATAGCATTAGCTCACTGTCAAAAGGTAATTCGAGAGTGAATCCTGACGATCTCAAATCTGCCCTTTGGGATGCAGCCAACACCCTTCGCGGTTCTGCTGTCGATCGCACAGATTGGAAGGGATACATTCTCCCGCTGCTATTCTTCAAACGTATCAGCGACGTCTGGGATGAAGAGACAAACGAAGCACAGGACATTTATGGCGAAGCCGATCCTTCGCATTTCCCCGAGATTCACAGATTTGTGGTTCCCGAAGGTTGTCATTGGAACGACATCCGCGAGACAGCAAACAATGTCGGCGCCGCACTGCAAAAGGCGATGCAGGAAATTGAGCGTGCAAACCCGGACACGCTCTTTCGAGTATTCGGCTCGGCCGATTGGAGCAACAAAGAAAAATTCACCGATGAGTTGTTTAAGGACTTAATCGAGGGATTCTCGGCCATTGAACTTGGAAACAAATCCGTAAGCACTGACGCCTTAGGCGACGCATATGAATATCTAGTTGGCAAGTTTGCCGACGTGACACGACGGAATAAGGCCGGAGAATTCTATACACCGCGCAATGTCGTGCGCATGATGGTCGAGATTTTAGATCCCAAAGAGGGGGAGAGCATTTACGACCCAGCGTGTGGCACCGGCGGCATGCTCTTGGGCGCCATCGAACACGTCATTCGCAAAGGGGGTGATCCACGTACGTTTTACGGCAAGATCTATGGACAGGAGAAGAACCTAACCACGTCGGCAATCGCCCGCATGAACCTTGTTCTCCACGGCATTGAGGATTTTCAAGTTGCTCGTGAAGATACTCTGCGCAATCCGGCATTTACCGATCCCAGCACAGGAGGAATTGCATCGTTCGACTGTGTGATAGCGAACCCACCATTTTCGCTAAAAGAATGGGGCCGCGAGATTTGGGAGGCAGATCCCTGGGGACGCGCACAATATGGCATTCCTCCCGAAAGTTATGGGGACTACGCCTTCGTCCAACACATGGTCGCGTCGATGGCCACAACGGGGAACAGCCGGATGGCTGTGGTTTTGCCGCAGGGAGCCCTCTTCCGGAAGTCGGCCGAAGGTAAGATACGCGAGGAACTGCTCAAACAAGACATGATAGAAGCGGTCATCGGCCTCGCCCCAAACCTCTTTTACGGCACCCAACTTGCCGCCTGTATCGTCGTGTTGCGACGACAGAAACCGGAAGAGCGTAAGAACAAGGTCCTAATTGTCGACGCGTCGAGCCTGTTCCGCAAAGGCCGTGCACAGAATTTTCTCGACCAGGAACACAGCGACCAGATTGTCGCCTGGTATCGCGCCTTTGAGGATGTCGAGGATCGTGCCAAGGTCGCCACCATCGAAGAGATCAAGAAGGAAGGCTGGACGCTCAATATCTCACGCTATGTTTTGCCGCCCATCGGCGAGGACATCCCGCCGCTTCCCGAAGCCGTCGACGCGTTCAAAACGGCCCTTGCCGATGCGCGGGCGGCCGAGGATCATTTGCGCGGCGTTCTAGTTTCTGGCGGCTGGTTGGAGGGACCTCGCAGTGAAAGCTGATGCGCTAATAAATGAGCTTAAGAGAAAACATTCTCTGACAACGGATCGGCAGATTGCTGAATATCTTGGCATGGGCGTCCTGCAACTTAGCAACTGGCGACGCAGGAACAAGCAACTATCTGCACGGCAAATCGCCAACGCCATCGAAAAATCTTCGAAGGCGGCGATAGCAAAGGCGCAGCGCTCCACCATTCGCCCAATTGTTGAATTTTTCCCGGTCACCTCGGTTGAGTCGGCTCGTGGCGCCAAGTTTGAGCTGTTTCCTGCCGGCAAAGAAGACAATCCACTACACATCGGATTGAGAGAACGTCTGTCCGCGGCATTCGGTATCTACGTTTTTTACGATACGCGCGGACGAGCAATTTATGCAGGTAAGGCAAAGAACCAATCTTTGTGGAATGAAATGAAGAGTGCGTTCAATCGAGACCGCGCCACTCAAACAGTTTATCGAGTTCGACATCCTCAAAGACGCCAATCATTCGTGCCTGCCCACCGACAATCCAGGCAGCCAATCAAGACTGCGCTCCAGTTGAACGATATGGCCGCCTACATAAGTGTGTATGAAATTGACAAGCCTATGATTGACGAGTTGGAGGCGTTAATCGTTCGTGCATTCGCAAATGATCTCTTGAATGCACGAATGGAACGTTTCGAGGGCGTGCGCAGGAGGTCCAACAAGAATACGGCTTCCAGAAAAGGCAGACGGAAAGCTCAGTGACTCCTCATATCTCCCAACGTGAACTCGAGAACTACCTTTGGGGCGCGGCAACGTTGCTGCGCGGCTTGGTCGACGCCAGCGACTACAAGCAGTACATCTTCCCGCTGATGTTCTTCAAACGCCTCTCCGACGTCTGGGACGAGGATTACCGGGAGGCGCTCGACGAGACCAGCGACAAGAGTTACGCAGCCGCCACCGCCAATGACCGCTTCGTCATCCCCAAGGGCGCGCACTGGAACGACGTGCGTAGCGCACCGAAAGATATCGGACGCTTACTGCTGTCGGCCTGTCTGGCTATCGAGGCAGCCAACCCAGAGCGGCTGCAGGGCGTCTTCGGTAATGCGCCCTGGACCGACAAGGGCCAGATGCCCGACGCCACGCTCAAGAACCTGATCGAGCACTTCTCGAAGCATGCCTTGACGCTCGCCGCTGTACCCGAGGATGAGCTCGGCAACGGCTACGAATACCTCATCAAGAAGTTCGCGGACGACAGCGGCCACACTGCGCAGGAGTTCTACACCAACCGCACGCTGGTCCACCTCATGGCGCAGATGCTCGAGCCGAAATCGGGCGAGAGCATCTACGACCCGACCTGCGGCACCGGCGGCATGCTGATCTCCTGCCTCGCCGAGGCGAAGCGGCGCGGCGGGGACACGCGGACGATGGGCCTTTACGGGCAGGAGCTCATCACCATAACCGCTGCCATCGCTCGGATGAACCTCGTCATCCATGGCGTCGATGATTTCCATATCGCGAGCGGCAACACGCTGGCCGCCCCTGCTTTTGCGGAAGGCGACGCACTCCGCACTTTCGACGTGGTCCTCGCCAATCCGCCGTATTCCATCAAGAAATGGAACCGTGGCGCGTGGGAGAAGGATGCTTGGGACCGCAACTTTCTTGGTACCCCACCACAGGGACGCGCGGATTACGCCTTTTTCCAGCACATCCTAAAAAGCATGGACCCCGAAACAGGGCGCTGCGCAGTCCTATTCCCGCATGGCGTGCTGTTCCGTAATGAGGAGGCCGAGATGCGGCGCAAGCTGATCGAGGCCGATCTCGTGGAATGCGTGCTCGGGCTCGGGCCTGGGCTGTTCTACAACTCGCCGATGGAGGCCTGCGTCATCATTTGTCGCAGCAAGAAATCCGCCGAGCGGCAGGGTCGCATCCTGTTCATCGACGCGGTGGCCGAGATCGCACGCGAGAGGGCGCAGAGCTTCCTGCGCGACGCGCATCAGGCGCACATCTTGGCGGCCTATCAGGGGTTTGCGGACGTGCCCGGGTTCGCCGCCGTGGTCAGCACGGCCGATGTGCTGGCGGCGGAGGGGAACCTGTCCATCGCCCGCTATGTGAAAAAGCCAAAACCGGAAATCACCGCAGAAGATGCCGTGACGCTGACGGCAGCCTGGGAGGCGTTTGACGCAGAGGGGCGCGAGTTCTGGACCGGCATGGATGCACTGGTCGACATGCTCGACGGACTCGCACCGGCGGAGAACGCCGATGCTTGAGCAGATGATCTCCAACAAGGCTGACTGGACGCGCGTGGCGTTCAGCGATGTGGTGCAGCTCTCAAAGACGCGTGCAAAAGACCCTGAAGCCGAAGGTTATGAGCGTGTCGTCGGGTTGGAGCATATTGAGCCCGGCGACCTGCGCATTCGCCGCTGGGCCGACATCGCGGACGGAACGACGTTCACGTCCGTTTTCAAGCCCGGGCAGGTCCTTTTTGGCAAGCGGCGCGCGTATCAGCGCAAGGTGGCTGTGGCGGATTTCGCAGGCGTCTGCTCGGGCGACATCTATGTGCTCGAGCCTTCGAGCGATGCGTTGATTCCAGAGTTGCTACCGTTCATCTGCCAGACCGACGCGTTCTTCGAGCATGCAGTCGGCACGTCTGCCGGCTCGCTGTCGCCCCGCACGAACTGGAAAAGCCTGGCCGATTTCGAGTTTCTTCTCCCGCCGATCCAGGAGCAGGCGCGGTTGGTAGAGGCATTGAAGGCTTCGGAAGCTGTCTTAGAAACGCTGTTTCATCTGGTAGTTCAAACGCGCCAGTTGCGCCAAGCTTGTCTTGATCACTTTGCTGGGCTTAATGGCGTCACTCAGACGCACCTCGAAAACGTCTGCGAAATGCAGAATGGACGATCGTTTCCCGGCGACTCTTACACCGAAGAAGGCATCCGCTTGCTGCGACCGGGAAACCTCGGAACGAGCGGCTATTTGGAATGGAGCGAATCCGCTACAAAACACTTACCGTCACACTTCGAGAGCGAGGCCAAGGCATATATAGTCGACGGAGGCGATTTAGTTATCAACCTCACAGCGCAATCGCTCGAAGAGGGCTTTATGGGCAGGGTGTGCCTCGCGCGGGAGGGCGACAAATCACTCTTGAACCAGCGCATTGGGCGGCTCCACGCTTTCCCCGATACAGTTCTGCCCGAGTTCGTTTTCAGAGTTCTTCAAAGTTCACGCTTTCAAACGCACGCGATCAAAATGTGCGAGGGGAGCAAGATCAAGCATTTGTTCTGGCAGCACCTCTCTCACTTTAAGATTCCGCTTCCAGATCACGCCAAGCAATTGCAGGTGGTTCAAGCCTGTCGTGCAATTGACCAGCGATTGAACGAAGTGCAATTGCGTCAACGACACACGCTTCTGGATCGGACAAAGTTCTTTGAGTTCCTCGCATCAGAGGTAATTCCCCAACCATGACGTTCAACGAAGCCAACACCGTCGAAGCCTTCATCCGCGACCGCCTCGCGGGCAGCACGAGTTCACCCGCCGTCGCGCCCGGCCTCGCCCGGCAAGGCGGTGCGATCTCTGGCCTCGGCTGGCATTTCGTCGGCCCCGCTGAGCTGCCGCGCCAGTCGCAGGAGGCGCTGGTTGAGCCCTATTTGCGCGAGGCACTGATCCGCCTGAACCCAGAAATCGCCGCAAACACATCCCGCGTGGATGATGTGCTCTACCGTTTACGCGCCATTGTGATGAGCGCCCGCTCGGACGGGCTGGTAAAAGCCAACGAGGAATTCGCCGCCTGGTTGCTTGGTGACCGCTCGATGCCGTTCGGCCCGAATGGCGAACATGTCACCTTACATTTGATTGATTTTGAAGATATTGAGCAGAATTCGTTCGTTGTTACTCAGCAGTTCACCTTCCGCGCCGGCAAGACCGAGAAACGCGCAGATTTAGTGCTACTGGTCAACGGGCTGCCGCTCGTCCTTATTGAAGCCAAGACACCGGTTCGCTCCAGCCAGAGCTGGCTCGATGGAGCGCTCCAAGTTCACGATGACTACGAGCAAAACGTGCCGGAGCTATTCGTGCCGAACGTTTTTTCTGTTGCGACAGAGGGTAAGGAGCTTCGCTACGGTTCTATCCGGATGCCTGTCGACCTCTGGGGACCCTGGCGACTTGAGGAAGACGGCCCTCAATCCTTGGGAGAGGTCGAGAAGGCTGTTGCGTCGATGCTGCGGCCGGCAACGGTGCTCGACTTGTTATCAAATTTCACTGCCTTCGCGACGGAGAAGGGGCAACAACGAATCAAAATCATTGCCCGCTATCAGCAGGTAGACGGCGTCAACAAGATCGTTCAGCGCGTTGTCGCGGGGCAACCGCGCAAGGGATTGATCTGGCACTTTCAGGGCTCGGGCAAATCACTATTGATGCTTTTTGCCGCGCGCAAGCTACGCCTACACTCAGTGCTGAAGAATCCGACCGTACTTGTTGTCGTCGATCGGATCGACCTGGACACACAGATTTCCGGCATCTTTTACGCCGCCGACATGGCCAACCTGGTGCGCACCGATAGCAGGAAGGAGCTTTCTGAGCTGCTCGAGAAAGATGTGCGAAAGGTGATCATTACAACCATCCACAAGTTCGGTGAAGCCGACGGGGTTCTGAACGATCGCGACAACATTATTGTGATGGTTGACGAAGCCCACCGGACGCAGGAAGGAGACCTTGGTCGAAAGATGCGCGAAGCGTTGCCTAACGCGTTCTTGTTCGGCCTGACCGGCACACCGATTAATCGCGCGGACCGAAATACCTTTTACGCCTTCGGCGCAGAGGTCGACGAAAACGGGTACTTAAGCAAGTACGGCCTCGATGACTCTCTCCGGGATGGCGCGACAAAAGAGCTGCATTTTGAGCCCCGCTTGGTCGACCTGCACATCGACCAAGAAAAAATTGAGGCCGCCTATGAGGAACTGACCAAAGGCCTGACCGACGAGGACAAAGACAAGCTTGGTCGCGCAGCAGCGAATATGGCGAACATAATTAAGGCGCCAAACAGAATTGGTCCTATTTGCGCCGATATTGCAAAGCACTATCAGGAGAAGGTCGCCCCTAACAGGTTCGGCGCTCAGGTCGTCACCTTCGACCGCGAGAGCTGCTTGCTCTATAAGCAAGAGCTTGATCGTCACCTACCGCCCGAAACCTCTGACATCGTCATTTCCGTTAATAGCGGGGAAGAGCAATACGCTCCGTACAGGCGCGACAAAGATGCAGAAGAAAAGCTTCTGGACCGGTTCCGCGACCCAAAAGACCCGTTTAAAATTCTGATCGTTACTTCAAAACTGCTGACGGGCTTCGACGCCCCCATCCTGCAGACCATGTATCTCGATAAACCGTTGCGAGATCATACTTTGTTGCAAGCGATTTGCCGGACCAACCGGCCTTATGGGGAGCAGAAGACGCACGGTCTGATTGTTGATTATCTCGGTATATTTGATGATGTCGCTCAAGCACTGAAGTTCGATGAGAAAGGCGTCCAGAAGGCAGTTTCGAACATATCGGAATTGAAAGCCGTGTTGCCGTCGCTCGTTCAGAAGTGCCTCGAGTATTTTGCCGGCGTCGATCGAACCTTAAGCGGGTATGAAGGCCTGATCGCTGCTCAGGACTGTTTGCCAAACAATGAAAGGCGGGATGCGTTCGCTGCCGACTTTAAGGTGCTGAGCCGTGTATGGGAGGCGCTATCACCCGATCCAGCCCTCACACCACACGAAAAAGAGTATCGTTGGTTGGCGCAAGTTTATGAGTCCTTAAAACCATCGACGGGGACCGGCCGGCTGCTCTGGCACAGGCTTGGTGCAAAGACAATAGAACTGATTCACGAAAACGTTCATGTCGACGCAGTCAGAGACGATGACGTGACCCCCTGAAATCTCCCTGTTTTGAAGTTAGTCTGTTCCCTGACGAAGGAGACAGACGATGAAGAGATCCCGTTTCAGCGAAGAGCAGATTATCGGCATCCTGAAGGAGCATC
>Ga0070726_10003268_pt1 | contig 13790 bp, 9 predicted proteins | sample tdAd471_FD_67275 | JGI IMG/M metagenome (GOLD analysis project Ga0070726, IMG submission 67275) | Marine sediment microbial communities from the Atlantic coast under amendment with organic carbon and nitrate - tdAd47.1 | ecosystem: Environmental > Aquatic > Marine > Coastal > Sediment | place...
GGACAATTTGTTACCTTTCAACTCTCTCGTCGAAGCACAGGCAATGGAACGGATGTACCCAATTATGTAACAGAATCTGGTTTTGTGGAAGATATCAAAGCCCGTTCAAAAGTAGGGAGTCCTCAGAGCAGCTTTGAATTTGGGGTTTATGATATCAAAAAGGATACTTTCTTTATTTTGGATACCAAGCAGATTGAAGGTATTTACGATAAACCTGCTTATCTGGCATCCTATCACAAGGGTTCAGAGGAGTACGAGTCGACCTATAGCGATCCACGAGATGTGATTGTTTTAGGCCCTTATTATTCGCCCAATGGGCAAGCGGTGGTGGTGGTACGCAGCCTGGATAACAAGGATCGCTGGATCATGTCACTAGACGTAGCAGCAGGGAAGTTGAAAACATTGGATTGGCAACATGATGAGGCCTGGGTAGGTGGTCCTGGCGTAGGCAGTTGGAATTTCTCTGGGGGAACGATCGGCTGGATGCCGAATAATGAAGAAATTTATTTCCAATCGGAGGCTACCGGCTTTTCACACCTATATACGGTCAATGTGAAAACAGGTAATAAAAAGGCGCTGACCAATGGGAAGTATGAAATTCTATCCGCTGAACTCTCGCAAGATAAAAGCGAGTTCTATATTACAGCAAATGCGGAAGGCCCCGCTGAGCAGCACTTCTATCGGCTACCGATTGCTGGAGGTACATTGGAGCGCATTACCCAGGAAGTCGGAAACCATGAGGTGACGATCTCTCCCGATGAAAAGTATTTAGCGATACGCTATTCCTACAGCAATAAGCCCTGGGAGTTGTATTTGATGGAGAATAAAGCGGGAGCTAGCCGAAAACAGCTCACCCAGTCTACGACGGCAGCATTCAATAATTACCCCTGGCGTGATCCAGCGTTGGTGCATTTTAGGGCCAGTGATGGTGCTAGAGTTGCGGCCCGCTTGTATCGCCCAAAGAAGGCCAAACGAAATGGTCCTGCAGTGATATTCGTGCACGGCGCAGGTTATTTACAGAATGTACATTCCTGGTGGAGTAGTTACTATCGCGAATATATGTTTCACAATATTTTAGTGGACAATGGTTATACTGTATTGGATATAGACTATAGAGGGAGTGCCGGTTATGGGCGCAATTGGCGTACAGGTATTTACCGTTTCATGGGTGGAAAAGACCTAAGCGATCAGGTAGATGGGGCTAAGTACTTGGTAGACGAGTTGAAAATTGATCCGGATCGTATTGGTATCTATGGTGGATCCTATGGAGGCTTTATTACCCTGATGGGACTATTTACTTCTCCGGGTACTTTCAAGGCTGGAGCAGCCTTGCGTTCGGTCACCGATTGGGCGCATTATAACCATGGTTATACTTCTAATATCCTCAATACACCCGTACAGGATAGCATTGCCTACCGAAAAAGTTCGCCCATTTATCATGCCGAAGGTCTGCAAGATCACTTATTGATTCTGCATGGTATGATTGATGACAATGTACAATTTCAAGATGTAGTGCGATTGGCTCAACGATTGATTGAGTTGGAGAAAGATAATTGGGAGTTTGCCGTATTCCCCGTAGAGCGACATGGGTTTGTAGAACCTAGTAGCTGGACTGATGAGTATAAACGGATTTATAATCTATTTCAGGAGCACCTACAACGGTAGTGAATAGAGTGGCTTTAGCCAATTTCGATCGATGTAAAATACTGAATCGCTAAGATTTTTGTACTTTTCAGTTCTAACAAACACCAATTAAACGACTTTTCGGATCCGTGCAGGTAAAAACAACTAGATAATCCGAATCAGATCACCGGAAAACCTAAAAACGATACTATGCAAATTTTGACTGTTGTACTTGGAGTTGTTTTCATTCTACTCTTATTGAGCCTACTGGCCAGTACAATTATGGAATTTGTCTCCTCTATTTTTGCCTTGCGGGGAAACAACTTGCTCAAAGCATTGCAGAACATGTTAGTGGGCTATAAAAAAGATGGGGGAGTAGCAGACAAAGAAATTTTTAAACAATTTAAGGATAATCCCTTTTACAAACAGTTATCCTTCAGATATGGATCTGACGCTACCAAGAGTAAGCCACCTTCTTACATCAGTGCCAAGTCATTTCAGTCGATTCTGTTTGATATTTTGTTGGGAAATGAAATTGTAGGAGACCAGAAGCTGGAAGATGTTCTGCTGGAGAAGATTGATGCCTTGGAGAATGAAGATTTGAAGAAAGTGCTGCGTCAATTGTGGCGTGATGCCGATGGTAATATCGATGTTTTCAAGAAGAAAGTGGAAGGTTGGTACAACAGTGTAATGGAGCGGGCGACGGGTTGGTATAAGCGTTCAACACAATATATTTTGGTGGGCGTTGGCTTTACCATAGCGGTGGTCTTAAATGCTGATACACTAGCGATCTACGAACGCTTAGAAAACAATCCTGAAGTAGCTGAAAAGATAGCTTTGATTGCTGAGAGTGTAGCCCAAAAGGATACAATTACGGTTAATAAGCTAGTACAAGCTGGGCAGGAGGTAAATGGTGTGGATACTTCGACTGCATCTATCACTATCGATACTTTAGCATTGGATGTAACGGATACGGAAAAAGACCGAAACGCGAAAGTGCAGTATAACACGAAAGCCAAGGAATTAACCGCGGTGGTGGATCAAATCAACAACTATCGTTCTCCCCTCGGGATGGGCTGGAAAAATGTGAATTTTGGAAAAATGGCTCCTATTGATATGGCCACCAAATTGTTGGGCTGGTTAGTAACCGCATTAGCTATATCCTTGGGCGCGCCATTTTGGTTTGATATTTTGAAAAAAGTCGTCAATCTAAGAAGCTCAGGCACAAAGCCTGAGGGAGACGAGTAAAACATGCTCTAAGCAATTGCATACTACTGGACATTTTATTCCAACGGGCTTGAAAAGTTTAGGCTTGAAGGTTTATACCAGTGCATTAAACCTTCAACTTTCAACGGATAAACCGTATTTGTCCAGGGGAAGTAAGCAATTGTTTAAATATGCTTAGTTATTATCACGAGCTACCGACTGCCAAAACAATAAAGCAGCGTTTTGTTTCGTCATACATTAGTTAGTGCAACAACTAAACCTGAACTAGCTATGAGAATTCTACAAATTACCGATCTGCACGTCGGCCTGGAGGGAGAGGATACCGATGGGGTTGATGTGAGAAAAAACTTCGTGAAAATTTTGGCTAGTATTCAGAGCCAACAAGCTGATCATTTGGTGGTATCAGGAGACCTTTGTTATCGCGATGGCAATCGTGACATTTACCATTGGTTGAAAGAAAAACTAGACAGCCTTACGATTCCTTACGACCTGATTTCGGGTAATCACGATGATCCAACTATGCTTGCTCAAACCTTTGCCTACAATGGCCGTTTGAAAGAGGGGGAATTGTATTATATCAATAGGATTGAAGGTGAGCCAGTCATCTTTTTAGATACAACGACTGGCGTTGTTTCCAAAAAACAACTACAATGGCTCAAGGCTCAATTGGATGCACATCAACAAGAGTTGATTATCTTTATGCACCATCCACCTGTCTTTGCTGGTGTCCGCTTTATGGATAGTAAACACCATCTTCGCAATATGGATGAAGTACAGGCGATCCTTACCAGCCATCCTTTTAACCTGACTATCTTCACAGGGCATTATCATGTAGAGAAGACTATCCGCTACAAAAATCTTGAAGTTAACATTACACCTTCTTGTTTCTTCCAAATTGATCAACAGTCACTCGAATTTAAAGTAGATCATTATCGCGTTGGCTTTCGGAAAATTGAGTTGGATGATAAAATGCTGCGGCATTCGGTTTGCTATGTATAGACAAGATAGCTGCCAGGCCCTAACTTGAAAACCTAGCTTTTGTCAATTCAGGTTGACGGTTTATCTTTGTAATGACATTTACCACAAACCTAATTACACGAAGATGTTAAGAAACCTTAGCCTTTGGTTGGTTATGGCCCTATTTTTGGCCGCCTGCCAACCGACCTCAAATGAGGAATCCACCACCCCCACAGACGGAGTCGAAGAAACAGCGGATAACTTCGATTGGAATCCAGAAAATGTAGCCGATAAGAAAATCCTGCGCTACCAAATACCCGGATTTGACAAATTGAGTCTTTCTCAAAAAAAGCTAGTCTATTTTCTGACCCAAGCTGGATATGCTGGAAGAGATATTATGTACGATATGAATTATCGCCATAACCTCGCCATACGCCGCGCCATCGATCAAATTGCTAAAGATTATACAGGCGATAAGAATACAGCAGAATGGGCTGCTTTTATGGAGTATGCCAAGAATGTTTGGTTCTCTAGTGGCATTCATCATCATTATAGTAATGATAAATTCAAGCCGGGCTTTACCCAGGCGTACTTCAATCAGTTGATCACAGCAGTAGGCGCAAACCTCAATGATGAGGCTTTGCAAGCTATGTTTGACCCCGAGATAGATGCTACAAAAATCGACCAGGGAGAAGGAAAGGACATTGTGAAATCTTCTGCCGTTAATTTTTATGACCCGGATATTTCACAAGCGGAAGTAGAAGAATTTTATGCCAAAAAGAAAGCAGAATTGGGCGATAAGGTGTCGATTGGTCTCAACTCTAAGGTGGTTCGAAATGAAAAAGGAGAGCTGGAGGAAAAAACCTGGAGTGCTGATGGCCTTTATGGCGCAGCGATCAAGGAGATCATCAAATGGCTAGAAAAAGCCGTTGAAGTAGCTGAGAATGAAGCCCAAGCCAAAGCACTACAACTGCTCATTGAGTACTACCAAACTGGCGACTTGGAAACTTGGGATGAGTACAATATAGCCTGGGTACAAGCCACCGATGGTGATATTGATTACATCAATTCCTTTATCGAAGTATACCAGGACCCTATGGGACTCAAAGGTTCCTATGAAAGTATCGTACAAATCAAAGATTTTGACGCATCGGCACGTATGGAGAAAGTAGCGGCCAATGCGCAATGGTTTGAAGACAATGCCCCATTCTTGGAGCCACATAAAAAGAAAGAAGTAACCGGTATTAGTTACAAAGTAGTGAGTGTAGTAGGGGAATCAGGTGACGCTTCTCCCTCTTCCTCCATCGGAGTAAATTTACCGAACGCCAACTGGATTCGTAAAGAGTACGGTTCAAAATCGGTCAGCCTAGGAAATATAGTCGAAGCTTATAGCAATGCCAGTGGTGCCGGGCTCCTGCAAGAGTTTGCCAATGATGAGGAAGAAGTAAGTCGTGCCAAAGCCTATGGACAACTGGCCTCGAAGGTTCATACCGCCTTGCATGAAGTGGTAGGGCACGCATCGGGGCAATTAGAGCCCGGGGTAGCTACTCCTGGTGAAACCCTCAAACAGTACGCCTCTCCGCTAGAAGAAGCCCGCGCAGATTTGGTAGCCCTATACTATATCATGGATCCCAAAGTGATTGAATTAGGCTTATTCGATACGATAGATGTCGGAAAGGCTGAATATGATTCTTATCTAAAAAATGGACTCATGCTCCAGTTGAGACGTATCGAACCCGGTAAAACCATTCAGCAAGCTCACATGCGAAATCGATCTATGGTATCTCATTGGATTTATGAAAAAGGAAGCGAAACCGGAGCGATCGTGATGGAAAAAAGAGCGGGTAAAACCTTTGTAGATATCAAGGACTATGGAAAAATACGCGAGTTATTTGGGCAATTATTGCGAGAAGTCCAACGGATTAAATCTCAAGGTGATTTTGAAGCAGGTAAGAATTTGATTGAGACCTATGGCGTACCTGTAGATGCCGATATTCACACTGAAGTGTTGGCTCGTTCGGAAAAATTAGCCATCCCTCCTTATGGCGGATTTATCAATCCACGCTTGGTTCCCGTGACTGATGCTGAAGGTGCGATTACGGATATTAAAGTAGAATATCCAGCTGACTTTGCCGCGCAAATGCTTGAATATGCAGAGCAGTTTAGCTTTTTGCCAAGTTATAATTAAGAGGTGAAGTGTTGAAGAGGTGAAGTGGTGAATCGGCTAAAGGCCAACCACTCCACCTCTTCACTCCTTCACTTCTTCACTCCTTCACCACTTCACCCTTTCACTCCTTCACCCTTTCACTCCTCCCCTCCTCATGACTGTTAAACACCAATTATTACTCCTCCTAGGTATCAGCCTTTCTTGCTTATTGTTGACTTGCAAGACGACCGCTCCCACTCACTATAGCCTGAAGAAGACACCGAGTTCACCCAACTCAGACTTTACAGCGCTAAAAAATATACTAAAGGACAATCGAGTAGTTGCCTTGGGTGAATTTACCCATGGTGGCAAAGAGATCAATCTGCTCAAAGCGGAATTGGTTAAGTACCTGCACGAAGAATTAGGCTATGATTTGTTACTCTTTGAAGCTGGGGTGGGAGAGGGGATTGCCATCGAGTTTGACAGACAGCAGTTGACGAAGGGGCAGCTACTCACGGCAGGACTTCCTGGACCTTGGCATACAGAGGAATATTTGGAATTGATGACTTATCTGAAGGCAACCCCCGAATTGACGATTGCCGGCTTTGATGTGCAGCGAACTGGAAGGAGCTTTGATCGTTTGCTGAAAAAAATGTTGCCGATTGCGGGAGCAGATACGGCTCAATACCATCAACTAGAGACCCAATTTGGGCAAATGATGAGGCAATTTAGCAATAGGAAAGCTAAGGCCGATGATGCGATGTTGGCTCAAAAAGAAAAGCTGAAGAGACAATACTTGGATCTCACCCAGCTTTTTACTACCCAGAAATCAAGACTGGAGAAACAATGGGACCAGCAGCAGCTAGCACTCGTTTTGAAAACCTTCTCCAATAGAATAGCCTATCTCGATTACTTTATCCGGTTCAAATTAAATAACAATTATCGGGAAAGATGGGCGGCTAGAGATTCCCTGATGGCAGACAATGCGAGTTGGCTCATCCGTGAGTGCTATCCGGATAAAAAAGTCATTATTTCGGCCCATAATTTCCATATAGATAAAGCGAATGAGCAGGAATTGACCATGGGAGAGGTATTGGCGGCAGAATTGGGTGAGTCCTACTATGCCATTGGCGTTTTTGGGGGAAAAGGAAGTTATGCTAATAATGGAAGAAAGGAGGAGATCATGAGTATCACTAAAGCCAAAAATGATATCCAGCAGATGGTCTTGGGTTTTGAGCAAGAAATTACGCTGCTACCCATTCCAGACCAGGCCACCCCTTCAACCGCTTGGTTATTAGAGCCAGTTTTAGTCCACCACAGTTTTATCAATTTGGCGAATGAGCGGCACATGCGGCTTGATCAAGCCTTTGATGCCATTATTGGCATTCAGAATATTTCGCCGCCTAAATTCATTAATTAGAAACTGCTTCAGGAAGAGGCATCCAGTTGGCTGATCGCAACAGGCTAACCTTGCTTCAGCGCTTGATAGACATCGATAATAATCAGGCCAGAACCCCCTACCCAAATAGACCCTGAAGAAGCGATAAGAAGGGAGTGATGCGGTTGCGAATTGAACACGCAACTCGCAACCGCAGAAGACCTAGAAGCTTAGTAACTACCCCGGATTCACAATTCTGCGTACTCTATTTTGTTGGTCATAATATAACTCCAAGGTTTTGCCTACCAGCTCGGGATTGGCACCGGGAGGGCCATCCAAGTCTTCATCATCTTCCAACATATTGTAGGGCATTTCAATCGTTGCCTCCTCATCTACACCGTCTGATACCAAAAAGCTTTTCCGGTCTTTGGTACGGAACTCGTACTCTATTTTTCCGGCATATACTGCGGCTGATCGATAGGTGGCTTCGATCATCTTCGTTGGCACAAACTGACCAGGCATAATCTGCACTTTAGCTAGTTTATCACCTTCATAAGAGAGAATATATTCTAAACCCAAGACGAGTGGATTCGGGCCCTCCATGGTCTCATCCTCAGGCAAATCAGCTGGATCTTCTAACAAATTGGAAGGGATTGCAATACCCGGATTGGTATCATCGTAGTCAATGCTAAAGCGAATAACTTCTTCTTCGAAATACGGCTGGAAATAATATTCCGTGTGGGCAGGATATTGCGCGGCACTGTGGTAGGTCGCCAGGATGGCCTTGTCAAAGATTTTCTGACCAGGTACTAAGGATATTTTATTGATTTCGCCTTTTCCATCTTGGTGCAAAAAAAAGGTCTTGGCTAATAAAATGGGATTGGCACCAGGAGGGCCGTCTAGTTCCCCGGAGTCCTCCAATATATTGGCTGGCACTTCAATTTTTGCTTCTTCAAAGTTACCATCAGTAAGCTCTAAAATTTCACCATTAGCTTTCATGAATCCGTAAGCGGTACTACCCGCATAGACGGTAGCTGAGAGGTAAGCAGCCGTCATTGCATCCCCATTGGCCTTGTTTTTTTGAGAAGAGTCGGTGGGTTGACAGGCCAATAAAAATAGTGTGGCACAAAGGCATAAGAATGATTGTGAGCTTCTCATGGTGCTAGCTTTTGGTGGTTTAGTAAAGTGATCTTGACAAAGATAGCAGAACTTCAATGATACCTTGACCACATCTTAATGTGGGGAGTATGAGATGATCACGAAACCCACTGCCTTGCTTTACCGTAAGATGTTAAGACTGCGCCAATACTTGACAGAATGTATCGATTGGCTTAACTTAGAAATAGATTTTCTGCTGGAATAGGCTTGTATTGGGATGGCAATTAAGCTCCTACCCATTATTGTAGCAGAAAATCTAATCGCACAAATAATAATCCCATGGTCTCAAAAAAAGTACTCCCTCTACTCCTGTGCTTACTTTTCTCCTGTGCAGGTATCCAAAGTCAGGATCTTAACCTGGCACTCCAATCTGATTTTTTTTCCTTTGCTAAAGTGGTCGTCCCAGCAGGCGAAGATAAATGGTTGCTGGGCGGAGAAGTCGGCCGATTTTATGGCTTTCCAGCCTTCCATCCCTATTTGGTAATGATCAATGGGGAAGGAGAAGTCCTCTGGGAAAGACGGATCAGTAATATTCAAGGAACGGAAGAAGGTTGGGTGAGTCACATCTTTCCACAAAAAGAGGGAACCTACTTAGTGACTGGTCAGGTGCAAGGTTGTGATTATGGATTACCGGGCTTTATTGCAGAATATGATGGGCAGGGAAATCAGTTATCTTTTACCGAATCTTATGGCGTAGGAGATGTGGTTGCATTTTTACCCAATGGCGATCTGCTGACCGGAAATAGAGATTGGGGTAATTTCGGAAGAGTAGATGTAGCAGAAGGACTTATTTGGGAGAAGCAATTGTATTTCTCTCATCAATTTAAGCTTCGTGATTTAGTCTTGCTTGATGCTGCGAATATCTATGCCTTAGGCGAGCGCTGGTTGTTTAAGCTTGATCCCGAAGAGGGAGAAATACTATTGGATATACCGGTAGATGACGGAAAAGCATTGCTTGCCTTAGCGGAATCACCGGCCTTACTTCTGTTGACAGCAAATAATTTGAAAAAATATGATGCAGCGCTCAATCTCATTCAGACCTTTCCTCTCGCCGACCAGGTTGATTTTTATCTATTGAAATCGATCAATGAAAGGATATACCTAGTGGGACGAAATGAGAGTAATGAAACGCTTGTTCAAGTACTCGATCACGATCTTACTCCCATTCGAAACTTCAGTACCTTTGATCGCTACCAACTGGTCAATGACCTGGCGTTCCAGGAAGGAGAATTAATCCTTATCGGTAACGAACTAGCCAAAGAGCACACTGGCTCTCCCAACTTACATTATGCGGAGTGGCCTTATACATTACATGGAAGCCACATTTTTTCTCAGTCTTTTGATAGTCTTGGGCAAAGAGCGGCCAATACTTTGGATGTCGCATTAGCAGGTATCGAAATGTCGGGTAATCCTTCCATCGAGGATTTAGGTTATGATTGCCAACGTATCGATTTTTCTTCGGTCAGCATAAAGATCGAAAACACAGGTACGGAAGTCATCCAGTCCCTTTCCTTGAATAGCCGCTTTGATCGTTGTCAAGGCATTTGCCGTTCGGCTTTCACTTATTTATATCCTTTCGAAAACTTGAATCTTTTACCAGGCCAAAGCGTTTTGCTCCCGCTCGGTAATATCTCTGCACCGGGTATCCCACAAGAAGGCGAGGTAGAACTCTGTTTTTGGGCTAGTCTTCCAAACGGTAAAACCGACAATCAGGGAGCTAACGATATGTTTTGCCAGTCCTTGATGATTAATTCCAGTCGCGATTTGAATCCAAGCTTTGAGATCAGCCTTTATCCTAATCCTGCTACAGATCACTTGCAAGTGGACTTCAACCCCCCCCTAGGAGATGATTTCCGAGGGGAATTGTTCAATGTGTTGGGGCAAAGAATACAGACGGTAGCTATTCCAAAAGGGAGCTTAGGAACCTCATTGGATCTTTCTCTCCTCGATGCTGGTACTTATTTACTTTCTATTGGAGAATATACGGCCAGATTTGTCAAGCAATAGCTAAGCTTAGACTTCAGAAGTTTCCCAGGGCGGCACTTAGAAAACTGCTGAAGTCTCACTAAGCCAACCCTTTATCCCCCAAACTACAAGAGCAGCTAAATCAAGTGAGGGGGCACTGATCTAGCTGCTCATAAGGAGGCTCCATCGATTTGACTAAGCAATAAGCTCGCCTCGTCACTGGCTGAAACCTAAACCTATATTGGGTTGTTAAGGGGAATTATCATACTCCTGGAAAACAGGGTTTACCAGATGGAAGTTGAAGGGCTTAAACCTTCAACCCTAAACCTTTAAACCTGGTTGGCGTAAAATGTCCAGTAGTTGGAAAATCAATTTATCTTCCTCCAGTTAAGAATTCCATGGCTAAATTGGATTGATCTGGTAAGAAGCCATAAATATCTGTTTCTGGATGGAAAGCAAACCAAGCGTACCAGTAGGTGTTGACTGTCGGCAGAATTCGACCATCGTCGTCTGTTACTTGTGCGGTTTGAGCGATATCGTCATAGCTAATCTGGATTTGTACGCCATTAAGCTTATCCACAATAGGAGTTTTGCTGGCTTTGCGTAATAGCGCTAAAGGATAGGCGCGGACTTCTCTACCTATGCGCAAGCCCATTACCTTTTCCTTTAGCGACAGTTTTCGATCACGAAATTCTACTGGGAACATTGTTTTCCTGGTATTATCAGCATACAAAGAATAAGGATCGATGTCATAATTTCTGTGGTAGCCGGTGTTTTTTGATAATACTTTTGTTTGGGGATGCCGAGCCTTCCAGGCAGCCCAAGTTGTTTTTTCAACAGGGATCTGTAGGAGTTTCTTCCCTGAAGAGGGCCCCGTGACCGCTTTACCTAATAACTGAGACCACAATGACTCAGTTTCCCAATCGTAAAAAAGTAAATTGTTGTTGTAGAGCAGACCAGACACGCCAAAGGTTTGTTTTTTTCCACCTATTTGAGCAGAAAAGGCCATAGCACTGGCGGAAAGTGGACTATAAGTGACAGCAATCGATTCCTTCCCAAATTGGTCGTTGATGATTTCATGGTAATTCATGACTTTAACGGGGTAAGCCTTGGCAATACCATTGACATACACCCCAATAACCAAATCTTGATCAGCTAAATAGCTGGTGTTTGCGGCGGATAGAAATTGAGGATCTTCGATGGAAGGAACGCCTTCTTTTCCAGGCCCTGCCTGAAAAACAGCTGTTAAAGGAATTTCTACATTGTTGAGTTCAAAGCCATTGTAGGAGCAATAAGCCTCTATAGCGCTTTGAGCAGTTGCAGAATAGTGGGAAATAAAAGAGCAGAGAAATAAAAGTGTAATAAATCTAATAGTGCTCATAGAAATGACATTTAAAAAGGTGTAGTTAAAATTTGTTTCAATTGTCTTACACCTTTGCGAAAAGCGTGCCAATCTATGATTTATTTTTATAATTTGTTTTTATGTGTCTTTTTAAGTAATTGAAAATTAGTGTATTACGTAGTGTTTATTTTCCAATAATATTTTAGTTTTCATCAGGTGACCTTCAGGATAAGGAAGCGTTTTTTTAGTATAAAAATGATTTCCATTTTTCTTGGTCGATCTCTTCTTTTATCTTTTTAGCTAATTTTATCGTGTTTTCTGTGAATGCTCTATCCTCCAGTAGCTCTACTATTTTAGCTTTAATCCTTTTAGGAGATGCATTTTTTGAAAGCCTGTGTCCCATTTGCCCATAGGTCACGCGGGCAGCATTGCCAAATTGATCCCTACCGAACGGAATAACCAATTGGGGCAACCCAGCCATGATACTTTTCATCACTGTTCCATGTCCACCGTGATTGATGACTAAATCACAAGTAGGAAGGATCACATGATGAGAGGCATTGTCATAGATCGCCACGTTTGAAGTACATTCAAATGCTGAGCTTGGATAGACGTTCCCGAGCGTAACAATACCTTCCACCGCTAATTCGCCCAGGGCTGTGATGATGTTTTGATAGACTTCCTTTTGTGCTTGATACGTACTTCCTAGGCTCACTAAAATACGTGTTTTCTCCTTTTTTTGATGAGACAAGTCTCTTGCAGTGGCCCAACTTGGATCATCCAATTGGGGCCCAATATAGCGTAGGTTCTTAGGTGGATGAATAGGATAGTCAAAATGTACGCTACTCAATAGCCAGACCTCCTCGGCTTGATGATATTGATCGAAAGGATGAAGGAGTGGAACTAAACCATAGTTGTTCCGGGCCTGGTTGATCTGCTTCCGTCCTGACTTCAAGACTTTAATGAAAACCGAATTCAACAGTTGATTCCGATATTTCTTAAATATATTTTTGCTGGGTAACAAGCCCAATCCATCAGGCGGTCGGCCAGGGTGAGGGATCAAATCCAAAGCGGGCCAGATGGCAAAGTGTGGGACCTCAGCTGCCTCAGCTCCTACCAAGCCACCAATTAGGAAGCCATCCACCAAAATTCTGTCGAATGACTGATGCTGACACGCTTCATAAACATCTTGGGCATAAGCTGATGCTGATTCGAAAAGTAACTTTTTAAGAATTTTAAATGGCGAGCCGCCATCCCAGTCTGGAAAAGGATTAGCCGAGGGGGATCGATCGATTCGATTGGGGGCATATTGGTAGCGGAAAAACTGGCATCTAGCGGCTAAGACTTCCTGCTCCATACTATCTTCTCCTAAAACACTCACGCTATGACCTTGTTGAATCAATTTTCGAGCAATTGTAAGTTCGGGAGGCAAGGTACCTCCACCATCCCACATGACCAGGAGAAAATGTAGTTTTTGCATGCTTTTTATTTGGAACTCATTAGGCTTGATGATGAAATAATGTAGCTCTCTACAAATTATTTCATCATCAAGTCTATTCCTAAAGATAAAACTTTCTGTATCTTAGGTTTCAAGAAACTGCCTGAAATTAGTAAACTGTAATGCTACCACCTTATTCCTTCCGCATCCATATCCCCAAGAAAATCCAGGGGCTTGTGTCTATGATTTGGGAACATAAGATGGAGAAGGGGAGCGGGTTCCAATTTGATACCATCTTTCCAAGTGGCTGTCATGGCCTGCTTTTCCGATTAGATGGCCTGATTAATTTAACACATGCAAATCAGGTGATTACTGATATTGGGTCTAATATTAAATCTGGCATTCTATGCGGATTGCAAACCGATACTTTAACCCTCAATTACGAGTCATACCATTTTTTAGGCGTTCAACTACAGCCTGCGGCGATGCATGCCCTTTTCGGGTTACCAGCTACTGAACTGACGAATGTAGCATTGGAGTCGAATGTAGTCTTAAA
>Ga0070726_10003269_pt1 | contig 13788 bp, 11 predicted proteins | sample tdAd471_FD_67275 | JGI IMG/M metagenome (GOLD analysis project Ga0070726, IMG submission 67275) | Marine sediment microbial communities from the Atlantic coast under amendment with organic carbon and nitrate - tdAd47.1 | ecosystem: Environmental > Aquatic > Marine > Coastal > Sediment | place...
ATGAAGATACAGCGGAATCTAAAAAAGAAGAGGAGTAATCTTCTTCCCAAGGATTCAAAAACAAACCCATCGGTGAATGATTCATCGGTGGGTTTGTCAATTTAGAACGGACCTAAATGCTGGTTCATTAAAGAAATACAATGAGAGTTAGCTATTTACTATGCTTAATGGTATTATTATCTGCTTGTCAGACGCAAAAAGAGACAGCAGTGGATACCCCACAAACACCTAGTCTACAGATCGCAAAGATCGACACCTTTGCCGTTAATAGTAGTGTGCGTGCCTTGGAAGTGGTAGATGATCAAACCATCTGGTGGGCTGGTTCGGAAGGGCGTTATGGCTTTTCTATGGATGGGGGGCGCAACTGGACGATTGATAGTATTCAATGGGACACGATTCAACCGCATTTTCGATCCATTGCAGTGACAAAAGAAGCTATCTTCTTATTGAGTATTGCGTCTCCTGCGCTGTTATTTCGTTCAGCCGACCAAGGGGAGAATTGGGAGCTGGTGTATAAAGAGGAACACCCAGGAGCATTCTATGATGCCATGGCCTTTTGGGATGAAAAAGAAGGCATTGCGATGGGAGACCCTACAGATGGTTGCCTATCGGTCATTATTACCAAAGATGGTGGTCGAAGCTGGAATAAGCTAGATTGCAATACCCTTCCAGCCGCCGCAGAAGGAGAAGCTGCTTTCGCGGCTAGCAATTCCAATATTGCCTTAACCGATAAACAGACTTGGCTGGTTTCTGGAGGAAAAAGGGCTCGTGTCTTTCATAGCCCTGATAGAGGCCAGTCGTGGGCGGCCTATAATACCCCGATTGCTGAGGGGGATCAAATGACCGGAATCTTTTCTGTCGACTTTTATGACGATCAGCAAGGGATTGTTTTTGGAGGAGATTGGAATGCAAAAGAGAAAAACCTTGGCAATAAAGCAGTATCTAATGATGGCGGAAAAACCTGGCAAGCCTTGCTAGAAGGTGCTGGCCCTGGTTACCAATCTTGCGTACAATTTATACCCCATTCAGCAGGGCAGGGCATCTTAAGCTGCGGAATTCCGGGCATTAATTATTCCGCGGATGCTGGCCAATCCTGGTCTCAACTTTCGACGGAAAGTTGGTATACCTTTAGGTTTGGAACCTCTTGGGAAACGGTTTGGATGGCGGGAAATGGTAAGATTGGCAAAATACAATGGGCGGATTCGGTGCCTAAGTAGATACCTAGGGTAGACTTCAGAAGTTTTCCTGGTCATATCGAAGGAAACTTCTGAAGCCTAGGCCTTCAAAACCTTAGCTTTCAAACATTAATCCCATTCACTGACCCCAAATGAAAAAGATTCCAACTTAAGCCAGTAAAAAAGGTTGACGTCAACGCAATGGAAATACAGTGGAGCGCTTTATTTCATTCAAAACAAAAGTACTCTTAATCTGCCCTACATTGGGTAAAGCCGCCAGCTTTCCAGATGAAAATTGATGATACGCATTTAAATCATTCACGGCTACTTTTAACAGAAAGTCATTCACGCCACCCATCAAATAGCATTCCATCACTTCGGGAATCTTCCTGATGGCCTCGCTGAATTTTCGTATTTCGTCCAGCTTTTGACTCTCTAGAGAGACAGAACAGAAAACAATCATGGAGCGACTAACGGCTTCTCGATTGACAATCGCAACATATTTTTCAATGATGCCCTCTCGCTCGTATCGCTTTATCCTTTCGTAGATCGGTGTTTTCGTCATATTCAGCTGTGCTGCTACCTCCTTAATATTGATTTTTGAATCATTTTGGAGCAACTCCAATAATCGAAGATCTATGGCATCAAGTTTTATCATAGGAAGTTTTCCTTTTGGAGCAATTTGTAAGATTCGTATAGCTATAGTTTTCCTGTATAATGAGTATTTGTAGGAATAATTAAGCTGTGATCCTTTTAAAGTGAAATAAATTCCTACGGGTAGTAATTTTACGGAAAATAACCAGGTTAAAAAACTATTGCCATGAAAGATCTATTCAGCCCTGAGAGTTTGATGATGACCTATGGTTATGAACCAGAATGGTCAGAAGGAGCGATTAAAACACCACTTTTCCTTACCTCTACTTTTACCTTCAAAACGGCGGAAGAGGGCAAGGCTTACTTTGAATTGGCCTACGGACTTCGACAGAAAGATAAAAGCGAAGAACTGGGGTTAATCTATAGCCGGATAAACAATCCCAATTTGGAGATTCTGGAAAATCGCCTTTGCCTCTGGGATAAAGCGGATGATTGTGCCGTTTTTGAAAGCGGTATGTCAGCCATTAGTACCGTGTTGCTAGAGTTTCTAAAACCTGGCGACTTATTGCTTTTTAGTTCTCCAACTTATGGCGGAACAGATCATTTTATCAACCACTTTCTCAATAAGATTGGTGTGGACGCTATTGGCTTTTACCCCAACCAAACCAAAGAGGAGATCATCGAAATGATCGAACAGACAGGCAAAGCGGATCGCCTTAGCTACATCTATATTGAAACACCGGCCAATCCAACCAATGACCTGATTGACATGAGTATGTGTAGAGAAATAGCTGATGCCTTCAGCACAGCAGATAAAAGCATTGGCATAGCAGTGGACAATACCTATATGGGCCCACTTTGGTCAAGCCCCTTGCAGCATGGCGCAGACCTGGTGATTTACTCTGCTACAAAATACATCGGAGGCCATAGTGATGTGATCGCTGGAGCGGTTTTAGGGAATGCCGACCTGATCAAAAGAGTGAAGACATTGCGTACTTTTTTGGGCAATATGGCGAGCCCACATACTTGCTGGTTACTACTCAGAAGCCTTGAAACGCTGAAGATTAGAATGGAACAACAGGCCAAGAACGCCAAAAAGGTAGCTCGGTTTCTACAAAATCATACCCACGTCAAAGAGGTACTTTTTTTAGGGAGTTTAGATAAATCATCGAGAGCGTACAGAATATATAAAGAGCAATATAATTCTTCTGGAGCCATGATATCGTTTCGTTTGGAAGGGGGAGAAAAAGAAGCTTTCCGCTTTCTGAACCACTTAAAGTTAATAAAGTTGGCGGTTAGCTTAGGAAGTACAGAGAGCCTCGTTCAGCACCCCGCTTCCATGACACATGCCGGCGTTTGCCCAAGCCTGAAAATGAAAATTGGAATTACAGATGACCTAGTACGTTTGTCCGTAGGGGTAGAAAATAGTGAAGACTTGATTTGGGATATACAACAGGCGCTTTTAGCTGCCTATCAAGTTGAAAAAGAATTATTGGTGTATCAATAGGGGGGATTAAAATTAGAATCAGAATCAGAATCAGAATCAAAATCAAAATCAAAAGGCAGACTCCGTGTCTCGGTGCCTCTGTGTTCAATTAAAATCAAAAGGCGAGTTCATCGCCGCATTCGCCGTTGGTGCTCGGTTTTCAACCGGCACCTAGCCACGGAATCATGGCTTAAGAAAACTTCTGAAGTCTAGCCCCGCGACCTACGACTTACAGACTCATAACCTTGTACTTTCCGACCTCCGACTCCCCTTTCGCTAAAACTGCTTCAACAACTGTTCTCGTTTACTCCGAGATACCGGCAAGTGCATCTTATTACTCAGAATCAGGTAACCGCCATCGGCTCGGATAAACTCTTTGACGTGATGGAGGTTGACCAGGTGAGAGTGATGGACACGATAGAAACTGAAATCGCTGAGTAGTTCTTCAAAGTCTTTTAAGGTTCTGGAAATTAGTTTTTTACGACCATTGTTGAGGTAGACCATCGTATAGTTACTGTCTGAAGAACAGGCTACGATATCTTCCGGAAATACAAATTCAATACTCTCCTTGGTCGCTAAGGCAATCTTAGCTGGGCGCCCTTTTTGTTCTTCTTTGATATTGCTGAAAAGTACTTCCAGTTGAGTGGAAGAAAGATTATGGCTTTTCTTTTCCGTGAATTTTTCGACGGCCTCTTTCAGCTCTTGGGTTTGAACGGGCTTGAGTAGGTAGTCCAAAGCACTAAATTTAATGGCTCGGATGCCAAATTCATCATACGCCGTTGTGAAGATGACATCAAATGGGACTTGCCCCAGTTTTTCCAAAAGCTCGAACCCATTCAAACGAGGCATTTCTATGTCGAGGAAAAGCAACTCCGGCGGATTCTCATTCAAATAGTTGAATCCTTGCACCGAATCCGAAAAACTAGCGACAACTTTTACTTGCGGGCAATGACGTTCTAGTTTCCAGCTTAGTGTTTCGACACTATGTCTTTCGTCGTCTATTATTACAGCTTTGATCATAATCTAATGGTTGTTATGGCACACAAAGTCGGGTTTAAAGGGAGATGCTAAGTTCCACTCTGGTGCCTTTGGGGCTACCATTGGAATCTTTCATGTCAATTACGGTTACTTTTGTTTCGGTTTGATAAAGTCGGTTGATCATTTTGATGCGATCATCTGTGATGCGCATACCCATCGATTTATGGCGTGTGGCGGATTTCGACTTCAGCTGCTGTGCTGCTTCTCGGCCAATGCCATCATCTTCTATCGTACAATGTAGACTTCCATTTTGGCGAGTAAAGGTGAGATCTAAACGCCCCGGACTTTCCTTCTGCATCAAGCCATGCCAAATGGCATTTTCAACATAAGGTTGTAAAAGCATGGGCGGGATTTCGATCTCCTCCAGTCGGATTTCTTTGTCCACGCTGACTACATAATCAAATTGCTTTTCGAATCGGAGGCATTCCATTTCGATGTATAATTTCAAGGCTTCCAATTCATCCTTTAGATTGACGTAATTGGAACGAGAGTTTTGCAGAATGAGGCGAATTAACCTGGAAAAACGGTTGAGGTAATCGGAGGCGGTTTCGGTGTCGTTTTTTATGATGTAGTAATCTATTGAGTTGAGGCAATTGAAAATAAAATGAGGATTCATTTGCGCGCGCAATGCGTTCAACTCGACATTGGCCAGTCGCTTTTCAAAATCTGTTTTGAGGGATTCCGTTTCTTTGATTTGATTGATTCGGAAACGGACCGCCAAGGCCGTGATAATAATGAGTAGCAGGAGTACCAGCAACCAGAATAATAAGGTTTGCCACCAGGGTGTGGTGATATGAATTTTCAACTTTAAAGGGTCTTCATTCCATTCTCCTTCATTGTTGGCTGCTTTAACTCGAAAGATATAATCTCCCCCCCCCAAACTATTATAACTCACATAATTGCGTTGACCACTGTATTTCCAATCTTCATCCACTCCCTCTAGTTGGTAAGCAAAAGTAATCTTATCCGGCAGGGTGTAGGCTTTAGCCGCAAATTCGAAGGAGAAGAAGTTTTGGCGATAGCTCAGGCTTACTTCATTGACCGTATTTAGATTCATACTATCTCCTATCTCATCATCAAATACTTTGAAGGATGTGAGATAAGGTTTAGGCCTTTCGGTATTGATTTTTAAGCTGTCGGGATGGAAGAAACAGACGCCATTGGGTAGGCTAATGGCCATCTCCCCAGTCGATAAGGGTTGAATGAAATTCGTGATAAAGGGGGGCAATCCATATTCTCGATAGAAATACTGGAAAGTAGTATCGAAGGGATTTACATGGGTAATACCTTTTTCATGTAATAGCCAGAGGTGTCCCTTGTAGTCGGTGCCAATACCTTGTACGAAGAGCTCCTTCAAAGAATCTTGAGCAGAATATTTACGCAACACGCCCGCGTCTACCTGCATCGGGTCAGCAACTCCTACACCCATATCGGCCCCAGCAATCCACATTTTACCATCTCCTCCTTCAGCAAAACCTGCTACATTGGGGAAAAACTTTGGGGAGTTGATATCTTGTACATGAATATTGACAAATCGATCCTCCTCCGGTAAGTACAGACTGTAATTGTTGGCCATTCTGATCCAGAGTTGGCCTTTCCTATCCAAGCCAATCTTCTCCATCCAACGATGTCGCGTAGTGGTATGTGAAAGCTCAAATTCTTTATCATACCTATTCCATTGGCCCGTTTTAGGGTTGATCTTGAATAGCCCCCTACGCCGTGTTGCTATCCAAAGAAAGCCTGCCTTATCTTGGATCATGCGGCGAATAAAGGGCGCTCCCATGTCAATTTGACGAAGGAAAGGGACGATTTTTCGCTCTTTTTCCAAGAATTCATACATTTCATTATTTCCGCCAATGATGATTCGACCATCTTCTAATCGAATCATATCCTGAACGTCTAGCGCACCATATTCATTGGCATCTTTGGGAGAGACAGGGACTAGATCCCAGCTTTGTGTTGGCCGGTCAAAGACTTTGATTCCTTCACTGCGACTAGCTGCGATATACAATTGTTGACCATCAAGGCTTTCGACTAGCGCTCGGGAATTATAGCCGAAATTTGGATTTTGGATGGGATAATAATGGCTATTAAATTGATTGGTCAATGGATCAAAGATATATAGACCATGGTCGCTTCGGGCCCATACCCGACCTTCCGGATCAATAAAATCTGCGCCATAAATTTTGCCTTCCTTGGGTTTATTATAAAAGACCTCATCAAATCGATCGTTTTTCGGGTCATAATAGGCAAACCCTAGACTATAACTTACCCCAAGTCGACCATCGGGTAGAGGAAGCAAGGAAAATACCGTTCGTTCGGACATTCTAATACTCTTCGGCTCATTGGGGATGGTTGCTTTACTAAAGCTATTTTCTGCGATATCGTATATGATCATCCCATGCCAACTAGCCAGGAAAAGTCGGTTTTCCTCATTAGCAATGATATACTTTAAAGAGTTCGACAAAAACTGATCATTTCCGTCTTCCATCTCGAAGAAAAACCATTGATAGTCCTCGGTATATTGATTAAATAAAACAAGACCAGAAAGCGTAGCTAGCCATAGCAATGAATCATTTTGAGCGTGAGGAGCAATATGGATGATGCTATTCACTCGGCTGGCATCAATTTTCGAATTTGGGTTGTCCACACTAAAACTATAGCTCCAAAAAGTGTCGCGAGCTTCATCATATTTTGCCAATCCCGCCTCGTTCAGGCCAACCCATAAGTGCTGCTGCCGATCTTCAACAATCGCATTGACGCGACTATTCGGTAATAGATTTCTGCTGGCAATATCACTGTTTCGATAGTTTTTAAAATTTTGTGTCGCTTCTTGGTAAAGACTCAGCCCGTTAGAAGTCCCTATCCATAGCCTATCCTTATGGTCTTGGTATAATGTCAGGGCCTGGTTGTGGGCAATAGAGTGGGAATCTTCCGGATCGTGGAGAAAATATTTAAAGGTCTTTCCATCGAAACGAGCTAAACCCTTAGTCGATCCGATCCAGGTGAAGTTTTGCTTATCAAGCTTAATAGCTGTTATGTAGTTGTCTAGTAATCCATTTTCTTCGGTAAAAACGGTCGGATTATCAAATATAGATTGGCCCGGCAGGTAGGAGCAAACTAATGCCAGCAGGCAGGGGAGTGCCAGTCTTATCCAATCCTTTAGAATCATACTTAAAATTAAAAAAAATAGCTCGGTACTTCCAGTACGACCTAGTCATTGGTCATTCTAGCTAGCTATTAGGTCTTTTTCTTGAGTAGATGGTTGCCCTGCAGCGTGCCCTTCTTGAAAGGCCAATTGTTGATCAATTCAACAATTGATTTATTACCGCCGACGTCCTATAGGTAAACCCATAGAGGCATACCCAGAAATGGCATAAGTTCCAAATGTATTCTTACAGAAATGCTATGTCTTTCTTTATCTTCCGAGCTTTCTATGGTTATACCCAAAATATATTTGACAATGATTAAGCGATTCCTTCCATTCATTTTTAGCCTGTTGATAGGCTTGCTTCCTTACACGGCTTTTAGCACGGGAAATCCTGGACGGCAAGAAGCCAAAATTGACCAGGTATACGCCCAATTCGGGCTAAGTGGAAAAGGAGCAATTGTCGCCATGATTGATCGTGGTATTGACTACTCGCATCCCGATTTTATTGATGAAAATGGACAAACGCGGATTGCTTATATTTTTGATATGATTGATAACTCAGGGGCCAATGCGAGCAATAATCCCTATGGCGTGGGTACCATTTTTACTGCCGCTCAAATTAATAGTGCCTTACAGTCGAATACGGTTCTATCAACAGATCGATTTGGCCATGGGACCGCTACTACAAGTATAGCCTGTGGGAATGGTAGTGCAGTGGCCGGGACGGAATTTAGAGGAGTAGCTTACGAAGCTACCATTATCGTAGTGAAAATTACACACGACGGATTCCCCGCCTTCGGCAATCAGCCAGGGCAGGCGGGCTCATTTAATCCTGGAAATATTCCAATCGCGCTGCAATTTGTAGCAGATAAAATAACAGAATTGGGCCTTCCGGGGGTAGCTTTGATGAATATCGGTTCAGTTGGAGGACCAACTGATGGCACAAGTACGATTTGTCGAGCCATGGATGATTTTGTAGCAAAAGGTCATACTTTGGTTTGTGGTGTAGGGGATGATGGCGGAGCTGATAACTATGCAGGAGGTACAATAGCACAGGGTAATTCCACTGAAATTTTGATTAATAAAGGCGAAGCGGGAAACCTGCGGTTTGATATGTGGTATAGCGAAGATAATCGTTATGATATCACAATTGAACGCCCTAACGGCCAAAAGCTGGGCCCTTTTGCGGCTCCAAATGGCGTAAATGGGGTAGATGATCGATCTTTTACCGACATTACCTATTATCATCGCGGAGCTGCCGTTGAGTTTTATGGGGCCACTAGCAATAGAAGGGAGGTTTTAATTGATATCCAAGGGGCAACGGGCATTTACAAGATTACGTTGACCGCTACTAGCGTTGCTACGACTGGGGACTTCAGTGCAACGCTCAATCCCTCACTTTATGGCAATACCAATCGCTTCATGAATAATACCATGGCCGGTTATAATGTCAATGACTATACGACGGCTAATCAAGTGATCTCCCCAGCCGATTATGTAATAAAGAATGATTGGTTTGATCTCAACAATATATTTCGAGATATCACAGGACAAGGTGAAAATGGAGAAATCTGGATTGGTAGTAGCTCTGGACCTTCGCATGATGGTCGCATGGTCACGGATTTTGCAGCACCAGGAGAAGTCTTGTACGGTGCCTACAGTCCTAATACCTGGTATGGTAACTTTGTTTCTAATCAGATACAAGGGAGTAATGGTCATTATGGTATTCAAAACGCGGTGAGTGCGGCTGCCCCGCTTTCTACTGGGGTGATCGCCCTGATGTTAGAACTCAAACCGACCCTGACCCCGCAAGAAATTAAGATGATTTTACAGCAGACCGCCCGGCAAGATAACTTTACGGGGCCTGTTCCCAATAATACTTGGGGCGGCGGCAAATTAGATGCTTTAGCAGCGATACAGGCCGTGAGCAATTTGGTTCCTGTAGCAGATCCTGATCTTGAGGTAGCTAGCTTGAATGTATTTCCCAACCCTACTGCGGGCGAACTATTCTTCTCACTACCTTCATCGCAAGTACCACCAAAAAACATGATTATTACCAATCATATGGGACAAATAGTGCGACAATTGAACGCTAAAGAAATTCAAGATCAATCCATCAATACCCAATTTTTACCTCAAGGTATTTATTATCTCTCAGCAGAAGGTGTTGACTGGCGTTTATCTGAAAAGTTTGTAAAGTTTTAGAAGAATAGGTGTTGCGGGTTGTCGGGTTATTGGGTTGCAGATTTGGATTGACCCGCAACCCAATAACACGCAACGATTCACAACCTTTCCCTAAACCCCGCCATCCCCTGCAGCCCACCCGTATGCACAATAACCACCTTGCTACCTGGGGGGAAGAAGCCCTTTTTTAATAAATCTAGCACACCAAAGCATAGCTTACCCGTATAGATCGGATCAAGGGCAATCCCGTATTGGACTTGGAAGAAATCTAGAAATTCTAATAATTCAGGTTTGTGCTTGGCATAACCGCCAAAGTGGTAGGTATTTTGTATCGACCAATTGGTCAACTCCTCCTTATCGTGTCCCAAACAGCGACAGACCTCATCTTGCATAAAATCACCCTTTAGGGCGGGGAAGCCGAGGACGTGTCCCTTTCCTTGCAAGCCCCGAATAATACCGGCCATTGTTCCGCCTGTTCCGCAGCTAAGGGCAATATAGGTCTGTGCATCTATGGAGAGCTGTAGGCGTAATTCATCAACTAGTTCTTCTACTCCTTGCAGGGCCAGTGGATTGGTGCCTCCCTCTGGTAGCAAATAGAATTCGCCGAAACATTGTTGCAGACGAGCCAAAGCCTCAGGACTGTTTTTTTCTCGATAATCACTTCTATTCCAGTACTGTAATGCCATAGCCATTTGGGTCGCATGCCGTAAGGTAGGGTTCAATACAGGATGCGCCTCCCCTCTAATGATACCAATGGTTTTGAAACCAAACAACTGACCTGCACTAGCAACTGCTGCGATATGGTTGGAATAGGCTCCGCCAAAGGTAAGGAGTTGGCTTTGTCCTTCTTCTTTTGCTTTTAGGAGATTGTATTTGAGCTTCCGCCATTTGTTTCCACAAAAGTGAATATCCTCGGGAGGGTGCAATAGATCATCTCTTTTTATGAAAAGTTGTACGTCCGCTTGCGGACAGGTTAAGGCTTCCAATGGAGTAGGAGCGTGAGATAAAGAGTGGATCATTTTATGGGAAGTAGTTTTATAGCTAGGCCAAATTCAGTAATGGGAAAATGGCTTGCTTTCCTTTTTCCGTCAAACAAGCTACAATGGGAACAAACCAGCTAAAGTGATAGCGGTGTATTTTTTCTTCCTTTGAGGCATTGGGATAATTCAATTCGACAAATGAAATGCCAAAATCGGTGGCCATTAAGCAATTCTCGATCACCATTTTATAATAACCTGGAAAGGATTCTGCTTGCAATAATCCCTGATGTTGGAGATACTGAAAGATACTTGTTAACTGTACTTCTCGATGCCGATACATTTGCCTTAATTCCTCACCTACTTTGGGGTACTGAAGACTGATCGCCAACAAATCTTTCAAGAGAAAGCGATAGTCCCAAAACTTGGCAGCTTGTTGGGCCGTGGCAAAAAGTAGCATTTGCAGGTCAACATTGGGTTGATCGAGGCTAGCCATGACCTCATCAGATGCTTTGAGGCAAGCCTGGAAAATAGCCTCAATAATCGGCCCTTTACCCGGGTAATGGTACCTGAGGTTGCCATGACTTATTTCCAAAGCCGCCGCAATATCCCTAATGGAAACTTCTGCTATCCCCTTTTCATTAAAGAGTTCGCAAGCCTTATCTATTATTTTTTCTGCTGTGGTCATGAAGCATTAGTCCAATGGTACTAAGGTAAATCTTTTATCCTGAAGTAAGTGGATCTTGCATGTGTTTTACCTTTGGCCATCGGAGGATCCAGCCTGCCACAAAACCGAAAAGAAAGTTAGACGTACTAGTTTCCCACAAGTGTATCCAGCGTACCTCCGCAGGCATATAGGGGTTGGGTAGTAGTAGACCGCCAGTCGCCATCACACCAAAAAGTAAGCCGATGATTATGCCTTTATTCCACCAACTTCCTTCAGTCATCTGAATAACGAGCCAAGCTAAGCCTGCCCAGAGTACTCCTCTGAATAATTGGAAGAAGATAAGAACTGGACTATGATTCACCATGTTGGTCATGTGTTGACCAAAGGGCAGGATATCGCTATTTCCCTGATAAAGTAATCGGACGGCAGGCGATTGCCAGGCCACGAAGTACCCAAACAAAATGTAAACACAGCAGTAGATGAAGCCTAAGAGTAATCCTTTGCTCAACAGTTGGCGGAGTGGCATGGAATCATTTACTGCTCCTTTACCACGCATTTTTCCCATCACCCAAACGGATAAAGGAGCGAAGAGCATCGTTATGATGAAGCCAGAAAGAATGATTTTTCCTTGCATCTCAGTAGGAATGGCAAGGGCTGAATTGAAAAATATACTTTCAATTTGCGTCATGAAGGTGCCAATCCCAAAGTAGAGCACAAAAACGGCTAGTATGAGCTTTAGCCCGCGCCATTGGGAATATATCAACAGAAAGATGATGGTCAATACAGTGATAAAACAGGATAGCAGTAAGAGACCAGCAGTTTGTGCCGCCGCTGCAACCGCTGCAGGATCGGATTCACTACTACCACCACCACTTTCGCTCAGACCTGATAACATTCCCCCTAGGACAAAGCAAATGAATAAACCAATGGTAAGACTGGGGATTTGCCAAAATAGCCGGATGATTTTTTTCATGATTAGGTAGAGGTTTTGATTGCTTGGTAAGCATACTTGGCCCAGCGTAGATGCGCTTTTTGTCCTTCTATCCCATTTTCTAGGGCTAGTCTGCCGTGCAAAGCCAAGTTTTGCCCTTGTGTCTGATGAAAGAGTTGTAATTGATCCAAGCTTTTCTGCAAGTAGCGACTGAGTTCTTCTAAGAAATAAATCCGCTCCTCTTTGTCTAGCAATTCTTCCATGAAAGCAAACTTCAGCAGTACCTCATTCATTCGTTTATCAATCACCTCTTCGCTGAGGTCATTTTTTAACCACTGATGCAATACCTCTAGGCCCTTGTCTAGCAAAAAAAATTGTGCCTTTCCTCCCTCCTTTAGAGCCTTCTTCTGGACATGACCGGTCCTTTCTAATTTTTTTAATGCGGGATAGATCGTACCGGGGCTGCTACTGTAACTCCCCAGGGCAGTCTGTTCAAAAATCAATCTAATCGCATATCCTGTTTTAGCCCCTTGGTGCAATAGTCCCATGATGGCATAATCGAGTGTAGTAATTCTAATCATAATCTTATTTAGTACGAATCGTACTATAAGTATAATACGATTCGTACTAGAATGCAAGAAAAAATAATTAGTCCACTTGCGCTAATTGTGTAAATCCCTTACTTTTGCATTAGTCCACATGGGCTAAAATTAATTTTTAAAACCAAAGCATGAAAAAAGTACTCATCATCAATGGCCATCCTGATCACGATAGTTACAATACGGCGCTAGCTAAAGCTTATGCGACTGGTGCCAATCAACAAGGGAATGCCAGTGTCAATGTTCTCCATCTCATCGATCTTGCGTTCGATCCTATACTGCGTTATGGCTACAAAAAACGGACAGCATTGGAGCCAGATTTAGTTCGGGCACAGCAATTGCTTCGAGACGCAGATCATACGGTATGGGTATATCCAACTTGGTGGGGAGGAATGCCGGCGCTATTAAAAGGCTTTATCGATCGAGTGTTTCTACCGGGTTTTAGTTTTAGCTATCAAGAGAATAGTCCCTTCCAAAAGCAGCTGATGAAAGGAAAGACCGCTAGAGTCATCACCACAATGGATGCCCCGGTTTGGTATTATCGATTAGTGTATGGTAGACCAGGATATAAAGCGATCAAACGAGTGATTCTCGGCTTTTGTGGCTATAAGGTGCGATTCTTTACTATGGGTAATCTCAGAGGAAGTTCCGCCAAGCAACGGCAACAATGGTTGGAGAAGGTGGAGAAAATGGGGTTCCAGGAGGCTAAATCAAAGAACGTGAAGATAGGCCCAAAACGAGCTGATAAAGGGCTATTAATGGAGACAAGCTAAGGCAAGACTTCAGAAGTGGGGTGGTCGATACTGTCAAAAATATTTCTTCTTGTGAATACCATTTTTGGATATAAAAATTCAATTCGGTGATCGATTTCGGCGATTAAGTTTCACCCATTTATGTAGTTTTTCAATAGCTTAAGTGTTCGTGCAAGCTTGGGATTTACCTTCGGTGACCTACTTTTTTTCATTGCCAAAAAAAGTAGGCAAAAA
>Ga0070726_10003273_pt1 | contig 13774 bp, 9 predicted proteins | sample tdAd471_FD_67275 | JGI IMG/M metagenome (GOLD analysis project Ga0070726, IMG submission 67275) | Marine sediment microbial communities from the Atlantic coast under amendment with organic carbon and nitrate - tdAd47.1 | ecosystem: Environmental > Aquatic > Marine > Coastal > Sediment | place...
TCGCTATATGGTGACCAGCATCGGTTCTTCCCGGCACTTGCCCGGCGCAGAGGGTTTCGCGTCCGGGAGGTCGAACTGGTCCAGTCGTCGAAAGACATGTTTCGGGGGCGGTATCGCTTGCGCGAGTATCTGCATAGATTGCTCGATATTCTGGCCGCATTTTTCCTGGTTCGGTTTACAAAAAAGCCATTGCGATTCTTTGGCACTATCGGATTCCTGGCCGGCAGTCTCGGTGTGATCTTTACGATGGTTCTCGTCATTCAACGCTTGTTTTTCGATATGGGGCTCGCAGACCGGCCGGCATTGCTACTGGGTTCGCTCCTGATCGTCCTGGGGGTACAGACGTTTGCGCTGGGCCTGATCGGAGAGCTGATCATTTTCACGCACGGTAGTCAGATGAAAGAATACTCGATACGCAGGATTATCGAGGGCACGGCTTCGCGCGAGCAGGACTCGCGCGTGTCCGCGACACGGGGAGAGTAGTCAGTGCCAATCCAGGCGGCTGCGCGACATGAGGACGGCCGGCCGCAAACGGAACCGACGTGCGACGATGAACGCTGAACCGGCGAAGATAATCTACATACTTGGCGGTGGACACAGCGGGTCAACGCTACTGGATCTCATTCTCGGTAGCAGCGACCAGGCGTTCTCGGTCGGTGAGCTGATGTACGTCGATTACTACAAAGGCTACAAGACCGAGAAGTCGCACAGGCTCACGCGGGATCGTCAGTGTACGTGCGAGGAACATTTCGACGAATGTCCATTCTGGTCAAACGTCGAATTCGACCAGGCGGATAATGTTGCCAAGCACGAGAACCTGTCCGAGTCGCTACGTATCCTGATCAACATCATGAATCCCCTCGAGCGCTGGATGAGAGCCGGTTTTCGAATCGGACCAAACCGTGATGTCTACGGCCGTATTCTCGAGCAGGCACGCACAATCAAGCCGGATGTCCGGTTCATCGTCGATTCTTCCAAGGATCCACGTCGTCTGTACGAATTAATCCACGACCCGGAAATCGGCCCGGACAAGCTAGCGGTGGTTCATTTAATACGGGACGGTCGGGCATACATCTACTCGTACCAGAAGCCCCAGCGGATTACTGAAGGTAGAGATTTGCGCGGGACCGTCCAATGTCTTGTCGAGTGGATCATAGTCAACATCCTGTCGCGGCGCCTGGTCAGGAAATACAAACTGAATGCCTTCACGCTCAGCTATGATCGATTTGCGGAACAGCCTGACGAACACCTGAGAAAGCTCGGTGATTTTCTCGGTTTCGATATTGACACCGATACTGCATTGCAAGGAATCGAGCAAACGATCTATCACAACGTTCACGGTAATCCGGTTCGGCGGCGCAAGATAGACGCGATTCGGCGAGATACGACCTGGATGCGGGTCTTCTCCCCGGCCAAGAAATTTTTGCTTACTGTCGTTTTGTATCCATTCAATCGACGGTGGGTCTACTCCCGAAACTAGATGAAGCTGTTGTCGCCGGCAATTAAAGCCGCCAGTGCGTTCACGTTGGGCGGCGCCGCGTTCGCGCTGGCAAATCTGTTGCTGGCGAGGTCACTGTCCATGCAGGCCTACGGACAATTTTCCCTGGTTCTGACAATTACGGTGCTCGGCGTGATGCTCGGTCCGCTGAGCCTCGATGCCGTTGTCCTGCGACATCGTCCCGGCCCCCGGCCCATGCTGTTTCGCTCCTCGTTGATTACGGGGGTCGTTGTTGCAACGGTTGCGGTGGCAATCGGGTGGGCCGTGTATTCGATCGAAGCGGGATATTTGACGGCTGTCGCGGTGGCAATCGTGGCCGGCAGCGTGACCCGACTGTGTGCATCGATCTATCAATCCGAGCAGCGTTTCAAGGTTTCGCTCTGGCTCATTCAGAGCCAGAACATCACCCTGATTCTTGGCGCTATCGTCGCGAGCTGGATTAGCGTTGCCTCGGCGCAAGTCGTATTTTCCGCGTATGCGCTCCATTGGGTCGTTGCCGCCATTGTTGGCGTTCTTTCCCTGCGCTTCGTCGCGGGAATTACGACGAATGACTCCTGGACCATTCCCTGGCGCGAGAATCCACCGCTCTTCGGATATCTCGTTACAGTTCAGCTTGCGGCGCAACTCGACAGGCTCATCATTCCGAAGCTGCTGGATATCGAAAGCCTCGCGACGTTCGGTGTGCTCGCGGCGTTGGTTATTGCGCCGTTCAAGATGTTTCAGATGGGTGTCGGTTACACGCTGGTGCCCGGTCTCAGAACCGCGGACTCGAAATCGGCCCGCAGGCGCATTCTCCTGCATGAAGCCGGTGTAATGGCACTTGTCATTGCCGGTGGCGCCGCCAGTGGCTTAATCCTGGCGCCGTGGATCGCGGAACTCTTCCTAAAGGGCAAGTACGTCCTGGGTAGTACGCTGGTCAGTGCTGCAGTCATCGCTGCCTCGCTGCGTGTACTGGTGATGTTCGTGTCATCGATCGTCACTGCCCTCGGGAATCAAAATCAGCTCGCCTGGCTCAATCATGGTTCCTGGGTCGCGCTGTTTGCATCGGTCGCGGGTGGCTGGTGGGGCAGCCAGTGGGGCCTGCCGGGACTGATATTCGGCTTCGCTTCGGGCAGCCTGCTGCGCATCGCCGTGGCAGTTCTGATTGCGTCAAGAGTATGGCATCAGCCGCCACAGGAAGGACTGCAAGGTGCTCCGCCTGCCTGAACCTGTCGGCGGCTGTTGATCTTTTTTACAGTCTTATGTTGACCCGCTGCAGTTCAGTTGACGCTATACGGATCCGCCGACATACTTGTCGCCCGCCTGCCATCGCGAGTCCCGTAGCGGTGACCGTATGACCGAGTCAACTGAAAGCCGGCTGCGTGCCGACACTCACGTTCACTTTCACGCGTGCTTCGAAGAAGGTCCATTTCTGGATGCGGCAGCAACAGCATTGAAGGCCGGTTCGGCCGACACAATTACAGCGGTTCTATGCCTGACGGAGTCGCACGATGCCAACTGGTTCGGCAGGCTTACGGAGCTTGATGAAAACACAGAGGTCGGCAATTCGGGATGGCGAAAGAAGAAGACGCAGGACAACAACTCCGTGATCGTGTCAGATAGCAACGGTCGACGGCTTGCCATAATTGCGGGCCGACAGATCGTCAGTAAGGAAAGGCTCGAGGTCCTGGCACTCGGTTATGCAAATTTGTTTGACGACGGTGAGCCCATACGATCGGTACTGAATCACGTCTCGGACACTGGCGCATTGCCCGTCGTGCCATGGGGTTTTGGCAAGTGGGCAGGGTCCCGCGGTGAAATCGTGAAGCAGTTGTTCGAGGATCCTCCGTGTGATTTTGCAGTGGGAGACAATGGGGGGCGACTGTCTATCCTCAGCGAACCTGCGCTATTCGGCACGGCGCGAAGCAAGGGCTATTCGATTTTGCCCGGGACAGACCCGTTCCCGTTTCGGTGGGACAGCCACAGGGCGGGGACCTTCGGCATCGAGTGGCGTGGCAGCCTGGATCCCGATACGCCATTCGAGAGTCTGAAAGCCCTGATTCTGGATCAGTCACGTGCCGGAGAACCGTTCGGGCATCTCGAGAGACTTCCCGCCTTCGTTCGCAACCAAGTCGCTATCCAGCTTCGGCGATTCGCGAGCTAACGATGAAATCACTCGTCATTGCGCCCCAGCCGTTCTTCAGCCCACGCGGCACGCCGATGAGCGTCTATTACCGCGCTCTTGTCATGGCGCAAAAGGGCGTCGAAATTGACTTGCTGACTTACGGTGAAGGCCAGGACGTCGAAATCCCGAATGTGCGGATCATTCGAACGCCGCGCTTTCGCTTTCTGGGCAACGTAAAGACCGGCCCATCGGCGCTGAAACTGTTTCTGGACTTCTTCATCTTCTGGTGGACGGTCGGTTTATTGATCCGGCGCCGTTACGATTTCGTGCACGCGCACGAGGAAGCCGTATTTATCGCCCTTGTTTTGAAACCTATATTCCGATTCAAACTCGTCTACGACATGCACTCGAGTCTCCCGGAGCAGTTGCACAACTTCGGATGGTCTGGTTCTTCACTACTCAAAAAGATGTTTGCCGCATTCGAGGACGCCGCGCTGCGAAGTGCGAATGCTGTTATTACGATATGCCCGGCGCTTGCCGAGTTCGCGACTTCGCGCATTACAGATACGGAGAAACATTTCCTTATTGAGAATTCGATCTATGAACCGGTGAGACTGGCCGGAAAGATGTCGACCGACGCTACGGAGGTCAGCGTGGACGACATTCTCGGCAAACTCGCGGCCGGTGGCGGAAAATCGGCGCTGCTCTACGCAGGAACACTCGAGACTTACCAGGGCATTGATTTGTTGTTGGAGAGTATGCCGGTGGTCAAAGCGACGAGTGATTCGACGAGATTGATTGTCGTCGGAGGATCGCCGCAACAAGTGGAGCATTATCGTAGTATGGCAGCGGGTCTCGGGGTCGACGATGTGTGCATATTCACTGGTCGTGTTCCGCAGGCAATAGCGAAAGGATTCACGGCGAAAGCCGATGTGCTGACGTCGCCGCGAACGCGAGGTATGAATACACCTTTGAAGGTTTACGAGTTACTCGATTGCGGCAAGCCGTTGGTGGCGACACGGATTCCGTCGCACACGCAGGTGCTGACCGAGACGGTCGCGTTTCTCGCCGAACCCGTACCCAAGGATTTCGCCGCGCAACTGGTCCGGGCGGCAAATGACACTGATGCGGTCGCCGCTACGGTCGCGAACGCCCGGCAACTCTATGCCGAAGATTACTCACCCATTGCGTACGGCCAGAAGATCGATGGGCTGCTGGATCGGATTCGCTAATGTGCGGAATAGCGGGTTTCGCGGGACGGGTGCCGGGCTACCAGCCTGACATGTCGCGGCTGCTCGCGATGTGCGAGAGCATTGTTCATCGTGGCCCCGACGAGCGAGGCGCTGAGATCGTCGACAACGTTGCACTCGGGATGCAACGCCTCGCCATTATCGACCTGGCCGGCGGGTCGCAACCGATATTCAATGAAGATCGGACTGTGAGAGTCACCTTCAATGGCGAACTCTACAATTTCCGCGAGCTCATGGACTCACTCGTGAAACTCGGGCATACGTTCTCGACACGATGTGATACCGAGGTCCTGGTCCACGCGTACGAGGAATACGGCGCGGACTTCCTCTCCATGCTGAATGGCATGTTCGCAATTGCGTTACACGACATTGCGCGTGGCCGCGTGATCCTGGCCCGCGACCAGATGGGTATCAAGCCTCTGTTTTACTCTATAACTCCCGAGACCATCGTATGGGGTTCCGAAATCAAGGCGATACTGGCCGGCGGCGGCGTCGAGCGGCGGCTCGATGAGAATGCCTTGCTGGAGTTCCTGTCCTGGGAGTACGTGCCGGGTGAGGGGACTCTTTTTCGCGACATTCACAAGCTGCTGCCAGGGCACTTCCTGGTGATCGATGCGGACGGAGGCGTAAGCAATCCCCAGAAATTCTGGGACATACCGGTCGCCGGAGCTGACGAAGGACGATCGGAGCATGAATGGCTGGACCTTCTGCGCGAATCGGTCGACACGAGTGTCCAGCGCCAGTTGGTCAGTGACGTTCCACTGGGCGCTTTTCTCTCAGGTGGCGTCGATTCGTCCCTGGTCGTGTCGAGTATGGATAACGCGACCACGTGCAGCATTGGATTCGACGACCCGACCTACAATGAACTCGAATACTCGAAAACCGTCGCGAAGCACCTCGGGACACGACACAGCACGCGTGTCGTCCGGCCATATGTGGCCGATATGTTCGACGACCTGATGTATCACCTCGATGACCCTATCGGTGATTTCTCGATCTTCCCGACCTATCTCGTTTCGAAACTCGCACGCGAGGCAGTGACCGTTAGCCTCAGCGGCGATGGAGGAGACGAGTTATTCGGCGGCTATGAAACTTATCTCGCACAGCAGATGGCCACGCGCTACTCGCGCGTGCCGTCGCCTCTGCGCCGGTTGATCAACTCGGTTGCGGACGTGATGCCACCATCCGCAAAGAAGAAGGGCCTGATCAACAAGGTCAAGCGGTTCACGGAAGGATATGGGTTTCCGGACGCACTGGGTCATGCGCGCTGGCGAATATTTCTTGGCGACGTACTCAGACATTCTTTGTTCACCCCGGAGTTCGCCAGTCGCCTGGAACGGCCGGCCGGACACCACATCACGGAGCTTTTCGCACAGGCCGGCGAGTTACAGGATGTCAATCGTGACCTGTTTGTCGATGCCAAGAGTTACCTGGTCGACAATTGCCTGGTCAAAGTCGATCGCATGTCAATGGCTGTGTCGCTGGAGGTGCGCGTTCCGCTTCTCGACGTCGACCTGGTCGACCTTGCCTTTAGAATGCCGTCGAAAATGAAAATATCCAAAGGCGAAACGAAATACCTGCTGAAAAAGCTCGCGGCGGAACGTATTCCGCGATCTTGCGTGTACCGGCAGAAGGAAGGCTTCAGCATTCCGATCAAGCACTGGCTGGCAGAACAATTCCGGCCGATACTGGACAAATATACGGACATCGCCCTGCTGCACGCGGACGGCATTTTCGATCCTGCGGTTGTCGTGCGACTGAAGGAGGAGCATCTCGCCGGCAAGGTAAATCACAGTCACGTCCTCTGGTCATTGATCGTATTCCAGGCCTGGAAGGAACGCTGGCTCGATGGGTGAAGCACTATGAGAGCATTGGTAACGGGCGCGACCGGATTTACCGGAACCGCGTTGTGCGAGAGGCTGGTCCGCGACGGCTGGGATGTCAGTGCGTTCGTGCGCCCGAGCAGCAGGAAACAGCGCCTGGAAGAATTGGGTGTTCGCTGCATAGAGAATGACATCGCCAGCGAAGACTCGGTGCGGCGTACGTTTCCAGATACTGATGTCGTCTTTCATATCGCAGCTGCATACCGGGCGGAGCACGCGGATCACGATGAATTTGTGCATGTCAATGTCGACGCGACGCGGCACATGCTAGAAGAAGCGCAGCGACGCGATGTATCGCGCTTTGTGCATTGCTCGACGGTTGGTGTGCAAGGTGAGATCGAGGACCCGCCGGCAGCGGAAGATTACCGCTTTAAGCCCGGTGATCATTACCAGGAGTCCAAGCTTGCTGGAGAGCAAGTCGCGCTCGAGTTCGCCGGAAAGGGTTTCGCGGTTTCCGTCGTCCGGCCTGTCGGCATCTACGGGCCCGGCGATACGCGCTTCCTGAAACTGTTCAAACCCGTCGCGAAGGGTTATTTCATCATGATTGGTGCTGGCAAGAGCCTGTATCACATGACGTTTATCGATGACCTGGTCGAGGGCTTCATGCTTGCGGCGACGCGGGAGGAGGCGATCGGAGAGGTGTTTACGATTGCAGGTGCGGAATACACGACCTTGAACGAACTCGTCGGCCGCATTGCGTCGGCGCTTGGAGTGAAGCGAAGACGCTTTCATATTCCGCTGCAACCAGTGCTCTGGGCCTCGGTCGTTTGCGATAAGCTGTGTCGCAGCCTGGGAGTCTCGCCGCCGCTGTACCCCAGGCGAGTGGAGTTCTTCATGCTCGACAGGGCGTTCTCGATCGACAAGGCGCGACGTTTACTCGGTTATGAACCCAAGGTATCGCTCGACGAAGGCTTGCGCCGGACGGCAGAATGGTACCGATCACAAAACCTCCTGTAACCGGCAAGTCGCAAGCGGCAATGGATATGGAATCGAACGACGCCGAATACGAACTGGTCGTCATTGGCGGCGGCATCTACGGCATCATGCTGGCGCTCGAGGCGTCGCTCCGAGACGTGCGGGTAGCCGTTGTCGAACGCAATGAATGGGGATCGGGAACCACGTCTGCCTGGCTCCGGATTCTCCATGGCGGGCTGAGGTATCTGCAGTCAGCCGACTTGCCCAGGTTCTACGAATCCGTGCGCGAGCGCCGATGGTTTCTACAACACTTTCCCGATCTCATGGCACCACTGCCGTGCGTGATGCCGCTGTATCGTCGTTACTCTTATCCGCGGCTGCTGATGCGCGCCGCCATGGGCATGAACGATGCACTCTCGATGCACCGCAACCGAGGTGTTGCGGACAACGTCCGAATTCCAAGCGGCACGATCTTGAGCAAAGCAGACGTCGTCAACACATTGCCGTTCGTGGAGACCGACGGATTAACGGGGGGCGCGCGCTGGCACGATGCCGTCGTACTCGAACCGCAGACCCTGCTGCTGGAACTTCTGAAATGGGCATCGTCCAAAGGAGCCACTGCTCTCGATCATACCGAGGCAGTGCGCTTGCTACGGGATGACGACCGCGTACTTGGAGTTGAAGTTCGAGATTTGCGCAGCGGTGGAATGCGACAACTGCGGTCGCCTGTGGTGATAAATGCAACAGGTCACTGGGCCCCGGGGCTTGCGGAACAATTGGGGTCAGGGATAAAAGCGACGCCCAGATTCTCCTGGGCATGGAACCTCTTATTCGATGTCACCAACGATCTGGGATCTGCCGCAGCAGTCTCTGCTCGCCGAGCGAACAGTCAGACATTCTTTATGCTGCCGTGGAGGGGCCAGACATTGATCGGAACGGGGCATGCCCTCATGCCCGCGGGAGAGCGCCAGGACATCGTTCCGGAAAACCTGATCTCGGAGTTCATTCAGCAGGTTGCGGAAGCGGTGCCCGCGCTGAACCTGACTGAGTCAAAAGTCGCACGAATTTACCAGGGTGTCCTGCCAGCAGGTCACGGTGATGAAATGCAACTGACTACGCGACCATTGATCGTTAATCACGGCGATTCTGGCTTGCAGGGTCTCTACACTGTATGGGGGATCAAATTCACGACGGCGCGTGACATCGCGAAAGTGATGTTGCGAAAGGCGTTCCCTTCCCTACGTAACGTGCCTGTGACTTACAAGAGACCCATGTAATTCATGACGTGGCATCTGCTTATGTCCAAGAACTAAATTCCGTGTTATAGAAGTTGCTATATTGCGCAGCGTCACAATGAGTCTCTGGTAGCGTGGCCAAAAGCAATGATCGCTTGCGTTAGAGCGTGCCGTAACAGAGTCGCCGAATGGGAGTCTGACTCGGGATTCGCACGCTTGTCTGCGTTCGTCGCTCTATTCACTATTTTCGCGACTATTCTTGCCGGATGCGGCGGTGGGTCTAGTTCGCCGCTGCCTCCACCCGCGAATCGTGCTCCGACGCTTGCAGACATCGCAGATCTCACGATCCCCGAAGATGCTACCGAAATAATTCAGATTACTGCGTCCGACCCGGACCAGGACTCACTCCGCTTCGAGCCCATCGAGCTGCCTGCGTTCGCCGTGCTCATGGATAATGGCGACGGTTCGGCACAAATCGATGTTTCACCGGGTTTCGAAGACAGCGACACTTATCCGGTCTCAATCCGGGTGGTAGACAGTGGCAGCCCGCCACTTTCAGCAGAAGTGACTTTTAGCGTGGTCGTCGACGAGGTGAATCGTGCTCCGTCGATTGGAACCATACTTGACATTGCACTTGTCGAAGACGACACGGTGACCGTGCGGATTGCCGCGACTGACCCGGACCGCAATTTGCTTCGCTTCGAGTGTGTCGGGCTGCCGGCATTCGCCGTGCTAACGGATTATGGCGACGGTTCGGCGCAAATTGATGTTTCCCCGGGTTTTGATGACAGCGACATGTATCCGGTATCGATGCGAGTCATTGACGACGGAATGCCGCCGCTTTCGGCAGAAGTGGTATTTACCGTAATGGTCGATGATGTAAATCGCGCCCCTGTGATTGACCCCGTTCGGGACATTGCCGTTGTGGAGAGCGACATATTGGTCGTGCCCCTTACTGCCACTGACCCGGATGGGAACGGCGTCAGCTTCAGTTCGCTGGATCTGCCTGATTTCATGACGCTGGTGAATTCCGGCGCAAATACCGCCGAGCTACACGTGTCACCTGATTCTGGCGACATCGCCGCAGAGGTGTCGGTGACAATCGATGTTATCGATGATGGCACCGAACCGCTTGCCGACCAGGCGAATTTCGATGTGACCGTATTGGAGCGACGCACGCGAGTATTTGCGGGGATAGTCTCTTATTATCCGTTCACGACAGGTGCCGGGTCGATCGTCATTGACCAGGCGGGCGACAATATGCCCTTCGACCTGGTCATGACGGGTGACGTCACCTGGCTCGCGGGCAACGACGGGATCGGGCTGAACGGTGGTGTCGTCGGTTCGAATTCAGCCGCATCCAAGATCATTAGCGCAATACAGTCCAGTGGCGAGAGTTCATTTGAAATATGGGCACTGCCGGGGAACGATTCGCAGACTGGCCCGGCCAGAATGATTTCTCTCGCAGCGAATAACGCGAGCGAGAATTTCATGTTGGGCCAGGACGGCACGGACCTGGAGGTCCGATTGCTGCATACCGGCAAGGGACCGGATGCGAGTCCCCGACTACTCTCGCTCGGTAGTGCTCGGGCCGGGCGCCTGCATCTTCTGCACACCTATGACGGGAATGTGGAGAAGCTCTACGTCAATGGGATTCTCCAGCCGGAGCAGGTCATCTCCGACGGTTCCATGGACAACTGGGATCTGGCTGCACTCTTCGAGATAGGCAATCGGACGTCCCTGGACAGACCATTTCTCGGAGAGGTCTACCTGGTTGCGGTGTATGACCGTGCACTGTCTCTCGACGATGTGCACAGAAACTATTCGGCCGGCCCAAATCCAGTAGATCTCCGTCCGGCTGTATCAATCTCTTTCACGGATGTCACGAGTTCGGCCGGCGTGTCTGGGCCGCCGGAATTCGGAGGTCACGGAATTCAATTTGCGGACGTCGACGGAGATTCACTTACCGACATGTATGTCACGCGGAATGTCGTACCGACCACAGTGGCCGATATGTTCTATCACAACAAGGGTGATGGCACCCTCGATGAAGAGGCGTCGGCGCGAGGGATCGCCGATTCCGACTCCGGTAGCCACTCCGCGATCTGGGCAGATTTCGACAACGATGGCGACTTCGACCTTTTCAACGGTTCATTCGACCGGAATCGTCTCTACCGAAACGACGGCAACGGGAGCTTTCAGGACGTTACGGGAAGTTCAGGATTGCGAAACGAGGCGTTACCGACTCGCGGCGCGACTGCTCTCGACATGGACGGCGATGGTGACCTCGATATCTTCGCAGTCACAAACTACCGGGGTTCGAATGATCCATGGGCAGAGCGCAACGAAGTCTACAGGAACGACGGTGATCTGAAATTCACTCCGGTTGCCGCCGGGAATCTCGAATCCGCGCGGGCGGGGCAGGGCACGGTGGCCGTGGACTTTGACAACGATGGTGACCTCGACGTTTTCGCCGGGAATCGTACGGGTGACATGAACATCTTGCGAAACAATGGCTCGGGCTCTTTCAGTCTCGTGAATCCGGCAGACCTTGATTTGACCATATCCGCTGGTGACGGCGTGAGCGTAGCGGACGTCAACAACGATGGCTGGCTCGACCTGATGCTGGACCAACACCTGTTTACGGGAACAGGGGGTGGGCAGTTCAGATTTGCACGGAGCTTTGAAGTTTCGACAAACCACTACATGGGCGGATTCGCAGATTTGGACAATGATGGTGATTTCGACCTGTCGTTTCCGGGCCGGAATTACGTTTACCTGAACGATGGAACGGGCATTTACTCGCCAAGCGCAATATTTGCAATTGGAGCGATTGACGATCCACGCTCAGTTGCATTCGCAGATGTCGATAATGACGGTGATCTGGATCTCGCTTACGCTCAGAAGCGACAATTCAGCATTCTTGTTCGTAATGACTTGCAATCCCTCAACCGCTGGATCAAGGTCGACCTGCGACGTCAGACCGGTCAGGTCGGCGCTTTCGGATCCCGGATAATTGTTTTCGAACCGCGTGGGTTGGGCGACGATGGCCGACGAATAACCTGGCAAGAAGTTGCCGGTCCGCATGGTTATATGGCGCAGGACGACCCGGAAGTGCATCTCGGCGTCGGCAGATTCGGTAGCGTCGATATCCGCGTGATCTTCCCCAACGGCGCCACAGTGGATATTTCTGATGCACCCACGAATACGGTGCACGTCGTCCAGGAACCGTAGCGAATAGTCGCTGTCGCTCGTTTCCGCAGCGAATTGCTGACCGGGCAGAAATCAGCTGTACAATATGCCGCTCTCCGTAAGCCCGGCACCTTCCGATATGACAGTTCGAACCCGTTTTGCTCCCAGCCCGACTGGCGTTCTACACCTAGGCAGCGTTCGCACGGCGCTGTTTTGCTGGCTTTACGCGCGTCATCACAATGGCGAGTTCATTTTGAGGATTGAAGATACGGACAAGGAGAGGTCGACCGCGGAAAACGTCGCAGCTATCACCGACGGTATGGAATGGCTCGGTCTCGACGCAGATGAAGGGCCCTTTTTTCAAAGCGAGCGCTTCGACCGCTACCGGGAGGTCGTGCAGCAGTGGTTGGACGAGGACAAGGCCTATCACTGCTATTGCTCGCGCGAGGAAATCGATGCGCTTCGCGAGCAGCAGATGGCCGCAGGAGAGCGGGTACGCTATGACGGCCGCTGTCGTGAGCGCGCCGAGCCTCGTGATGGTGTCGATCCGGTTGTACGCTTCAAGAATCCGCTCGATGGCGAGGTTGTCGTCGAGGACCAGGTCCGGGGCAGGGTGGTATTCGACAACGCCCAGCTCGATGATTTGATCATCGCCAGATCGGACGGTGCGCCGACCTACAATTTCACGGTGATCATTGACGACTACGATATGCGAATTACGCACGTGATCCGGGGCGACGATCACCTGAACAACACGCCCCGTCAAATGAACATGCTGGCGGCGCTCGGGGCGAATCCGCCAGCCTATGCCCACCTGCCAATGATACTTGGACCCGACGGCGCCAAACTGTCGAAGCGGCATGGCGCTGTCGACATTCGCGAGTACCGCGAGCAAGGCTACCTGCCCGCAGCCATGCTCAACTATCTCGTACGCCTCGGCTGGTCGCACGGTGACAAGGAGATCTTCACGCGTAATGAAATGACCGACTTATTCGATATCGCGGGCGTCAACCAGTCCGCTTCGGCTTTTAATCCGGAAAAGCTGTTATGGATCAACCAGCAGCACATAATCGCTACTCCGGCAGAAGAGCTCGGCCTGGCGCTCATGCCCTTCCTGATACGTGCAGGCCTCGATCCGGCCGAGGGCCCGGATCCGGTTCATGTGGCCGAGGCCTATCACGAGCGCGCCGAGACACTCCTGCACATGGCGGCCAGCGCCCGTTACTGCTACGAAGATTTTGACGTAATCGACGAAAAATCCGTCAAGAAGCACCTGCGACCGGTCATTCTCGAGCCGCTGATCTCCGTAAGGGACAGGCTCGCCGCCCTGGAGCACTGGGGCAAGACGGCGATCCACGAGGTGATCGAGGAAGTGGCGACTGACTACGACATCAAACTGGGCAAGCTCGGGCAGCCGATGCGCGTTGCCGTGACAAGCGGACCCGTCTCTCCGCCGATCGATGTCACGTTGTGGCTGGTGGGCCAGGAGCGCACGATCCGGCGTCTCGACCACGCTATCGGGTTGATCGAGAAACGCGCTTCCGGAAGCGCCGGGTAGGGCGATTCCTGTTTCGAGCAGGTCTTACATAATCGCTGCGACGACCACTAGTGCTCGAAGAGGGCCTTATTGCAGGCGGGTTTCGATTGCCTTTTCCAACCGCTTGACCGTGGAGTAGTCGCTCGCTATGTTGCCTGCA
>Ga0070726_10003274_pt1 | contig 13761 bp, 9 predicted proteins | sample tdAd471_FD_67275 | JGI IMG/M metagenome (GOLD analysis project Ga0070726, IMG submission 67275) | Marine sediment microbial communities from the Atlantic coast under amendment with organic carbon and nitrate - tdAd47.1 | ecosystem: Environmental > Aquatic > Marine > Coastal > Sediment | place...
ACCGTATTGAGCCACCCTCCGCTGCTGGGTAAAGAATTTAACCAGTTAGGGAACAAAGCAAACAAGGCGAATGGAAGAGCAAGGGCCAGACCAAAACCTCCCATACCAAAACTAAGTTGCATGGCTCCGGCGTCCTGACTAAGAGATCCTCCCAGAAGTCCACCTAAAATAGGGCCTGTACAAGAAAAAGAAACAATGGCCAGGGTTAGCGCCATAAAGAAAATCCCAATGATCCCTCCTATACTCGTGGCTTTCTCATCCATTTTTGTACTCCAGGAGCTGGGTAGCGTGATCTCAAAATACCCGAAAAAGGAAAATGCGAACACCAGAAATACCAGGAAAAAGAGGATATTGAGATAAATATTAGTTGAAATATTGTTCAGCAGACCTTCATCTACCGAGTCCAGTAAGTGGAAAGGAAGACTTAAAAGTACATAGATAAAGAAGATAAAGAACCCATATAGCAGGGCATTCCTCACGCCTCGTTTCCGGTCTTTAGAGCCCTTGGTAAAAAAGGAAACCGTTAGCGGGATCATAGGGAATACACAGGGAGTTAACAACGCCAGGAAGCCACCCAGGAAGCCGAGAAAAAAGATTGTAAGATAACCTTTACTATTGTTGGCATTTCCCAGATCTCCTTTTATAGGGATAGTAAGTGCTGCCGATTTTTCGAGATCATCCTCAGTGATTTCGGCGGTGGCAGCTTCAGATTTACCCGATGCAAGATCCACCTCAAACGTTTTTATATCGGGAGGCAAACATTGTTTGTCGTCACATACCGCATACGAAATTTCCACAACGATCTTCAATCCCTCGGGATCGATCACCTCGATGGGTTGGATAAATACCGCCTTATCCTCAAAGTATTTTACGTCTATCTCGAAAACAGGATCGAAAAGTGGTTCCACATCCGGTTCCTGCGTCTCGCCGACGAGGGTATAGGTTTCCGGACTATCATTATAACTAAATTCGGTACGAATGGGACCTTCAAATTCTTCGCCAAATTGGATCTGACTGTATAAATGCCAACCGCCATCGATCGTGGCTTCCATAAGTATGTTGTACCGGGTGCCCTCTTCTTTTTGTACGGTAACTTCCCAGGATACAGGGTCTAAAAAATCTTGTGCATGTGCAGAAAAATAGCCGGATATGGCTAATAAAACCAATATGAGATATTGTTTCATGTTTTACGAAGTAGATTTGGAGGTTCGAATATTCATAATTTGCCTGGTGTGGGGTTCCACTTTAAATCGTTCGTCGGCACGAAGGCCGATTACCCACACAACTTCATCATCGCTGCAGAGCAGCCAGGTTTTTTCTTTGGCTACCAAAGATAACTTTTCATCCTTAAAATATTTACTCAATTTCTTTTTTCCTTTCATTCCTAAGGGAAAAAAATAGTCTCCCTCCCGCCATTTTCTAATTTGAAGCGGATAGGTTAATTTATCCTTATCCACAAAGATCTCCAGATCCGTGTTTTTTCCAGGACTTTCAACTTCACCAAACAGCAAGGGAATGGGTTGGTCGATACGGAGGGTGGTTTCCTTAATCTCAAAGGTCTCAATTTTTTCTTCTGAAGGGATCAATGTTAACAATAATTTATCCCTATCCTTCACTAATCTGTGTGTCTCTGAAAGAATAAACTTGCCGCTTTGTGCGGTCACCAATTCTGAAATATCCTTCCATGCAGTAAACCCAAATGGAGTTAAAAGCTCGTATAGCAACGCTTCCTGATGCGGTAAGTTGGCCAATTTCGCAATATCGATATTAAAGCCTTCCGAAGTTTCTGTAACCACTAACTGGTTAATTAGTACAAGGTAATCGTCTATTAAAGATTTACTGTCTCTTAGGTGCTGCTGTGTTTTCAGTATGTTCTGGAGAAGCCCTTCAACCTCCTCCTTGTAGGGAGGAACCACCTTATGTCGTAATGCATTTCGCAGGTAATCCGTCTTTTTATTACTGCTGTCCTCCCGCCAAAAATACCCCTGTGATTTAGCATACTCCAGCAATTCCGCTCTGCTATAGTCCAACAGAGGACGCACGATCTTATCATTTACTGCCGGTATACCGGTAAGTCCTCTCAGCCCGCTTCCCCTGGAGAGGTTGATAAGCATGGTTTCCAAGGCATCATCGGCGTGATGGGCAGTTAAGAGATAATCGTATTTAAAATCACGAAGTATCTCTTCAAACCACTGGTATCGCAAGTCACGCGCCGCCATTTGGATGGATAATTTTTTCTCGCGGGCATATTCGCGGGTATCAAATTGTTCGGCGAATACAGGTACATCCAGTAAATCGGCGAGGTCCAGCACAAATGCCTCGTCTGCATCACTTTCGGCTGCACGTAAACCGAAATTGCAATGAGCGATACCAATTTCGTAGCTAAGCTCCTTCATGGTACGTGTAAGCACTACACTATCCAGACCCCCACTGCAAGCGACGAGCAACCTTTTATCTTTCAGAAAAGAAAGGTTTTTAGCGATATGTTCTTCTAATCGTTTCAACATTTAAGCAAATATAATCAATCGGTTATGCAGCTAAACTTATTTTGTGCGTTCAAGTACCTCTCGCATCGCCTTCGCCTTCAGAAGACACTCCTCATATTCATTTTCCGGAACAGATCCCGCGGTGATCGCACCACCTACCGAGTAGCTAACGTATTTCCTTTCAGAATTATACAAAATACTTCGAATAACCACGTTGAAATCGAAATCCCCTTTGGGAGAAAAATAACCGATTGCACCACTATACAACCCTCTTTTGGATGCTTCAAGTTGTTCGATGATCTTCATGGCCGAGATCTTGGGCGCACCTGTCATACTTCCCATAGGAAATGTTTGCCGTATCATCTCTACAGGATCCATTTTTTCAGGAACCTCACATCTAATGGTGGATATCATCTGGTGAACCTGCTCGAAGGTATAGACAGCGCATAGCTCCTCTACCTCTACGGTTCCTTTAAGTGCAAGCCGGGAGAGATCGTTTCGCACCAGATCCGTGATCATGATGTTTTCACTGCGCTCCTTGGGGTCGGTTCGCAATTTTTCGATCATTTCCTTATCCAGTTTTTTATTCTGAAATCGCCTTGCAGTTCCTTTAATGGGTTGAGAGATCAATGTATCCCCAGATTTCTTTAGATATCGTTCGGGAGATGCAGACATGGCATAATACGGTCCATTTCTGAAAAAAGTAGCGAATGGAGGCCGGGAAATAGCATTGAGATGATGGAAGGTTTTGGTGGGATTGATCTTAACACCTTCGGAATAGAATTCCTGACAAAGATTAGCCTCATAAATATCACCCCGTTCAATGTGTTTAAGCATTCGGTTCACTTGTTCGAAATAATTATCCTTGGAGGTACGTAGACTTATCTTCACCGTATCTTGCTCATTTTCGATTGATTTATCTGCTTTGATAGCCAGGATCTGCTGCCAGTCTGTATCGATTTCGTCGGCTACCAGGTTTAGGTAATGTAGTTCTACCGTGGTCTCGGTGAATAGGAGTAAGCGTTTTGGCTGGAAAAAGTGTAGGTCTGGAAAACCCAGCCCGTCGTGGTTATTAGAGCTTAATCGCTCCACATCATTCTTGAGGTCGTAACTAAAGTAGCCGAACAGCCAATCCTGAATAGTGGTTTGATATTCGTTCAACTTATCGAACGCCTGATGATAGTCGGTTTGTATGGAAGTGAATGCATCTGCAGCAAGTATAGCCTTGTAGCTACTATGGTTTTGTTCGTAGTTGTTAGAATCCAACCAGGAAACCTCGTAAAACCGCTCGGCCCATTTTAGCAGTTTATGCTTTAATTGAACATCGAGTTCGACATTGTATTTTACGCAAACTCGTTTCATTTAAGGGCATCGAGAAAAGAATTTACCTGTGAATTGAGTTGTGCAGACAACTCCTCGTTGGTAACTGTATTCGTTTCCGAAGAAAAATTGGAGGAAAAAGACGGAAAAGGCATAGAGGACACTATTTCGGCATTATATCTAGGAAGTACACCTTGTACGTATTGTAAAGAGGATAATGCACCTCTTTTCCCTGTAGAAGCGCTTAATAAAAGTACTTTCTTACCTTCCAAGAATTTATATTCGATACGCGACAACCAGTCCAGCACATTTTTAAAAAAGGCAGAAGGGCCTCCGTTGTGCTCATTTACAGAAATAATCAAGGCATCGTGCGCCTTTATTTCATTTAATAGACGAGAAAGATCCTCAGGATATCCTTTTTCTTTCTCCAGATCTTCGCTAAAAATAGGTAAGGGATAATCGACGAGTTTTATTAGATTGACCTCGTGATCTTTTATAGAATTTACAACATATGAGACAAGTTTGTGATTGATGGAAGTACTGCTGTTACTACCGGCAAAAGCAATTATTTTTTTCATAGAACAAAGATACTTCTTTAATAAAAAACAACTGCCAACCTACCACTTATCGATTAACGGTTATGACTAACAGGTTAAAAACAAAGCATTTATGCCTTTCATCGAGTTTATAATACAGCTTATCGAATAGTTTAGGTATTTTCCTACAATTCTTTTTTTAGCTAGTGATTCCTTTATATCATTGTTACTGATAAACCCCAAATTATCAACACGATATGAGAACGACTACTTATGTGCTCTCGTTATTTGTACTATTAATTTTTAGCCCGGCGATGATCGCTCAGGTAGGAATTGGTACAACTAACCCAAAAAGTATGCTGGACATACCGGCATCTAACAGCACCTCCCCCGCAAGTACCGATGGTATTTTAATACCTAGAATAGATAACTTCCCCGCTTCCAATCCGGGCGCAGACCAGGATGGAATGTTGGTTTTCCTGTCGACAGCCAGTGCCGGTAACCCCAAAGGATTTTATTATTGGGATAATACGTTAACCGACTGGATCTCGTACAACGATGAGTGGAAAGACGATTTTGTAGCCCAATCCAGAGGAGATTATGACGGTAACCTAATCTACGCCAACCAGGCTGGTTCTGGTGGTGTAGATGTGGTTATTCTGGACTCCGGTCAAATTGGGATGGGAACCAGTAATCTTGAAGAAAATCTGGAACTAAAGATAGATGGTGATAACGACATCCAGGTGTCCAGTGCTTCTCCACCAGATGCACCGCAATTAGTATTTTATACTACCAATGGAACCTTTGCTTCGCCCGATTTCATGAACGACAACGATGACATTGGGTACATGACTGGTAAAGTATGGACAGGAACCGGTAAATCTGCCGATGTTGCTAACATACAGATGGAAGCCGATGGAAATCATTCTTCAGGCAGTCTGCCAACAAAGATCGAGTTTGCGGTTACTAGTCCGAATGACACCTCTCTAAATTCAACTAATCCGGAAATGGTTATCGCCAGTACAGGAAATGTAGGGATTGGACTAAATGATCCTTCGGCAGTACTGGAACTAAAAGCAGGAACATCAAGTTCTAACTCGGCTCCTCTGAAACTAACATCCGGGACCAACCTTTCAACCCCTGAGGCTGGCGCGATGGAATACGATGGTACTAATTTGTATTTCACACCATCTACTACACGAAAAATATTAATGACCGGTCTGGTTGCTACGCAATCACTCAATTTCCCGAACATTGGTTCTGGTAATACATCCGAGTTAAACGTAACTGTGCCAGGTGCGGTAGTAGGGAGTGCATGTTCATGCGCCCCGAATACAAGCATAGAGAACGGATTGCAATGGAGCTGCTATGTAAGCGCTGCCAATAACGTAAAAGTTAGGGTGTCTAATGTAAACTCCTTTTCTGTAAACCCGGCTAATAAGAGCTGGAAAGTAACTGTAATAGAATAAACCGGGTCTTATGAAAAAACTAAGCATCATATTTTTGATCGGCCTGGCTATGGCTTTACAGCTACATGCACAGGTAGGCGTGAATACAAACAATCCTAAAAGTATATTCGATATAGAAGCTACAAATCCATCGGCCCCCGCTATTTCCGATGGCCTGATAGTACCACGAGTGGATAAATTACCAGCAACTAATCCAAGTGCAGCCCAGGATGGAATGATGGTCTTTCTTACCGCTCCCGATAACGGATATAAAAAAGGGCATCATTACTGGGATAATTCTGCTTCTGAATGGAAATACTTTGCAGGAGAGTGGGTAGATGGTTATAATAAAGGTAGCGAACATCTTACCTATGTAAAACAGGCCTTTAAAGAAAATCAGCAGGATGTTGTGATCCTGGATAACGGTAAGATGGGGATGGGAACCGATGAACCGGATGAAAGCCTGGAAATACGTTTACCCGGTGATAACGACATACAAATAGCATCTAACGGAACAAGGCCCAATGCCCCAAACTTTATATTCTTTACCAAAAACGGAACCTTCGCATCCGGAGATTTCCTAAACGACGGTGACGTAATTGGTTCCCTTGCCGGAACCGTATGGGATGGAAGTGGTGAATCTTCTGTGGTATCTTATGTAAATTCGGCTGCCGATGGTGATCATTCTAGTGGTGATCTGGCTAGCCGATTCAATTTCTCCGTTACATCTGTCGGAAATACTTCTGCAGATGCCGACGGAATGGAAATGACCATTCGGGCAAGTGGAAAGGTAGGGATTGGCGTAGATAATCCAACAGCAGTACTACAACTAAAAGGTGGTACCGCTTCTGCCAATTCTGCTCCCCTAAAGTTCAATACCGGAACGAATATGAGCAGTACAGAAGATGGTACTTTCGAATTTGATGGTACGCACCTTTATTTCACACCCAATGGTAACAGAAAAATCTTATTAAAAAAATTAACTGGAACTGCGACCCTCGATTTTCTTGTAATGTTCGCGGGACTGCATTCCGAGTTACCAGTTACAGTAAATGGTGCTACCCCCGGAAGCTCCTGTAATTGTTCTCCTGTAGGCTCTATAGAAAACGGATTAACCTGGAGTTGCTATGTAAGCTCAGCAAATACAGTTACGATTCGACTTTCAAATATTTCAGGAGGGATAATCGATCCGGTAAGTAAGGACTGGGTTGTAAACGTAATTGAATAAGAAGTACATTGATCCTCCCCCGTGTTTTAGAATAGGAACAATGATGAGAAAACCAGCCATTTAAAATGGCTGGTTTTTTTGTTTTATACATGCAACGATCTATTATCGGTAGCGGCCAATGCTGCTTCCTTTACGGCTTCTGCATAGGTTGGATGCGCATGGCTCATTCTTGCTATATCTTCGGCACTGGCCCTGTATTCCATAGCGGTTACCGCTTCGGCAATGAGATCGGCTACCCGCGCACCTACCATATGAACACCCAATACCTCATCGGTTTTGGCATCTGCCAGTATTTTCACAAATCCATCAATATCACCACTAGCCCTCGAGCGACCTAGTGCCCTCATTGGAAACTGCCCGGTTTTATAGGCAACACCAGCTTCTTTTAGCTCTTCTTCGGTTTTTCCTACCGAGGCAACTTCAGGCCAGGTATATACAACACCGGGAATTAGATTGTAATCGATATGGGGTTTCTGTCCCGCAAGAATTTCGGCTACCAGCACACCTTCCTCTTCAGCCTTATGTGCGAGCATGGCTCCTCTAATCACATCACCGATAGCATAAATATTTGAAACATTGGTCTGTAAATGGTCGTTAACCTCCACTTGCCCACGTTCGTTCACCTTCACGCCGGCATTTTCGAGTTTTAGCCCGTCTGTATAAGGACGACGTCCAACCGAGACCAGGCAATAATCTCCTTTAAATTGAACTTCATTTCCTTTTTTATCGGTAGCAGTGACCGTGACCTCATTCTTTTTCCTCTCAACGGCAGAGACCTTATGAGAAACATAAAATTTCACGCCTTGCTTTTTCATCACCTTCATCAGTTCTTTACTTTGAGCTCCATCCATGGTAGGTATGATCCTGTCCATGTATTCCACAACAGAAACTTCGGCACCCAGGCGGCGATAGACTTGTCCCAGTTCCAAACCAATCACACCACCACCAATAACGATCATATGTTTTGGGATCTCTTTCAGTGTAAGAGCTTCGGTAGACGTAATGATTCGTTCTTTATCGATAGTAATAAAAGGAAGTGTGGAAGGTTTACTTCCAGTGGCGATGATGATATTCTTTGCTTCGATCTCCAGGTTTTCTTTTTCTGAAGCGATTACAACATGAGTAGCATCTTTAAAAGTTCCGGTTCCCGTGTATACATCTACTTTATTCTTGCTCATGAGGAACTCAATCCCTTTGGTGGTTTGATCAACAACCGCCTGCTTGCGTTCGATCATCTTCTTTAAATCCACTTTGATCTCCCCCGGAATTTCGATACCGTGTTCTGCGAAGTGTTTCATAGCATCTTCGTAATGATGAGACGAATCCAGCAGCGCTTTGCTAGGGATACATCCCACGTTAAGACAGGTCCCCCCAAGGGTGTTATATTTCTCGACCAGGGCTGTTTTCATTCCTAGCTGGGCACAACGAATTGCCGCCACATAACCGCCAGGGCCCGATCCAATAATTGCAACATCATAAGTAGTCATAAAAGCCGGTTTTTTGAAATTTGAAGGTACAAAGGTACAATACTCCCATGCAACAGCCAACGATTTAAGATCGCTATAACGATAGCGCGGTGGTATTTTTCACTTCATTGATGGTGAAGGAGCTTTGGGTACTTCCTATATGCTGTAAAGTGGTGAGTTTTTCAACCATAAAATTTCTGAAATGATCCATGTCCTTAACAACTACTTTCAATAAATAATCGTACTCCCCACTCACATGGAAGCACTCCAATACCTCATTCAATTTAACCACTTCCCTTTCGAAATCGGTAACCGATTTGTGAACATGTTGCACTAATTTTATATGGCAGAACACTGTAAATCCAAGCTCTACTTTACCTCTATCTACCAAGGCAACATATTTTCTTATCACACCGGAACGTTCCAGCTTCTTGATCCTTTCGTACACAGCCGTTACCGATAAACTTAGCTTATTGGAAAGCTGTTTATTAGTTTGTTTGGCATCTTCCTGAAGGTGTACCAGAATTGCCCTATCAATCTTATCCAATACCATAACTGAAAATTTTTCTTAAAGTTACTTGTTTTTCAGCAGGCGTCTTATTTATTTTCGGCATTTTTATTATAATTCAGTATAATTATCTAATTATGATGTATATCATTGATTATTATCTCTTATAGCTTTAATTTCGCAAGAATATAAACCTATATAACTATGTCTTTCAAACCCGCAAATAAAATTCAGGATCTTCAGTATTTTGGTGAATTTGGAGGTGTTAATCCATCTATATCAGATTCATCTACCTATACATTTCTTTCAGCAAAGAAAATGTTCGATACCTTCGAGGGGAATGCCGAAGGTTGTTATCTGTATTCCAGGCATAGTTCCCCCAGTACACTTTATCTGGGAGAAGCCCTAGCAGCCATGGAAGATACAGAAACGGCTACCGTTACTGCAACGGGTATGGGGGCTATCGTGCCGGCAATTATGCAATTGTGTAGTGCTGGAGATCATATAGTAGCTAGCCGAACCATCTACGGCGGGACCTATGCATTTTTAAAGAATATGGCCCCTAAATACAACATCACAACCACTTTTGTGGATATTACAAAGCCCGAGGCGGTAGAGGCGGCAATAGGCCCCAATACCAAAGTGGTCTATTGTGAGAGTGTGAGCAATCCTTTACTGGAAATTGCGGATTTAGCAGAACTTAGTACTATTACCCGTAAGCACGGTTTAAAATTGCTGGTGGATAATACATTTTCCCCAATGTCTATTTCACCCGCAAAATTAGGTGCCGATGTTGTACTACACAGCCTTACAAAATTTATTAACGGCAGCAGTGATACTATGGGAGGTGTGATATGTGGTACCCAGGAATTCATCGATGAACTTCGAAATGTGAACGACGGAGCCTGTATGCTTATGGGGGCTTCCATGGACAGCCTTAGGGCAGCGTCCATATTAAAGAACTTACGCACACTTCACATCCGGATGAAACAACATAGCGCCAATGCCATGTATCTGGCAGAAAAATTTGAAGCCGACGGTTTAAAAACAGTATATCCCGGCCTGAAATCGCATCCCGGACATGACTTGATTTCCCGGCTTATGAACCCGGAATACGGTTATGGTGGTATGCTTACCATAGATGTTGGTAGCCTCGAAAAAGCAAACGAACTTATGGAGCTTATGCAGGAACGCAACCTGGGATATCTTGCTGTAAGTCTTGGCTTTTATAAAACCTTATTCAGTGCGCCGGGAAGTTCTACTTCATCCGAAATTCCGGAAGAGGAACAGGAGGAAATGGGACTCAGCGATGGCCTTATCCGTTTTTCAATTGGGCTGGATAACGACATCGAAAGGACTTATCGCAGCATGAGAAGATGTATGAAAGAGGTTGGTGTTTATCCCTTAAAACAGATAGCCAACCCTTCAATTGGTTAATACTCTCTTGAAATTGAAATATTTGTACCTGACGAATTGAAATACGGTGCTGGTGTACTTCCACCCCATACTGGTATATAGCGAAATGCAACCAGATCATTGGCATTAAGGTTCAGATGAAAATTATAATGAAAATTCTGCGAATAACCAGACAGGTAGGTCGATCCTGTTTGAAGGCTCTGTGAATCGGCAAGAAAGCCGTTTACATACACTCTCAGTAATAATACCATTTGTTTGTTGGTTGAAGTAACGAAATTCATATTGAAATTAGCGTTGATTTCATACACACCGTTTGCTGGTATCGTATAGGTGCCAGTAGAAGTATTATACGATCCTCCTCCTAAATTATACGAGGCACTATTTAGGATCAGATTGGTCTCAACTGCATTACTGAAACCTGAGATATTGGAAGTGGTTCTTATTTTTAATGCCGCCTTATCGGTAGATGCTGGTACATCGACCCAACTCACATTACCACTACCATCGGTTTGCATGATCTGTCCGTTTGTTCCTCTGGACGCTGGTAAACTATAGGTATTAGAGGTATTGGTCCCTACCGCTACATTCCCTAAGAAATATCCCGCATAGGTGGTTCCTGTACTTCGAAGCACCTCCGAATACACACCATACAGATTGCCATTAGCCGAAGTATTAAGGATGTTATAACTTCCGTATTTACTTCCAGTACCCGATCCTCTAACATTATTATAGGTGCCAAAGTGATTTCCATTACCAGACCCAAACAGATCATTTGTGGTACCATAGGTGTCATCTGCCGAGCTCTCGATCATATTGTAAAGTCCGTATTTGGTTCCTGAGGCTCCGGTAGTTCCGGAACTCATCTCGTTGGTGATTCCGTATTTGGCGCCATTTCCTGCAACATCCAGGGTATTTACAAAGGCGTTTACAGCACCCGAATTACCACTTACCATATTGGTTAGCGCACCCGTTGTACCAGTAGAATTTATTTGTGTGAAGGTCGCGGTTGCCCCAGACCCATCCAGTTCAACATCCAACCTGGCGTTCGCCGTGGCTTTACCTATAGCTACGTTGTCTGTGGTATTGGTGGGGTATAATACTGTCCCTGAGGAGGTATCGACCACCCAATCCTCATCACTCAAGCTCGCCGGATCCACCCAACTAAGGTTACCCGAACCATCGGTTTGCATCAGCTGTCCGTTGCTCCCCCTGTTTGGAGGAAATATGTAGTGATCTGCGGTTCCTGTTCCGAAGGGTGAAACAGTTCCTATCGCAACAGAACCTGCAAAGAATCCTGCAAAACTGCCAGCTTTCTCAACTTCAGAATAAAGTCCGTAGTGCGTCCCCGCTGCTGAAGAAGACACCAGGTTATAACTACCAATTTTATCTCCTGTGCTTGTCCCGCCCAACTCGTTGTACGTTCCTGTATAAGTGCCAGTTCCGGTTCCACTTAGTTGATTATGGGTGCCATAGACCCCGGACGAACCGCTTGCATTTACATCGTTCTCCATCCCGTACAGTATCCCTGTTCCGGACACTACAGACTTGACCCCCCAGGAATTAACCCCAGAGCTAACCGTATTATATATCCCGCGATTTTGAGTTCCGGATACTGCAATTTGGTTATACATACCCGTTTGGGTTGCTGTGGAGGAACTGCTGTTCAAGGTGTTGTACACTCCGTATAGTTGTCCGCCCGCCGAATTATTAACTTGATTCCTCGTACCTACATGAGTCCCGTTATTAGTAGGCGTTATACGGTTGAAGATTCCATGCTTGTCGCCGGCCGAACCTCTCACATAGTTATAAATACCCCGGGATGTATTTCCTGAATTCGCATCATTAGTTTCCAAATAAATACCGGCTATATCGGTAGTAGGCGAAATTCGCGAAAACGCAAGGTTTATTCCACGATTGTAATTACTACTACTGACATCCAGCGGATACGCAGGAGTATTCAACCCAATTCCCACTTCTCCCAGTGTATATTGGTTGTCGTTTATATCGTTTGGGCTGGTAGTTGTGCCTTCTTCATACCAATCGCTGTCGCTTCCGCCGGAGGGAGCCGTTGTGCTAATACGTTCCCAACTTGTACCATTGAAATAATAAAACCCAACTCCAGACCCTCCTGTCACAGCTGCATTAGTGTTCCAGATAAGCAATCCGGTGGCAGCAGTATTTGTTCCATCCAGGGACGTGTTGGTCACATCACTTAAAGCCACTCGTGGCACTAAAACGCCAGAGTCTGTTGAGGTGATATCCAGGGAAGAAGAAGGATCGGGTGTGGTGGTGCCAATACCAACCTGAGACGAAAGTGAGAATGAACAAAGAAGAAAGAATAAACCCAATACAAATTTTTTCATGATAATAGTTTTATAAGATCAAAACTATATTGATATCATGAACTTATGTGGCAACCATGTAACAATAACTTGTACTAATGTAACAAAGGCCAAAAAACCTACAAAAATAGTGGCTTTAGCTAAATTATTTTTGTTTCTGAATTAAGGAATTTAGGAGTGTTTTTAATGTTTTTAGTTCCTGTTTTTGCTCCTGTAATTCAGCTTTCATTAATTCATTCTCTTCTGAAAGAGATTCAATTTGCTTAACGAGATTCGTTTTATTTACATCCGAAATGAACGCATTCCCATTGAGATCGGCCAGGTGAACCAATTTTTCACCTGTCAGATTTTCTACCAACCGGATTGTTTTAAGCATATCCACATTGATCTGCTGTCCTAAACGATCATTTCTGGAATAAAAACTCCACGCCATTTCCTCACTAGGTTCCATAAATTCGAAATGGTGCGGCGAGATCACTGTAGAATTACCGGCATCATCAATGGCAGTTAATTCTCCCAGCCTGCTGTATATTCCACTATGCCCGGCAGTTGCCGTTGGAGCTGCAACATCCTCGAGCATAAGAGGTCCGGTAACTTCCAACGTATACCCGGGATTAAGATTATTTATCCCAACTCTATCAACATCTGCATCCACCATAAAGGTAGTATTGTCTACTCTTAAATCACCATCATTACTATGTTGTAGATATAAGGTAGTTGCGGTATTCGTGATTATTTCATTTGCATCCAGGCGCATAGAGCCACCAAGTTCAAGTATTCCAGTTCCAGCAGTTGGAGTCGCATCCAGAGTAGCATCGGTTAGTTCTAATCTACTATCGGCTAATACGTCGCCCACAAAGTAACCAGCATAGCTGCCAGACTTTTGTACATCGGCATAAAGACCATAGTGTGTACCGCCGGCCGCCGCACTAATAATTAGCTGACTGCCGTATTTAGTCCCTGAGCCAGATCCTGTTAGTGTACTATAAGTTCCCCAATGATCTCCCGAAC
>Ga0070726_10003276_pt1 | contig 13753 bp, 10 predicted proteins | sample tdAd471_FD_67275 | JGI IMG/M metagenome (GOLD analysis project Ga0070726, IMG submission 67275) | Marine sediment microbial communities from the Atlantic coast under amendment with organic carbon and nitrate - tdAd47.1 | ecosystem: Environmental > Aquatic > Marine > Coastal > Sediment | place...
AAAAGAATGCTTGTTTTTTTGGTTGAATATTAAAATTGTTATTATATTTACGAAAGCAATATTTCAATGCTTTATTACCCCTGCACTAAGATACACTTCAAACTCCCCATTTTTCTATTTCGTTAGCTTTGAGACCAATCTATAGCAAACTCACTTAAACCTTATTCCGAAGAACATCATAATGTCCCTTAACATACATTCTGATCAGAATGTATTCAATTTAACTGAACTGTTCACAAGTAGCGCCGATCAGTTACACGCTAATTTAATTCATTGGATGTATAACTGATCACCGCTATCTGTATTAAGTTGTTTTCACCCCTCTATTTTATTCATCTATATCATGGTTAATATGATTTGTTAGTAGCAGTCCCGGGATTTAAGAACAATCATAAAAACCAATTGGTATGTTTACTTTCCTTCTCTTATTGACTAGAGAAGGGCTGCTCATTTATTTGCTTAATCTAAAAACTTTAAAACAGACATTCCCATGAAGAAAGTTCTACCTTTATTCATTATCATCTTGGGACTACATTCAAACACGCTCTTGAACGCGGCTGAATATTGGGTACAAGTTGCGGTATATGACCACAACATAGGAGATGACTATTTCAAAGATGCAGGCGTCACTGATGTAGCCATGCATATCGACGCGATGGATATTTATCGTTATTACATCAAAGGATATTCCGATGAATCGACGGCAAGTGCAAAGAAAGAGGAAATCGCAGATAAAGGCTTTAAATATGCCAAAGTTGTAGATATAGAGGAAATCAGAGAACTATGCAAGCGGGTTTGTGCTCCCAAATCTCCTGCTATCGAGACCATTTATTTTGACTTCAACAAATCTAAAATAAGGGAAAAGTCTAAAAAGATATTAACCAATGTCAGTAGTATTCTAATAGAGAACCCAGAGATGGATGTGCAGCTAAATGGCCATACGGATGAAGTTGGATCGGTTCCCTACAACCAAGACCTCTCCAGTACTAGAGCGGTGCAGGCCAAACGATTTCTCATTCAAAAAGGAATTAGCGCTAATCGAATACGAACTAAATCATTCGGAGAGTTGCAGCCCATAGCCCGGAATAGAGATGATAGAGGCCGGGATTTACCTGATGGCAGACAGTTTAATCGACGAGTAGAAATCATCATTTCTTCAAAAGAAGATAATGTCTCCAATATAGTTCTATCTTCTCAGATATTGAATATTCCATTAAGACTCCGTTTGAGATAGGAGTAAGCGTACTAGAAAACTACACCTTTATTTCTAATAGAAAAAGCCTTCTTTACCTGTGAAGAAGGCTTTTTTATTGGGCTTTGAATATGCGCTTAGCACAATTCTTATTTTCGTTGCTTCGTCCTTTCTAATAAATCCTGGGTTACCCTATAATCAACCCCTTCTAGCTTCGCCAATTCAATGGCTGCCACGGCAGCCTTTCCGGCTTTTGATCTTTTACCCAATTTATAGTACAGATGGGCCAAGGTATCTTGGTTGTAGTATTTTTTATCGAGCTGAACGGATCGTTCTGCCCACTTCAAGGCTTTGCCCAATAACTTCTTATCGCCAACAGATTCAAAAAACTCCCAGGCGATATTATTGAGTTCATTGGGATCATCCGAGGGGTGATTCTCTAGATAATCAACCGCTGCTTTGGCGAAAGCTTCCAAATCACCTGCCGTACGATAATAATTCATCCGGAAATTAGCGGATAGCTTTGGTGCTAACTCTGGGTAAGCCTTCTCGTAAAATGCATCTACTTCCGCCAGCGAATTATTGCCCTTTTCAAAGGCTTTTTCCAGGAAGAGATTTTGGAGCTTAGCTGCCACCTTATCCTTACCAAATAGGGTTTCAAATGCTGTACGGTGAGATAACATATACTCAAACCACTCAGAATCGGGGTCTTCTGTCAGGCCAAATATCAGCTGCATATTGGGTAAAGTACTCCAATCCTTTTGCTCGGATAGGTATTCTTCGGCTACAGCGAGATGCTCACCATCCATTGCATTGTATTTGGTCAAAATAAGTTGTAGCATAAAGTCTTCGGCGCGATCACCTTTTGCATAGCGAGCATTCATCGCCTTCAAGTTATAATCAGGACTAATGGCGGCCTTCCCCAAGGCAATAAAATCATTAATATCTTGGTATCCTGTCGTACGATGCACCACTTCTCCTTTTCCGTTGATAAATAACAAGGTAGGATAGGCTTCCACTTTATATTTCCTCGCCAATTGCACTCCTTCGCCGGCTTCCATATCAATTTTAGTATTGATGAAGTGCCCATTGTAAAATCGACCAACCGACTGATCGGTAAAAATGTCTCTAGACATCATGATGCAAGGGCCACACCACGTGGTATAAGCATCTACAAAAATTAATTCGCCCGATGATTGGGCTTCATCCAGTAAGCTTGCCCAATCGGCTTTCTCAAACTTGATCCCCGTTTGCTGAGCATTGGTGATAATACTAGCCCAACACCACAAAGAAACAATTAGTAATAGTCGCATATCTTCTTACTTAGGTCTGTTGAAATACGTTCGGTACGTTCTTGGCTTTCAGTCAATGTTGGGTAAAGAAAAAGCCAAAGCGCTTAATTATATACGCTTTGGCTTTCACTTTAGTATAAACCTAAAGGAGGATTAACTCTCTATCCTTCTTAGAAAAGTTTCTACCATTTTTACTTGCTTAGGATCCGTTCCTTTCACTAATTCTAAAGAGGTTTTAGCCGCTTCTACTGCTTTAGACTGTTTACCGTTTCGTCTAAGAATCGAAGCGTAATTCATCCAGTGCTTATAGTTCGTACTCTTCTTGGCAGCCAAGGCAGCAAAAGACTCCGCCTGCCCCATCGCCTTCTCCTCTCCCTGAAAATTATTAGCAATCTTAACCGCTAGGTTCGACAACTGATCGGCATCATTCTTTACTACCTTCTTTACATAACTTTTACAAGCATCCAAGTAATCGTCCAATTCACCTTGGGTGAGGCAATAGCCCATTTCCGTCTGGTAAATAAACGTCTTAGCCATTTCAGGGTAATACTTCTTCATGGCGTCATGTGCTTCCGTCAGCAAATCTTTGCTTTTAAACTCGATGGCTTTATCAGCGGTGGCTTTACTGGCATCTAGAATTCTAGCTTGCACTTTCTCTTTAGAGACAATAGTCTCTATTTCTTCCCGATGCTCAATCATCAAACCAAAAATTCGAGAATCCACTTCCGAAGCTGCCTCCAGAATGAAACGCAAATTCTCCTCTGTGGTTAGATCTTTTTGGGTACGGATGTATTCATTGGCAATTTTCAAACTAGGCTTACCTGCCTTGTTCAATGCTTTTACATAATTATACACCAATTCAGGGTCCCGATCTCCCTTTTCATATGCTTCCGCAAATAAACCACTTCTATCAATTTTATTGAGTGCATTGTGTCCCAGCTTGATAAAGCCAGCCACATCTTGTGCCCCTTTGACCTTCATCACCAATTCTCCCGTATAGTCAATATAAAATAAGGTGGGGAAAGCTGAAACAGGATATTTTTTACGAAATTTCAAGCCCTCTCCACGTTCCATATCCAGCTTCATATTGATGAAGTTCTTATTGTAGAAAGTACCTACCTTATCATTTGGGAATACATTGTTTGACATTCGCTTGCAAGGACCACACCAAACGGCATAGGCATCTACAAAGATGATCTTATCTTGCTTTTTTGCCTCAGCAAGCGCCTCCTCCCAAGTTCCTTTGAAAAAATCAATGCCTTGCGCTGCTAAAGTATTTCCTAGTAATAAACATATCGTAAATAAGGTCAAAAGTCTCATGACAATGGGATTTTAATTCAAGGCAAGATACGCAATATTGAGCTTTTTTGACTGATTTAACGTTTCCTTAAATCGTCGCCAATAAACTCTTGGGTTAAATTTTAGTCTAAGAGCATGATTGGGCAGCCCTCGATTGCCTCCAAGCGGCAAATTTTGTCTTATGCTGCGTTAGATTTTTCGCCTGTGCTCGCATTAGGCTGCAAAATCTGCCTTGCCTAAAACAAATTTCACTCACTTTCGGCTAATCATGTCTACCCAAACATGCTCTAAGAGCATGTATTTAGGATAGCTTCTATGAAATAAAAATGTCAAACCTTGATGGAAAATATAAATCATCTTTATTGGCGAGCTGGCTTTGGCCTCGACTTGCAAGAATGGCAAGACAAGAAAAACTGGTCTATTCAAAAGGCTGTTGATCATCTTTTTGCACAGGCTAAACAACATAGTCAGCAAACGATATCACAAGATGCTACGGCAGGAATACAGCCAAATATGAGCGATGAGCAAAAGGCTGAAGCCCGGAAAAGGGAAAGACGCTTAGTCGTTTTACAAAGTGTAGATTGGATCAAACGAATGGCCTCTAGCGACGAGAGCCCTTTATTGGAAAAGATGAGTCTATTTTGGCATGGCCACTTTGCCTGCCAAAGCAAAAACGCTACACTGGCCAATAATCAGCTAAATACGATCCGCCAGCATGCCTTGGGGAATTTCAAAGATTTGGTGTTGGCCATTGCCCGTGACCCGAGTATGATTCGATTTTTGAATAATCAGCAGAATAAGAAATTGAAACCCAATGAAAATTTTGCGCGGGAATTAATGGAGTTATTTACGATCGGTCGTGGAAACTATACTGAACAGGATATAAAGGAAGCAGCTCGAGCATTTACAGGGTGGAGTAGCAATTTTAAAGGTGAGTTCATATTTCGGCCAGGAATACATGATTACGGTCGTAAAACCTTTTTTGGGAAAAGTGGTCGTTTTGACGGGACTGATATCATTGATATGATTCTTGAGAAAAGAGCGACAGCCGATTTTATCGTCACAAAAATCTATCGCTACTTTGTAAACGAAAATGTCGATGTGGGAATCATCGCTGATTTGAGTCGTCAATTCTATGACTCTTCTTATGATATTGGCGCACTTATGCGAGTCATTTTTACCAGTGACTGGTTCTACACCAAACAGAACCGAGGAACTAAGATAAAATCGCCAGTGGAACTAATGGCAGGGATGTTGAAAAGCCTAGATGTCGACTTTGAAAATGAGTTGGCCTTAGCCTTCCTACAGAAAAGCCTTGGACAGTCACTTTTTAATCCTCCGAATGTAGCAGGCTGGCCGGGCAATAAAAACTGGGTTGACAATTCCACGCTACTAATGCGCTTAAACCTACCCGCTTACCTCTTCCATAGTAAAGAGGTCAACTTCAAATTAAAAGAAGAGTTTGAAGCTAGACAAAAAAACAAAGTAACGCGACGCTTAATGGCCAAGGTTGACTTGAGTCAGATTTATACACTGGTAAAAGGAAAAGCCCTACAAGAGCAGCTAGACCTACTCAGCCAATACCTGTTTGCGCAACAACCCTCACTATCTATTCCGCTTTTCGAAAGAATCACCAGGGGCAAAACGGAAGAAGAAACCATCAAAATACAACTGATCGGCTTGCTCTCACTCCCCGAATATCAAATGTGTTAAGCGAGTCAATATTTGGACGGTATTACTCATTTAATTGACATGACGAGCTTCTTTATTGGCATTAGCTAAAAAATATAAAATGAAAAGGAGAAACTTTTTGCAAAAATCGGCCTTGGCCTCTACTTCTATAATGATTCCTGCTTTTTTAAAAGCCTACCAACCCCAACAATTACAAAATAGCCGATCCGGTAAGGTATTGGTAGTTGTGCAATTTTCGGGTGGTAATGATGGCTTGAATACTATTGTTCCTTTTAGAAATGACATATACTACCAGAACCGACCGTCGCTAGGTATTAATGCCAATGATGTGGTGCAGGTAAGTGATCAATTAGGATTCAACCCAGCCCTACAGGCGCTGCAATCTCTCTACGATGACGGACTAATGAGTATTATCAATAATGTAGGTTACCCCAACCCTGATCGCTCTCACTTTCGATCAATGGATATTTGGCATACGGCTAGTGATAGCAGTGAGTACCTTAGTACAGGCTGGCTCGGCCGGTACCTCGACAGTAATTGTCAGGGTTGTGAAGCAGCGCATGGAGCCTTGGAGTTAGATGATGGCTTGAGCCTTGCCTTGAAAGGAGCCGAAAGAAAGGGATATGCTATGAGTGACCCCGGACAACTCAAAAAACGCACTAGCAATCCACTCCTCAAACACTTGGCCAAACAAACGCATCATCACGAAGAAGAAAATGTAGCCTATTTGTATAAGACACTAGCCAACACTTATAGCTCTGCAGATTATCTCTTTGAACAATCTAAGGTCTACCGCTCTACGACTGCTTATCCAACGACTGCATTTGGAAAGCATCTTAAGCAAATCGCCGAGTTGATTAGTGCCGATACGGATACGCGGATTTACTACCTGAGTTTATCCGGATTTGACACACACGCTAATCAAAAAAATCAGCAAGAGCGTTTGCTGAAGCAATATGCAGAAGGCATGAAAGCATTTGTTAATGATCTGAAGAAAAACGATCTACTGGATGATACCCTCATCATGACATTTTCAGAATTTGGCCGGAGGGTCAAGCAAAATGCAAGCCGAGGCACCGATCATGGTACAGCTAATAATCTATTCTTAATAGGTGGAGATATAAAACGCCCGGGTTTTTATAATGAAGGCCCGGACTTGCGTAATCTAGACAAGGGGGACTTGATCTACAAAGTAGATTTTAGAAATGTATACGCTACTATTTTGGATAAATGGCTAGGCAGTCAGCCCCATACGATATTAAACAAATCATTCCGCTCAATGGATTTTATCTAGTAAGCAGCGCTATATACTTGAGCGGGAGGTTTACAAAAGTCTTCTAGCTCAAGTATATTCCCTTTAAAGACATTGAAGTCCACGAAACCATCAATTCCTTCAATCAGTCCTTTATTGCCATATTGCCAAAAATCCCACTCTCGACCACATGCGAGTCGTGGTTCTATAGTATTATAACGAGCAATCCATATGGGGTATTCATTAAAATGCCCGGCTAAGTATCGATTATAAAATTTTATGTTGGTATATAAGATGGGTTTTACATCATATCTTGTTTCTACAATAATTAACCAAGTTCTTACTGCATCAATCAGTCTCCGTTTGGAAATATCGTCCCTTACTTCGACATCCAAGACGGGCGGCAGATCACCATCATTCATCTTTACTTGCTCGATAAAATTTTGGGCCTGTGCAACGGGAGAGGTTTGAGGGCGAAAAAAATGGTAGGCCCCACGCTTCAAGCCGACCCTATCCATTTCAGTCCAATTGTGACTAAACAAGGTATCTACATGGGTAGCCCCTTCGGTGGCTTTTACAAAAGCAAAGGAAATATTCTGTTGGCTAATGGTATCCCAATTGATTTGGGCTTGGTAGTGAGATACATCGATTCCGTGTACTTCAAAATCACGCATCTGTACGGTTTCGAAACCGCAAGAGTAGATGCATAGCATAAGGGCAACTGTGGATATGAAGTACCGCATGGATTTGAAGCTGCTCAGCCGAAGCTGACGTAAACGCTGTTTTATATTTCCATTGAGACTGGTTTAATATCTCATTACACCAAATCTATTATTTCTAACGATAAATTTGTCAAAAAAGATGTTAGTTTATATGGAAATTTTGCAGTTTAATGTTTTTATAACACTTAGCTTGCGCTGGATTTGGAATAAAATGTCCGTTTAATTACTTTTTGCAGAATAATATAGCGAATGCCTAAAGAACCCAAATCAGAATTACCTCAGTGGGTGCAACAGCAACAGCATCAAAGTTGGCAAATTGAAATACTCATTGCTAGTGGGTTGATTTTCTTTTTGACTCAAGTCCCGCCCTACCTGGGAAGCTGGTTTGCCAACTACGCTCAAGCCACTGATTTTGGGGCAGAAAGTGTTATTTTACTCATTGGTGGCCTGTATTTTTCCCGTGTTTTATTAATCGGTTTTATTATTAATTTGGTTCTGCGCGCACTCTGGCTAGCCTATTTAGGCGTTAATTTTGTTTACCCCAATGATATCAATTATGAGCAACTCGGCTATTCCGATTACTTCCGTCAGCGGATGGAACAACAAGCCGATGCAGGGGCAAGAATTATTCGCTTAGAACACTTGAGTAGTCTATCCTATTCGATGACCTTGATGTTGACGATCATGGCCTTCGGGACATTTACATTACTATCGGTATTTTTCTATGTGCTAAGTTTTATTGCATCCGGTTTGTATGACTCTCAAAACTTCGGCATTTTCCTGATGTTCTTATTTTTTCTGTTCTCTCTTGGCCTCTTGGATTTCCTCTTCTTCAAGTTATTGAAACGCTATCCCAAAGCCTCTAGATGGTATTATCCTTTTTACCGTTTTTATTCCATTGCCAGTTTGTCCTTTCTTTTCAAGCGGGAGTGGCTCGTTCTAATTTCCAATGGCAAAAGATGGGTTATTTATACCCTCTTTTTAATTTTCTTTGGCGTCGGCTTTTTCCTGACCGCAAATGATGTTAATCAATATGTGGGCGACTTCAATCAATTTACCCTTAATCTCTATGAGGATCGGGCTTATCTAGATATTCCCACTTATAATACGATCAAGAGACAACGCTATGATAATCTTCTATTGGAAAACGACAAGATCCGGGTTTGGTGCTTAAGTACTGATGTTATTCGCGAAAAAAGTGCCTGGGTTTTCGTGGTATATGACAAATGGATGGATCCCTACCTCCAACCCATATTGGATGACTATGATTTTCAAAGGGGAGACTTTAAATCCAGGGAAGAGTTATATGCCAATGACGAGAAGTTTTCAACTGCCTTATCACATTATTTCAAATTGAAAATTGATGATATTCCTCTAGAAGACATTCAGTGGTTCTACTATCGACATCATATCACCAACGAAATTGGATTCAAAGCCTACTTCAAGACCGATAGTATTGCTAGTGGTAACCATCGTATGCACATCGACATCTATCATACCGAGCAAGATACTTTCTACTATCGTCCGTACAGAACAACTGCTTTTTTTAAGGAATAGAAATTTCCTTACCTTCAGCCGAAAACATAGCTATATGCTCACGCAGCGCCAACTATTCCTACAAAGATTAGCTCCAACCAGTCCAGGTCCCTTACTACTTGAAATAGAAAAAGGAGAAGGAGTTTACCTATATGATACCAAGGGAAAAGCCTACCTCGACTTAATAGCAGGAATTGGCGTGAGTGGCCTAGGCCATTGCCACCCGAAAGTCACCGAGGCAGTAAAGAAACAAACCGATCGGTATCTTCATACAATGGTATATGGCGAATATGTCTTAAGTCCGCAGGTACAGCTGGCGGATTTGATGATCCAAAACCTGCCAGATAATTTGAATAGTGTTTATTTTGTCAATTCGGGTACTGAAGCCACAGAGGGGGCCATGAAGTTAGCCAAGCGATTCACAGGGAGGACCGAAATAATAGCTGCCAGAAATGCCTATCATGGCAGTACGCAAGGATCGGCCAGTTTGATGTCGCCAACCACCTTCACCCAGGCCTTTTATCCCTTGTTACCAGATATCAAGCATATCGATTTCAATTGTGAAAATTGTTTGTTCAATATTACCGAAAAGACCGCCTGCGTCATTGTGGAAACCATACAGGGCGAGGCCGGAGTTTACCCTCCTTTACCGGGTTACCTTCAACAACTGAGAAGGCGCTGTACGGAAGTCGGCGCGCTACTTGTATTTGATGAAATACAAGCCGGTTATGGTAGAACAGGTAGCTTATGGGCTTTTCAGCAGCAAAATGCAATTCCTGACATTTTACTATTGGCGAAAGGAATGGGAGGGGGAATGCCGATTGGAGCTTTTGTCTCCTCTCAGGAAATCATGAAGGTATTTTCCTTTGACCCCATTTTAGGCCATATTACTACCTTTGGTGGGCATCCCGTTAGTGCGGCAGCCGGCTTAGCGACTTTAAAGGTATTACTAGAAGAAGATTATATCAGCCAAGTAGCTCAAAAGGAGAAGCTGTTCCTTTCACTACTGCAACATCCAGCCATTGAAGCCGTAAGACATGCTGGTCTTTGGTTTGCAGTAGAAGTTCGCGACTTTGATTTTCTACAGGCCGTCATCAATGAATGTTTAAGACAAGGACTAATTACTGATTGGTTCTTGTTTAATAATCGCTCACTCCGAATTGCTCCTCCTTTAATCATTACGGAAGAACAGATTCGGTGGGCTTGTGGAGTGATAGTTGGAGCCATTGATAAAGTATCGCAACACAGCTAGACTGACAAGCAATAAGTCTTGTATTTATCAATAGGGTTCTAATACAAAAGTCCGTCATCATTGGCCCTGAATTTTTTATTAGATTTGCTAATAATATGAAAGCAATAAAATTCCCATTTTACATATTGTTGGCCTTAATAGTATTGCCCTTTTTTACCCAAGCACAAGAAACCGCATTAGATTCCATACGTAAGAGTAAAAAATATGGTATACCTATTATCAGCTACTCTCCCGAAACATCGCTACGGTTTGGCCTAGTTGGCATCTATCTTTTTCGGACTAATAACAAGAACCTCGATACGCAGCTATCTTCATTGCGAACCCCGATTACTTATACCATCAATCGCCAGATCAAATTGGGAATATCATACGATATATTCCTTAATGATAATAAGCACATATTCACTGGACAAGTCGAATGGCTCCGTTTTCCACTTTCCTTCTGGGGAGTAGGCTCAGATACGCCCGAGGAAGCCGAAGAACTATTCACCACTGAAACGGGGAATATACAGATCAGATACTTTTGTTTGCTGAAAAACAACCTCTATATCGGTGGTCAGTTGAATTACATCAATAGCCTGATCAGTGAAAAGGAGGAAGGCGGCTTATTGGTTAGTGATGGAACGATACCCGGTAATAATGGAGGAGCCTCCACTGGATTGGGGCTTAGTTTTCGGTATGACAAACGAGATAACTACCTCAATGCCTCAACAGGTCCATTTGTGGAAGGAACCATTACCTATAATCGGAAGCGTTTTGGTGGTGATTTTGATTATACAAAACTGGTTTTGGATGCTCGGCATTTTTTCAAAGTCAACGGCGGCCATATATTAGCTTTCCAGGCCTTTAGCGAATACAATTGGGGCAGCCCACCTTTTGAACAAATGGCCCTTCTAGGTGGTAAAACGATTATGCGCGGACATTACCTGGGGCGATTTAGAGATAATGCATCGGGAGCCGTACAGGCAGAATACCGCCTTCCTTTGGGGCGAAAAACCTGGCTGGCTGGAGAAGATAAACTTAAATTCTGGCAACGATGGGGGCTCATCGGTTTTTTCGGATTAGGAAACGTAGGTTCTACTTATACTGATTTATTAAATGGCAATTGGAAGTACTCGATGGGGATTGGCGTCCGTGTTATGGTTCTTCCAGAAGAGCAGATCAATTTCCGCTTAGACTTTGGTTTTGGTACTCAAACACCTGGTTTTTACTTCAATATTCGAGAAGCCTTCTGATCACAGTTTTCGTTTTCCACGCACAATGATTTCTGAACCTTCCGCTAAGAAAACCGACCGTGGTTCCTGAGATAATAGAGCTACAAATTTATCCCCGTAGAGATTCCTCACATCAATATCGATATTGTAATTCAGTACCGGATAGACCTCCCAAGCCGGATGTTCAACGGCATATTCATAGGTTACCTTCTCTTTGATTTTTGTGTACCCCCAGTAATGCTCTGTGATGAATTGCTCCTCACTCCCCTCAACTAGGGGCTGGCCTTCTGTCGCCGCTTCTACCTGCAATTGATCCCAGCGTCCGTTCAATTTCCACTCATAGCGAACTTGCTGTTTGCCCCCTACTTTACCCCAATCGTGCCGCATGGGCAGGGTTTGATAATGCTCTTGGTATAAGGTATTGGCCACGAATGTAATGGCCACCTTAGGCACTAATTCTTTGACGAAAACAACGCCTCTTTTCCACTCCCCCTTTTCCATGTATTTGACATAAAAGCGCAGATTAACTTCCTCAAAATGACGATGAAAAGGGATGCTTATCCCTAGCACTTTAGTATTTAAAAACATGAACCCAACGAGGCTTACATAACAACGGCCTTGCCATAGATCAAGCTCCGTTCCAAATGGAACATACGCAGCTAATAAGGCGGGGTCTACTTCGTAATTGGCCAGGATAAGTTTGCGCCATTCCGCTTTTAGGAATATTGGTTTTGACATAGCATCAGAATATGTAATAAGAGAACGTTTGGGTTTTCTCTTACAAAGGTAAGGGGATTTTAAGAAGGGGTGAACCGCATTTTGATGTGGGGGCACAGCCGCTTAACTTTTCCTATCCATTTAGACCACGCTGAAGTGTTTTAAGTTTTTCCATCTTAACCTATCCGTTTCTTTAACTGACTTTGAATATCATTTAACGTAGGTTTTCCGGAATTATTAATTCTCAAGCCTAAATTCTTGACGACTTGAATCATTGCTTGAGTTTCTGGTTGTCCGGTATCTCCATAATGAACCTGACTGTACAATACCCTTGCTACTTCATAGGATTGTTCAGCCATTTCTTCTCGATAAACATCGCCATAAGTCCTCCATGAAAAGGCTGTGATCCTGGATTTATTATACCTTTCATTCAGCATTGGTTTTGGTTCCACTTGTCCTCCTATATGCCATTCTCTCAAAGCGACCTGGTATTCTCTATTTTTCTGCTCAGCAATTTCTTTTCCTTTCATCCTTTGCTGTACTCTATTCCATACAGTAGCTCCCAATGTAACCAGGCCTGCAGCAGCTAAAACATACCAACCAATAGGATTACTTAGACCTGCAGCCAACAAAATAACGCCTGCCGCAATGGTTACTACTCCGGACCCAATTTTACCTATGGACTCTGTCCGCTTATTCTGCATAGCGTCCAGAGAAATTTTCAATGCTTTTTCTTTTTCGGGCGTCAGAGCTGGAGCGAAGGGGTCATCCTCTGTTGCTTCTTTTATTTTGTTAATAGCTTGTTGGCTCCTTACCGTTCCGATAACACCTTTTGTTGCTTGCATCCCCCCCTGGGCCAAGGTTGCCACTGGTAATACTTGTCCCAAGGCGCCAGCTCCTAATTTGGAAGCTTCAGTCCCCAAAACCTGAGCACCATAAAAATAAGCAGATGATGCACCTTTAGTAGCTGTGGCCGCTCCTTCGGCTATAGACCCCATTTTTCCGACAGCTGAGTCCGTGCGCATAACCCCATGGTAGATCTGATGTAAGCCCTGGAGTCCCTCAATAGCGCCCCCAAGGCCACTGACGGCATCACCAACTTTACTGAGTGTTTCTACTTGAGAAGCTGCATACGAGATACTTGCTGCGCCAGAAGTCACACTCGATACCGTACTAGATATCGTTGTGCCAGTAGCGATTTGATCACTGCGTTCATCCCTTGGCCGATCATAGGCTTCCATGCCTCCTCTACGACTTTCAACCTGATACAATTCCATAAAATACGAAAGCCCTCCACTTACGTTTAACCAGCCTGATTCACGAGCAGCACGGTCTCTCTTCCCCTTTCCAGGTAAACGCTTATGCTGCACAATCGTATTATCTACTCTAGTTATCAAGGCCTTGGCTTTACCTATGTGAGAAAAAGCCTTTTGCTTCAAAGTTGAAAGTTTCCGTTGATCATTTAAAAGGCTATAGGATGCAAAACCGATTTGCTGAATTTCTGTAATATAATACTTAAGGTGTCCTATTTGTGTTTTGAATTCTTCATTTAGCCCCAACAGGCTGAGATAGTCTATAAATTTCT